>ERZ650301.582-NODE-582-length-10270-cov-6.777190_pt1 | contig 10270 bp, 10 predicted proteins | sample MGYA00376237_ERZ650301 | MGnify/ENA primary metagenome ERZ650301 (study PRJEB26733, sample SAMN07839255) | wastewater metagenome | biome: small river; feature: stream; material: water | place: USA: North Carolina | collected 2016-04-05 ...
GAGCTCCGATTGATGAGCAAGGTCTTGGCTGGATGAATCACAAGACTCGTGGAATTGGTAGAGATACCATCACCAGTGGAATTGAGGGCGCTTGGACAACAAACCCAACTCAATGGGATAACGGTTACTTTGACATGCTGCTGAACCACGAGTGGGCACTCAAGAAGAGTCCCGCCGGTGCTTGGCAGTACGAGCCTGTCGACATTAAAGAAGAAGATCGACCCGTGGATGTGGAAGACCCATCCATCCGCCATAATCCGATCATGACGGATGCGGATATGGCCATGAAAATGGACCCAGAATATCGCAAGATTTCCGAACGCTTCTACAAAGATCAGGCCTACTTTTCGGAAGTCTTTGCGCGTGCCTGGTTCAAGTTAACGCACCGTGATATGGGACCGAAGGCGCGTTATATCGGGCCGGATGTGCCGCAAGAAGATCTGATCTGGCAAGACCCAGTGCCTTGTGGTCGCAAAGACTACGACGTTGCTGCCGTGAAAGCAAAAATTGCTGCCAGCGGTTTGTCGATTGCTGATCTGGTGGCAACGGCTTGGGATAGTGCGCGCACATTCCGTGGCTCGGATAAGCGGGGGGGCGCCAACGGCGCACGCATCCGGCTTGCACCGCAAAAGGATTGGGCGGGTAACGAACCGGAGCGGCTGGCTAAGGTTTTGAACGTTCTTGAAGGCATTGCCCAGGAAACCGGCGCCAGCGTGGCGGACGTCATCGTGTTGGCGGGTAATGTGGGCATCGAAAAGGCCGCTAAAGCCGGGGGCTTTGATATCACGGTCCCATTCGCGCCGGGCCGCGGTGATGCCACTCAGGCCATGACCGATGCAGAATCCTTTGCCGTGCTTGAGCCCGTTGCGGATGGTTATCGCAACTGGCAACAGGCGCATTACGTGGTTACCCCCGAAGAAATCTTGTTGGACCGAACGCAATTAATGCGTTTGACCGCACAGGAAATGACGGTGCTGGTAGGTGGACTGCGCGTGTTGGGCGCTAACTACGGTGGCAGCAAGCACGGCGTCTTCACGGATCGCGAAGGGGTGCTGAGCAATGACTTTTTCGTTAACCTGACCGATATGGCCTACACCTGGAAGCCGACAGGTCGGAACAGTTACGACATTGTCGAGCGGACGAGTGGTAACACGCGTTGGACAGCGACTCGTGTTGATCTGGTGTTTGGGTCTAACGCGATTCTGCGGGCTTATGCCGAAGTCTATGCGCAAGACGACAATCAACAGAAATTTGTTGAAGACTTTGTGTCGGCTTGGACCAAGGTGATGAACGCGGACCGTTTTGATCTGGTCTGATTCATTCGAAGCTAAGGGAGAGCGGCTTTTGCCGCTCTCTTGATCAATTAATGGGGGCTGCGCTGAGGAATGCCCTGGCGATCAAGCTTGGCAACGAAGACCTCTGATTGGATGGGGGCATCTCCTTCAAGCGTAAGCCGAACCACCCAGCCTGTATTTGAGTCATCGTCTTCGAAGCCATTGAAAACAAAGTTACCGAGGCTGTAGAAAATGGGTTTGCCCTTGTAGGTCTCTATGTTCTGAGTGACGTGCGGATGCCCACCTATAACGGCATCCGCGCCACTGTCGATCATAAGGTGGGCTAAGGCGACTTGTCTTGAAGAGGCAAGCTTTTCGTGTTCTATCCCCCAGTGCGGAAACACGATGACGTAATCGGCCTGGTAACGCTGCCGAGCGCGTTGGATATCGTAAACCACGTAGTCATCATCACTCCAGGCAATACCGGCTCGATCATCCAAGGCTTCAAAGCTTCTCGGAAAGAATTCGTTATAACCGAGCACCGCGATCCGCTTGCCTTTGACGTTAAAGAGGATGGGTTCGTGTGCTGCGGTGATATTGCGACCGCCCCCAAAGTAACGCAGGCCTGCTTGATCGAATCGGTCCAGCATTTGGGTAAAGGCCGTTATGCCGAAATCCGCGCTGTGGTTGTTGGCAAGCGATAGCGCACTGAAGTGTTTTTTCAGTACTGGAATGACACGTGGGTTCGCCATAAAAGTGTATGGCTTATCTTCTTTTTTGCCAGCGGTGCCCACCATGCATTCAAGGTTTCCAATAGTCACGTCTGAAGAATCCAGCAGGGCTGCAAAGGATTTAAAGGGGTCTTTGCCCTGCTTGATGTACTGCCCCGGCGTCTCATCCAGCATGATGTCTCCCACAAAGGTCATGCGGATTGCCCCGCTGTCAGCCCATACCGCTTGAGCAAACCCGATAAGTACGAGCGCGATGAGTTTTCTCATGGCTTGTCACACAATAATTTGCAGTGGTAAGAGAGCTCGTTTTCCAACCTGGGGGAGTAGATGGTGTTTTCCCCAAGCGTCTTTCCGCAAGCCTGATCGTTTAACGTCTGAGTATTCACATGAATTAGCACGTAGCGATCTTTAGCGTCAAAGTAGGTGTAGGTCTTGAGCTTGAGGGGCTCTTTGAGCAATTGCCCGGCAAATCGGAAACCATTGTCAAAGTCGATCTTGGTAACCTCATAGGGTGTGTCGGCAGTCTCGATGCGTATGCTGTGAGGCTCTGAGCGCACAACAACAGTGCATTCGACACTGCTGGCCTCAGCGCCCACAGAGGCCAGCATCAGTGCTGGCAATAATAAACGACGAAGATGCCACATAAATGCTCCCAATAGTCTGCGGGAGAATGTATCACCATATAATTGAGAAATGTCCAAAGCCAAGCCTAATTTACTTGAATGTGCAGTTAACTCACGGTTAACGCCTTACCTGTTTGGTTTTTTGGGCTGGACATTGATGTGGCAGTTTCAGGTCTTTTTGACGAAAGCGATTCCGCCGCTGGATTTTGCATTGGGCGTGTCTCTCATCTTCCTGCCCGCAGGCATTCGCACGCTCAGCGTACTGATATTTGGCTTTAAAGGCGCCGTCGGGGTTTTTTTCGGGGCCATGCTCTCAACCCTTGAATACATGGGGCACGTAGCCTCTATGGATTTTGCAGTGCATACCGTCATCGGTGCCATTTCCGCTTTTTCGGCCTGGGTTGCCATGGTGGCTGTCTGCCACATCAGGAAAATTGACGACGACCTCAGCCAGATTGGCTTTGATGACGTGCTGGCCATTGTGTTTAGTCAGGGACTCCTCTCGGCCACGTTGCATCAATGTATTTTTAGATGGTTTCATTTCGATGCAGCATTTGAGACAGAGTCTTGGCAGCAGATTTCTATGCTGTGGGGGGCTATGGCGATTGGCGATATTGTCGGCTCGATGATCGTGCTCCTGTCAGCAATATCGGTGGTGCATTTTCTTAAAAGCGCTACGCGCTAAAGTTTGCCAACGCGGCAACGGAGTTTTGCGATGTGCACACGTGTGGTTTATCTGGGTGAGCAGAATACGGTGATTACAGGACGCGGTATGGATTGGTCAGAAGATATGCGCACCAATCTGTGGCTCTTGCCGCGGGGTATTGAAAGATCCGGCCAGGGGGGCGTAGCAACGCCCACGTGGACATCCAAGTATGGCTCAGTCATTGCTTCGGGCTACGACATGGGCACGTCGGATGGCATGAACGAGGCAGGACTCGTGGCCAATTTACTTTATCTGGCAGAGTCCCAATTTGGCGGGGCGAAGGGAAAGCCGGTGCTGTCCATTAGCCTGTGGGCGCAATACGTGCTCGATCAGTTTGCTACCGTGGCAGAGGCCGTGGCGCATCTCAAGCAGGAGCCCTTTCGGGTAGCAGCCCCAAACTTACCCAACGGGAGGGCATCTACGTTGCACCTTTCGATCTCTGATGCGAGCGGGGACTCGGCAATTTTTGAGTATCTGGCGGGCGAGCTGGTTGTCCATCATGGCAAAGACTATCAGGTGATGACCAACTCGCCGGCCTTTGATCAGCAATTAGCGTTAAACGCCTACTGGAAAAATATTGGCGGCTTGACCTTTCTGCCGGGCACCAACCGCGCCGCAGATCGTTTTGCTCGCGCCTCCTTTTTGATCGATGCAGTCCCCAAGAGCGTGGATAAAAATTACATCGCTGCCGTGCCGGATCAGGATTATGGCCGACAGGCGCTGGCGAGTACCTTGGGGGTGTTGCGATCAGTCGGTGTGCCACTAGGCATTACCACGCCGAATCAGCCGAATATTTCTTCGACGATCTGGCGCACGCTCTCAGATCATAAGAACAAGGTCTACTACTTTGACTCGGCAACGTCACCCAGCATCTTCTGGGTTAATTTCAAAAACGTTAATTTTGATGCGGAGCAGCCCGTTAAAAAGTTGATCGTAGAAGGCGGCAAGATTTACTCGGGCGATGTCGCTGAGCACTTCGTAGCCACGCCGGGATTTGAATTTTTAGCAGTAGGCTGGGTAAGCGGGACGTCTGCTCAAATGGCTAGCAGCACTAAAGGAAGAGAGTCTGTGCCATGCTCATAGTCAAACATGCGATAGCTGTTGCCGGTTGTTTTTTGATGGTGGGGTCACTGTGTGCTGAGCCGTCAAGGATCATACTGCTGAGGCATGGGGAGAAGGAAAATGCCTATGCCCTTTGTGATGTAGGACAGAAGCGTTCTTTGGCGCTGAAGGCTCAATACTTGGGCAAAAATGCCGAAAAGTCGCTCTTCGACAAATCAGCCCCGGAGGCTTTCTTTGCCACCACACTGCATTCCTTGGAGCTGGCTTCGCCGGCGGCAGATTCCTGGGGCTTGCCAGTAATCACTTACGCTGTTGTGCCGCTAGCTGAAATGGATGCTGTAGAAGTATCAAACTGGGTAACGAACCAAACCAGACGTGCGGCGACCGAGTTAATGAACAACCCGCGTTGGCATCAAAAAACGGTTGTCATGGTTTGGGAGCACAAGCATATTGCTAACGAGAAGATGGTTGAGAATAACCCGGATCTCATGGTCGATTTGCGACAGCTGCTTAAACTTGATCAACTACCTGCTGAATATCAGGTTAAAGTGCCAAAGACCTGGAGTGGTGCAAATTACAATTATTTTTGGATTGTGGATTACGACACCTCTGGCAAGCCCGTCGCATTTGCTCAGCAGCGACAAGATTTTTCTGGAAAGTATTCAGGATTGCCTAATAATGACTGGGGCGTCGCCGAAGTCCTTGCCGCAAAAAGTAAATGCAAGCGTTGGAGGTAATCTATTGGTCAGATTGCTTTCATCTCCTCAATCTTCAAGGCCCGGATGTTTGCAAGGATGCCGTTCAGGGTTTTCTAGATTCAATGTGCCCCCATTAAAAGGCTCAGCTTAATGGCTCACTTCATCAGCTATCTTATGTACAACTTCACGCTGACATTCTTTTTGGTCGGCTTGCTGGTGTCAGCCATTTCTATCCTTACTCACCGTCAAGGCATTAGTCGTCAATTGGTTGTTGAGTCATTAATTAGCTGGTTTGTTTTTTTCACAATCGGCGTAAGCGATCTTTATAATGGCATTGCTCACACAGTCTTTGCAGAGGTTTCCGCACAATTTATAGGTTGGGCCAATAGCCCCTTCCAGCTCGAAGTGGGTTTCGCAAGTTTTGGGTTTGCCTTGGTTGGCTTTATTGCATTCAAAGGCTCCTGGCAAGCTCGTGCGTGTGCCATTCTCGGATCTTCCTGCTTTCTCGTTGGCGCTGCCGGTGGGCATATTTATCAAATGATCACCGCAGGAGATTACGCCCCAGGAAACGCCGGCGTCATGTTTTATTCTGATATTTTGTTACCACTCTTCGGTTGGATTTTGCTTTATTTGAACAGACCGTCAGCCAACAAGCCATGAGTGTCCTTCCACCTAACGTCTTTCCGAAGAATCGCCTAGAGGCGCTCACCGATGGTGTTTATGCGGTCGCGCTGACGCTACTGGTGTTGGACTTGAAGCTGGTGAGTGGCCCACTTGATTCGGCACAGTTTCAGTCTGCTTTGACGGCTCAGATTCCTAACGCATTGACCTGGCTCTTGAGCTTTTGGGTGATACTGATCTATTGGGAGGCTCAAGTGCGGCTGGCCCAGATCGTTGGCAAAATCGACTCCATACTTTTGAAACTGGACTTTCTTCATCTTGCGTTAATTAGTCTATTACCTTTTTCGACCTCTTTAATTGGTGAGTTCAGTCAACAGAGCTTGTCCGTCGTGATTTACACAGCAAATTTATGGACGATCTCTGCGGTTGGTGCTTTCAGGATTGCATATGTAAAAAAGCACACGGACCTTCAATTAGCAGGCTTAGATTGCGAAAAACTGAACGTCTTGATAATTGATGGCAAGCGGATGGTGTTGGGTATGACAGCTGCTCTGGCGCTTTCTTTCGTGATGCCGGGCTGGAACCTACTTGCGATTATGGTGCCCAAGCTGCTTCCGAAACCTAGATAAACTTTGCTCTAGGGGAGTGGGGCTTGTACATAAATTCAAATGTGCATTGGCCATATAATTTGCCTATGCGTGTACTAATGTTAGACACGCATCAGGTGCTTTTGTTGCCACCTTTAACGGCTTAATGCGTGCCCTCGCAGGACCTCAAGATGATCTATGTCGATTCGCTGCTTAATTTGCCCTTGCCCTTGTTGATTCTCGGGGTATTTGTCATTCTGGTGGTTGCCTCAGAGCTGGGTTTTCTGGCGGGCGTCTTTATCAGAAGGCGCTTCCAACAGGAAAAGGCAGTCGTCCTTGATGTTGATAACAATGTCGCAACGATTACCAATTCTTCGTTAGCGCTGCTGGCATTGTTTCTGGGCTTTACCTTTTCGTCAGCTCTAGATCACTTCGAGAAGAACCGTGAATCAGTATCCAACGAAGCGTCGGCGATTGTAGCGACCTACCAAATTGCACGCATGCAGCCATCGCCCTACAACGAACGCCTTATCGATCAATTGGGGCGGTACATTGATGTGCGCTTAGGCGTTGCGGATTTGCCCAACGATCCGCAAGCGATCAGAGCGTTGCAGTCAGCGGGTAGGACTGAACAGGCCAAGCTATGGGCGATTGCCAATCAAATGGTCAAGAACAAACCCGATGCGCCGATGCTGGGAAACCTTGTTGAAGCTTTGAACAATCTGGTCTCTGCTGAACTGACCAGAACCGATAATTTGCTTAACGGGGTTCCAACAGGCTTGTTTGTACCCGTTGCCCTGTTCTTATTGTTTAATGGCGTGCTGCTGGGCGTCTCGCTGGGCGAAGGTAAGCAGCGCCACGTCGTGTTGTCGTGGGGCTTGTACTTGCTCGTGGCATTGGCTGTTGGCATCATTGTTGATCTTGATAGACCGCTGAAGGGTTTTATCAATGTTGACCAGGACGCAATGATTGCATTGAAGTGGATGCGTTGATCTAGTCAATTAATCGATCTGCTGGTGTGCGCTACCCAGTAACATTGACAGTAGTAGGGCTTTGGCACATAGTGAGCTAACAACAAGCTCAGTGTCATGCACACACGAGCTTTCTGATGACGAGAAGATGTAAGCGCTCCGTGAAAAACTACGAATTCAACGATGTTTTCGATTGTGTGGATATACCGGTTTTTATCCATGGCAAGGACTTCCGGTTAATTTACGCGAATCAAGCCTATCTCTCGATTGCCAACACGGATGAATCAGAGGCTTTGGGTAAGCTGTATTGGCAGGTTTTCCCTGAACAAGAAACACCGCCAGAGTCGTGTTACGCAGCAATGCTGTCAAAAAGTGCCACGAGCTCTCGGGATGAAGTGTCCGTTGAGGATCGGGTTTATCTGTCCATGGGCTTTATCAAGCGGGATGAAGGTGGCGATGTTGTTTTCGCAATCCACTCCATACATGACATCACAGAACAGAAGCGTGTGATGCACTTGTTTCAGTCAGCGGCTGAGCAAGAAACGGCGTTGTTTGAATTATCGCCTGATGCAATCATGATGCTTGATGAGCACGGCTTTACGGACTGCAATCCAGCAACTTTGAGAATATTTGGGTGCGCCAGCAAGGAACAATTCGTGGGCTACCATCCGTCGCACTTTTCACCTGCGAAACAGCCGAACGGTGAGGATTCTTTTAACCTGGCAAATTCAAAGATTAAACAAGCGTTAAAGAATGGCAACAACGCCTTTGAATGGCGCCACAGTCGGCTGGATGGCAGCGAATTTGACGCAGAGGTTTTGCTTGTAGCATTCACTCAAGATGGGCGACTTATTCTGCAGGCCACGGTGAGAGATATCTCTCAACGCAAAGAGGCCGAGCGTAAAGTCGAATCGACCGTTGAAAAACTGAATCTAGCGCTTGAAGGCATAGTAAGAGCGGTCTCAAAAACCATGGGTTTCCGAGACCAATATACGACACTGCATCAGAAACGCGTTGCGGACATTTCATGCGCAATCGCGGAGCGCCTTGGTTGGCCTGAAGAACGCATCAAAGGGTTGAAATTAGCTGCGCTGATACACGACATCGGTAAAATCAGCACGCCTACGGACATACTGACCAAGCCTGCAAAGCTCAGCCATGCCGAGTTGGAGCTCGTCCGAGAACACGCCGAAATTGGCTATCAAATCCTGAAGGAATTTGAATTCCCGTGGGATATCGCAGAAATGGTGCGTCAGCATCATGAGCGCCTGGATGGTTCCGGCTATCCACAAGGTTTAAAAGGCGATGCCATTTTGCCTGAAGCAAAAATTATTGCTGTGGCAGACACCATTGAATCGATGGCGGCACATCGGCCTTATCGACTATCAGTGGGTTTGAGTGGTGCCCTTAACGAGGTGCGTACCGGGTCGGGCAAACTTTACGATGCTGAGATTGTTAATGCGGCGCTAGCGCTTTTTGATGGCGAAACTTCTTTGGAAGATTCGGAAGTGATTGGCTCCTCTGAGGCGTAGAACCTCACGGCACCGTAGCTACATCCTCGGCTGGAAGAACCTCTAATCGCCGGGGCAGTCCACACGCCCGATTGGGCGCAACCAGCAGTCGTTGTTTAAAATAAACCATGAAGACTATTATTTACTGGTTCAGAAATGATCTACGCCTTGAAGATAACCCGGGCTTTGCGCAAGCATGCAGTGATGCCGACTATCTGCTACCGGTTGTCATTCATGATCCTCAAACAACGTGTTTGACAGCGTGGGGTTTTGAGCGTGTCGGTCATCATCGCCAGCAGTTTCTGAACAGTGCGGTCAAAGACCTCAAGTCACAGCTCCAGCAGGCTGGTTCAGCGCTCTACGTGTTTCATGGAAAGCCAGCGCAAATTTTTCTGGAATTGGCCAACAAGCTGGGCGATATCGTTGTCTACTGCCAGCAGATTGAGGCGCCTGAAGAAAAGGCTCAGATTAAAGAAATACAGGACTCGGGTATCTTGGTTAAAGACTTCTGGCAGTCCAGTATGCTGGATCCCGCTGATTTGCCCTTTGCATTAGACTGCATGCCGGATGTCTTTACCGCATTCCGACAGCGTATTGAGGCTGCAAAATTAAAGTACGCCATGCCCATTGGCGTGCCGAAACAAATACCTCGTTTGCCAACTGGCATGCGTGATGTGGCACTTACGGATGCAGAGCCACTCAATACCAACACCATAGCGGTAGATTTTGAGGGTGGTGAATCTAAAGCGCGCCAGCACATCGGGCAATACTTTGAACGCCGATTACCTGACACCTACAAACAAACGCGTAATCAGTTAATGGGGAAAGACTACTCTAGTAAGTTTTCACCATGGTTAGCGCTTGGCTGTTGTTCAGCGAGATCAATCGCGCATCGTCTAGCGTCTTATGAGCAGCAACACGGTGCCAACGATGGGACTTACTGGCTATGGTTTGAACTGCTATGGCGGGACTACTTTGAATTCTTGCCGTTTAAATATGGCGCTAGACTTTTTTACGCACAGGGTCTTTCGGATAAACCAATAAGCCCCACCAATCCGCGTCTATTTAATCAATGGGCCAGCGGTCAGACCCCAGATGCATTCATTAATGCAGGGATGACAGAGCTATCTCAGACGGGGTTTCTGTCAAACCGCATGCGTCAGATCGTCGCTAGCTACTGGATCTACGACATGGGCGGCGATTGGCGTGCGGGTGCGGCGTGGTTTGAATCGCAGTTGATTGATTACGATGTCTATAGCAACCAGGGTAACTGGCTCTACATTGCGGGTCGAGGCACAGACCCGAGAGGTGGACGACCATTTAACGTGGCTAAGCAAGCGCGGGAGCATGACCCGAATGAGTCTTACCGTAAAAAGTGGCTGGAATAGCTCAACCCTCAAAAGGAACGAGTGAACGCTCCCTGAAGTCGATCAGCTAGCTAGCAATCTGGCGAAGCTTTCCCTCGAGTCTGCTCAGAATTTTGTAG
>ERZ650301.584-NODE-584-length-10262-cov-6.903008_pt1 | contig 10262 bp, 8 predicted proteins | sample MGYA00376237_ERZ650301 | MGnify/ENA primary metagenome ERZ650301 (study PRJEB26733, sample SAMN07839255) | wastewater metagenome | biome: small river; feature: stream; material: water | place: USA: North Carolina | collected 2016-04-05 ...
CCACATTTGTGGATGGCATCACCGACACCTTGGTGATGGCCAAAGAAATGTTCCCTGGTAAGCGAAACTCGCTGGACTCCTTGTGCGATCGCTTAGAAGTCGACAACTCTGGCCGCACCTTGCACGGTGCGTTGCTGGATGCCGAGTTGTTGGCCGATGTGTACATCAACATGACGCGTGGCCAAGATGCGTTGTTGATGGAGGTGGAGAGCGAAGACCCACAAACGCGCACACTGGAAGTGGTGGACTTGCGTTTGTTCAAGTTGCCTGTGATTGCCGCCTCAGAGCAAGAATTGGTGCAGCACGACGAACTTTTGGCGCAACTCGATAAATCGAGTGGCGGCAAAACAGTTTGGCGAAACGCTGCAATTTCTGTGGCATAATATTGTTCTTTCCAGCGATGGATAAGGGCGATTAGCTCAGGGGTAGAGCACTGCATTCACACTGCAGGGGTCGCAAGTTCGAAACTTGCATCGCCCACCAAAATCCCAAAAAGCACTTACGAGGTTCGTAAGTGCTTTTTTTTTCGCCTTTTGTAAATTTCAGAGCTGTGTCAGCTGCGATGGTGTGCCTGCAAGCGAACGTGCATTTGCTCAAAATCGATGAATCCTTGTTCGACGTTCGCACCCACCAACCTGACACGCAACAAATCGCCAACCTCAAGGTTTTGGATCGATGACACCAGCATGCCTTCTGCGGGGGGTGAAAAAATGCGCACCCATGTCCCACTTGGTGTTTTTCCAGTGACCACGGCATCAAACATCTGACCTACTTGGTTGATCAGCATCAAGGCCGCTTCCGATTTTCGTAAACGCCGCTCTACTTTGCGGGCTGCGTCTTCTTGTTGGGTGCAATGCAGCGCGAGGGCTTGAAGTTCGGCACCGGTGTAAGGGGATTTGCCGTGCATCAGCCAACCTTTGATCATGCGCTGCGTGATCAAGTCTGGGTAGCGCCGATTGGGGGCTGTGGAGTGGGTGTAGTCACGCACCGACAAGCCAAAGTGACCCAGAGCGGCGTCGGGTGTGTTCTCCACCACGTACTCACCCGAGCCCATCAACTTGATGATCACCAACGACAAATCTGGAAAGCGCAAAGGGTCGGCAGCGCGGCGGGTGGCTAAAAATGCTTCTAGTGCTTTGGAGTCAGGGTCGTTTGGCAGGCTGTACCCATAGCTTTGCGCCACCTCGACAATGCGTTGCCAGCGCTCTGGTGAACGCACTACGCGTCGCAACGATGCGCCCCCGCGTTCGGCCAAAAAATGTGCCGTGCAGGTATTGGCGGCGATCATGAACTCTTCAATCAACTGCCGTGCACGGTTGTGCGCTTGCTGTTCAATGGCCACCACGTGCTCGCCTTCAAAGACGGCTTTGGGTTGAAAGGTTTCAAATTCCAAGGCCCCTTGTTCGTGCCTTTTTTGCCGCAACAACTGCGCTGCGGCGTCTTGTAAATGCAGTTGCGCTTCCATGCCCTCAAACGCTGCGGCAGCTGCAGGCAAAGCAGCTTGGCCATTTAACCAACTTGAGACGGCGTCATACGCCAATTTGGCTTGGTTGCACACCTTGGCACGGTAGACCGCGCTGTGGCAAATCTTGGCTTCGGCGTTGATGTGCATTTCAATCACCACGGCCAAGCGATGTTGGTGTGGGTTCAATGAGGTGAGGTCGGTGCTCAGCCGTTCGGGCAGCATCGGAAAGATGCGCGCAGAGGTGTAGACCGACGTGGTGTTTTGTTTGGCATGCGCGTCAAGTGCCGATCCTTGTGGCACCAAAACATCCACATCCGCCACAGCCACCCAAATTTTGACGATCCCATTGGACAGCCTTTCACCCAACGTGAGTTGGTCAAGATCCAAGGAGTCGTCGTTGTCAATGGAGCACCAAGCGTGTTGCGTCATATCAACGATATGCGGATCGTTGTCATGTCCAGCCTGCGTGATGGCGTTCAATTCTTGGCGGACCGAGGCGGGGAACTCGGGCGCTAGGCCTCGTTCAAGCATGGCCTGTTCCGCGATCAGCGACAGTTCAGAACGGCCCATGGTGTGGTGTTTTTGCATGATCTGGAATGTAGCGCTTTGATGCGAAGCTGCTGGCGTGTGCGCGATGCCGTTGGTTATATGCGACGATGATGCCTTGGCAAAATTCAACCATGGGACAACAGCAGAGGGGAATGCATGCATCAGCATCAACGACGCGTTTTGGTGACAGGCGCCACCAGTGGCATTGGTGAGGCGATTGCCAAAGCCTTTGCTGCACAGGGGGCATGGGTCATGGCCACGGGGGCAACCCCAGCCGAGGTGGCGCGCGCAAGCGGTATTGCCAGCAACCAAGGCATTGACTTCCACGTGCTCGATGTCCGAGATGACATGGCGGTCAAACAGCTGGTGCAAGGGGTAGGGGCGCTGGATGTGATGGTCAATTGCGCAGGTGTGATTCAGCGGGCTTTGGAGCTGGAGCCCGAGGCTTTTGCGCGAACCGTCGATATCAATCTGAACGGCACCATGCGTGTCTGTGCCGCTGCGCGTGAGGGGCTAAAGGCACGGGGCGGGTGCATTGTCAATACGGCTTCTATGTTGAGTTTTTTTGGCGGTGGATTGGTGCCCGGCTACAGCGCGAGCAAAGGTGGTGTGGCGCAATTGACCAAATCGTTGGCGATTGCCTATGCGGAAGATGGCATTCGTGTGAATGCAGTGGCACCGGGTTGGATCGCCACGCCCTTGACCCAAGCGCTGCAAGATGACCCGCAGCGCGCAGCGCCTATCTTGGCCCGCACCCCCATGAAACGATGGGGAACCCCAGATGACATCGCAGGTCCTGTTGTGTTTCTTGCCAGTTCGCAGGCCCAGTTTGTGACGGGTGTGGTGCTGCCTGTGGATGGTGGGTATTTGATTTCGTGAACGATGGCGCAATTGGCGCGTGATGAAGGAGTTTCTTATGACGTTGACATTCGTGGCTGTGATGGTGGCTGGGATCTTGCCTTTGGTATGTGCGGGCATCGCCAAGGCTGGTTGGAAAGACTATGACAACCGCAACCCGCGCGCTTGGCTCACCCAGCAAACAGGATTCAGGGCCCGTGCCAACGCCGCGCAAGCGAACAGTTTTGAGGCTTTTCCATTCTTTGCCGTGGGCGTGGTGTTGGCCGTCATCACCAAAGCCGATGCCAGCTTGATCGAGACGTTATCGCTGGTTTTTGTCGCCTCTCGCGTGGCCTACATTGCCTGTTATTTGGCAGACAAAGCCTCTGCACGTTCTTTGTTTTGGGCCGTGGGCTACGGTGCCGTGATTTGGCTTTACGTTTTGGCCATCTGATCTTGCAAGCGCCCCTCGCTGAGAGGGGGTGACCTTGATTTTGAGCTTGGCGCATCCATCTAAGGGTTTCTCAGGGTTGCTTTACCGTGCAGTCACATCAAACAAGCACAATGGCAACTTGCTTTTTTACATGGCACCTTTCTATTGGGGGCTCTTACATGACATCTTCTTCATTCTTCAAGCCATTTTTGGCGGGTTTGATGGCCTTGGCCGCAGCGGTGGCCTTTGCCCTGCCGACGCCCAAAGACATTGAGTCAGCCGTTAACGCTGGCCATCTCACGCAGGCGGAGTCCATGCTCCGTGAGGTGATTCAAGAAAAACCGCAAAGCGCCAAAGCGCATTACGAGTTGGGCCAAGTGCTCGCCCGTGAAACACGCTATGCCGATGCACACACGGAACTGAAAAAAGCCAAAGAGCTCGATCCGGCTTTGAAATTCGCGGGCAGTCCCGAGAAGTTCAATGAAATCGACGACAAAGTCAACCGTTTGGCACAAGCGGCAGCGTCGAGCAACCTGTCGTCGCCTGCATTGAACACGCCAGCGCCAACCGTCACCACGCCTGTGCCGGCCGCACCTGCTGCACCGGCATCTGCGTTTTCGTTGAGCTACGTCTGGTTGGGTATTGCTGGCTTGGTGGTGCTCGCTTTGGTGTTGCGCCGCAACAAGCCTGAGCCTGTTGCGCCCCTGTACGCACCTACCGCATCGGGCACTCCCGCCATGGCGCCTCGTGGCTTTGGTGCCCAGTTCACACCGAACGCACCCACGTATCCACCTGGCTACGGCCCGAACATGCAGCCCACAGGCGGCATGGGGTCTGGCATTGGCGGCGCTGTGGTGGGCGGTTTGGCAGGGGTGGCCGCGGGTTACGCTTTGTCAAAGGCGTTGGAAGGCGACCATCACACCGATCACGGCAACAACTCTGCAGCCAATTCATCCGTGGCTAGCAACGGCGGTTACGTGCCTTTTGATACGCCCGCTCAGCCCGACTTGGGCAGCTTCGATGCAGGATCAGGCAGCGACTGGGACGATGCGTCTTCTGGTGGCGGCGGAGATGACAGTTGGTAATTCCGAATTCGCGCCTCCTCAACCTAGGCCTTGGTTGCGTTGCCGCGCTGCTCAGCGCCTGTGCTTCGCCGGGGCCTGACACACAAGCGCTTGCCATGACACAGGCCCAAACTTTGGGTCTGTCTGGCGTGGCTTCTACGCAAATTCCCGATGGCTGGCAGTCGTTGGGGGACCCTGTGCTGGATCAATTGATCGTGCAAGCGCTGCAAGGGCAACCCACGCTGGCCGTGGCCAAAGCCCGCGTGTCTCGCATGCTGGCGTTGGCGGGTGTGGCGGAGTCCAGCAGCTACCCGCAGGGCAGTTTCAGTGCAGACGTCACACGTCAGCGCTATACCGAGAATGGGTTGTATCCCAAACCCATCGCAGGCAATATTTACAGCAGCGGCAATGTGCAGCTCGGCGTCAGCTGGACGCCCGACCTGTTTGGCCAACACACGGCCGAAATTGCGTCTGCCTTGAACCAAGTGCAAGCGGCGCAGGCCGACGCAGCGGCGGCGGCTTTGAGCTTGGCGGCCCAAGTCAGTCGCGGCTACATCGCTTTGGCCCGCTTAGGCTCGCAGCGTGAGTGGGCGCAACGCGCGTTGGCGCAGCGCCAACAGCTGTTCAGCCTCATCAGTGATCGCGTGAATGCTGGGCTGGATTCTCAGCTGGAGCAACGCCAAGCCGAAGGCGCTTTGTTAGAGGCGCAAGCCCAGGCTGAAGCGGTGGACGAACAAATTCAGTTGGTGCGTCACCAATTGGCGGCGTTGACAGGACAAGGCCCACAGGCTTACGCCACCTTGATGCCCCGAGTGGATCAACTCAAACTCGAGCCATTGCCCCACACCTTGGGCGCTGACTTGCTGGGGCGTCGTGCCGACATCGCCGCAGCCCGCTGGCGCGTGGAGGCGGCGACACAAGATGTGAAAGTGGCCCACACGCAGTTTTATCCCAACGTCAGTTTGGGCGCCTTTGCAGGGGTCAATGCGATAGGTTTGGACCAGCTGTTTGACAACGGCAGCCGCCAAATGGGCATCATGCCTGCCGTGCGTTTGCCGCTGTTTGATGGGGGGCGTTTGCGCGCGCAACTCAGAGGCAAGCAAGGCGATTTGGATGTGGCCATTGCGTCCTACAACGGCTTGGTGCTTGATGCGGTCAAAGAAGCCAGCGACGCCATCAGCTCTAGCCAGTCGCTCGCTCGCCAACACACCGACCAAACGCGTTCGCTGGAGGCTGCTGAGGCGGCTTACCGTGTTCAGCGCGACCGTTTTCAGGCGGGTATGAACAGCCAATTGGCGTTGCTGAATGCCGAAACGGCGCTGCTGGCGCAACAACGCGCCCGCACCGATGTGCGTGCCCGTGAACTCGACAACCGCGTGGCTTTGATGAAGTCACTGGGCGGTGGATGGCGCGCAGAGCGCTGATCCACAGGCCTTGAATCCCACACCTTGAAAGTATTTGTATGAGTCATTCGTCTCCCCATGTCATGGGCGCAGCACGCCGCCGCGGCCTCACGTTGATCGCTATTGCGGTGACCGTTATCGCCTTGTTGTGGGTGGGCTGGCATTGGTTGGTGGGGCGTCATCATCTCGATACAGACAACGCCTATGTGGTGGGCAATGTGGTGCAAATCACCCCCCAGGTGGGCGGCACGGTGCAGGCCATTCAAGCGGATGAAACCGATTTTGTGAAAGCCGGTCAGGTCTTGGTCAAACTCGATGCCGCCGATGCACGCGTGGCTTTGGAGCAGGCGCAAGCACAGCTCGCGCAAACAGTGCGTGACGTGCGTTCGTTGTTTGCCAGCAGCGCCTCGCTGCATGCGCAGGTGAGTTTGCGTGAGGCTGATTTGAAACGTGCGCAGGTGGATTTGGCCCGTGTGCAAGACGATGTCAACCGCCGTGCGCCTTTGGTGGCCCGTGGTGCGGTGAGTCAAGAGGAGTTTCAGCACGTCAGCGCCCAATTGGCTGGCGCACAAAGCACCGCCGCTGCAGCCCAAGCCGCTGTCATCACCGCGCAAGAACAGCTGACGGCGGGCTTGACCCAAACCGAAGGCACCAGCGTGAATAACCACCCCAACGTGGCGCGTGCCGCAGCGCGTGTGCGCGAAGCATATTTGGCCTTTCAGCGCATTGACTTGAAAGCGCCCATCGAAGGACACATCGCCAAACGCAGCGTGCAAGTGGGTCAACGCGTGCAAGCGGGGACGCCCTTGATGACCTTGGTGGCGTTGAATCAACTCTGGGTCGACGCCAACTTCAAAGAAAGCCAACTCAAAGAGCTGCGCATTGGTCAACCCGCCGAATTACGTGCCGATGTGTATGGCCAAAGCGTGGTGTTTCACGGCAAGGTGGCCGGTTTAGGCGCAGGCACAGGCGCTGCATTTGCGTTGTTGCCCGCACAAAATGCCACGGGCAACTGGATCAAAGTGGTGCAACGCGTGCCTGTGCGCATCGTGTTGGACCCCAAAGAGCTTGCCGAACACCCCTTGCGCGTGGGCCTGTCCATGGACGTGACGGTCGACACGGCAGACCAAAGTGGCCGCGTGGTGTCTGATGTGACCCGCGAAGGCCCTGTGTCGTCCACCACCATTTATGACGCGCAACAAGCCCAAGCCGACGCCGAAGTGGCCCGCATCATCGCTGCTAACTTAGGCCGTGCCAGCGCAGCAGCGCGCACTGAGTCCACCCCATCCAGCGCTGCCGCGCCGCTTTGACATGGCGGCTTCTGACACGCCAGCGACTGCCGCTGCCGCCGCAGCGCCACCCAGACCCGAGCCCCTGCATGGCTTGATGCTGTTGCTGGGGACTTTGGCCTTGTCCTTGGCGACGTTCATGAACGTGTTGGATTCATCGATTGCCAACGTCTCGATCCCCGCCATTGCCGGCGACTTGGGCGTCAGCCCAGGGCAGGGCACTTGGGTCATCACCAGCTTTGGTGTGGCCAATGCGATTGCGGTGCCTTTGACGGGCTGGTTGACCATGCGTTTTGGGGCTGTGCGTTTGATCACGGCCAGTATTTTGTTGTTCGTGCTCACCAGCTGGCTATGCGGCTTCGCCCCTTCGCTGGAAATGTTGGTCGTTTTTCGCGTCATGCAAGGGTTGGTGGCGGGGCCCATGATTCCGTTGTCGCAAACCTTGTTGTTGGCCAGTTATCCCAGCGCGAAAGCGGGCACGGCTTTGGCCTTGTGGGGCGTGACCACGCTCGTGGCACCTGTGGTGGGGCCGTTGCTGGGTGGTTGGATCACCGACAACGTCTCATGGCCTTGGATTTTCTACATCAACGTACCGGTGGGGTTGCTCTCGGCAGGTATGACGTGGGCCATTTACCGCAAGCGTGAAACGCCAATTCGTAAATTGCCCATCGACACCGTGGGCCTGTCGCTGCTGGTCGTGTGGGTGGGGGCTTTGCAGCTCATGCTCGACAAAGGCAAGGAGTTGGACTGGTTTGCGTCGACCGAGATTCTCACCTTGGGGCTGGTGGCTTTGGTCGCCTTTGCCGTGTTCGTGGTCTGGGAGCTGACCGACAAACACCCCGTGGTCGACCTGCGTTTGTTCAAAGGGCGCAACTTTGCGTTCGGTGCTTTGGCCCTGTCGGTGGCTTATGGTTTGTTTTTTGGCAACGTGGTGTTGATGCCGCTGTGGTTGCAGCAATGGATGGGCTACACCGCCACCTCCGCAGGCATGGCTTTGGCGCCCGTGGGCTTATTTGCCATTTTGCTCACGCCTTTGGTGGGAAAGAAGGTCGGGCAGTGGGACCCGCGTCGCATGGCCACAGGGGCGTTTTTGATGTTCTCGCTGGTGTTATGGCTGCGTTCGCAATTCACGTTGCAAACCGATTTCGACCACATCTTGTGGCCCACCCTCATGCAGGGCGGTGCGATGGCATTCTTCTTCATTCCGTTGACCACGCTCACCCTGTCTGGGCAACCGCCAGAACGCATTCCAGCCGCCGCGGGCTTGAGCAACTTCGTGCGCATCATGGCGGGTGCCATGGGCACCTCCATCGCCACCACGCTGTGGGACAGCCGTGCATCCATGCACCATGCCCACTTGACGGAAGCATTGACGCCGACCAACCCGCTGTTCATGAGCACTTTGGACGGCCTCAAAGCCAGTGGCCTCACCGCCGAACAGGCTTTGGTGCAAATGAACCGTTTGATTGACCAGCAGGCCTACACCCGTGCCGCAGACGATGTATTTTTGGCGTCCTCGGTGGTGTTCATTCTGCTGATTGCCCTGATTTGGCTCACGCGCCGACCGGCTGCCCACTCGACTGCCGCCGCGCCTGATGCGGGCGGGGCACACTGAACGCCCCTACACCAACGCTTGTGCCACCATGTTTTGGGTGACTTGCATGGCCGCTTTGTGGGTGGCCGTCATGGGGCGGCGCGCTGACCACACCAGCATGAGTTGGCTGGTGAGTTTGGGTTTTTCGATGCGGTGGATGGTGAAGTCGTGGGTGGTGCCGAAATTGCGCAGCGTGTAGGGCGGCAGCACGGCGTAGCCCAGTCCTTCCTTGACCAACTCCAAAATCGCGTTCAAGCCGTCAATTTCCAGCACGATTTTGGGTTTGCAGTTGATGCGCAGCATTTCGGTTTCGATCAACAAACGGAATGCGTTGGGGCGACTGGGCACGATCAGCGGCAATTCGCTCAAGGTAGACAACGGCATCACCGCTTTCAGCGCGGGCTCGGAGGCGTTGGACTGGCGTTTTTTGCCTGCAATCAAAATCAGCGCATCTTCGTGCAGCACCGTCATCTCTAAATCGGGGGAGGGCGGTGGGTTGTAGAGCACGGCCATGTCCAAGCGGCCTGCGCGCAAACTTTCCACCATCAACACTGAAAATCCTTCGGTCAGCGAGAGTTGCGCATGCGGCAGCGTGTCTCTGAACGACAAAGTCAAAGGCACGGTGACCAGCTTGGACAAGCTCGGCGGCAAACCAATCGACACCCGCCCAGTCAAGGCCCCGCGCACAGACCCCAACTCTTCTTGTGCCACCGTCACTTGGTGCAAGATGCCTCGTCCATGCTCGAGCATCACCAAGCCAGCTTCGGTGACGGTCACGCCACGCCCATTGCGCATCAGTAAGTTTTGGTGCAACTCAACCTCAAGCTGACGCACATGCCGACTCAACAAAGGTTGCGGAATGCCCAAAGCCGCGGCGGCTTTGGTGAAGCTGCCTAACTCGGCCACACGCACAAAAGATTCGATTTGTTTGAGTTCCATGAGCTTGCCTGTTTTGAATAACCGATTGTCCGTTATTTAATAACGTTATAGCAGCTAGTCCTCAATGTGTCGCATTTTGGGAGGGCAAATCTCTAGAATCTGTGACATGCAAACCTCTACACCTTCACTCGTGCTGCGCGGTATTTCATCCATGGCCACCAAGGTGCTGCTTGCCGATTTGGTGCAGGTCTACCAAGCTCAAACGGGCGTGGTGGTGCAGCTGGAATCGGTCGGGGGTGTGGATGCGGCCAAGCGCGTGCAAGCCGGTGAGGTGTTTGACATGGTGTTGTTGGCGTCAGACGCCATCGAACGGTTGATCGCATCGGGCCAGGTGATGGCTGGCAGTCGCAGCGACTGGGTGCGTTCACCCGTGGCCGTGGCGGTGCAAGCTGGCGCCGCACGCCCAGACCTGAGCAACGAAGCGGCGCTCAAAGCCGCCGTGTTGGCCAGCCCCACGCTCAGCTATTCCACGGGCCCGAGCGGCGTCTACCTAGAAAAATTATTCGATCGTTGGGGCATTGCCGACGAGGTGAAAGCGCGCATCGTGGTGCCGCCACCTGGCACACCTGTGGGTGCGTTGGTGGCCAGCGGCAAAGCCGCTTTGGGCTTTCAACAATTGAGCGAGCTCATTGCTTTGCCCGGTATTGATGTGCTGGGCACTTTGCCTGCGGATGTGGCGTTCATCACCA
>ERZ650301.585-NODE-585-length-10252-cov-17.097284_pt1 | contig 10252 bp, 10 predicted proteins | sample MGYA00376237_ERZ650301 | MGnify/ENA primary metagenome ERZ650301 (study PRJEB26733, sample SAMN07839255) | wastewater metagenome | biome: small river; feature: stream; material: water | place: USA: North Carolina | collected 2016-04-05 ...
ACATAACGCCCAAAGACGGGCAGACGCTTGAGATTTGGGGCGTGGTGGTGGCCTCCATCCTGCAGCACAAGTGTTGAACCATGTACGCACTAATCGACGGAAATAATTTCTACGTTTCGTGCGAGCGCGTGTTTCGCCCTGACTTTCGCGACCGCCCTGTCGTGGTGTTGAGTAACAACGACGGCTGCGCCATTGCGCGAAGCAACGAAGCCAAAGCCTTGGGCATCAAGATGGGCGCGCCATGGTTTCAGCTTGAGAAGCTACAAGACGAAACCGGCCTTATTGGTTTGTCGGCCAACTTCGCGCTTTACGCTGATATGTCAGATCGAATGATGAGCCTCGCCGCTGGCCTTGGCCACCGGCAAGAAATCTATTCCATCGATGAGAGCTTTGTAGATTGCACTGGCATTCGTGGTGATCTAACAGAGCGCAGCCGCAAAGTGCGCGCGCGAATTTTTCAATGGACCGGCTTACCAACGTGCATAGGACTTGGCCCCACCAAAACGCTGGCCAAGCTGGCCAATCACATTTCAAAAACTGCCGAGCGCAAGCCCGGCGTGTACCCCGACCATCACGCCCAGGTGTGCAACCTAGGCGCGTTGAGCAAGAGCGAGCGCGACGAACTACTGAGAGCCACCGACGTGGGCGACGTGTGGGGCGTGGGCCGTCGCATTGGCGCGCAACTGGTTGAGGCGGGCGTAACGAATGCGCTTGAACTTTCACGGCTGGACCCTGCGGCGGTGAAGGCCCGCTGGTCGGTCGTGCTGGAGCGCACGGTACGCGAGCTAAACGGTGTGCAGTGTTTCGAGTTTGAAGAATACGCCGACGACAAAAAGCAAATCGCTTGCACCCGCAGCTTTGGCCAGCCGGTGATTGAACACCATCACTTGCAAGAAGCCCTCACAGAATTTGCCAGCCGCGCGGCTGAGAAGTTACGCAAACAAAACGGACATGCGGGCCAAGTGTTGGCCTTCATTCGCACAAGTCCGTTCAGACAAAACGACAAGCAATACAGCCGCAGCGCGGTCGTTCCCCTGCCCTCGCCCACCGCTGACACGGCGCAGATAGTTGAGGCAGTGTTGGCCGTGCTTCACGTCATTTACAAGCCTGGCTACAAGTACGCCAAAGCGGGCGTGATGCTGCTCGACCTGCAGCCTAAGACGCGGCACCAATTCACGCTTGACCTTGAAGACGAAGCCCAACACAACGAGGCTCGCGCTCGACTCATGCAAACGCTGGACGGTGTGAATAAACGATACGGGCGCGGTACGCTCAAGCTGGCCAGCGCTGGTACGCAAACGCAACACCGCACTTGGCAGATGCGGCAAGAGCGTAAGACGCCTGGGTATACGACTGACTGGCACGGGCTGGCTACGCTCAACGCACTTTAATGAAAGGGCGTTGGCTAATGAGTGGAGAAGGGATTCCCAAAAAACACTAAAAACGCTAAACTAAACTTGTTGGTCAACACCAATCGCCCGATTTAGGAACTTGCGGGGGCGCAAAAACCGCTAAACGTCCCCAGCACTTCTGGCCTCGCGTGCGACTTGGGCGTTACCAAAACTGTAAGCGAGGCGCAGGAGTTTTTTCATGGCAAATGCCAACACACGCATACCCCTTTTTGACAACGGCGATTTCAGCCTGCATGCTCAGCTGACTCCAGTCATATCACCAGAAGATGGACACGCCTTGACCATTACCAGTCAACGCAAAGAATCGCGCAATCCAAACGAAGAACAAGTGAAGTTCTTTGCTTGCCTAGATCGACAAGGTCTAGTGAATCTGCAAAACATCATTCAATTGGAGTTGACACGATGACACGCATGGCTACCGACCGTATTTCCCAAGCTTTAGCTCTTGCTATTGAGGCCCACGATGGGCAAAAACGCAAAGGGAACGATATCCCATACATTTCCCACCCTATGGCTGTTGCCTCCATCGCACTGGAAAACGGTGCCGATGAAGAACAAACCATAGCCGCACTACTGCATGATGCCGTGGAGGACGGTGGCCAAGAGTATGGCCAGCGCATTCGCCAGCAGTTTGGCAATCGTGTGGCCAACATAGTTCACGGCTGCACTGATGGCGTGCCCGATGCCTCGGGTACCAAGGAGGCCTGGACCCCACGCAAAGAGCGTTACATCGCACATTTGAAAAACGCGAGCGATGATGTGCTTTTAGTCTCGGGCGCAGACAAGCTTCATAACGCACGTGCCATTGTGGAAGACCTGCTACGCATCGGACCAGCTGTATTCGAGCGCTTCACAGCCAATCAAGCCCAAACGATCTGGTACTACGAAACGCTCGCTGACATCTTCACGCGCCGCGGCACGCCTATCGCTAAGGACCTGAGCGACACCGTGCAGCGCATGAAACAACTGGCTGGCAAGGGTTGAGCATGAGCTCGTTTCATGAATCAAATATTTGCTACGACCATACTAAGTTGGACGAATTTCTTCAGAAGTTGGCACAGTCTGTACCTGACATCTTGGGAGCTGCATGTGAAGATGAGACGTACATGTGCAGTTGGCTGCTGCAGACTTGAAGTGTGGTTATGGCAGAAAAAATGACAGTCGCCCCTACAGCGCAGGGACGATTACAAACACTTGATTGCGCTTCTCCATTTGAAAGCTGTCAATACGAAACACGTGACTTCCCGTAGTGAACATCACTACATCCCCACCAGTGTTTTGGGTACCCCACAAGCCTAGACACATTCGAAGTAGAACCTCGAGATCTCGTCACATCAGGCTGGCTGAGCAAGGAAAAGAAAATTTGAAATGACAATGGAATTGAGAAACTGTGAATTTGCATCCAAGTGTGATGCTGACTGGGTTGACCTTGAAGAAACAAATGATTCGAGGATCAAGTTTTGCAACGCATGCCAGAAGCAAGTTCATCGCTGCGAAACTGATGAGGAATTACTTCGTGCCATCAAATCCAACTTATGCGTGGCGATTACCCTCCCTTATCAAAAGAATGTTCAACCCAACACATATGTTGGGTCAGTTTGGCGAAAAGTTAAAAAGGATAACGTGTAGTGCTCAAAAATACTCACTCGAGGATCATGAAAACCGAATAGATGGTGAGCACTTTCGTTATTCGTAACGGGAATTTACAGTTGAGCGACGAAGGCTGCTAGTTGCCTTCGCTTCAACAGGGCATTTGCCAAATCCACCCACTTCGAAATCCGCACTTTGTTCGCTTAATGCTGAGATCGCGAGCAGCTCGATCAACTGAAGACCAAGGCAAGTGGTCAGCTTCTGCTTTTTGTTTAATTTTTTCTACAGAGAGACTTCTAAAATCTCCGAGCAAATCTTGAAGCCAAAATCGCGCTCGATATCGCGGTGAAATTCTTCGTGGTCCTGTAGCCCCGGCTGCCCGAACAAGCAGAAGAACCGCTTCAATTGGACTTTGACCAACTCCACTAAGTGGACCATTACGCAATTCATTCCAAAGCTTGGAATGAAGCATGCATCGGTCCTTTGGTGCAACAACCCATAGGCCGACTTTGGGTTGTAACAATTCAATTGGCACCTTTATAAAATTTGAAATAAATTTTTCAATTGCGTTGTCATAAATATGCATGTTTGATCCTCCAAACGTTACTGGTGATGGTTCCTTGATTGGAATTTGAATGTGATTTTTTGAACTGCCATCAAAATTTTCTGTGTACTCAAATGAACCGATCAAAGGTTTGCAATGTCTGCACGCATAGACGCTACCCTTGATGTATTCGGTTTGTTTACACCTGCCCATGATGATGTGCCCCTGCAGTTTGTAAATCGACTGCCTCATCTGCCACGATGTAGTCATTCCAAAGCATCAGCCCCACAGCACAGCGCCCGCCGTATCGCGCGCTACGGCCTGCCGCTATGCACCGGGGACAATTGAAGTGGTGCAGGTGGTATGCCTTCGCGTCCCCTGCCTGTCGTACTGTCAGCCACGATCTGCGCTGCCTGAATACCCGCTTTGCCCCGGTTTGAGTAGGAGAGGTTGGCGCTTCGGTAGTTTGAATGTCGGCCTTAGTTTTTTTGCACGTATCACCCGTATCAACCGTGCAAGCTAATGTCCATGCGGTCTGCGTCTGAAACGCCTGCAAATTCCCTACCGTATCGGCCGTATCACTCGCCACCATGCCGCCCGATTCTGATACGCTCGATACGTCTGCCGTTTCAATGACGTATCGGACCAAACCCGCATAAATAGGGACTTGCACGCCTGATACGTTTAATACGTCAGCTTTTAGTGATGCCAGCCACGATTTAAGCGCCATGCTCACCCCCTACCAGCTTGTCTGGGTCAACTGAATACAGCTTCACGCCGCGCCCGGCAATCCGAATGAACCGCGCCCGTTCGCCATTTGCTCCCGGTGCCGGTAGTGCTTTGGCGTCCTGCAACACATCAAGCGCCCGATTGAAATCGAAACCCTTCAATGCTTCGCGCATGCCGTCCGCCGTGAAAAGGTATTCCCGCCTGCCGTTAGTGTCGCGCCACCAACCTGCCCGGTCGCGTATATGCACATCCTCTTTCGTATCCGCATCAGAAAAACGCCCGTCACCGTGTCTCTCGATAAAACCTGATACCCGCTGCAATATCTGCCGCCGTTCGTCATTACCTTTGCCTCGCATGGATTGCCACAACTTAAAACCGTGCGCTGCCGCTTCGCCTGCCGCCCCCTCTGGCCAGCCTGTCAGGCCGTAATCGGTCGCCAGTTCACCCGATAGCCCGATCAAGGCAAACCGCGCCGCTGCCCGCTTGTCCTGTCCTTCGGTGCCATCGGTGGTAAACATCGGTGCGGCCTTCACGTCCTCCAACATGGCGCAAAGATCTCTTGCATCAAAAGTTAGCTTTTCCAAAAACGCCCGGCCCGCCTGCCCGTGGTGTTGCGCTGCTGCCCGCTTGATGGCATCCGAAAATGCCGCCGGACTGGAGGCACCATGCAAGGCATTCCATGCGCCATAGGTTTGCGCCGCTGGAATGTCCAACAGCCGCATAGACTGCCCCGCCTTCGCCCGGTGTCCTCCCTCCTGCATGGTGGTGGCGATGGTGCGCTCACCGCTGGAAATAACAAAACAACGCCACCGCGTCACACCCTTTGCATTCCCGCTTCGACTTGCCCGTTGCTTGCCACGCCCGTTGCCCAGCGCATAGACAATCGCCCCTACTTCTTTCGGATCGCATTCGCTGATTTCGTCGAGCGCTAACAGGCAATCATTGAACATCGCCGCCGCGCCTTCCATACCGTTTGCCGTTGCCCGCCAGCTTCGTTTAAAACCCGGCCCGCCCCATGTTGCGCACGCCGCTTCGATCAAGGTGGTTTTGCCAGTACTGGAGTCCCCTACAACATGGAACCCGCCGCCCTCGGAATTGCACCGCTGCAACAATGGCCCAGCAAAGGATGCCGATACTGCCAACATCAATAGCGGGTTGTCCACAGCCTTTGCTGCAATGCCATCGCGCCAACCTGCCAGCGTCCCGGCCTGCGTATGTTCCTCATGGCCACGTTCGCCGCTTTGAAAAATCACGTCCGCAGACTTTGGTCCGATCACTGCGTCCGGCAACACGAATGAATCACCACACCAGCCCACCTGTAACGCGCAATGAATGCACCGCTTTGGATGCTCGCTTTGCAGGTAGTGGGGTAATTGCTGCCGGGCTTTGTAGGGATCAAGCTCTACGCCCATTGCCAACAGCTCACCACGCAACTGTGCACCATCGCCCGCCAATAGCTCCATAGGCATTGCCCATTCACGCCACTTGCCCACCGTGGGTTTGAAACGCAACAGCCGCCCGAAGTTGTTGCTTTGCCCATCAAACGTCACCGCATCAATGTGCATCGGGGAACATATCCACGCATCAAAAGGTTCCGGTGGTGAGTCATTTTTTCCCGCTGTCAGTCCGCAGTAGTAAACGCCAGGCTTGTGATTGCCGTCATTGGATTTTGTCCAATCGTCCAACACCACATAACGCGGCCTGCAATCCATGCCGGGAAACGGGCTAGGTTGCAATAGTGAGGCTTCGCTGCCTTCGGTGGTATCCCCGCCCGATGTAGATTGCTCGGTTTGCGCTGCCTGCAGTGGATCAAGTGCAGGCACTGGTGCATTTTCCTGCGTACCAGCTTGCGTACTTTCTGCATCAATATCGCCACCAGTCCACGTATCACTTGCGCAAACAGCTATAGACTCGATAACGCCAGCAAAGCAGAACTTCACCGCATCAAGCCCACCGCCTGCCAACTGGTGCAGGTCGTTAAAGTCGGTCGCTTTGTCTGGCCTTTCCGCAGGGAACATGGGACCAACCACAATGCCGCCCACCGCCCTTGCAGCGCCAGCCGCTGCCGCGCGTCCGGGGTTGCCTTCGGTGCAATGGTCATCGTCTGCCGCAACGATAAGCGCCACATCTGGGTGCAGCTTGCGCAGGGATTTTGCAACGGGCTCAAGGTTGCCACTATCGAACGCCACCGCCACGGGTTGCCCGGTTGCCTCATGGATGGATGCACCAGTCGCAAAGCCTTCACAAACGATCAGGATGACCTCTTGCGAGGCTGGATGAGGCTTGTCTATACGGTAGCAGCATCCCTGCTTTTCGCCTCCCGTAAGCGGTCGCTTTGTGCCACCTTCGTCGATGAATTGAAGGCTTCGCAGTTCACCCGCTGCGTTGAGCATAGGAATCACTAACAACGGCCCGGACAACACAGGGGACAGCCTACTGCAATGCGCCCGCGCTGCATCGGTGTCGATTAACCTTGCACCGTGGACTTGAATGCCTTTCTTGGCAAGGTAGCCATGCGTTTGCGCATCGTCTATCGGCATTGCCTCTGCCCATATCGTTTGCGCCTGCAATGCCGCTGCATCTTGTTCGGCTTTCTTTGCTCGGTGCCGGACATCCTGAATAGATTTCAATGCAGTGGCGTATTGCCTTTGTTGTTCGGGCGTCTGCGTTGTACGTTCTACGCTGCACCATGTTTGTGTACGGCTTTCACGCCAGTTGCCAAAACTGCCCGCTGCTATACCGTCCAAGTGCAACACGTACCAGCCAGAATCGTCGCCGCGCTTTCCATTGGTGGCGAATCGGTGAATCTTGCCATCGGCAATAATGGTGCTCGGTGGTTCCAGCCCTGCCGCTGCGATTGCAGCCTGAAACGCTTGTTCCGGGCTTCTAACCTCTGTAATCGGGGCGTTCATTGCGTCACCTCGGTGAATACTTCGGTGCGCTTTGCGTGCAAGGTATTCACCAGATCGCGTATCTGCGCATCGGTTTTGCCAGCCACCCTTGCCGCTGCAATGGCTTGCGCCTCATAGTCAGGCCAGCCCCGTGCCCGCTGCCCAATGGCTACACCGGTGGTGAATAACCCGGCGCGGATTGCGTTGTAAACGCTTGCGTCCGCCCGGTGCCCTAATACCCGTTTAACTTCGGGCAATCTCAAAATCAACATTGCTAACCCCTTTAGAGTATCGCTAGAGGTGCCTAACGATTGGGGGCAATGATTCCAAGTGGGGGCTTTCAAGTCACCGCAGCTGCGGGACTATTTACCGCAACAGCAGTATCAGCTTGCGTCTAAGCTGCGTTTTGCCGCTGCAAACACTTCCTGCATTTTTCTTTCCGAAACCCCCGGCTTTGCGCCGTACTCAGTAATGGCCTGTTGAATAACGCCCGTGTCGTTTTTCTTGCCGTTGGTTAGCTGCGCCAACATTGCGCCAATAATGTTTAGATAGCTTGTGCGTTCTCGGATTGTTAGTGGCTTATCCATTGATGTCACCCGCACGCCTTTGGTTTTAGTGATCCGTTTAATTTCGGTGGTCAACATCACCAGATCAGAGCGTGAAATTTCTACCAGCGGATTAAACTCAACTTCCCAAAGTCCGCGTTCATTAGCCTTGAAGGCTTCGCCAATCTCGATACGTGTGTTTTCCGGCAATTCCAAGCGGCGCAAATCATCTTGCGTTAGCTCGTATATCCCAGCAGGCATGTTGTTGGATTTCAAGCGTTGAATCCATTCAGAAAATATCTTCTCGTGCGCCTGCGCTTCCCCGCGGTCTTGCTCATCAAAATCTATGTAGTCGCCATCCAGCGCAACATAGAGACGCTCCATTCCTACCCTACGACCTCTTGCGTAGATGTTCACGCAAATTTGTACTTGATTGAATGCACCCGCATGGATCAAGTCATCAACACTCACTCCTAGCAAAGCACCTGCCTTGTCAAGCGCGACATAGCTGTGCGCAACTTTAAATTGCTCCATCCCCGTCCCCTGTAACACCCCAATGAAAGTAGCCACCGCCGCCGGGTCAGGGTGCCCCAGTTTTCACCATCGGGGATCAAACCGAGAGCTAGGCGTGGTCTAAAAATGTTCTATGCCGCTTTGAACGCGATCACATCCGCGCCGCGTGCCAGCTTGTCGAGATAGTCGGCCCATTGCTGCATCATGGCTGTACGGTGTTTCAGATACTGCGTGCGGTTGTAGGCTCGGCCATTGGCATCCTTTACCGCGTGGGCTAACTGTGCTTCGATCACGAGCGGGTCAACGCCTAATTCCTCTGCCAGCAACGTCCGAGCAGTGGCCCGAAAACCATGCACGCTTTGCGTGTCCGACCCATACCCTAGCGTCAAAAGCGCCGCCCGTAGGGTGTTGTCACTGATTGGTCGATCGTGGCTTCGCTCGCCGTAGAAACACAGTTTGCTATGCCCCGTAATCGGGTGCAGTTTGCGCAGTATTTCCACGGCCTGCGTTGGCAATGGCACTTGGTGGGGGTCGCCGTTGCGCTTACCGTCAACGCTGCGTTTCATTCGTGCCGCTGGGATAGTCCACGTGGCCGCGTCAAGATCAAACTCCGCCCATTCTGCCGCCCGCAGTTCGCCGGGTCTCTGAAACAGCATAGGCGCCAATTGCAGCGCCGCCCGCACTATCGGCCCACCCTGATAGCCCCGGATGACCCGGATCAGTTCGCCCAGCTTTACCGGGTCGGTAATCGCCGCAAAGTGTTTGCCGTGGTGGGGTTTCAATGCACCGCGAATATCGGTGGTTATATCCCGAGGTGTCCGTCCCGTGGCCACCGCATAGCGCCAGACTTGCCCCGCCGTGGTCAATACCCGGTGTGCAACGTCCAACGCGCCGCGTTCCTCCACCCTGCGCACCGTGGCCAGTAACTCTACCGCTTCAATGTCGCTGATACGTCGTGCCCCCAAAAAGGGGAACAAGTCTTTCTCAAGGTTGCGCTTTTCCCGTATGGCGTAGTGACTGCTCCAACTGTCTAGCTTCATTGCATACCATTCAAGCGCTGTAACCTTGAATGTGTCCGCGTCCGGTGTGATGGCTTTCAGCTTTTCAAGCTTGCGCACTTGGACCGGATCAACCCCGGTGGACTTTTTCAACTTCGCTGCGTCTCGGGCTTTGCGAGCATCCTTTGGGCCTACGTCCGGGTAACTGCCCAGCGCCATTCGGCCTTCTTTCCCATCTTTGCGGTATTTATAGAACCATCGCTTTGAGCCCGCCGGACTGACTTCAAGGTACAAACCGCCAGAACAAGCCAGCCGCGCCCGTGTTTTTCCCGTTGGGCAAGTCGCATTTCTGCATTCAGCATCGGTCAACATGGGGTCACAACTCCTAATTCAGACTGGGGGAACAACCGGTTTCCACTGGAAAACGGGGGAACAATTACCAAAAAAACCTGTTCCGCGACTTGTTCCCCCGTATGTTCCCCCGATTTAGCCTGTCAGTCAATAGCCCTCATTAGTGACCATTAGTCGTAAGCTGTTGATTTACCAATGAAAAAGGCCTTTAAGAATCGCTCCTTAAAGGCCTTTAAACTGTCTAATGGTCGGTGTGAAAGGATTCGAACCTTCGACCCCTTGCACCCCATGCAAGTGCGCTACCAGGCTGCGCCACACACCGAATCAGAGAGAAATTATAACGCCACTCAGTGTGACTCAGAGAGCAGATCGCGAATTTGTGTGAGTTCTTTGCGCAAGGTTTGCAGCGCTTCATCACTGCTGCTCAGCGCAAGTGGTGGCAACTCATGTGCATCGTCTGAGTCGATATCCAAGTCGTCCTCAAACCCCTCTTCATCGGGCAAATCCACGTCAATTAACTCACCGCCCACACGACGGCGTTCACGCTCGGATTGCACCAGTTCTTGCAACTTGTTACGCGCACCGGTGATGGTGAAACCTTGGTCATACAAGAGGTCACGAATACGGCGAATCATCAGCACTTCATGGCGCTGGTAATAGCGGCGATTGCCGCGACGCT
>ERZ650301.586-NODE-586-length-10247-cov-7.266484_pt1 | contig 10247 bp, 10 predicted proteins | sample MGYA00376237_ERZ650301 | MGnify/ENA primary metagenome ERZ650301 (study PRJEB26733, sample SAMN07839255) | wastewater metagenome | biome: small river; feature: stream; material: water | place: USA: North Carolina | collected 2016-04-05 ...
AGAGGTACTCGTTGATTGCACTAGGTTGATACTTCTCTAACCTCGAGTCTGGTTTTGCAATGTGTGTTGTGGGCGAGCTGGGCAGATGATCCGCGTTAATCTGGAGCCGACTGACATGCACATCAAGTATGGCAAGCCCAGAAGCGTGGACGTGCCGTGGTCGCTCATGGAAGACATGTGGTCCTATTCCATACACCAGCGAGAAGTGCGGCGGCAAAGAACGGAACAGACCACTGCTGCGCTTGTTCTGACAGAGCTTGGAACGGAATTCTCGAAAGGCGCCGTCGTAGATGCGATGAAATCCATCGAGAAAAAGGTTAGGTTCCCGGTGAGGGCACACATGCTGCGGCATACCTATGGAACCTACACGCTGTCGGCACTGCGCAAAAGCACGGTCTTCCAGGGTGAGCCGTTGCTGTATGTCCGCGACCGCATGGGGCACTCTGATGTGCAAACCACTGCGGTCTACCTGCATCTGATCAATCAGTTGGACGCGCAGATCGTCTTGGCGCATGAAGATGAAATGGACATGCTGTTCGCCAATGCTGGCGAGGACCCGGTCGCGGTGGGGAGTCATTGATGGCCCGCGCCAAGGACTACAAGGCTAAGGTCACTGGAGTCGCCACCGACCTTGCCGCTGACTTGGGAGCAACCGGCGCGATGGTCGCGTTGCCTCCCAATCCGCGAAACCAGAACCTGATTGACCTGCGTCCATGGTTGGGGCGTGGCTTTGACGAATGGGTTTGGGCAGCAAGCACGGTATTGAAGGCCCGGCTCCAAAGTGGGAACTATTCGGTGGCAACCATCGTCAGCTTCGCATCCAATGGGATCAAAGTGTTTCTTCCATACCTTATGGACATTCATGTGGGCACCAAGCCCTTACGGCCATCGGATATGGGACCGGTGGATGTCGCCCGTTACATCGCGTGGCTCAGGCTCAAATACCCAAACGGCTCCACTGCCAAGATCTGCATTCAAGTCGGTGGTGGTTGGTCTTATGGATTACGGCTTTATCGACCAACCCGACGAGGCGTTACTGCCAGCCAATCCATTCCCAATGAATGGCGCGGTGACACGAGGAGAAACATCTTTAAGCCAGGCGGAAATGCAGAAGTTGGCCACTGGCCTCAAAGCCGACCTCATTGCCATCCATCACGGAAAATTCGACAGTTTGGAATCAGAAGCCATTGTGGCCCTGATGCTCATCATTGCCATGCGCTCGGGTATCAACACCACCCCGCTTTTGGAAATGAAACGGGATTGCCTGGGCCCACATCCCTTCATGCCCAACCTGATGCTGGTTAGAACCTTCAAACGCAGGGGAAAGGGCGCGCAATCCACGTCATTGCGGCAGACCCGCATCCATGATCTCGCTGCGACCGTTCCCATGGATGGCGTCGCTGTGCTCAAGAAGGCGTTGGAAATGACGCAGGTCCTGGTGCCCAGTGCCGCTGAATCCATCAAGGACCGTGTTTGGCTCTATCGCTCTTCGCAGCGTGGACACAGCAAGGGGCAAACGCTTTGCCTGAATATGGGCCGTGTTCACGAAAGCACCAAGGCAATCGTTAAGCGCCACGGGTTGATGACCGATGACGGCTCACCATTGCGGGTGACCTTTGGGCGCCTACGCAAGACCATGGAAAACCGGCTCTGGAAGCTCAGTGATGGCGATCTGCTTGCCGTGTCCGCAGTGATGGGGCACTCCTCTCAGGTCGCAGACAACCACTATTTGCGCCTTGATGAGCGCACCAAGGCGGAAGGCGCAAAATTCATTGGTGAAGCGTTGCCAGCAAAGCTCAGGGGGCAAGACCTCGTGCCAACACCTACGGGTAGTTGCAAGGACAGTTTGCAAGGCGCGCTCGCTCCGAAAGACGGCTCCACACATTGCGCGGAATTCACGCATTGCCTGGGGTGTCCAAGCTATGCCATTGTGGGGACGGTCAAGGACCTGCACCGCCTCTTCAGCTTCCAGCGCTTCCTGATGTCGGAGATGGATTACTACGCCAAAGGAGAGTGGCATGAGTGGCAAGGCCACCATCAAGATCTCATTGCGCAAATCGACCAAATTGCATTCCACAACTTCTTCCCGGAAATGGTGGAGCAAGCTAAGGTGCTTGCCGAAAATGAACCACATCCCTTCTGGGCGATACGCATGCGCCAGTCTCAACTGAGTAGAGAGGCCCGCTATGGCCGGTAACGCCATTGCATTGCAGCCGGCTAAGGCTTACGACCTATTGGCCGCCCAGCCCGTTTCATCCAAAGGGCTATCGGAGTCCGCGAAAGCCAATATCGTGGTCAGCGCGGTGGCTGATATGGATGGCAGCAATCACGTTCTCTCCAGATTTGGTGATCCCATTTGGGACTTCAGACCCTACTTTGAGCAATCCAACGTGGCCGATGGTCAGAAATACATTCCTTGGCCAGAGGATTGCTCGCAGGAGTTGGTCGATGACTGCAAGGCGGCTTTGTATGCATGGTTTAAGCGAGGGCTGCCAGGCTCGAAGCCTCCGGTAGCAATGGGTATCTGCCAAGCTGCCATTGCATCAGCGATTCCGATGATGCGTTGGTTGACTGCGCTGAACATCAAGAGATTCGACCAGGTGAAACCCATTCACGTCGCGAACTATGTTCATCACACCAAATCCCGACTTACCCGCAACGCGCATAGCGTTTACGACAGCTTGCGCATCCTGGACTTTTTATGGGTGTTTCGCGACGAGACGTCGTCCCCGCTTGCTGCATGCCCATGGGGCGACAGCTCGCTGTGGCGGGTCAGCGGTTTGGCAAAACAAGTCGGCAACCAGTTTGGGCGAACTGAAACCGGGAAAACGCCCATCATCCCTTCCGATGTGCAGGCCAAGGTGTTCAATTATTGTGAAGATGTTCTCGCCGCGGCGCCGGGAATTCTGAACGAACGCGACGCCGGGAGGTTGGGACTTAGAAATCCCGCTCTGATCCGCATTCGGGATGCTGCGCTTTACGTCCTGTCGATAACCAGTGGCATGCGCAATGAGGAGGCGATCGGTGTCGAGGCCGGGTCATGGCGCAGCGAAGTGAGAGATGGCGTCGAATTCCACTGGGTCGCCACCACCGAGCACAAGACCGGAAAAGGCAAGGTGGAGTTCCTGATACCCGAGCTCACGGTCAAAGTCCTGGATCTGTTGAGCCGCTATGCAAAGCCGCTTCAAGAAAAGCTGGCTCTTGAAATTGCGGAACTGGAGTGCAACCCAAAACCTCAGGACTTGATGAATCGGATGCTGCGATTGGCAAAGGCAAAGAGAGACGCCAGAAAACTGTTTCTATGCACAAGCCGGTCTGGGCAGAGTGAATCGACTGGCTATCACGTTGACGCGCTATCCAATGGTGGATCGAAGGTCTCATTCCGGCGATTAGCGAAGGCTACCGGCACGGACTGGCAGTTGGCACCCCACCAGTGCCGAAGGACTTACGCGCGCAACATCGTCGAGTCGCGCATGGGGCGGGCCTCGCTTGTCTTCCTCAAATGGCAGTTCAAGCATTCCAGCATGAGCATGACCCAGTTGTATGCGTCCAATCCAATGCAGGATGCATCGCTGTTTGATGAAGTGCTGGAAGAGATGACCGAGTTCAAGGTGAACCTGATTGAGTCCTGGCTTAGTGATCAGCCATTGAGCGGCGGTGCTGGACGCGAAATCAAAATGGCACGTGCAATTGCCCTGAAAAGTCGAACCGCATTGTTGGCTGAAACAGCAGCCCAGGTTCACATCCGCGCCACGGGCCACGGATGGTGCCTGGCACAAGAAAAGGGGTGTGGTGGCGCGGGTCTGTATGAAGCGACCCGGTGCGTTGGCTGCAAGAACGGCGTCATTGATGAGTCGTTTACCGACATCTGGAAAGGCATCTATGAGCAACAAACCGAATTGTTGGCCATTGACGATGCTGGCCCGGCGGTCAAGCAACGTGCTGAGCGTGACGTTCAATGGGCGCGCCAAGTGATGGTTGACCTTGGTGTTCTGCTGACACAAGCCACGTCAAGTCTGAATGGAGCTTCAAATGAGTGACCCCAAGGCTCGCAGCCGAAAAAAGACCGTAGATGAAATCCAGCAGGCCATTGCGCAGGTGCAGGTTGACCAAGGCAAGATGTCCATCTCTGCGGTTGCCAAGTTGGCCGGGGTCACCCCGGCACTGATACACAACACCTACCCTGACCTCGCCGAAAAAATCAGAGGGCTAGTGGGCAAGGCGACGCGCACCCAGCGCGACGCCAAGCATGACGCGCTGGTTCGTGAGCGAGAGATCAACCGTGCCCTGAGGCTGGAGCTTGCAGAGTCGCGCGCGGATTTGGCCAAACTTGCATCCGTCAACCAAATGCTTGTCAACGAAGTGGCCTTGCTAAAAGGCATGGCCACTGGAAAAGTGGTTTCGATTCTTCAGTCAAAAAGCGCTGGCGTTTAGTCCTGCGCAAAGGCTCTGGTCATGTTCGCGCTAGTTGATGGCAATAACTTTTACGTCAGTTGTGAACGCGTGTTTCGACCCAGCTTGAACGGTCGTCCAGTGATTGTGCTGTCCTCAAATGACGGATGCGCGATTGCGCGCAGCAACGAAGCCAAGACGCTGGGCATCAAGATGGGTGCGCCATGGTTCGAAATTCGGCACTTGGAAGAACAGGAAGGTCTGGTCGCACTGTCGGCCAACTTTGCTCTCTATGCCGACATGTCGAATCGCATGATGAGCATTGCCGCTGGTCTTGGGCCCGCGCAGGAAATTTACAGTATCGACGAGTCCTTCCGGGGCTTTTATAACAGTTAGATTTCGATTTTTCCTTATAAATCAACAAATTCTGGTTGCTAATTATTTTTTGCTTTTTTGAGCTCAATTTGTTGCCCTTTCACTAGAGTTACCACCCGTTCTCTGCGCTGTTTACGACGCCTTCGTCGTCCTCTTTGAAGAATGCGCCTTGCTGCGGGTGGGGCAGCAGGTCAAGGACGGCTTCCGAGGGGCGGCATTAGGCCAATGGACCGCTCTCCTGGAAGCGACGCCGATCGAATAAGGCGGGCCATGCTTATTGAAGTCCAAAATGCGCACGCAGGGCCACCTTCAAGGCTTCAACGCTGAACAGACCTTGCTCGCTTCCTACGCTACTTTGCTCAATCACGCCGACGCATTCTTGGACAAGAATCCGCGCAAAGGTGTCGAGATTGACCTCGCTCCACGTTTCGCTTTGGCCCGAGCAATGGTCGCTTGCCTGCTTAATCTCCGTCGCTTGGACTGCCAACGCTTTGATTTTTTGATTCATGGGATCAGTTGTTTTCATTGACGCCTCCTGGATTGCCGATGCTGGCTTGTTCGCTCTTTTTGAACGCCATAACGAGGATAAGCCCTGCTCCGATGCAGATGGCGACATCCGCGATGTTGAACGCGGGCCAGTGCCAAACGTTCCAATAAAAATCAAAATAATCGACGACAGGGCCTCGCAGAGCGCGATCCAAAGCGTTGCTCAATGCGCCTCCGAGGATCATGGCAAAGCCGGTCGCCTCGATATTCGGTCGCGGTCGAGACAAAATTGCGATCAACCATCCGCAAGCGAACACGGCAACTGCAAGGAAAAAGTAGCGCTGCCACCCACCTGCGCTTGCCAAAAAGCTAAAAGCGGCGCCCGGATTTAGAACATGGACTAAATTGAAGAATGGGGTGATGGGGCGCATCTCCAATAGAGTCACGTGATCGGACACCAGGCTTTTTGCAAGTTGATCGAGCATCGCAATGGCAACAGCCAATCCATACCATAGTCCAGCCACCGGCGCTTTGACAGATCTCCAAATAAGCATTCTCTTGGCAATCTGCGTGCTGGCTATCCCCAGAATCCATCCGGCAACCACGTCAGCAGGAAAGTGCATTCCTGCTGCGACGCGAGACCAACCCACTGCGACGAGATACAAAATCAGAATCCACCGCAACCGCTTGTTGACCAGTGTCCATAGCGCGCTGACAACAAGCGCCGAAAAAGTTGCGTGGCCGCTTGGAAGGCTATATCGGCTGTCGGCTTCGCCTATTAGGCGAATGGCATCGCCAAATACGAGGGACGGACGAGGAAAAGCCAATGTGACTTTAAGCAGCGAGGCGGTGACAAACGCCACGACAAAGGCGATGACAAAAAGAATCAACGCGCTGTTGATTGCATTTGCGCGGCCCTCGCCGCTTGTTCGTTTAGCGCTCAGCCACAGACCAACCATCACAGCAGGAGCAGTCCAATAGCTTCCCGCGAAAGTAAAAAACTGCACCAGCGGCGCAAGGCTCTGTGGTGTTGCTCCGTTGATTAGGTGAAATAGAGCTTCATTCAGGCCTCCCCAGCCATAAAGAATCTGCGTCAAAATCATTTGCGAAGCATCCGCAATCCGTTGAAAACGACCAATAGGCTTGCGCCCATGTCCGCGAAGACCGCCATCCACATCGTCGCGCCGTCGAATAGGGCAAGCAGCAGGAACACCGCCTTGATGCCCAAAGCCAGTGCAATGTTCTGCCACAGGATGGCGTGGGTCTTGCGCGAGAGCCTGATCGCCTCCGGGATGCGGCGAAGGTCGTCGTTCATTATCACCACGTCGGCAGCTTCCATGGCGGTATCGGTTCCGGCGCCGCCCATGGCAAAGCCGATGTTGGAGCGCGCCAGCGCCGGAGCGTCGTTGATGCCATCACCGGTCATGGCGACATAGCCATATTGCTTTTGCATCTCCTCAATGGCGGCGAGTTTTTCCTCGGGTAGCAAATTGCCGCGTGCATCGTCGATGCCCGCTTGCTTGGCTATGGCCTTGGCGGTGGCGACGTTGTCGCCCGTGAGCATGACCGAAGCCACGCCAAGAGCGTGCAGTTCGGCGATGGCCTCGCGCGAACTCTCTTTGATGGTGTCGGCCACCGCAAAGATCGCCAGCACTTGGTTGCTTGATGCCAGCATCGTGATCGTGCGGCCCTGCGCCTCATGCTCCGCCAATCGCGCCTCAATTTGCGGGCTGCAAAGGCCACGATCCTCGATTAGGCGGTGGTTGCCAAGAATTAACGACAGGCCTTCGGTTCGGGCTTCGATCCCTCGACCTGGCAAGGCCGTGAAACCTTCAAGCGGCCCATTTCCTTTAAGTCCCAACCCTTCGGCGATGGCCTTGGACACTGGATGATCCGAGTGGCCCGCAAGGTCCGCGGCCCAGCGAAGGACTTGGGATTCATCGTGGTTGGATGCGATGACTTCGGTCGCCACCAGTTTGGGTTTGCCTTGGGTGATGGTGCCGGTCTTGTCCAAAGCGATTGCCTTGATCTTGCGAGCGCCTTCCAGGTGGACACCTCCTTTAATAAGGATTCCGCGTCTAACGGCTGCCGCCAAACCGCTCACCACCGTGACTGGGGTCGAGATGACCAAAGCGCAGGGGCAGGCGATCACCAGCAGCACCAAAGCTTTGTAGATGGCCTGCATCAAGGTCCAGTCCATCAACCATGGGGCCAACATGCACACCGCCAGGGCCAGGGCGAAAACGGCAGGCGTGTAGACCGAGGCAAAGCGGTCCACGAATTGCTGGGTCGGAGCTCGCGAACCCTGGGCTTGTTCGACAGCGTGGATGATTCGGGCCAGAAGCGTCCCGCTTGCGGGAGAGGTGACGCGCGCCTCGAACAGGCCGGTCGTGTTGATCGTGCCCGCAAAGACAGGATCGCCTACTGCCTTGTCCACCGGAATGCTCTCGCCCGTCACCGGGGATTGGTCCACTGACGTGGAGCCAGAGATGATCGCACCATCCAAAGGAACGCGCGCGCCAGGTTTGACGCGCACGATGGCGCCCACGGCCACCGTCTTGACGAAGTTTTCAACCCATGAGCCATCGACTTGCTTGACCTCGGCCATCTCCGGGGTCATGTCCAACAAACCTTTGATGGCATTGCGAGCTCGGTCCACCGAGCGGGCCTCGATGAGCTCGGCAATCGCATACAAGGCCATGACCATGGCGGCTTCCGGCCACTGGCCAATGAGAAAGGCTCCGGTGACGGCCACGGTCATCAATGCATTGATGTTCAATCGTAGGTTACGCAGCGCGGCCAAGCCCTTCACGTAGGTCGAAAACCCCGCCAATCCAATGGCGACGGCGGATAGCGCCATGCCAAGGCCCGAAAAAGTCAATGTATGGGGGGCAAAGAATGAAACCGATTCGGCGCCAAAAGCCAGGATTAACGCCAGGGCGTATCGGGGGAGTCCTGTCGGAAGAGCAAAACCATGGCCGTGGTCGTGGTTATGGTCGTGATCGTGCCCGTCGTCGTGTCCCACGCTCTCAAACACCGGAACCGGCGTGAATCCTGCCTTGCGAATCGCCTCCAGCGCTTGCGGTATAGATTCGGCAGGAGCGTCGATGGCCAGGGTGCGCGCACCCAGTTGAAAGCTCAGGCTGCGAAGCCCAGGCACCTTTGCCAAAGCATGGCGTATCTCGCCTTCTTCGGCCGCGCAGTCCATGGTAGGGATGCGAAAAACCGGGATGCCCGCCGGCTCTGGCTTGGCTGCGGCGATGGCGATTGGCTCAGTGCCACACGCGCTGCCACATCCGCATGCGTTGCTTTGGTCGAATTCTTCGGTCTGCGGGTGGTGCATGGGGTGTCCTTGCTATGGGTTGTTTATGTTGTTACAGTATTAGAAACCCTGTAGCAGCTACAGAGTCAAGTCCCATCGCTTCCGTCCTCGAAAGCGAAAAATCCAGGAAAAATTCATGAAAATCGGCGAGCTGGCTACCCTTACCAACACGCAAATCGAAACCATCCGCTATTACGAGCGTGAGGGTTTGCTGGCCGAGCCGCGCCGAAGTGAGGGCAACTACCGCATTTACGGGTCGGCCCATGCTGAGCGCTTGTCGTTCATCCGGCATTGCCGAGGACTGGACATGACGCTCGACGAGATTCGCGTCCTATTGCGATTCAAGGATGCGCCGACGGAAAATTGCCGTGAAGTCAACGAGCTTCTCGATGAGCACATCGGGCATGTGGCGGAACGCATTCGAGAACTACGCCAATTGGAAAAACAACTCAAAAGCCTGCGAGAGACCTGTGTTGGAGGCCAGGCCGCCCTGCATTGCGGCATCCTCAACGAATTGACTGAGATCGCTAAGAGCCCAGTCGCATCAAATGGGCGCGAGGGCCACGTCCATGGCGCTCATTCGGGGTCGGGCGCCCATAGGCCATCTCGTCAGTGAAACATTGCACTTCAATAAGAACTTTTAGTCGAGGACCGGGCATATTGAAAACCAAACACTAAGTTGATAAAGATCAATCTCCCTTGATATGGCGAGCGTATCGTGTGATGAATATTTTCTTCCCGTCGAGCGGGATCGGCAGGGTTTATCCACCTATGAAACCTGCGGTGCCTTGCGGTGAAGACATGTTCGGACGGCAATTCAAGGAGCAATCATGAAAAAATTGGTAGTAGCGGGAGCCATCGTTGCGTCCCTTTTTACGGCGTTGCCGTCGGCTGCGCAGCAGCAAACGCCCAGTCAGAGGGCACAAGCCCAAACTGCGCCGAACCCGCAGGCATTTGACAAGCAGATGGCCGAGGCGCAAGCCCTGATGAAACGAATGCAAGAACAGATGGACAGCATACGTCAAACACAAGACGCGCAGGAGCGACAGCGCCTGATGCAAGAACACTGGACCACGATGCAGTCCGCGATGGCGACGATGCATGGCATGTGGGGGCCAGGGATGATGGGCTGCTGCGGGACTGGATCTGGGATGATGGGCAACCACGGCATGATGGGCGGGCCAGGGATGATGGGCTGGGGTGGGATGAGTCAATACTACTCGACGCTTACGCCTGAGCAACAGAAGCAACGTCAATACATGATGGATCAGTATGTTGGCATGCAACAGATGATGATGGACCACATGTTGCTGCGGCAGCAATGGATGATGCAGCCTCCAAGCTCGGCACCATCGAAATAGCGCCGCATTGGCCATCCTGTGCACAACATGCCTGACCAATCAGAAGGTCAAACCCATCAACGCAAATCCGCATAAATGCTGGACTCAGCTCATGGACACGTCCACAAGCTTGAAGAGAAAAGAGAGAGAAATTCACCTGTAGCGACCAGAAACCACGGAAACGTGACCGAGTGTGTCCACAAGCAATGAGCCAAAAGCCCGCCAATACAGGGCTTTGAAGCAAAGAAAAAGGGGGACAGAGAAAGTTCTGTCCCCCGTGTATGGTGGAGCTGGCGGGATTTGAACCCGCGTCCACAAGCCTTTTTCGTACA
>ERZ650301.589-NODE-589-length-10218-cov-12.030798_pt1 | contig 10218 bp, 12 predicted proteins | sample MGYA00376237_ERZ650301 | MGnify/ENA primary metagenome ERZ650301 (study PRJEB26733, sample SAMN07839255) | wastewater metagenome | biome: small river; feature: stream; material: water | place: USA: North Carolina | collected 2016-04-05 ...
CATGGTCCCAGCTCTCGAAGGGAATAGGCAACTCACCAATTTGCGTCATGCAGCCGTGAAACGTGGTGCCATATTTTTCTTTGAGCCACTTCTTGGCCACCGCACCTGCGGCCACCGTGGGCGCGGTCAAACGTGCAGAAGAACGGCCACCACCGCGTGGATCGCGAATGCCGAACTTTTGGAAATAGGTGTAATCCGCGTGACCTGGGCGGAAGGTTTGCAGAATGTTGCCGTAGTCTTTGCTGCGCTGATCGGTGTTTTGAATCAACAGCGCAATCGGTGTGCCCGTGGTTTTGCCCTCGTACACACCCGACAAGATTTGCACTTGGTCAGGTTCGTTGCGTTGGGTCACGTGACGGCTGGTGCCGGGGCGACGACGGTCGAGGTCGTGCTGGATATCAGCCTCGCACAAGGCCATGCCCGGAGGGCAGCCATCAATCACGCAGCCAATGGCTGGGCCGTGGGATTCACCAAAGTTGGTGACGCTGAAAAGGGTTCCGAAGGTATTGCCGCTCATGGGGTGAGATTATCCCACCACCACGAATAAGCCCTGATTACTTCTCGTCAGAGTCTGGCGTGCCGCTTGGCCAGTCTTTGATGTAGGCCTTGAGCATCTTGTTCTCAAAGTTTTGGCTGTCCACCACCGACTTGGCCACGTCGTAAAAGCTGATCACGCCTTGCAACTGGCGGTTGCTAACCACGGGCATGTAACGGGCATGGCTCTCAAGCATCATGCGGCGCACTTCATCGATTGCTGTTTCGGGCGTGCATGTGAGTGGCTGGCCATCCATTGCGCTGCGCACAGTGAAATCGCCCAAGCTGCCGCCATTGCGGTGGAGCGCTTGGATCACTTCGCGAAAAGTCAGCAAGCCAACCAACTCACCACGCTCCATGACCAAAAGAGAGCCCATGTCCTTTTCAGCCATGATGCTGACGGCTAAAGCCAGTGGCTCCATCGGGTCGATGGTGAACAAGGTGCCGCCGCTTTGGCCTTTGACACGCAAGATATCGCTGACTTTCATGGTTTGTCTCCTCTTGTAAGGCTTGAAATATAGCCCACAATGACTAACAAAATTCTGACAACTCACCCGAGGAAACCATGCCCGGCTACAGCGACCCCAGTTTTGACACCCTCGCACTCCATGCGGGTGCGGCCCCCGACCCCACCACGGGGGCGCGCGCCGTGCCGATTCACCTCACCACCTCGTTTGTGTTCGAGTCCAGTGATCACGCGGCCTCGCTGTTCAACCTCGAGCGTGCGGGCCATGTGTACAGCCGCATCAGCAACCCCACCAACGCCGTCCTAGAGCAGCGCGTGGCTGCGCTCGAAGGCGGCATCGGAGCCATCACCACCGCCAGCGGACAAGCCGCCTTGCATTTGACCATTGCCACCCTCATGGGCGCAGGCTCGCACATTGTGGCCAGCACAGCACTGTACGGCGGTTCGCACAACCTGTTGCACTACACGCTGAGCCGATTTGGCATTGAAACCACCTTCGTCAAACCCAACGACATCGACGCTTGGCGCGCCGCTGTGCGCCCCAACACCCAATTGTTTTTTGGCGAGACTGTGGGCAACCCAGGACTTGATGTGCTGGACATCCCCACCATTTCTGCCATTGCCCACGAAGCGGGCGTGCCACTGTTGGTAGACAGCACACTCACCACGCCCTACTTGATCAAGCCATTTGAATTGGGTGCGGATTTGGTTTACCACTCGGCCACCAAGTTCCTCAGCGGTCACGGCACAGTGATTGGTGGGATCGTGGTGGATGGCGGCAGTTTTGATTGGGAAAAGAGCGGCAAATTCCCCGAACTGACGCAAAGCTACGAGGGCTTTCACAACATGGTGTTCAGCGAAGAAAGCACCGTGGGTGCGTTCTTGTTGCGCGCCCGCCGCGAAGGCCTACGTGACTTTGGTGCTTGCCTAAGCCCGCACAGCGCATGGCTGATTTTGCAAGGCATCGAAACCCTCTCGTTGCGCATGGACCGCCACATGGCCAACACCGAAAAAGTGGTGCAGTTTTTAGCCAACCACCCACTGGTCAGCCGCGTAGGCCATCCATTGATCGAGAGCCACCCCAGCCACGCGCTGGCTGAAAAGCTGTTGCGCTTTGGCGCACGTGGCGCAGGTTCGGTGTTTAGCTTTGACATTCAGGGCTCGCGGGAACAAGGCAAGGCGTTCATTGAAGCATTACAAATTTTCAGCCACCTCGCCAACGTGGGCGACTGCCGCAGCTTGGTGATTCACCCTGCCAGCACCACGCACTTTCGCATGAGCGACGAAGCCTTGGCGGGCGCAGGCATTGGGCCGGGCACCATTCGCTTGTCGATTGGCTTGGAAGACCCCACCGACTTGATAGACGATTTGAAACGCGCCCTGAAAGCCGCAGAAAAGGCAGGTGCGCGATGAAGTTCACTTTGAAAAATGCCGCAGGGCAAAACTACGAGACCTATGCCTACACAGGCGGCAAGCCGTTTGATGCAGCCAAACCGACGCTTGTGTTCATCCACGGCGTGCTCAACGACCACAGCGTGTGGATTTTGCAAACCCGCTATCTCGCACACCACGGCTTCAATGTGCTGGCGGTCGATCTGCCAGGTCACGGACGCAGCGGTGGTGATGCACCTGCCAGCGTGGAAGAAGCCGCGCAATTCATCGCAGCACTGCTAGACGCCGCAGGCGTGAAGCAAGCGGGTTTAGTCGGCCACAGCTGGGGCTCCTTGATTGCGCTTGAGGCTGCCGCCCGTTTGAAAGACCGCATCACGCACCTCGCATTGGTGGGCACGGCCTTTCCGATGAAAGTCTCACCCGCTTTGATTGAGGCTTCGTTGAACGAACCCATGAAGGCTTTGCAAATGGTGAATGTGTTTTCACGCGCCACGCTGGCTGCGCCGCCTTCAGTACTGGGGCCAGGCACTTGGGTTTATGGGGCCTCGATGGCTTTGGGTAGGCGCGTGTTGGCTAGCAACACCCAGGTCAACATTTTTCACCGAGGCTTTGTCGCTTGTGACAGTTATGCCCACGGCTTGGAAGCCATGGCTGGCGTGACCTGCCCTGTGTTGTTTGTGTTGGGTGAGCGAGACCAAATGACACCCCCGCGTGCAGCGACAAGTTTGATCGACCAAGCCAAAGCAACGGGCAAAACGATCCATGTGGTGAAGGTGCCGATGGGACACCACCAGATGAGCGAGTCACCCGAAGAGACTTTGAATGCGTTGAAGAGCTTTTTAGGGCTGGCCGCTTAACGCACATCCTGCAAACTCACAGCACGTCGCGCAGACGCAGGTCTTGCCATTTCATCCACAGGCCTTCGGCTTCTGGGCTGCGTACCAAAAGCAAACGCTCCATCAAAGGCGCCAAGGGCGTGCGATGGGGATCAGCCAGCATCACGTAGCGCGCCTCCTTCACGTGGGTTTGACGGGCATCGACTGACTCGCTCAAGCGGGCAATCCAATCGAGGTCGACCAAAGCCGCCAACACGTCTTCAATTTGCAAAGGATCCAGTGCGAGATCTTCACACAGGGTGCTCATGCTTGCGCCGTGCTCGTCGGTGTTACGTGCAATTTGCAGACGTTGCAACACTTCCAATGCCAACTGGAAACGCCAACCCACGCTGCGGCCATCGCGTGAAATCCCGCCCAACAAGCTCGGCAAGTTGGCCACCAACACGGCACCCATCAATACGATGGACCATGCCAAATAAATCCACACCAACAAAATCGGCACCGTGGCAAACGCGCCATACACCACCGAATAGGTGGGAATTTGTCCGAAGTAGTACGCCAACACTTTGCGTGCCACTTCCGTTGCAGCAGCCACCCACACGCCGCCCACCAAAGCGTGAGTCCAGCGCACTTGCGTATAGGGCACAAAACGGTAGAGGGCACTGACAGCCCAAGCCAATAAACAAAACTCCAGAACACTGAACAACCAGCGTAGATTCCCCATCATGTCGGGGATGACGCCACGCGACGCTGCCACGAACTGGGACATCATGACCAAGCTCGCGCCCATCAGCAATGGACCCAGTGTGATGGCCGTCCAATACAGCAACATGCTGTGCGCCAAAGGCCGACGTTTACGTACGCGCCAAATCGCGTTGAGTGTGCGATCAATCGTGAAGACCAACGCCAACGCCGAAAACAAAAGCGCCATGACACCTGCAGCACCCAAGCGACTCGCCTTGCTGGCGAATTGCGTCAAATAACCCAACACTTGGCGCGAAATATTTTCGGGCACCAAACTCTCAATCAAACGCTTTTGCAAAACGGTTTGAAAGTCGGCGAACATCGGAAATACGGTCAGCACAGCCAAAGCCACGGTGACCATGGGAACCAACGCAATGGTGGTGGTGAAGGTCAAACTGCCAGCGGTTTGGCCGAGTCTGTCATCACGAAAACGTTGGCGTAAAGTACGCGCGGTGTTACGCCAAGGGAATTGGGCGAGGCGTTCAAAAAAGTCTTGGAGTTGCGGGACAATCATGGACTGAATCATCCCACTTTCTATGCACGACTCCACACCTACCCCTCAAGAAAATTCTTTGCGTCATGTGACGCTCACCCGCTTGCTCGCCGTGAGCAGCCTGATGGGCCTGATCGTGCTGGGCTTGGCTTGGGAGCTGTGGCTGGCACCTTTGCGTCCCGGTGGCACGCTACTGGCATTGAAGGTGCTGCCTTTATGCGTGCCACTCACAGGTTTACTCAAAAATCGCATGTACACCTACCGGTGGCTGAGTTTGCTGATATGGCTTTATTTCACAGAAGGTGTGGTGCGTGCTTGGGGCGACGCAGCCCCGAGTAACTACTTCGCGATGGTGGAAGTGTTCTTGTGCGTTGTGCTGTTCTCGGCTTGTGCTCTTCATGTGCGGCTACGTTTGAAGCACGCGAAAGAAAATCCGGTCGCAGAAAAAATTGACGCTTAAAGTTAAAGACGAAAGTCTGTCATGCCAGAAAGCACTTCGTTTGATTTGTTAAACAAGTTGCGCCAGATCCTAGGCGATGGCCATGTGCTCACCGAAGGTGACTTATCGGCCTACGAACAAGATTGGCGTAAACGCACACGCGGCAAAGCCTTGGCTGTTGTTCGACCTGCCAGCACGCAGCAAGTAGCGGATGTGGTGAAAATCTGCGCCCAAGCGGGTGTGAGCCTCGTGCCGCAAGGCGGTAACACAGGCCTGGTTGTGGGCGGCATTCCGGATCAAACTGGCACACAAGTGTTGTTGAGTTTGCAGCGCATGAATGCAGTGCGCGCCATAGATGCCGACAACCTCACCATCACCGTGGAGGCTGGTTGCATCTTGCAAAACTTGCAACAAGCCGCCGAACAAGTAGGCTTTTTGTTTCCGTTAAGTTTGGGGGCGGAAGGCAGCTGCACCATTGGCGGCAACTTGGCCACCAACGCAGGTGGCACCCAAGTACTGCGCTACGGCAACACACGCGAGCTGTGTTTGGGGTTAGAGGTGGTCACGGCACAAGGCGAAGTGATGCACGGATTGAGTGGTCTTCGCAAGGACAACACCGGCTACGATTTGCGCAACTTGATGATTGGCAGCGAAGGCACCTTAGGCATCATCACCGCGGCGACGATGAAGCTCTTTCCCATGCCGGCCGCCAGCCTCACCGCTTGGGCTGCTGTGCCTTCAGTGACGGATGCCGTCAAGTTTCTGGGTTTGGCACACCAACATCTAGGTGCAAGTCTGACTGGTTTTGAAATGATGGGCCAGTTCGCTTTGAGCTTGGTCGACAAACACTACCCACATCTGCGCGTGCCTTTGTGGCAAAGCACCCCCTACTGCGTATTGCTAGAAAACTCAGACTCTGAATCAGAAGCCCACGCACGCGCGCGATTTGAGCATTTGATGCACATCGCTTTTGAAGAGGGCTACGTGAGCGATGCCGTGGTGGCAGAGAGCCTCAGCCAGGCGCGCAACCTTTGGCACATCCGTGAAAGCATCACACTGGCACAAGCCGAAGAAGGTTTGAATATCAAACACGATATTTCAGTGCCAATTTCGTCTATCCCGACTTTCGTGGAAGAAACAGATGCGTTACTGAATCGTGAAGTACCAGGGGTTCGCTTGGTCAACTTTGGCCATTTAGGTGATGGCAATTTGCACTACAACGTGCAAGCCCCAGAGGGCTGCGACACCCAAGCTTTTCTACGAGACCACGAAACCCAAGTCAACACCTTGGTCTATCAATCCGTCAAACGTTTGGGGGGCTCTATCTCCGCAGAGCACGGCGTCGGCAGTATGAAGGTGGACAGCCTGTCGGATTACAAAGACCCCGTAACTTTGGCGCTGATGCAGCAGCTCAAGCGAGCGCTTGACCCGCAGGGCTTACTCAACCCGGGCCGCGTCGTTCGCTGAGGCTTGGCGCTGAGGCGCTGGGATGTCCATGCCAATCAGCATGTCAATCAGCTCTGGCAAAGTACGCGCGTCCATTTTGTCCATCACACGTGCACGGTGCAATTTGATGGTGGCAGAGGCGCCGCCGTCAATGAGCGCAATTTGCTGGTTGGAATAGCCACGCACCATCCAGTGACAGACTTCCATCTCACGTGGGGTGAGTCGCTTTAAGCGCTCAGACACCTGCATATTTTTATCAGCGACCACCACAGCTTGCTCAGACATGTGCATCGCACGTTCAATGACATCCATCATGGCTTGTGCCGTGAAAGGTTTGAGCAAGAAGTCGACTGCACCTTGCTTCATAGCCGCAATGATCTCTTCAGGTCGGCTATCACCGCTGACAAAAATCACGGGTACGTTGTGCGCCAAGGTTTTCAGTTGCGTTTGCAAGCCGACCCCCGTGGTGCCTGGCATGCGCATGTCTAACAAAATCACAGCTGGCGAAGGGACGATGGGGTTCTTTAGGAAAGCGTCAGCACTGTCATACAAGCTCACCTCATAGCCCACACGCTCAAGCATGGTCGCCAAGCTACGGCGCACAGAAACGTCATCATCAATCACGATGACATGCCCCATGGGCTGAGACTGCTCAGTGTTGTTTGACATCGGTGCTACTCATCATTCCGTACAACTTAGCCCCATGCTCGATCGCCATGGTGGCGTAGGAAATATTACCTTTGACATCGGCGCCTGAATGCAACTCAACACGCCCTGTCGATTCAATGTTACCTGTGACCACACCGTTGACCACCGCTTGTTGAGCGTTGATGTCGCCCTCCACGTGACCTTGAGAGAGCACGGACAGCTGCGCATTAGGGCTACCGTTGACATCAATGTTGCCGACCACATGGCCTTTGAGTTGCACCACATCTTGCGAAACGATATTGCCCACCACCACAGCCGACTGACCAATGATGGTTTTTTCAGTAGGGGCACTTTGCTCAGAGTGCCTGAACTTCATATGCTTAAACATGAGGTTTATCGTGCGACAGCCACTTCAACCAACTTCACGCGGTTGGTTGCAGCGTCGGGCAAGGACACCCGTCCCCCTTGAAAATAAATCTGTACTTTTTGTAAATCAGTGCCGGAGACCTGCCAAGGCGAAACACCATAAACGCTGCGGTTTTCGCCAGCTTTGAGCTGGATGCTTGTGGCTTGCTTATTCCCATCCACCACACAAACTTCGGTATTCCCAGCGCTCACCAAGTAAACATAGCGACCTTCTTTGTTGGCAGTAAAAGGAGACAGCTGTGGCATCGGATCGCTCACATAGGCGCATGCGCTGGCTTTACTGGTCACGCTGGCAGAAGCAACCATGACAGGCATAGCCGCAGGCGCGACAGCAACTGCTGCTGGTGCCGAGACCATCACTGCGGCAGACGCAACCGGCGCTGGTGCGGATGCAGGCAAAGAAGCCGCTACGGCAACGGACTCTGGGCGAGGCAAAGGCTGAACGGCTACCTCTGGGACAACAGGTCTTACGGCAGTGGCTGTTTGCGCACCGAGCCTTGCCAAGTTTTGAGGTTCTTGCAACACAAACAAAACCACAGCGGCGACCAACAAAATCAAAGCACCTAGGACTTGTTTGTGCGCCATCACATGCATCACGCCTGCACGCAACTTATCTGAGGTCGAACGCCCCATCGACGGCTGCTGGCTCATGGCCACAATGTGGTCCAAAGTGGCAAGGTGTGCATCTGCCACCTTCGCTGCGTCACGCAAATTTTCTGGGACTTCCACTGTTGGCGGTTCGGCCCCCAAAATCATCAACAAGCGCTTATACGCCTGACGTTTGATCGCATCAGAATAAAACAAGCTGTCGCTATCCTCACTCTCAAGCTGACGCACTTGTGCAACAGACAAACACGCAGTACGCGCTAAAACAAACAGATCCATGTCTGCGGCCTCGCGCAAGTCACGAAGGTATTTAGGATCGCAAGAGTCATAGACGCTGCGCTTGGATTCTGAAGGTTCGGTTGTTGTCATATATGACAGCTTTGTCACAAATTGTCTAAAAATAAAAACATACTGTCGCAGTGCACGCATTAGTCGTCAATACGCCATGTGGCGTAGTAAACTTAAATACTCACTATTGACAAAGCGCTATCCTAACCGGCCAAGGCGTGCCAGCGCTTAAACTCAACAAGAGTTTTTTTACCTAGTTACCCTTATGCGCCCTATCCGCCGTCAATACGAAGACTTCATGCAGCACGTGAATACCCACGGCGTTGCCAAAACCGACCGCACAGGCACGGGCACCCAAAGCGTGTTTGGCTACCAAATGCGCTTTGACCTCCACGAGGGCTTTCCGCTGGTGACCACCAAAAAGGTTCACCTGCGCTCCATCATCCAAGAGCTGCTGTGGTTCCTGACGGGATCGAGTAACAACAACTGGCTCAAAGAACGCAACGTCACCATTTGGGACGAATGGGCCCGCGAAGATGGTGACCTAGGGCCTGTGTATGGCGTGCAATGGCGCAGCTGGCCCACGCCAGATGGCGGCCACATTGACCAAATTCAACAAGTCATCGACACCCTCAAAACCAACCCCGACAGCCGCCGCATCATCGTGAGCGCCTGGAACGTGGCCGAGCTCGACAAGATGGCACTCATGCCCTGCCATGCGTTCTTTCAGTTCTATGTAGCGCCTGCGCAAAATCCTGGCGAAAAAGCCAAGCTCAGCTGCCAGCTGTACCAACGCAGTGCCGATATTTTCTTGGGCGTGCCGTTCAACATTGCTAGCTACGCCCTGCTCACCCACATGGTGGCGCAACAGTGCGACTTGGATGTGGGCGACTTCATCTGGACGGGCGGGGACTGCCACATTTACAGCAACCACCACGAGCAAGTGGCGCTGCAACTCAGCCGAGAGCCATTCGCCTATCCAACACTGCACATCAAGCGCAAACCCGACTCCATCTTCGACTACCAGTTTGAAGACTTCGAGGTGTTGGACTACCAATGCCACGGCGCCATCAAAGCGCCTGTGGCCGTCTGAACAAGGTAGCTAAAGCATGGCTTTGAATTTGATTTTTGCGCGAGCGCGCAACGGCGTCATTGGCAAGGACAACACCCTGCCTTGGCATTTGCCCGAAGACTTGGCGCACTTCAAACAAACCACACTTGGTCAGCCGGTGGTGATGGGCCGAAAAACGTGGGAGTCACTGCCCCCTAAATTTCGTCCACTCCCTGGGCGCACCAACATCGTGGTGACGCGCCAAACCGATTGGAAGGCCGAGGGAGCCGTCGTCGCGCACTCGATCGAAGAAGCCATGCAGCACTGCCCAGCTGACGCACAAGTGTGGGTGATTGGTGGTGCTGAGGTGTATGCCCAAGCCATGCCTTTGGCTTGGCGCGCGGTCGTCACAGAAATTGATGCCGACTTTGAAGGCGACGCCTTCGCTCCCACTTTCGATCACCACTGGCAAGAAGCCGCGCGCACCACACATGTGGCTGCCAATGGTTTGAACTACAGCCTCGTGACCCTTACCCACACACCTTGAGCAGGAGCTTTTTCAATGTCTGAACACGGTTTTCACGTGCACGGTCCGCATGACCACGAACTTGAACACGCAACACAGGGTCATGGCAACAGCTTCACCAACAAAGTGGCGATGTTCACAGCCATCATCGCCACGGTGGGCGCCATCTTTGGCTACATGGGCGGCGCGACACAAGCCGCGGCTGGTTTGTACAAAAACGATGCTGCCATCAAAAAGACCGAGGCCTCCAACCAGTGGAATTACTACCAAGCCAAAAGTAGCAAGCAAAACTAGATCGGAAGAGCGTCGTGTAGGGAAAGAGT
>ERZ650301.590-NODE-590-length-10217-cov-4.151545_pt1 | contig 10217 bp, 8 predicted proteins | sample MGYA00376237_ERZ650301 | MGnify/ENA primary metagenome ERZ650301 (study PRJEB26733, sample SAMN07839255) | wastewater metagenome | biome: small river; feature: stream; material: water | place: USA: North Carolina | collected 2016-04-05 ...
TACGAGATATGCCTAAGTGACTGGAGTTCAGACGTGTGCTCTTCCGATCTGGTCCGCCGTATGCCAATGGCGATATTCATATCGGCCACGCGGTGAACAAGATCCTGAAGGACATCATCGTTCGCTCGAAAGTGCTTGCCGGCTTTGATGCGCAGTACGTGCCCGGTTGGGATTGCCATGGTCTGCCGATTGAACACCAGATAGAAAAACAGCATGGCCGTCATTTGCCTGCCGACGAAGTGCGCAAACTGTGTCGTGCCTATGCTGCCGAGCAAGTGGCGCGTCAGAAAAAAGATTTTATCCGTCTGGGCGTTTTAGGCGATTGGGACAATCCTTACCTAACCATGAACTACAGCGCCGAGGCGAATGAGATTCGTGCGCTGGGCAAAATGCTGGCCGATGGTTATCTGTATATGGGTCTGAAGCCGGTGAACTGGTGTCTGGACTGTCGTTCGGCGCTGGCGGAAGCCGAAGTGGAATATGAAGATAAAAATTCGCCGGCTATTGATGTGGCGTTTGAGGTGAGTGCTAACCATGCAGCTCATGTCGCCAAGGCTTTTGGTCTGGATCATCTGGAAGGTCCGGCCTTTGCCGTGATCTGGACAACAACGCCCTGGACCTTGCCGGCTAACGAAGCGGTCAGTGTGCATCCAACCGTTGAGTATGTGCTGGTAGGTACGGCGAAAGGCAATCTGATCCTCGGTGCTGATCTGGCTGAAAGTGCGTTGCAGCGCTATGAGCTGCAAGGACAGATGCTGGGCAAATGCCCGGGTGCTGCACTGGAACACGTGCAGTTACGTCATCCGTTTTATGACAAGGAAGTGCCGATTATCTGCGGTGAGCATGTGACGACGGATGCCGGTACAGGCCTGGTGCATACGGCACCGGCGCATGGTGTCGATGACTTTAATATCGGTCGTCATTACGGGCTGCCTGTAGAAAACCCGGTCGGCGATGATGGCCGCTTTTTGCAGAAAACCCTGCCGCTGCCTGAAACCGCGCTGGCGGGTCTGAGTGTCTGGGAAGCTAATCCGAAAGTCCTGGATACGCTGCGTAATAACCATCGCCTCTTGGCAGAAGTGAAGATCAAGCACAGCTATCCGCATTGCTGGCGTCATAAAACGCCGATTATTTTCCGGGCAACGACGCAATGGTTTGCCGGGATGGATACGGCACCCAAGCCGGGTGCTGCGAGCCTGCGCCATCTGGCCGAAGTCGCTGTGGCTGACACGAATTTTTATCCGGCCTGGGGGCGTGCCCGTCTGGAAGCGATGATCCGTAATCGTCCGGACTGGTGCGTCTCACGGCAGCGTAACTGGGGTGTGCCCATTCCTTTTTTCCTGAATAAGGAAACCAATGCGCTACATCCGCGCACACCGGAACTGATTGAAGAAGTTGCACGGCGGGTCGAAGAGCAGGGTATCGAAGCCTGGTTCCAACTGGACCCGGTGGAACTGTTGGGGGCAGAAGCCAGTGATTACCGTAAGCTCACAGACACCCTGGATGTCTGGTTTGATTCAGGAACGACGCACTGGCACGTGATGCGTGGCTCGCACGCGAGCGAACATGCCTGGCCGGCAGATCTGTATCTGGAAGGGTCGGATCAGCATCGCGGCTGGTTCCAATCCTCGTTACTAACCGGCTGCGCATTAGATGGCCGGGCACCCTATAAGGCCTTGCTGACGCATGGTTTTGTGGTGGATGGTAAAGGTCACAAAATGTCCAAATCGGTGGGGAATGTCATTTACCCCCAGACCGTGGCAGACAAAATGGGCGCAGAAATTCTGCGTTTATGGGTGGCCAGTACGGACTACTCGGGCGAATTGACGATCTCGGATGAGATTCTCAAGCGCGTGGTCGAGGGCTATCGTCGCATTCGTAATACCGTGCGATTCCTTTTGGCCAACACGGATGACTTTGATGCGGTCACGGATGCTGTAGCGCTGAATGATCTGCTGGAGATTGATCGCTACGCCATTGAAATGACGCGGGCACTGCAAGCATCGGTACGGGCGGATTATGATCGTTACGACTTCCACCATATCGTGCAGTCGTTGCAAAATTTCTGCTCGGAAGACCTGGGGGCCTTCTACCTGGATGTGCTTAAGGATCGTCTGTACACAACGGCACCCAATTCCCGTGCGCGACGCTCGGCGCAAACCGCCCTGTGGTGGATTACGCAGACGCTATTGCGTTTGATGGCACCGATTCTGTCGTTTACTACAGAAGAAGTGTGGACCTTGCTGGCGCAAAAGAACTCTAAGTTACCCGAGTCCATCATGCTGTCGGACGAGATGGCTTTGCCATCGGTGGCGGACGCCGACATGCTGGTGAGTAAATGGGATCGGATTCGGGCAGTGCGTGCCGAAGTTGCCAAGGCCATGGAAGCGTTGCGGAGCGTGGGAGGCATTGGTTCCTCACTGCAGGCGGATGTGGCGATTACCGCCCCGGCCGAGGATGCAGCCGCATTGGCAAGCCTGGGCGATGATCTCAAGTTTGTGTTGATCAGCTCCGGGGCGCGTGTCGTTGAGGGAGGGTCCCTCAACGTGACGGTGACTGCGAACCCTCATGCCAAATGTGAACGGTGCTGGCATCAGCGAGATAGCGTCGGGCAGGATGCCGTCCATCCGGGTTGGTGCGATCGTTGCGTGAGCAATGTGGAAGGCGTCGGGGAAGTGCGCGAATATGCCTGATCAACCAAAGCGTGCGTTGGGCTTCGGGCTGCTGGTGGCTGCGCTGGTCGTCGCGCTGGATCAGTACAGCAAGTTCTGGGTGCTTGCGCATTTTGCGCCGGGTGAATCAATGGCCGTGACGCCATTCCTAAATCTGGTGCTGGTCTTTAATCCGGGGGCAGCATTCAGTTTTCTGGCAGACCATGCGGGGTGGCAGCGCTGGTTTTTTAGCGTTATCGCCTTGACCATCTCTGGCTGGATTGTCTGGCAACTACGTACAGCGAAGCCGCGTACCTGGTTCAGTTTGGGGCTGGCGCTCATTATGGGTGGCGCACTGGGCAATCTGATTGACCGTCTGTGGCTGGGCATGGTGGTCGATTTTATCGACATGCATGTAGCGGGCTGGCATTGGCCGGCTTTCAATATTGCGGATAGTGCCGTCTGTGTGGGTGCTGTCCTTTATGTTGTGTTTCAGAAACAGTCCACACCGGATTGATGCTGCGTACGGAGCTGATTGTGCAAAATTCCACTACCCCGATTCAGGCAGATAGCTTTCTGACCTTGCATTACCGATTGACAACGCAGGATGGCGAAGAGGTCGTTAGTACCTTTGATCTGGGTCCGGCGACGATTCAGATGGGTAATGGCGAACTTAATGAGAACCTCGAAGCCTGTCTGGTGGGCCTGGTGCCGGGTGAGCATGCCATTTTCGAAGTGCCTGCTGAGGCGGGTTTTGGTCAGCACAACCCCGGGCTCGTGCAGCGCATTGCGCGGTCGGCTTTGCCGGTCGATCAGCCATTGAAAGAAAATACCCTGATTGAGTTTGCGTCGCCCGAAGGCGCCGAGTTTGCCGGCTTTGTCCGTGCTATAGACGATACGCATGCATTGATGGATTTTAATCATCCGCTGGCGGGTAAAAGCCTGCGTTTTGAAGTGCGGATTATCGGTTTGCTATGACGACATCGACCAGAATCATGCCGATTGTGCTCGCTAACCCGCGTGGCTTCTGTGCGGGCGTAGAGCGCGCTATCGCCATTGTAGAACGCGCCCTGGAGCAGTTTGGTGCGCCGATTTATGTACGCCATGAAGTGGTTCATAACAAGTTTGTGGTGCAGGGTTTGCGGGAGCGGGGGGCGGTATTTATTGAATCGCTCTCGGATGTGCCAACGGGGGCTACGCTGATCTTCAGTGCCCATGGTGTGCCCAAGTCTGTCCGTGATGAAGCCGATGCACGTGGTTTGCGCATCTTCGACGCGACCTGTCCTTTAGTGACGAAAGTTCACGTTGAAGTCTCCCGCATGCGGGCCGATGGTCGTGAAATTATCATGATTGGCCACAAAGGGCATCCCGAAGTCGAGGGCACCATGGGGCAGTCACCAGATGGCATGTATCTGGTCGAAACGGTGGACGATATCGCAGCCCTTGCTGTGCGCGATGCGCAACGTCTGGCCTATGTGACGCAAACGACCCTGTCTGTCGATGATGCGGCGGTGATTGTGTCAGCACTGCGTAAAAGGTTCCCGGATATTATTGGCCCCAAGAAAGATGACATTTGCTACGCCACACAAAACCGGCAGGATGCAGTTCGTGTGTTGGCAGAAAATTGTGATCTGGTGTTGGTGGTTGGTTCAGTGACCAGTTCCAATTCCAACCGCCTGCGCGAAGTGGCGGCTTTGCTTGGCCGCAAGTCTTACCTGATTGATCGGGCAGAAAATATCGAACCTGCCTGGCTCGAAGGTGCCCCTCGCATCGGTGTTACAGCGGGGGCCTCGGCACCGGAAGTGCTGGTGGCCGAAGTGATTGCCCGGTTGCACGAGCTCGGTGCGGGTACCGTCGAAAATCTGGATGGGGTAGTGGAAGATGTGAAGTTTGCGCTACCCAGTGGTTTGCGCTGAGCAGGCTAGGTTATCGTGATGTCTGATCATGCCGCCTGCGAAGCCTGCTATCACTGCGGATTGCCGATTCCGGCTGGATTTGATGCGGTTGTATCCATCAGTGGCGTGCCACGAGCCATGTGCTGCGAAGGCTGTCGCGCAGTTGCTGCGGCCATTGTGGCCAATGGCCTTGAAGCTTATTACACCAATCGCGATGCATTGCCAGAATCGCCACGCGAAGCACGTCCGGACATTCTGGATTCGCTGGCGCTATATGACCAGGCAGAGTTTCAGAAATCTTTCGTCCGCGCATTAGGGGCCTATGAGCAGGAAGCGGCCCTGGTGCTGGAAGGCATTACGTGTGCCGCGTGTGTCTGGCTAAATGAACAGCATGTGGCCAGCTTGCCCGGGGTGCTGGCAGTCGAAGTGAATTACACCACGCGCCGGGCGCGAGTGCGCTGGAATGATCAGCAGATAGCCTTATCTCAAATTCTCAGGGCAATCACGGATATTGGCTATCGGGCACATCCCTTTGATCCGGCTCGCCAGGAAGCTGTTGCGCAGAAGGAGCGGCGTGCCATGCTCTGGCGATGGGCGGTGGCCGGGCTGGGCATGATGCAGGTGATGATGTATGCCTATCCCACCTATATCTCCATGGATGGCGATCTGACGCCGGATATGGAAGCGCTGTTGCGCTGGTCGAGTTTGCTACTGACCTTGCCGGTGATTTTTTATGCCTGCGGTCCTTTTTTCCGTAATGCATGGCGCGATATCAAATTTCGTCGGGTCGGGATGGATACACCCGTGGCGCTGGGGATCGGTGCCGCATTTGTGGCCAGCGTGTGGGCGACAGCGATCAATCAGGGTCACGTGTATTACGACTCGATCAATATGTTTGTCTTCTTTCTCCTGGGTGGGCGCTATCTGGAACTGCTGGCCCGTCAAAAAGCGCTGCGTGCGACCGAAGAGCTCGGGCGTTTGGCTCCGGCCTTTGCAGATCGATTGTTGTCAGGTGTTGGTGATAGCAGTATCGAACGCATTCTGGTTTCGGCGCTCGAAGTCGGCGACCTGGTACTGGTGCGCCCGGGAACGCAGATTCCGGCAGATGGTCGGGTGGTGGATGGGCAGAGTAGCGTGGATGAGTCGCTGCTGACAGGCGAAAGCTTACCGATATCAAAAGCGGTTGGCAGTCTGGTGACCGGCGGTTCGACCAATAGGGATAGCCCGCTGACGGTTCGAGTGGAACAGGTAGGCGAATCAACACGACTGTCGGCGATTTTGCAGTTGATGGAACGTGGAGCGTTGGAAAAGCCTGTTGCGGTGACTACGGCAGACCGGGTAGCCTCGTGGTTTCTCTGGGGTTTGCTGGGTTTATCGGCAGTGACTGCCATTGTCTGGTGGTTTATTGATCCTGTGCGTGCGTTGCCAGTGACCGTTGCGGTTCTGGTGGTGAGTTGTCCATGCGCGTTATCGCTGGCCACCCCCGTGGCGCTTACGATTGCGACAGGACGGCTGGCGCGCGAAGGCTTGTTGATCACCCGGGGCCATGCGGTAGAAACGCTGGGTCAGGTGACGGATGTGGTATTCGATAAGACTGGTACGTTGACTGCCGGCTTTATGCAACTGACGCATATCGAGCCGCTGCATACGTTCGATGCCAGTGCCTGTTTGCAACTGGCGGCTAGCCTGGAACAGCAATCGTCTCACCCGCTCGGATTGGCACTGTTGCGCGCTGCCAGTGGGCAGAGTCTATTGGCAACCACGGATGAGCGGCATCAGACCGGTGGTGGCATCGAAGCCGTGATTGCTCATCGCACGCTGCGTATTGGCCATGCGGATTATGTGGGTGAGCTGGTGGGGCATGCGTTGAAAAACGAACAGCCTAATCGAGCCGCCGAGATGGGTTCATGGCTATACCTGGGCGAAGCGGGTGCCTGGCTGGCACGTTTTGAAATTTCTGATGATCTGCGTCCGGATGCGTTGCAAACGGTATTGGCATTGAAGGCCTTGAACTGTCGGGTTGCATTGTTGTCGGGCGACGACCCCCAGGCTGTAGCAACACTGGCTGACCGTTTGGGTATCGAAGTGGCTTCCGGGCGGCAAACGCCACAAAGCAAGCTGGAACGTGTCGCTGCATGGCAAGCGGCCGGGCGTGTGGTCTGCATGGTAGGCGATGGTGTTAACGATGCACCGGTTCTGGCGCACGCACAAGTGTCTGTGGCCATGGGTGAGGGCACCGAATTGGCCAGAACGCAGGGTGACTGTATTCTGCTGGGTGGTAGTTTGATGGTGCTTCCGGCGGGGATTCGTCTGGCCCGGGCTACGCGGCGGATCATTCGTGAAAACCTGTGGTGGGCCATTGCCTATAATGCCGTGGCGCTACCTGTTGCGATGGCAGGTTTCTTGACGCCCTGGCTTGCCGGGATAGGCATGTCATTCAGCTCTTTGTGGGTGGTGCTGAACTCATTGCGCCTACAACGGGCGTCAATAGCAAAAAGTAAGCCTTAGGAAGGGCCAGTTATGGAATCGCTCTATTTGCTGATCCCGGTGTCGATTATTTTGGTTTTTGTGATTGCAGGCCTGTTCTGGTGGTCTGTTCGCTCTGGCCAGTTTGACGATCTGGAGGGTCCTGCTCACCGGATTCTGATGGATGGGGAGCCAAAGCGGCGTTCAGGCGTCAAAGACGATGCATCTGTCGCAAAAAAGACGATGCCAGATTGATTCTGTTCCATCGTTGCGCCGCAACATTATTTGATCCACGTCAAACAAAGTGCATTTATATTTGTAGCAGCATATTTTTTTATCTTACAACTCTTGTATTAGACATCTTATCTACGCATACTTCCCACAGCAGAATTGGTTGACGATAGTCCCGATTCTGCTTCTCTGTTGGGGTTGGGGTGCGCTGTTTCGGCAGTGCACCTTTTTTTTGCCTGAATCCGGATGGGTGCAGCGCGAGGGGTGGTGGATCAGACAAGTCCTTTATCGCGGCGTCTGCTCATGAGAATTTGACTTAGGTCAAATATAGCTTATTCAGTTAGAATTAAGCTTTCGTTAAGACATGGTTCTGGTGCAGAATCATGGTGTTTGTTCAATTCAAGAGGTGCGTCCAATGTCTGTAATGTCGGATACGCAATCTGTATACAACTACAAGATTGTTCGGCAATTTGCCGTAATGACGGTGATCTGGGGGATCGTCGGCATGCTGGTGGGGGTGATTGTTGCCGCCCAGCTCGTCTGGCCTGAGCTCAATTTTGCTCCCTACCTGACCTTCGGTCGTCTGCGTCCGTTGCACACCAACGCTGTTATTTTCGCGTTTGGCGGTAGTGCGCTATTTGCAACGTCCTATTACGTCGTTCAACGCACCTGTTATGCACGTATTTTCTGTGACAAGCTGGCTGCTTTCACCTTCTGGGGCTGGCAACTGATTATCGTGCTGGCGGCCGTGACTCTGCCGATGGGCTTTACGTCGGGCAAGGAATACGCCGAACTCGAATGGCCGATCGATATTCTGATTGCCGTCGTGTGGGTTGCTTATGCGGTGGTCTTCTTCGGAACGATTGCCAAGCGTAAAGTGAGCCATATCTACGTTGCCAACTGGTTCTATGGTGCGTTCATCATTGCTGTCGCGCTGCTGCACATTGTGAATAGTGCTGAAATCCCCGTGAGTTTGTTTGGCATGAAGTCATACTCTGCCTATGCTGGGGCTCAAGATGCCATGGTTCAGTGGTGGTACGGTCACAATGCGGTCGGCTTCTTCCTGACGGCAGGCTTCCTGGGCATGATGTATTACTTCATCCCTAAGCAAGCGGGTCGCCCGGTTTATTCCTATCGCCTGTCGGTTGTGCACTTCTGGGCACTGATTTTTACGTACATGTGGGCAGGTCCGCATCACCTGCATTACACCGCATTGCCAGACTGGACCCAATCGGTCGGTATGGTTTTCTCGCTGATTCTGCTGGCACCATCCTGGGGTGGCATGATCAACGGCATCATGACGCTGTCGGGTGCTTGGCACAAACTGCGTGATGACCCGATTCTGAAGTTCCTGATTACCTCGCTCTCCTTCTACGGTATGTCCACCTTTGAAGGCCCGATGATGGCGATTAAGACCGTCAACGCGCTGTCGCATTACACCGACTGGACTGTGGGTCACGTGCACTCGGGTGCGCTGGGTTGGGTTGCCATGGTGTCGATCGGTTCGATCTACTTCCTGATTCCTAAGCTGGTGGGTAAGCAAGAAATGTGGAGCACCAAGCTGGTGACGACGCACTTCTGGATCGCCACCGTTGGTGTGGTGCTTTATATCGCTTCGATGTGGATTGCCGGTGTGATGCAAGGCCTGATGTGGCGTGCTGTGAATGCTGACGGCACCCTGACTTATAGCTTCATTGAAGCGGTCAAGGCCAGCTACCCATTCTGGGCAATTCGTACGCTGGGTGGTGTCATGTTCCTGAGCGGCATGTTGCTGATGCTCTTCAATGTGCTGAAGACGATGCAGGGTGCGCGTATGGTGAATGATGCAATCGTTCCTGTTCCGGCGCATCACTAAGCTCAACTTAATCGGAGACATATACGATGAAAATTACGCAAGAACTCGTTGAGCGCAAAGTAGGGTTGCTGATCGTTCTCACCTTGCTCACAGTGTTTGTGGGCGGTGCGATCGAGATCATTCCTCTGTTCTGGCAGAAGTCCACCACGACACCGATCGAAGGGCTGAAGCCTTATGACGCGGTGCGTCTGGTTGGGCGTGACATTTATCTACGTGAAGGCTGTTATAACTGCCACTCGCAAATGATTCGTCCGTTCCGGGCTGAAACTGAGCGTTATGGCCATTACTCGGTCGGTGGGGAGTCGGTTTATGACCACCCGTTCCAGTGGGGCTCGAAGCGCACCGGTCCTGATTTGGCCCGCGTTGGCGGTCGCTATTCAGATGTCTGGCATTCGACTCACCTGAACAATCCACGTGACGTGGTGCCCGAGTCGAATATGCCTGCCTATCCGCACTTGATGACCACGAAAGCGTCAACCACAGTTGGCGCTGATGTGGATGCCAAGATGGTGGCGATGCGTCGTGTCGGCGTGCCGTACACCGATGAGGATATTGCTGGTGCCAAAGAAGCAATTGGTGACAAAACCGAGATGGAAGTGCTGGTCGCTTACCTTCAAGGTTTAGGTACCCTGTTGCCAAACACGGCGGCAGCGGCCACTACGGCGGAAGCGCCGGCACCTGCAGCGGCTCAGTAAAATGGATCAGAACGATTTCCGCATCTTGGTCACGGTGGTGTCATTCATCGCCTTCCTGGCCATTGTGTTCTGGGCGTTTAGCCGGAAGGCCAAGCCAGATTTTGATGTGGCTTCACGACTTCCTTTTGAAACGCTGGACCAGGCTAAGCAGGACGAAGCCCGGGAATCGGCTCCGAAGTAATCCAACCCGTTACGAACTTACGGAAGACTTATTATGTTAACAAGTTTAGCGTCGATCATCGTGACCATCGTGGTGCTGGCAAGCATCATTGGTTGCGGTGTGATCTTGTGGAATCAAAGCCGCGTCAAATTGCCTACGGGTAAAGTCGAGACCACGGGACACGAGTGGGACGGCCTCGAGGAATACAACAATCCGCTACCTAAATGGTGGATGTATCTTTTCTGGATCACGGTTGTTTTCTCA
>ERZ650301.591-NODE-591-length-10207-cov-4.188534_pt1 | contig 10207 bp, 10 predicted proteins | sample MGYA00376237_ERZ650301 | MGnify/ENA primary metagenome ERZ650301 (study PRJEB26733, sample SAMN07839255) | wastewater metagenome | biome: small river; feature: stream; material: water | place: USA: North Carolina | collected 2016-04-05 ...
GATCTCGCATCCCGAACACCCACCTCGTCATGCATGGTTCGTCCTCGGTGCCACAGGAACTGCTGGCCGAAATCCGCGAATTCGGTGGCGACATGAAGGAAACCTACGGCGTGCCAGTGGAAGAAATCCAGGAAGCCATCAAGCACGGCGTGCGCAAGATCAATATTGACACCGACATTCGTTTGGCCATGACCGGCGCTATCCGCCGTTACCTGTTTGAAAACCCGAGCAAATTCGACCCACGCGATTATCTGAAACCAGCGCGTGAAGCCGCCAAGAAAGTTTGCGAAGCCCGCTTTGAAGCCTTTGGTTGTGCGGGCCAGGCCAGCAAGATCAAGCCAATTGGGCTCGACGTCATGGCTGAAAAATACGCCAAGGGCGAACTCAACCAAGTCGTCCGTTAATTATTTAAAGATTTAGCTCCCATGCCTAACGCCCTCTTCGAATCGACCATCACCAGCCTGCCGCTCATCGCGCGTGGCAAAGTACGCGACATCTATGCCGTGGGTGACGACAAACTCTTAATCGTCAGTAGCGATCGCCTTTCAGCCTTTGATGTGATCCTGCCGGACCCGATTCCGTCCAAGGGCAAAGTGCTGACACAAACCGCCAGCTTCTGGTTCAAGAAACTGGCCAACATCGTGGCTACGCACAGCACCGGCATTGATCCGGAAACCGTAGTCGCGCCAAATGAGCGCGACCAGGTACGCGGCCGCGCGGTGGTCGTCAAACGTCTGCGCCCATTGCCAATCGAAGCGGTGGTGCGTGGGTACATCATCGGCTCGGGCTGGAAAGACTATCAGGACACTGGTGCAGTTTGTGGCATCCAACTGCCCGCCGGCCTGCAGCAAGCAGACAAGCTGCCCGAGTTAATTTTCACGCCGGCCACCAAAGCGGCTGTGGGCGACCATGATGAGAACATTTCGTTTGAGCAAGCCCAGGCGCACTGCGATAAGGAACTGAACGCAATCCTCGAAGGCACTGGTAAAACCGGTGCCCAACTTGTGACGGAAGCCAAAGCCGCCGCTTTTGCGCTGTATCAGGCTGCGGCTGACTTTGCTGCGACCAAAGGAATCATCATTGCCGATACCAAGTTTGAATTCGGTATCGACGCTCAAGGCACGCTACACCTGATCGATGAGATTCTGACCCCGGACTCATCACGCTTCTGGCCGGCGGATGCCTGGAAGCCGGGCAGCAACCCGCCGTCTTACGATAAACAGTATGTGCGAGATTATTTAGAAACGCTGGACTGGAATAAAAAAACACCCGGCCCCGCCTTGCCCCAAGACGTCATCGAACGAACCGCCGCCAAGTACTTTGAAGCCTTTGAAAAGCTGATCGGCCAAGAACTCACCCAATAGTTGTCAGGAAGCCCCGCCATGAATCCACTCTTAGATTTTGCGGGGCTTCCCCGCTTTGACAGCATTCAACCCACGGATGTGCAACCTGCCATCAGCCAGTTATTGACTGAGTCACGCAGCGAAGTCGAACGTTTGCTGTCACCGGCCGTAGCATCAACTTGGGATGACTTTGCCCAACCGCTGCAAGATAATCTGGAACGCTTATCCCGGGCCTGGGGCATTGTGGGTCACCTGCACAGTGTCAACGACATTCCGCCCTGGCGCGAGGCCTATAACGCCATGCTGCCGGAAGTCACCACTTTTTACGCCGGCCTGGGCCAGAACCTCGCCCTCTTCAAGCGCTATCAAGCCATGGCGGCCAGCCCAGCGTTCAACACATTAAGCCCTGCCCGCCAGCGCATCATTCAGAATGAAGTGCGTGACTTCCGCTTATCAGGTGCCGAACTACCCGAATCCGAAAAACCACGTTTTCAGGCGCTACAGGAACGTCTCTCGCAACTGGCGGCCAAGTTCTCCGAGAACCTGCTCGATGCCACGAATGCTTATCAGATTGATGTCTCTGAAGAAACCGAGCTTAAAGGGCTGCCGGCCGACGTCAAAGCAGCGGCCAAAGCGGCTGCTGAAAAAGCCGGCCTGCCCGGCTGGCGCTTTAGCTTACATGCGCCGTCTTATCTGCCGGTGATGCAGTACGCAGCCCATCGCCCACTGCGTGCAGCGATGTACCGTGGCTATGCCATTCGTGCCAGTGAATTCGCTGATTGCGCCAGCAAGCCGGAGTGGAACAACGACGCTCTCATCAACGAAATACTCCAACTGCGCAGCGATATGGCCCAGATGCTGGGCTATGCCAGCTATGCCGAGGTATCTCTAGTACCCAAGATGGCCGACAGCGTGCCGCAGGTACTGGGTTTTCTGCGGGATCTGGCGCATCGCGCCCGTCCATTTGCCGAAGCCGATCTGGCCGAACTCACCACCTTTGCCCACACCGAACTGGGCATGGACGATATTGAACCCTGGGATATTGCGTACATTTCGGAGAAGCTCAAGCAAGCCCGCTACAGTTTCTCTGATGATGAAGTGAAACAGTACTTTCCTGAGCCCAAAGTGCTCGGTGGTTTATTCAGCGTCATTGAACGCTTATTCAGCGTTCAAATCACTGCGGACCAGGCACCTGTCTGGCACCCCAGTGTTCGCTTCTTCCGCATCACCAAAGCGGGCAACCTCATTGGCCAGTTCTACCTGGACCTGTACGCACGCGAAGAAAAGCGCGGTGGTGCCTGGATGGACGAAGCACTCACCCGTCGCCGACTTGCACACGGCATTCAAACGCCGGTCGCTTATCTCAACTGCAACTTCCCCGGTCCAGTTGGGGATAAGCCTGCCACTTTCTCGCATGATGATGTCATCACGCTCTTCCACGAAACAGGTCATGGTTTGCATCATCTGTTAACACAGGTTGAAGACCTCGCCGTCTCTGGTATTCATGGCGTCGAGTGGGATGCGGTCGAGCTCCCTTCACAGTTTATGGAAAACTTCTGCTGGGAGTGGTCGGTGTTGCAGGACATGACGGGCCATGTCGATACCGGAGAGGCCTTGCCGCGCGCGCTTTACGAGAAAATGCTCGCCGCCAAGAATTTCCAGAGCGGACTCTTTAATCTGCGCCAGCTTGAATTCTCTCTCTTTGATCTCCTGATTCATAGCGATCCAACCTGCAGCCGCCCGGTGCTCGACGTGCTGGCCGATGTACGCAAGGAAGTTGCGGTCCTTCATCCGCCAACCTGGCATCGTTTTCCCAATAGTTTCTCGCACATCTTTGCTGGCGGCTATGCCGCGGGTTACTACAGTTACAAATGGGCCGAGGTGCTATCCGCTGACGCCTTCGCCGCCTTTGAAGAAAGCGGTAATGCAGTGGACCCGGTTACTGGCGCCAAGTTCCTGAGCGAAATTCTTTCGGTGGGCGGGTCTCGTCCTGCCATCGAATCTTTCCGGGCATTTCGTGGGCGTGAGCCGCAAGTCGATGCCTTACTCCGTCATAGCGGCATGACGGCTCACTAGGCCTACGTAGAGAGCCTATCTATGCTGCCTAAAGAAATTGCTGCCACAACGCTGATCGATGCCCAACAGATTATCCAGAACGTACCCTTGTGGCAAAACATCGCCCTGGGCGCCTCGATTCTGCTGGCGCTGATATGGATCAATGTTTTTTTTCAGCGGCGCATCTCCCTCAATTTCGAGATCAATGCCCGAGTCAATTTATCCAGAGCACGCTATAACGTTGTTTTCCTGAATTACTTCACGGCGATCACCTATCTGGTTCTGGTGCAATTTCTGGCGATTGCCATCTGGGCGCTCATGCTGCGCGTTATGGAACTGATTCAGGATCCCACTGATGCCTTACTATTTGCAGGCAGCTGCTACACCACGATTGGCTTCGTCTCCGATGTAATGCCCACCGGATGGAAATTGCTCGCCTTATTCATTGCCCTTTCCGGATTGTTTTCTATCGCCCTCAGTACGGCCGTCATGCTCAGCATGAGCCCACTATTCCGCTATGCGTGGATGAAGAAGCACGAGACTCATATCAATCGAAAGCTCAAGAAGTGGCATGTGAGCCTGCCTGAAATGGACATGCCCAGCATGGCATTTGTCCATACGACATCCACTTCGCAACAGCCAACGGCTGAAGAGAATTAACAGCTCATGAGTCTCATCACTTTTCGTTCTAAAAACCAGGGCAGCGTCATCATGTTCCCGGCGGATGCTATGAAACTTCTGGCGCTTCTTGATTTACCCGGGACGGGCACTCTATTGCCGGACCAGCTTTCGGCACTCATGGCCCGACTCGCTACCGCCATCAAAACCGATCAGGCACAAAATCCGGTTATCTGGCCAGAAGAAGACGGTTCAGAACATCACGAAGAGCCGCCACAGGTGATTCACTTTGCCCAACGGGCAACCCCCGTACTGCAACTGATGGCACGCTGCCTGAAAGCAAGCGAAGCCATTCACTGGTAATTTCAAACGGCAAAGGGTAAGCCGCCTTCCTGCACGACCAGCCGCTCAACCAGTGGCTCCAGATCCAGACCCATCTGTTGATTCAATAACACGACGCGCTCACGCAACGCAGCAGCATCAAGACTCGTTGTCGGCGACAAGGCACCTAGGGCAATAACATTCCCCCCGGGCGTTTGTGGCAACAAACGGCAGTTGCCCTTAAAAACCGCATCAAATGCATGACAGGTCTCAAGAAAATTCGGACTGCGACTCAGCAAGTTGCAAACCAGCAAACCACCTGCGGCTAAACGGGCGCGACAGTGCTGATAAAAGCGCAGGCTTTCCAGCGCACCTGTGCGGCCCTCGGCATCAAAACCATCAATCAGAATCAGATCAAACTGCTCCGAAGACGCTGCCACCCAGGTAGCACCGTCGGCAATCTCTATGCACAATCGTTGCTCATCCATAGGCAAATTAAAACATTGCCGTGCCGCGCCAACGACCACGGGCTCAAGTTCTACCACCGTCTGTCGCGCATCCGGCAGATGCCGAAAGATAAACCGCGTCAAAGATGCTGCGCCGAGGCCAATTTGCAGGATACGACGCGGCATGTCCGGCCAGACGGGAGATAGCAGCAATGCCGACATCATCTCCCGCGTATAGGCCAACTCCAGATCCCAGGGACGACTGAGACGCATGGCACCCTGCACCCAGTCGGAGCCAAAATGCAGGGTACGGACGCCGCGCGCTTCTCTAATTTCAATGGGACAAGTCATGATGGCCATAAACAGCGTTGTAGAATCCTTGCAATGTTAGACTGAACGTTTTCATTGTCCAGCAAATTGCTATGGCTAAAAAAGACAACGCCTCTGACGACCTGCAAAAACTCGACAAACGTATTACTAACCGCGAGTTCAAGCTGCTGCTCAAACCCCGCGGCCTGGATCGTCGCCACCGCATCGCCGAGCTGCAAACGGAAATCCACAACCTCTGTGAAGAGTGTGGACTGCAGTTTTCTATTCCGGAAACCATGAACAGTGGCATGCGCAACATCTACTTCGTCGATACGCTGGATAACGCACTGCGCCGAAACAAACTGATTCTGCGAGTGCGCGAATCCCGCAAAGAAGCCTGGACCGACGATTGGTGTGAAGTCACTTTTAAATGTCGCTCAGAAGATATTGATCGCGCCTGGGCGCTCAATCCTATTCCGAAAACAGAGATTCCCTTCCGTCTGCGTTTTAAAGAAGAGATTCTCAAAGATGGACCCGTTGGGTCTATTCGCCGCCTGTATTCACACAATGCAGTGATTGACCAAGTCCCCATTGCCCGTGTACACACACACAAGCTTTCTAACCTTGTACCGATTTACCCGGGCCTTGCCGATGTAAACCTACCCTTTGATCAGAAGCTGCGCATTGTCGGCAATGCCAAGAATAAAATTCTTGAAGCGTGCGTCACACTGGGCAACATCGTCTTCTCGGACACAGTTCAAGCGCATTGCGAAATCGCCATCTGGTTCCATACAGTAGGTGACCCGATGGTCGGCGAACTGGCTTTTGCCTATCGTGTGCATAAAAAAAATCGTAAAGACATCGCTGCGCATAGACAGGCTGATCATTTCTTCAAGAAACTGCAGGAATTTTTTGCCAAGGATATCGCGCAGGGCACCACAAAAACGGCCATGATTTATGGCAGCAAAGAATAGCCCCGCTAGCAGTGACCAGAAGATCTCTTTGCACCAGATCTTCTGGCAGTTTTTTATCGTCGGCGCTATTAGCTTCGGCGGCGGCATTGTGGCTTATCTGAAAGAGCTGCTCGTCACCCGTTACCGGTGGGTTAGCAGTGACGAATTTATCGTCATGCTCTCGATTAGCCAGACCATCCCCGGGCTCAACTCGGTCAACATCGCCATTCTCATGGGCGACCGTTTGCGTGGCCCCCTTGGCGCATGGGTAGCCGCTATAGGGCTCTTACTACCCGGTGGCGTTATCGTGCTTACTATTGGCTTTCTTTACGGTGCCAATAGCGATCACCCCATGGCCAATCACATACTCGGGGGCGTCGCTGCAGCTGCGGCCGCATTACTCGCAACCGTTACCTGGAACCTCGGGGAACGCACCTTCAAAAAACGCAAATCCCTCGCCTTGCTCGTGCTGACTTTCGTACTCATGAGTATCGTCAAATGGCCGCTGTATCTGGTGCTGGGCATTGTGTTGCCCTTGGCACTGTTTATCTATCGACCATCCACCCATCAGAACACCGAGAAAACCTCATGATGACAGCCTGGATACAACTGGCCGGTGTTTTCTCGATGCTCTCATTACTGGCAGTAGGCGGCGGTTCTGCCGTACTGCCGGAAATGCAGACCTTGCTGCACCAGCATTTCAACTTCAGCCAGACAGAATTCGTCCACGCCTATAGCGTCGGCCAGCTCGCACCCGGCCCCAACATGCTAGCCGTACTCATCATGGGCGAAATGATCGACGGCATCATGGGTGCCCTGATTGTCGCTTTGGCCTTTTTTATCCCCTCCAGCATCCTTTGCCTATATACGGGACGACTCTGGCAGCGGATTGGCGATACACCCTGGCGCAGATCTCTCCAGCAGGCTTTGGAGCCTATCTCCATTGGCCTCATGTGCTCGGGCGTTTATACCATTGCTAAAGAATCATTGGTCAACTGGCAATCGTGTGCTGTGGCACTGGTCGTGGGTGTCTTGCTGCTCAAGACAAAGATTAATCCGGTGCTCCTGATTCTGGCGGCTGCAGGTGTTGGTTATGCCGGCTCTATTCTCTGACCTTCTTGTTAAAGTTCAGAAATTAGCGAAAGAGAACAAGCGCACCGGACAAAATTTCGACCCCCAAAAGCACCAGTACAATTGGCAGCACTTTATGTCCATACTTTCTAATATATTTCCCGAACATTTGATTGTTGACCAAAACGTAACCGAGCAAACACCAAACAAAGGTCATTACTGCAAAAACGCCCACAAAGAGTGGTATCGCGTTAAATGAAGTGGCAAACAACGGGATATAAACGCCAAGATTATCTCCGCCATTAGCCACCGTGACGCCTGCTACAGCCAGGACCTGAGAGTGCAAACTACGTTCCATCTGCTGCTCTTCAAACTGGATGGCGGCATCATCATCTGAGTCAACCTGAACTGACCAGAGCGCCTTAATTTGAGCCAGCCCCAGATAAAGCGGGATAAAACCTAGCAACGAAATCCATCCCTCTGGAAGTGCAATCGATAGCCAAGCCACCATACAACTTACGGCCACAAGTGCTGCAATGCCCAATACTTGTCCTATAACGACTGAGCGAACCTGAAGCTTTTTGTCTGCAAAAAAAGCCGCTAGCAAAAATATATCATCTATATTTGTTGATACGAATACGATAATAGCCAATGTTAACTGCCCGATAATTTCTGCCATGATTTTCAATCTAGTGATTCGACTATAATCGGCAAGAATACAGTCTCTACTAACAAATTTCCATGATTAAAAATTTGGGCAACATCCTTAGCTACTTTAGAGCATATACACAATATGACTTGAAACGTGAGCTGCTAGCATGGCTGAAGATACTCAAGTTTTATCTTCCTGTAATCGGACCGGTAGTCCTAGTTGCTGTTGTCATTTTCATCTACATCAAACCCGTCCCTGTTGACCGAACCTATCTTGCCACGGGGCAGGAAAGTAGCTTAACGGATCAAATGGGAAAGTCTTTCTCACGTTACTTCGAACAACATGGATTATCGCTGCAAGAAATCAACACAACGGGGCTTCACGCCGGGCTGCATCAACTGAGTGATGATGAGTCGAAGATCAATGCAAGCTTTGTCACTTCAGGCACTGCGACGAGTAAAGACTACCCCAATCTAGTCTCTCTCGGAACGGTTAATATCTCTCCGCTTTGGCTGTTTTACCGCGGAAAAACGATCCACACCGATGATCCATTTGAGTACTATCGAGACAAGCTGATCAGTATTGGTGCTGATGGCACCGTCACTAACAAGCTGTTTAACAGACTGATGGAGTTGAACAATCCAGGCACCGGTGTGCGAAGTAATTTTCTTGAGCTATCCCACGCTGAAGCCGCCAAGCAACTTCGTAATGGCAAGATCGACGCCTTGTTCATTGTTGATGGATACAATTCACCGATCATCCAGTCACTGCTGAACGACCCAACCATCCAACTCATGAACTTTCCGCTAGCGGAAGCCTATGCCCGAAAACTGCCGTTTCTCCAAAAAATTGTCGTACCCAAAGCCTCGGTTGACATCAATCATGTCAGACCTGCATCCGACATCACACTTTTAGCCTCCAGCGTTAATCTCCTGGTTGAAAAGGACATTCATCCAACTGTCCAATGGGCTTTCCTCATGGCGGCGCAGGATCTAAATCTCAAATCAGAACAATTCTTCACTTCGGCCGGGTCTTTCCCTGCCTACAAAGATAAATCGTTCCCCTTAAGCTTTGTCGCTGACCGATTTTATACGCATGGCACACCGGTTCTGTTCGAATATTTACCGCTACGACTTGCAGCACTAATCGAAAATATCTGGGTAATACTTATTGCGATCTTTCTCATTGCCTTACCATTTATCAAAAAGCTGAGTAATTTTCGCTCACAGACGTCAGAGAAACTGCTCTGGAAAAGCTTTTGGGAGCTTCGTTACATCGAAGACCAACTGAATGACGCAACAACACCAAGCGCAACGGAAAGCATCATCAATGAACTGCTGAACCTGGATACAAAAGTCAGCACTGCATGGTCTGAAGGCCAACACATACGCCACTACTACAATCTCAAACGGTGTATCGGCGACACCCTCAAATCCGCCCAAAAAAAGCAAACCGCAATGGATTCTTGAATCTTTTAAAAGAGCAAACCTGCTTCGAACATGATGCGTGTCTGATTACTATTGTTGCCATTAACACCAAAGGCATTACCTTGGGTGTACCCGAAAGCCTTTACGTAGGCCAGTTCAGCTCGAGCGAAAACCTTGCCTACCTGATACGTGGGAGTCAACGTGGCTGACCACGCTGAACTCCCAGGACCATAAAGTAGGCCATGAGGAATGTTATCAACGTTGCTATTGCCTCCCGAGGCCATATACTCGAGACGAGCGGCAATACTCGGGTGAACGTAGGGTGCCTTACCGTCAACCAGGGGGGCAATATGATAAGACCCTAATAAGGCAACACCTTTTGTATCAGACGATCCATTGATACCAATCGCCTTATTTTCAGGCACATACGTATATTGCACATAGGGTGTTAAGGACCATCGGTTATTTGAAAGTTGATAAATTAAGTTAAAAATTTGAGAGTTGTTTTGAAGCAATGGCGTTACTGCCGTATTGGTAGTCGTCCCACTAAGAGCGCCGGTCCACACCACACTCACCGTATCTGTTGATGAAAAATCCCAACTGGCTGAAGCTCCTAACCAGTTATACACGTTTGAATAAGCGCCATCATTCCAGGTTACCGCTGCCTTGAGGGGGCCGTTTTGATGGTTAATTTGCAAGCCACGGCTAACCGAATTGGTTTCCGCCCAAAGGAGTGCACGTTGTATGTTGATATTCTGATAGGTGAACGTGCTTTCAACGCCGCCCATAGAAGGCATATTACCGATTGAGACCGACCAGTTCGCATCAGGCACAAAAGAAATGAAAGCCTGAGGTAGATACCCAAAGGTTTCCTGGGTCATCTGCTGCGGTTTCACATAAGAGAAACCCACCACCGGAATGGCATACAGCCCACTCTGCACAAATAACTGCAAGGGGCCAGACACTTTCTGGATAAGAATTTGCGCATTGGAAAAGTTCGAATAGCGCGTTG
>ERZ650301.592-NODE-592-length-10206-cov-3.986307_pt1 | contig 10206 bp, 7 predicted proteins | sample MGYA00376237_ERZ650301 | MGnify/ENA primary metagenome ERZ650301 (study PRJEB26733, sample SAMN07839255) | wastewater metagenome | biome: small river; feature: stream; material: water | place: USA: North Carolina | collected 2016-04-05 ...
GGCAACATGACGTCAAGAAGAACTAGGTCTGGTTTGACCTCATTGAACTTCTCGTAGGCGCCAGATCCAGCATCGTGATAGCTAACTTCAAAGCCCTCAGATTCAAGGACAATGCCAACCATTTCGCGAAGCGCGTTGTCGTCGTCAACGACCAAAATACTGTGTGGCATGAACCCCTCTGTGCTTTCTGAAACTTTAGTAGCGGTAGTGGTCTACTTTATAAGGGCCTTCGATTGGTACACCGATGTAGGCCGCTTGCTGAGCAGTCAACTGAGTTAATTCAACACCAAGTGCGGCAAGGTGCAAACGCGCAACCTTCTCATCGAGTGCCTTTGGCAAGATGTGCACGCCCAACTGGTACTTGCTCGGGTTGGTGAAAATCTCGATCTGAGCCAACACCTGGTTACTGAACGAGTTGCTCATTACGAAGCTTGGGTGGCCGGTGGCGTTACCGAGGTTCATCAGGCGACCCTCGCTAAGAATCAGCACCGAGCGGCCATTTGGTAGGCGCCACTCGTGAACCTGCGGCTTGATCTCGATCTTCTGAGCACCGGCAATCTTGTTGATGCCGGCCATGTCGATCTCATCATCGAAGTGACCAACGTTGGCAACCACGGCCAGGTGCTTCATGCGCAGTAGGTGCTCTGGCGTGATGATGCCCTGGTTACCGGTTGCTGTTACAAAGATGTCGACGTCTTCGATTACCGACTCGAGCTTGGCAACCTGAAAACCATCCATGGCTGCCTGAAGCGCACAGATAGGGTCAACTTCGCTAACAATTACGCGAGCACCCTGACCGCGCATTGCCTCGGCCGAACCCTTGCCAACATCGCCGTAGCCGGCAACAAAAACCACCTTTCCACCGATGAGCACATCGGTGGCGCGGTTGATGCCGTCTGGCAACGAGTGGCGAATGCCGTACTTGTTGTCGAACTTAGATTTGGTGACCGAGTCGTTTACGTTGATGGCTGGGAACAGCAGTTCGCCGCGCTTGTGGAACTCGTACAGGCGAAGCACACCGGTGGTGGTCTCTTCGGTTACGCCCTTGATTTCAGCTGCGATGCGGGTGAAGCGAGTTGGGTCTGCCGCGGTTGAGCTGCGAAGCAGGTTGAGGATGACTCCATACTCTTCGCTGTCTGATTCGGTGGTTGCCGGAACCTTGCCGGCAAGTTCAAATTCGCGACCCTTGTGAACCAAGAGGGTGGCGTCGCCGCCGTCGTCCAAGATCATGTTTGGTCCGGTGTAGCTGGCGCCCTCGGCAGCGGCCTCGGCCGACCAGTCGAAGATGCGGTCGGTGCACCACCAGTACTCCTCGAGAGTCTCGCCCTTCCAGGCAAAGACCGGGGTGCCCTTTGGCTCGGCTACGGTTCCGTTAGTGCCAACCACAACCGCCGCAGCGGCTTCATCCTGGGTTGAAAAGATGTTGCAAGATGCCCAGCGAACCTGAGCGCCAAGTGCAACCAGAGTCTCGATAAGCACCGCGGTCTGAACCGTCATGTGCAGCGAACCGGTGATTCGTGCGCCCTGAAGCGGCTGGCTGGCAGCGAACTCGGTGCGCAGCGACATTAGGCCAGGCATCTCGTTTTCGGCCAGGCGAATTTGGTGACGACCGGCCTCGGCTAGTTCGAGGTTGGCAACTTTGAAATCAAAAGACATTAATTAGCTTTCTGCTGGATGAGTGCGAGCACTTCATCTCGAATCTGGATCATGTCGGCCTCGTTCTTGGCCTCCACATTTAAGCGCAGTAGCGGCTCGGTGTTCGAAGCACGAACGTTGAACCACCACCATGAACCAGCGTCGGCAGGCTTGCCTTGAGCTGTGATGCCGTCGAACTCGTCAAAGTTTGCGCGGTCGGCAAAGGCTGCCTGCACGCGAGCCTTGGCGGCTGCAACATCAGAAACGGTCGAGTTGATCTCGCCGCTCAGGTGATACGGGTTGTACTGCTTTGCAAACTCAGACATTGGCTGTGCTTGAGCTCCAAACTCTGCCAACACGTGCATGGCCGCCAACATTCCGTTATCGGCACCCCAAAAATCTCTGAAGTAGTAGTGAGCAGAGTGCTCGCCACCGAAGATGGCGTTGGTTGCTGCCATCTGGTCTTTGATGAGCGAGTGCCCAACCTTGGTCTTAACCGGCTTGGCGCCATCTTGTTCGATGACTTCTTCGACGATTCTCGAGGTGAGCAGGTTGTGCAAAACGGTAACCGGTGCACCTGGATTGGTTGCGCGCTCACGAGCGATCTCGCGACGGGCAACGATTGCGGCAACGGCCGAAGGCGTAACCGCCTGACCCTTTTCGTCGACCACGAAGCAACGGTCGGCATCGCCATCGAAGGCTAGGCCAACGTCGGCGCCGTGCTCAACCACTGCCTTTTGCAGATCAACCAGGTTCTTTGGGTCGAGCGGGTTGGCCTCGTGGTTCGGGAAGGTGCCGTCGAGTTCGAAATACATCGGGATGATTTCTAGCGGCAACTTTTCGAGATCGCTGGCTGAACCCAATACTGCTGGCACGGTCATGCCACCCATGCCGTTACCGGCATCGACAACCACCTTGAGCGGGCGAATGTTAGAAAGCGAAACCAGTTCGCGCAGGTAGCTGGCGTACTGCACCAAGATGTGCATCTCGCGGTAGCTGCCCGGCTGGTCAACCTCATCGATACCGTTTTCTAGGTAGCTGATGGCGCGGTCACGGATGTTGGCCAAGCCGGTGTCGAGGCTGATGCCTCGAGCGCCAGCGCGTGAAAACTTAATGCCGTTGTAGGTGGCCGGGTTGTGACTGGCGGTGAACATAGCTGCCGGAGCGTTTAGAACACCTGATGCAAAGTAAGACTCATCGGTCGAGCAAAGACCGATCGAAACCACGTTGGCGCCACGAGCCTGGGCTCCGGCGGCAAAGGCATCGGCGAATTCTGGAGATGAATCACGCATGTCGTGACCAACCACAACGTCTTGACCGGCCGCATCGAGCTCATCAACAAAACCGGCGGCAAGAGCAGCAACAACTTCGGCGGTTAGCGCGCTGCCAACCAAACCTCGAACGTCATATGTTTTGACGATTGCATTCCAGTCGATGCTCATGATTCCCCTTATAAAGACAGAACATTCAGTTTATCAAGGGCCGAGATCTAGACTTGGGCTATGGCAAAAAGTGCAAGCAGCCGAGGAGCATCACGCGACCGCCACGGGCGCGGAATCAGACGCCCGCTGCTTAGCAATCTGTTTAGATTCGGTGACACCCGAAATGCCAGTTTCGAGCAGATCGTCAAGGCCACCTGCGAATTTTTGCGCGCCGCCTGGCCGGCCGATTTGGCCGAGTTGAATTGGCGAATTGTCGACGCTCCCCCGCTTCGCGAGGGCTCGGAGCAGGTGCCACGTTGGGGCATTCGCCAAGAAACCATGACCGTGATTATTTATCGACTACCCATTGAGCGCCTAGGCCACCACCGCAAGACCGATCCGGTTCACGAGCGCATGCACATCGAGGAATACGTGTTCACAGCGGCGGCAAAGCTGGTTGGCAAAGAGCCCTGGGAACTAATTACCGGACGCTAACCTTCACGGTGCCGCCGGCGTTTTTAGAGTCGAGCACGGCAATGCTGGCAATGGCACCCGAGACGTCAACAATCAGGTTGGCGTAGCGCGCCTTTGAGTCGTCGGCAAATATGTAATTCGAGCCCGCGGCAACCTCGATGGTTTGCACCCGACCGGTCTCTGGCAGATAAACACTTAGTTTTGAGATGCCATCTCTTGGCACCGAAATGGCTACCGGTGAGCTGAATTTAGGCACCGACTGCAGCCAGGTGAAATCGGCTACCGGCTTCTTGGTTTTGTCGGTTCTTGAAAGACGAACCGATGCTTGAACCGGCACGTTGGCCGCCACCTGGGCTACGTAATCGCCATCGGCCAAGCCGGCGATTGGCAGGTCAAGAACCTGGCCACCCGAGATGGTTTGACGAATTACGGTGCCAAAGGTTTTTGCGGTTGCCCCGATGATTTGAACCGTGACCACGGCATCCTTGGTGCCTGGCACGAATACCCGAATGGCCGGCTGCAGATCGGCAAAATCGGCATTGGCTGCCATCAGCCCGGCGGCATCCTTGGTTCCGCGCAGGAACACACCAGGTATGACCTGAGTCTTATCGGCGGCCTCGCTTGGCGAGATGTAGTCGACGCCGGTTGGGGTTAATCCGTGCGTGGTTTTTTGCTGGATCCAGGCCGCGATTGCGCCACCGGTAGAGGTGACGTGGGTGGCAAAGGTTGCGGTCTTTGGCACGTAGCTGGCCAGCGGCAACACCAGGTTTTTACCGGCAACCACCGATAGACCGGTGAGCCCGGGAGCCTTGACCAGACCACCTCGGCCGAAGATTTCTAGGTTCACGGTTGCATCAACCGCGGTTGGGTTGCGCAAAATTAGCAACGCCTCGCGACCGGTTGAGGTGTCTCCGCCGATCAACCACTGTTCGCTAGCTGGGCGCTGGCAAGCGGCTCCGGTGAGGCCAGCAATCGAGGCACCCCCAAGCAGTTGAGTTTGGTTGGCGTTCAGCAACATCGAACCCTGCTGGGCTGCGCCAGCTGGGTCAGAAACGGTAAGCACGCGATTGCTCTCGGCAACGGTCACTCCGCTTGGCCCCGCGAATCGGCTGGCGATTGTTCCGGTGCCCACCTGCTCGAAACTACCCAGCTTGGTGCCAGTGGTGCCACCGGTTTTGTAAACCCCGCCCGGGCAGACCAATTGCAAGTCTTTGGCCTTCACCTGAAGCTGGCTTGCCTGAGGTATTTGGCCGGCTTCGAAACTAAATGCCGGCGTGAAAATAAACACGGCAGCTGCCAGCAGCGCGGTTAGCGAGAACGCAACGATTCTTTTAATCACTCTTCACCGGCCTCTACAAAGATGGTGCTGTCGGCACCCTTGCGGCGCACCCCGGTTGAGGTTGGCACAGCCAAGAGCACAAAGCCAAGCAGGATGCTCAGCTGAACAACCTTGGTGATTGACCAAACCGAAGGTTGATCGGTAGCTGGCTGCAGTAGTTTGGCATCTGGTTCACGCACCCGCCACAGCAAACCGGCATCGGTTTTACCAACCGGCTCTAGTTCACGAACGGCATCAAGTGAAATAGCCAAATCGTTGGCCAGAGTGCTGCTATTTGGTGGCATCAAAACGTAACCGATGCCCGCCTGCTGCAGCGGCTTGGTTAGGTCGGTGCCGTTTGCCGAGGCCAAATCGGCCACCAATCTGGCGGTGTCGAAATAACTTTGGGCCCTGAGTTCGTGCTCGGTGGTGCCGCTAGCGAACTGAAGTTGATGAAGGGCAAAGCGGTAGCTGAGGCTCACATCTTCTAGTTGAATGCCATCGCCCGAGACAATCTCGGCGCTCAGCTGAGTCTTGCCATCGGCGGTCGCTGCCGGGTTGACCACTAGCATCTTCAGCTGGCTGCCCAGTGCGGCTTCGGCACCAACAATCGATGGAACCACTCGGCCATCGGTGTATTCGATCACGGTTTGAGTGGTTGCTGCCACGGCTGCAGCCGGCACCACGGTGAGCGCAACCAAACCTGCCGCCAACCAAGCTGCGGCCTTGCGCTTCGATGCCTGGCTAATGGTTAGGGCTACCAAGCAGGCCAGGGCCAAGGCGGCAAAAATCTGGTGCGGTGCCGAGGCGCCGTTTACGTAGTCGAGTGAACTGGCCGTTGACCCAACGCCAACCGCCGGAAAATTCATCGATGCCATGAACCAGCCAGAAACGGTGGCAACCAGCGCAAAAACCCAGAGGCCAAGAGCGCTAAATGCGCGTGCGCTTAGCGGTGCAATGGCCGCCAAAATTACCGCCGGGATGGCGAGCCAGAGCGACACCGAACCGAGCAGCGGCAAGTCGAGATCGAAGCCGGCGCCGCCGAGAAGAGTCTGCCAAAGCGGCAATTGCTGGGTTGGTTGGGCAAGCCCCGGGTCGGCAAGTTGGGCTAGCGGCTGCAGGTTTAGCCAGTAGTAGAGCACCGATGGAGCGGTGATTGCGGCCAGCGGCAGTGGAACCCAGATTAGGTACCCAAAGCGCTTGATGCGAACCAAGATGACTGCCGCGAGGGCGACCAACAGGATTGGAATGAGGCTCGGCGAGCTTGCGCCGACCACGGCCAACAGCAAACCCGAAACGGCAACCCAAACCCAGGCTTGGCCGGCAACGGCGTTTGGTTGATTCCGGCCAAACTTGGCGGCTCTGGCAACGGCCAGCACCAACCATGGCAGAGCGATGCCGGTTATCAGCGCTGGCAGTCGACCCTCGGTTTGGGCGAGCGTGAAGCTTGGCCAGAGCGCGAAGATAAGTGCAGCCGAGGTACGAGCCAGTGCCGATGAAACAAACAGCGAGGCTACTCGCCAGGCACCCAAAAAGGCCAGCGCCTTTGCAGCCAGCAACAGCAGTGCAATCGACAGCGATGGCGCCCAAAAGGTGAGTGAACCAAGCGCCGTCAACACCCAGATGAACGGATCGCTCGGCGCAAAGAAGCCGAGGCTGATTGGCTGATAGCTGGCACCGGCACGAGCAAATAGCTCGAGCCAGGAATCGCTCAGTGGCAGCAACCCGCCACCGGTGGCGGCGATATTGCTTGGCCAAAACTGAATGCTGAGCGCGGTGAGAATGAGCATGAACCAAACTCCACCAGCGGCAACAAAGCCGGTTGCGGTTGGCTGGTTGTCTTCATCCTGGCGTTCGAAAGCCTGCAGGGCCAGGGCGGTTTGCTCTTCTTCTAACCTTGCCCGCTGGTTGGTGCGCACCTGCGGCCAGGTTGCCAAGAGGCCACTTAGCGCCTTGAACTTGAACTTGGTGGTTTTAGCGATGCGACGGCGGCTACCGAGGCGAGCAAAGAGCGTGAAGTAGCCCCAAATTGCCGACGAAATCTCAGACCACAACTTATCGGGGCGCTTTGCGGCCAAGCGCCAGATTGCTCGAAGCAAGCCGATTGCCGGTAGCGCCAACCAGAACAACAACGCCAACCAGAGCGGTGAATAGGCAAGTCTGAGGTGAATGCTTGCCCGACGCAACGCTGCCTTTGGCGTGGTGCCCAACCAACGTCGCTCGCGTTTGCCAGCCAGCGAAAGCCCGGCATGGATGACCTTGGCGGTTGGCACCACAATTACGCGGTGGCCGGCCAGTCTTGCCCTAATTGAGAAATCGAAGTCGGCAGCCAGCGGCGGGGCGTTGCCGTCGAGCCCGTTCAGCTCATCAAAGAGGTCAACCCTGATTAGCGCGCCGGCGGTGCCCACTGCAAGCACATCGTCTACGTGGTCGTGCTGCGATTGATCTAGCTCGCCGCTGACCAGTGAGAACAACTCACCCATCGGGGTGAGGGTTAGGCCCTGCTGCAGAATTTTTTTGTGATTGTTCCAGTCGAGCTGCTTTGGCCCTGCCAGTGCAACTGCCGGTGAGAGCTCTACGGCCTTCAGCAGTTCTTCGAGGGCATCGTGCTTGGGTGCGCTGTCGTCGTGAAGCAACCAGAGCCAGCCGGCTTCGGCCGACATCTGTGCACGAGCCGTAAGCAGCGATTGCGCGAGGCTCGAGGTGGCATCGATTTGCAAAATTTGATCGGGTTGAACCGATTGCCTATGCAAGGCATCGAGAGTTACCGAGAGATATTCGGGCGCATCATGCGCAACCACAACTGCGGTAACGAAGGGTTTCATTGGTTCGGCCTAAGCCGTGGGTTAGGCGCGCTTCTTGAGCTTGCGGCGCTCGCGCTCAGAGAGCCCGCCCCAGATGCCAAAGCGCTCATCGTTGGCTAGTGCGTAGTCGAGGCACTGAGCCTTAACTTCGCAACCAGAACAGATGCGCTTAGCATCGCGAGTTGATCCACCCTTTTCAGGGAAGAAGGCCTCTGGGTCGGTCTGTGCGCAAAGCGCATCAGCCTGCCAAGAAAGTGGGTCGGTTTCAGGATTCGAGTACGCCCCCGCGACACCAAGTCGAATTGGATCGACAAACCAGTTTTCTGGCACGCGATTACGACTGTCCATTACTTTTCCTTACCAAGGTCCGCACCAAAAGTGTGGGACCTTTACGAAATACTTCCGTGCTTGTAATTACACTGTTGTAGTTCGTTTCTGTCAAGTTGAGATTTCGCCGTAAACATCGGCAAAAATGGCCGCTATCCTTGGTTTTATGAGCATTTTGGTTACTGGTGGGGCGGGCTACATTGGCTCGCATGTTGTCCGATTGTTACAAGAACGTGGCACCAAGGTGGTCGTCGTCGACAACCTTTCTTCTGGGTTGGCCGGCCGCATCGGCTCTGCTCCCCTGATTCAGCTCGATTTGGCAGCACCAAACGCGGTAGCCAAGCTAACCGAAGCCATCACCGAGCACGCGGTGACCGCGGTCATTCACTTCGCGGCACTCAAGCAGGTTGGCCAATCGGTCGAGAAGCCAGAGTGGTACTACGAGCAAAACATCGGTGGCATGGCCAACCTATTGTTGGCGATGCGTTCCACAAATGTTCAAAAATTTGTCTTCTCATCAAGCGCGGCCACCTATGGCATGCCCGATGTGGCTTCGGTAAACGAAGACATCGTTTGCGCACCAATTAACCCTTACGGCCAAACCAAATTGATTGGTGAGTGGATGGTGGCCAACGCCGCCACCGCTTGGGGGCTTCGCGGCGCGAACCTGAGGTATTTCAACGTGGCCGGAGCCGGTTGGCCAGAGCTTGCCGACACCGCGGTGATGAACCTGGTGCCAATCGTGTTCGCCGCTTTAAAGGCAGGCAAGGCACCGATGGTCTTCGGCGACGATTACCCAACCGCCGACGGCAGCTGCATCCGTGATTATGTGCACGTGCTAGACCTTGCCGAGGCACACGTGAGCGCGCTTGATTACCTAGACCGCGATGACCGCAAGTTCGACACCTTCAACGTTGGAACCGGAACCGGTTCGAGCGTTTTTGACGTGTTGAATGAAGTGAAGCAGATTTCGGGAATCGACTTTGAAATTGATGTGCGACCTCGCCGTGCGGGTGACCCACCGGCGCTTTGCGCCGACGTTTCACGCATCGAAGCCGAGTTCGGTTGGACCGCCAAGAACGGCCTGCACGAGATCATCAAGTCGGCCTGGGACGCCCAGAGCTAAAAAAACTATTTAGGGCTGGTAGCAATAAAGCAGGTGCCAGAGCCGGCAAGGCTGAATCTATTGGCATCGCCCGAAAGATAGGCGGCCTCGCCCCGACGCAACACCAAGCGCTCGTCTTTGCTGCTGCTCACGGCAACTTCGCCCGCGGTGCACAAAAACACGCACTCCCCCGGCAGGTTTAGATCGGCTAGCAGATTGCTGCCCGAAACCTCGGCTCGGTAGGTGATGAATTCGCTTGCCGAAGTCGGGTACTCGGTAAGACCGGCCACCAACTCTTTAGGCTCAACCAACGGCAAATCACCAAAGCTAAAATCAACCACTTTTTGCAATTCCGCAACATCGATGTGTTTCGGCGTAAGCCCACCGCGAAGCACGTTGTCTGAGGCGGCCATGATTTCTACGCCGAGCCCCGAGAGGTAGGCGTGGATGTTGCCGGCCGGCAGGTAGAGCGCCTGGCCAGGCTCTAGATAAACGTGGTTCATCAGCAGCGCCAAGACCACGCCTGGGTCTCCCGGGTAAAGCAGATTCAACCGCTCGGCCAAGGCGTACTGCCCTTCGCCATCGGCCAGTGCTGTTAGTTCGGCGTTGTAGCCATCTAGGTTTCCGCGGCGATTACAGATGTCGGCAAACACGCTCTTTAGGCCTTCGGGCTGCTCAAACATCTTCAGCCAACCAGCCGAGATCGATCTGAAACCCTCGCTCACACCCGGGTGCTCGGCTAGGTCTTGTAGCAAGAAACCAATTTCACGCTGGCTCTTGAAGCCGCAGAGTGCCTCAAACTCGGTGAGCGCAATGATCATCTCTGGCTTATGTTGATCGTCTTTGTAATTGCGGTTCGTGGCACCGAGCGGCACACCGGCCGCATTCTCGGCGGCAAAACCGGCCTGCGCCTGCTGCATGGTTGGGTGAGCCTGAATCGATAGCGGCGAATCGGCAGCCAAGATCTTGAGCAAAAACGGCAGCTTGTGGCCGATGGCAGAACCAAGCGCCTCGCCGGTCTCTAGCACTCTGGCTTCAGAACCCGGGTGGGTGCCAAACCAAATCTCGGCCATCGGCAAACCGGTAGCCGGCATCGAAAAATAATCTGGGATGAGCGTGCGC
>ERZ650301.593-NODE-593-length-10201-cov-7.417899_pt1 | contig 10201 bp, 9 predicted proteins | sample MGYA00376237_ERZ650301 | MGnify/ENA primary metagenome ERZ650301 (study PRJEB26733, sample SAMN07839255) | wastewater metagenome | biome: small river; feature: stream; material: water | place: USA: North Carolina | collected 2016-04-05 ...
TTTCTGCATGTAGTAGTGGGGTTAAATTGGATGATGCAAATAACGTAGCATCTATTAATGCTGGCGGATCTATGTCTTACGATCCTATCAGTGATCCCAAGACAAGCGTGTATGGCAAGCGCTCCATTTTCTTTGAGTTTGATAGCTATACGCTTGACCCAAAGTACGCCCCTACTATTACCGCTCATGCTACTTACCTCAAGACGTTTCATACTCAAAAGGCTGACATCATTATTCAGGGCAATACAGATGATCGCGGTACGGCTGAGTACAACCTAGCCCTAGGTCAAAAGAGGTCTGCGTCCGTCAAAAGAGCTCTGCTTGCTCAGGGGGTTAATGAGTCCCAAGTGGAGGCTGTCAGCTTTGGCAAGGAAAAACCTTTGAATCCAGCCCAAACGGAGGCTGCTTTTAAGGAAAACCGTCGCGCTGACATCGTTTACCGCTAGTCCCTTTTACCTCTCCACTTTGTTTTTGTGTGGGGAGGCTTTTATTCCAAATGAACTTATTTAATTGGTGAGGTTCGTATGAAAAATATCTATCGTGGTATTGCACTGCTTGTAATTTTGTTATCGGGATGCGCTACAAATGTAGCGCCGATTAACAAGCCTGGCAATGACGTTTCGATTGCTAAAGTAAATGAAGTACAGAAAAAGATTGCCTCATGTATAGCTGATGTAAATCAGTCAGACGATGCAAAGTATGTTGATGAGCATATCTTGGTGCTTACCGAGAAAAGTCCAAATGCAAAGGAGTTGTTTAATTCAAGCGACAAGATTGCCTCCGATCAAGCCGCTGTATTGATAAGATTTAAGGAGTCCACCTTAAAGTGCCGCGCCATTACCAATGAGTTGCCTTCCCCAGCTCTGGTGACTGTATATACCAATTTCTACACAAATATTGATGCTGTATACAAAGACTTAATTGATAAGCGAATCACTATAGGAGTTGCTAATCAAGAAAGGCAAATGCGCATTCAATATGCTAAAAGTCGTTTTGCTCAGATTCTAAAATCGGAGACGGGAGGGTGATGCAATGATGACGGCTGAATATCGATTCCATTGCCGATCCTGTAGCTATGAATGTGTCAGCGGGATTGGCGCTGAAAGAGGGCCACACTATTCCAAGGTCGCCATGGTATGCAATCACTGTAAGGAGGTTGATACATTTGTGATGCCGAATCCAGGCTCTATGGTTGACCCACCTTCGGGCGCTGCAGTTTGCAAGACATGCGGTTCTAATAAGCATTTCACTTTATGGGATGGGCTGACATGCCCTCGCTGCAAGCAGAAGATGAAGGCGATTGGAGCAAATACTAAAACCGAGCGCCCATTTAAGTATTGGTGAAATAAGCAAAAATATGTACAAATTATTTATAGCCTGCGCACTAGCGCTAACATTTACTAATGCACCTGTATTTGCAAAGAGTCGTCAGACAGATGATTTCCATTCCAATATTGCCTATGTAGTTGATGTTGATACCGGTGAGGTATTGGTTGATAGAAACTCTTTAGCTATTTCGCCAATTGCCTCAATATCTAAGTTAATGGCATCAATAGTTGTTTTGGAGTCTGGTCAGAGTCTAGCGGAACCACTCAGAATTGAGCGTAAAGATATTGCTTGGCAATCAAGCGCAAAATGGAAGCTTAAGGTGGGGACGGAAATAAGTCGAAAGAGGGTCTTGAGAGTTGGTTTGATGTCATCAGAAAATAGAGCGATCAATGCTCTCGCAAGATCATATGCAGGGGGAACGGAGGCCTTTGTTGCCGCCATGAACCTGAAGGCAAAAGAGCTTGGAATGGTTCATACCCACTTCATTGAGCCTACCGGGCTCTCCCCGCAGAATGTTTCTACAGCGCAGGATTTAGTCCTCCTATTACAGGAATCTATGCGCCATCCCTTGATCCAAGAATTCTCAACAACAGAAAAATTTAATGTTGTTGATGGCATCCACGCGCCGCAGTCATTTGTAAATACTAATCCGATTGTCCGTAATGAAATCATGGATGTCTTGGTGCAAAAGACTGGTTATATTGCAGCCGCTGGACGATGCCTTGTTATGGAGGCAAAAATTAAGGGCAGAAATATTGCTATGGTATTTCTTCAGTCGAAAGGGAAAAATACCCGATTTAAAGATGCTCTTTTTGCAAAGACCGCATTGGAAAAAAATCAATAGCTTGAATGTCTCTTATGGGTCGAAAGCAGACCTTGAAGAATACTTTTCTAACCTAGTATTGTTTTATCCGACTTGATAGATTGCAATACAGTTGTAGCAATCTCTTCAATGGATTTGCTGGTGGTAGCCACCCAGGGGATAGATTCTTTTTTCATCATGGCGGTGGCTTCATTAATTTCATAGCGGCAGTTTTCTAACTTGGCATAGTTACTACCAGGGCGCCGCTCATTACGAATCTCGGATAAACGTTCAGCATCAATCATCAAGCCAAAAATCTTATTGCGATAGGGAATTAAATCCTTTGGCAACTGCCCACGTTCAAAGTCTTCCGGTATCAGAGGGTAGTTAGCTGCTTTCATACCGTATTGCATTGCCAGGTATAGGCTAGTTGGAGTCTTACCCACGCGAGATATACCAACAAGAATGACATCGGCTTCCGCAAGGTTCCGGTTTGACTGTCCATCATCATGGGCTAGAGAGTAGTTAATTGCCTCGATACGGTTTTTGTAGGCTTCGGTATCAGCGTTATGGTGCAAGCGGTTCATGGCATGGGTCGATTTGACCCCCAGAGCTTGCTCCAAGGGGGCCACAAAAGTCTGGAACATGTCCAAAATCAAGCCATTAGCTTTACCGACAATCTGGTTGAGCTCGGGATTCACCAAAGTGGTGAAAACGATGGGCTGAACCCCATATTTAGAGGCTGCCTGATTGATGCTAGAAACGGCGTCATGGGCTTTTTCTGGGCTATCCACAAAAGGCACCCGAATATGCTTAAAAGTGGCCTCAAATTGGGCCAAAATCGATTGGCTGAAGTTCTCGGCGGTAATACCGGTGCCATCAGACACGATAAAAACAATGCGGGTTTGGGTAGACATGAGGTTGGCCTAAAAGTCGTGGTCAGCACTACAATATGTAGTTAATGAAGTATGCCGTATTTTATTCGGCCGCTCGACCAGTTTCCTTATCTTTAGAGAGTATTTTATGTCCAACCAACAGCAACAAAGTAACGATGTAGCAAATGCCTATGTTTTGCCTTTTGAGCAACTCCGCATGACTGACGTTGAGTCAGTCGGCGGTAAAAATGCTTCGCTTGGTGAAATGATTTCTCAGTTGTCCTCCACGGGTGTTCGTGTGCCTACTGGATTTGCAACTACCTCATTGGCGTTTCGTGATTTCTTAGAGCACAACAATTTGACCGAGCGCATTCAGAAGCGTTTGGAAAATCTCAATATTGATGATGTACGCGCTTTGGCTGAGGCCGGTAAAGAAATTCGTGGCTGGATTGAGACTGCTCCGTTTCAACCACGTCTTGATGAAGAGATTCGTACATCGTTTAAAAAATTAGATGACTCTGGCAAAGGCTCTTTCGCAGTACGCTCTTCCGCAACCGCTGAAGACTTGCCTGACGCTTCATTTGCTGGACAACAAGAAACCTTCTTGAACGTTGAGGGTATTGACGATGTTCTGAAGAAGATTCGTGAAGTATTTGCCTCTTTGTATAACGATCGTGCGATTTCTTACCGCGTTCACAAGGGTTTTGCCCATGCTGAAGTAGCCTTATCTGCTGGTATCCAGCGTATGGTTCGTTCTGACCTAGGTGCTGCTGGCGTCATGTTCACTCTGGATACTGAATCCGGCTTCGAAGATGTAGTCTTTATCACTTCTAGCTATGGTTTAGGTGAGACGGTAGTGCAGGGTGCGGTGAACCCAGATGAGTTCTATGTCTTTAAGACAACTTTGGCGCAAGATAAAAAGGCGATTATTCGTCGCTCTTTAGGTTCCAAGTTGATTCAGATGCAATTCGCCCCAGCAGGTTCAGCTGAGAAGGTGATGACTGTAGATGTTGCCCCAGAAAAGCGCAATCGTTTTTCATTGGAAGATGCAGACATCACTGAATTAGCAAAATATGCTGTCATCATTGAGAAGCACTACGGTCGTCCAATGGATATCGAGTGGGGTAAAGATGGTCAAGATGGCCGTATTTACATCCTGCAAGCACGACCAGAGACGGTGAAGAGTCAGGCTGCTGGTCAAGTAGAGATGCGTTACAAGCTTAAGGGTACATCTAAGGTTCTCGCCAAAGGTCGTGCGATTGGTCAAAAGATTGGTGCAGGCCCGGTTCGCGTGATTCGTGATCCAAGCGAGATGGACCGTGTACAGCCGGGCGACGTATTGGTTGCTGATATGACTGACCCTAACTGGGAGCCAGTCATGAAGCGCGCTTCTGCGATTGTGACTAATCGTGGTGGCCGTACTTGTCACGCGGCGATTATTGCTCGTGAGTTGGGCGTTCCTGCAGTGGTTGGTTGCGGCGATGCAACTGAGCATTTGCAAGATGGCATGATGGTGACGGTCTCTTGCGCAGAGGGCGATGAAGGCCACATTTATGACGGCTTGATTGAGACTGAAGTAACTGAAGTTTCTCGTGGTGTATTACCAGAGATTCCGGTCAAGATCACCATGAATATTGGTAATCCTCAGTTGGCATTTGATTTCTGCCAAATCCCAAATGCTGGTGTTGGCCTTGCTCGTCTCGAGTTCATCATCAATAACTACATTGGTGTGCATCCACGTGCTGTATTGGAGTACCCAAACATTGATCCTGATCTCAAGCGTGCTGTTGAAAGCGTTGCTCGTGGATATGCAAGCCCACGTCAGTTCTATGAAGATAAATTGGTTGAGGGTGTAGCAACGATTGCTGCTGCTTTCTATCCAAAACCAGTGATCGTGCGCTTGTCTGACTTCAAGTCAAATGAGTACAAAAAACTCATTGGCGGTTCACGCTATGAGCCGGACGAAGAGAATCCAATGCTCGGTTTCCGTGGCGCATCCCGTTACGTGTCAGCAGATTTTGGCGAAGCCTTTGCATTAGAGTGCGCTGCGATGAAGCGTGTTCGTGAAGACATGGGCCTAGATAACGTCGAGATCATGGTGCCGTTTGTTCGTACCATTAAGCAAGCTGAACGCGTGATTGACATGATGGCGAAGTTTGGCCTCAAGCGCGGCGTCAATGGTTTGCGTTTGATCATGATGTGCGAGATCCCTTCCAATGCTATTTTGGCCGACCAATTCCTCGAGCATTTCGATGGATTCTCAATCGGCTCAAACGATATGACTCAGTTAACACTGGGTCTAGATCGTGACTCTGGTATGGAATTGCTGGCAATTGACTTTGATGAGCGTGATCCTGCAGTTGAGTTCATGATTGCTCGCTCTATTGAGGCTTGCCGTAAGCAAAACAAATACGTTGGTATTTGCGGTCAAGGTCCTTCAGACCACCCAGACTTTGCTCGTTGGTTGGTTGCTAAGGGTATTACTTCGATCTCACTCAATCCGGATAGCGTAGTGGCTACTTGGGAAATGTTGGGTAAGAAAGAGGCGTAATTCTCAGTTGCTAATTTCTAGCAAGATGTAAATAAGGCCTAGATGAAAATCTAGGCCTTATGTCTTTTGAGTATCAAATAATTAAGGTTTAGTTTTTACAGCCACTCTTTTCTTTGGGCTGACTTTCGCTATTGTCTTAGTGGGCGAAGCTACTTTCTTAACAGCTTTGCTGTTGCGATGAATCGGTACTGCACCCATCTTCTTGGCGGGAGATGCAATCGAGCGTGAGGGGGTTGCTCCCGACCAGCTGGGTTCAGCAATGGAATTAAATGCAGAGCGTAATTTTTCACCCCATAGCTGATGAATCATTTGGAAGTAGGGGTTGGACTCATCCATAGTGACCAGCTTGCTGGCTTGTAATGAATTCTTTTCATAGACCAATAGGTCTAGTGGTAGACCAACAGAAATATTGCTGTTTAGAGTGGAGTCCATGGAGATGAGGGCACACTTAGTGGCCAAGTTGAGTGGCGTATCAAAACTGATCACTCTATCCAGGATTGGTTTGCCGTACTTCGATTCTCCAATCTGGAAATAACACGTCTCTGGCGTAGCCTCAATAAAATTACCAGCTGAATAGATGTTGAAGAGTCTTGGGCGCTCGCCCTTAATCTGCCCGCCAAAGATCAGGTTGCAATTGAAATCAATCCCTGCTTTTTCTAGGGCTTTGTGATCTCTGTCGTAAACCTGTTTTATTGCATCGCCAATGACAACAGCTGCATCGTGGGTGCTGTCTACATTCCACAGATTCTTTCCATTCAGGAGTTGGCCTTGTAGCAAGATCTCTTTAACTGCCTGGGTAATGGCAAGATTGCCAGCGCTCATGAGGGTGAAAAATCGATCTTTATCCTTTTGGAATAAAGACATTTTTCTGAAGGTACCGATTTGATCAACGCCCGCATTGGTGCGAGTGTCAGATAAAAATACCAAGCCATCTTTTAGGCAAAGCCCAACGCAATACGTCATCCTGCAGCCCCTTTAATTATTTCCTTGGATTATCTCTTACTTGGCTTTATCAAGGGCTGCTTACTTCACTTCGGTAATCGAGATGCTAGCGCTTAACTCTTCGCCACCTCCGCCGGAGCGAACCCCTTTAACCGGCGCTGCTGAGTAGTAATCTCTGCCAATCGCGAGGCGTACATGGCGGGCATCAGTAAAGCAGGCATTCGTAATATCGATACTGAGCCAAAGCCCTTTATCAATATCCGCACAGAAATCAATCCAAGCATGGCTTGCTAGGTTTGGTGAATCCTCGGCAAAAAAGTATCCACTGACGTAACGTGCCGGGATACCCGACGCGCGGCACAGGCCAAGCATGATGTGTGCATGGTCCTGACAAACACCGGATTTCATGGCAAAAGATTGAGCAGCGGTGGTTGCGGAATTAGTTTGTCCTGGGAAATACAGAATAGTTCCTTGAACTGCTGCTGCCAACTCTAGAACCTCATCAATCGAGTTTGTCTTTGGTAGAGAGGCTGAAAAATACGCCAGCATTTCTGCGGTCGGTTCAGTTAAATTGGTTTGCTGTAGGAGGTGATAGGGAGAAACTGCCTTGGGCTCATCAATAAACTCAAAAGCATCTTGAGTATGAACATCGCCCTCAGCCTCAATCATCATTGAGGTGTAGGAACTCTCTTGAACGAAAACGCTATATAAATTTCCAAAGGCATCAAGTGAGGTGCTTGCCTTAATCGGTGTACTGACTTTCCACTTTTCAATAGTCTGACCAGCGACATCGGGAGGTGTGAGACGTAACTCTTGAATGGAGTAACGCACTGGCATTTCATAGCGGTACTCTGTGCGGTGACGAATCTTCAGGTGCATGGTGATCTTTAGGCTACGGCTAATGGAATGAGATAAGCATTACTGAATTCATCAGCAATATGATTGATACGCTCCAAGAACTCCTCAATAAATTCTTCTAGCCCTTGTGAAAAGACTTCATCAATATCGGAATAATCTAAATTTGCCTTGAGCTTACCAAGGAGGCGCTCAATTTCTTTTGATTGCTGATTCTTTACTTCTGAAATCAATGGAATGAGTTCGTTCACGCAGCTAACAAGAGAGCGAGGCATTTGTTTGTTAAAAATTAAGAGTTCTGCAACTTGCTTTGGCGTCACTTGATCTGAATAGATCTGGCGGTAGATCTCAAATGCAGAAACGGAGCGGAGTAGGGCGGCCCAATGATAAAAATCAAAGAAGTTCCCATCAGCACCATCGATGATCTCTATAGTCTCACCATCAGCCGCCTTACCTTTTTTATCGGTACGCAATACCTTGAGGGATGCCTGGTCTTCGTACTTAGTTTCTAAAATACGAGCGGTGTTATCGGCGCGCTCTAAAAGCGTTCCCACATTCATGAAGTAGAAGGCCTCATTTTTGAGCATGGTGCCATGCATCACGCCTCTAAAGAGATGGCAGCGATGTTTGACCCATTCTAATAGTCGACTAGGGTCTGCTTGATTGCGAGCTTCCAGAATTCGCTGTAACTCTAACCACGTGGTATTTTGGGTTTCCCATGCCTCTGAAGTTATTCTTCCGCGAATGACGCGGGCATTTTCACGAGCAGCAAACAGGCAGGATACGATGCTCGATGGATTGCTGGTTTCATAAATCATGAAATCTAAGACATTCTCACGCGTCACGACATCATATTTCATCAAGAACGAGTCTTCTAGCTTGGAGATCGTGAGCAGCTTCTTCCAGCTTTGCTCTAAAAATTCTGCAGGCTGTGGAAGAAGAGAGGTTTGGTGATTGACATCTAACATGCGGGCAGTATTTTCTGCGCGTTCTGTGTAGCGGGCCATCCAGTACAGGCAATCGGCGGTACGACTCAACATAATGACTTATCCCTTTTATTCTTCTAAAACCCAGGTGTCTTTAGTGCCGCCACCTTGTGAGGAATTCACAACTAAAGAGCCTTCTTTAAGGGCAACGCGAGTAAGACCACCTGGAACCATCTTGATTGTTTTGCCGGATAGTACGAATGGGCGCAAATCAATATGGCGGGGTGCAACACCGGATTCAACAAAAGTTGGGCAGGTGGACAATGCCAGCGTTGGTTGCGCAATATATTTATCTGGATTAGCAATCAGATGCCCGCGGAATTCTTCAATCTCTGCTTTGGTAGATGCCGGTCCAACCAACATGCCATAACCGCCAGCGCCATGGGTCAACTTCACAACCAACTTATCTAAATTGGCTAAGGTGTAAGCAAGGTCATCTGGCTTACGACATTGAAAAGTCGGCACATTATTGAGAATGGGTTTTTCACCCAAATAGAATTCAATCATGTCGGGAACGTAGGGGTAGATTGACTTGTCATCCGCAATACCAGTACCAATTGCATTGGCTAAAGTCACATTACCTGCACGATGTGCTGAGAGCAATCCAGCAACACCTAATGTTGAATCGGAGCGGAATGCGAGTGGGTCTAAGAAATCATCATCAACGCGGCGATAAATTACATCCACACGCTCAGGGCCTTGAGTAGTTCGCATAAACACTTGCTCGTTCTTCACAAACAAATCTTTGCCCTCAACCAATTCAACCCCCATTTGTTGGGCGAGGTAGCTATGCTCAAAATAGGCCGAGTTATACATGCCCGGTGTGAGCACTACGACATTGGGTTTTTTGACGTCATCGGGTTTGACAGACTTTAAGCACTCCAATAAAAAATCTGGATAGTGCTCGACAGGTGCAACCCGATACTTTTGAAACAGATCGGGAAAGAGGCGCATCATCATCTTGCGGTCTTCAACCATATAAGAAACGCCAGATGGAACGCGTAAGTTATCTTCTAGAACGTAGAACTCACCCTCGCCAGCGCGCACGATATCGATTCCAGCGATTTGCGCGTAGATGTCTCGTGGAACATTGACGTTACGCATTTCTGGACGATATTGCGCGTTGTTATAAATCTGCTCAGCAGGAATGATTCCTGCTTTGATAATTTCTTCCTCGTGATAGACGTCGTAAATAAAGCGATTGAGCGCCTTAACCCGTTGGCGCAAGCCAGCCTCAAGCTGTTCCCACTCTTTAGCGGTAAAGATGCGAGGCACTTGATCGAAAGGGATAGTCCTCTCAGAGCCAAGATCATCTCCGTAGACCGCAAAGGTAATCCCGACTCGTCGGAAGATGAGGTCAGCTTCAGCACGCTTAAGGCCCATCAGAGCATCGCTTTGTTGCTTTAGCCAGTTATGGAAAACTTGGTAATGGGGACGCGCTTTTCCGCTGGCGTCGAGCATTTCATCAAAAGGCAATTTCATAGTTACAAACTAACGCCTTTGAGTTTTTAAAAAACGGAGGGATGGAGCAGCTTGGTGCTCTATGCACTTTATTGGTGCATTAATTCTTCACTTTGATAGCTTTGGACTTGTCTATCCAATTAAGCGTTGAGATCGCCCCTGGCAATCCGTCCCTTTTGGACTTCCCATTCACGTTCTTTGGTTGCGGCACGCTTGTCATGCTGCTTCTTACCCCGAGCCAGTCCAATCTCACACTTCACATTTCCTTTGGAGAAATGCAGATTCAATGGGACGAGGGTGTAGCCTTTTTGCTCAACTTTACCGATGAGTTTTTTAATCTCAATCGCATTGAGGAGAAGTTTGCGGGTACGGGTGCTGTCTGGGACGATATGAGTGGAGG
>ERZ650301.594-NODE-594-length-10195-cov-4.169921_pt1 | contig 10195 bp, 3 predicted proteins | sample MGYA00376237_ERZ650301 | MGnify/ENA primary metagenome ERZ650301 (study PRJEB26733, sample SAMN07839255) | wastewater metagenome | biome: small river; feature: stream; material: water | place: USA: North Carolina | collected 2016-04-05 ...
GCCCTGTGCTGCTGCGGCGCACCCTGCTGTCTTTGGCGGCGCAAACATTCCAAGATTTCTTCGTCATCATCGTGGACGACGCGGGCTCGTTTCTCCCCCCTTACCAAGAACTCCAACAACTCGAAGGACGATTTGCCTATGTCATCGCACCATCGTTTCAAGGGCCTGGCGAAAGCCGAGACATGGCAGTGAAAATTGCGAATTCTGACTATGTGATGTTTCTCGATGACGACGACACCTATCAGCCTGACCATCTAGAAAATATCAACCGACAGGTTGATCCAACAAGTACCAACATTTACTTCACCAATTTCACAGTGGTAAATGAGGAGCGCAGCGATGTGGCGCAGCCCGACACAATTTCGCAGCAAAGTATCTCGATCAGCAATGCAACAAAAGAAGACATTTACGTCCTGAATCGAATTCCCAATTGCTGCCTGGTCTATCCGCAAGAGGCCATCAGCGCCCTTCAACACGACTACAGCATGAAGGTGTATGAGGACTGGGATTACTTATTGCAGTGCATGGCAACGCATGACCTCCAACACCTAAGCATCGACACCGTGAACATTCACAAATGTGAGCCCAAGAACGAAAACAACTTTCGCAGAGGGAACATGAACAATGAACACATTTATACCACCACCGCCATGCTGCATCAACGCTATGCGGCCCCAAACGAACGGGTGACACAAGCCCGCGACGCACTCATGTCGCCACAGTCCTAAGCAAGAAAGATTTGCCAATGCCGCCTAATAAAAACGATCAAGCATTTAACTTTTTCAACCCCGTTTTTTGGGGCGCAAAAGATCCTGATGTGTTTACTGACCTCATGCAAATCGCGGCCAAGCAAACCACGGGCTACCACTTTGCCGACAACATGTTTGTGTTTCAGCGTAACAACTCCATGTTTCATGACGAACCTTTCGTCAAAAGCTGGAATGACAACGCCTTGTCGGCCAGCGACAAGGGCATTGTGTGGCGTCGCTACATCTTGGCCATGGCTGCGTACCATTGCCAGCATTTAGAGGGTGATTTCGTCGAATGTGGGGCCTACCAAGGCGTGGGCGCCAAAACAGTGATCGATTACTTGGGCGGCCCAGATTTCGCTAAGACCTTTTGGTTGTATGACGTGTTTGAACACAGCAAAGATATGGTCAACCACTCCATGCCCGAGCACGGTGAGCAGCTCTTTGACGAAGTCAAAGCACGCTTCAAGGACTACCCACGCGTACACGTGATCAAGGGTTTCTTGCCTGAAATCTTGAAAGAAGGCTCGCCAGAAAAGATTGCTTACTTGCACCTTGACCTGAACCAAGCCCCTGCCGAAATCGCAACGCTAGAAACCTTGTTTGAACGCGTGGTCCCAGGCGGCATGATCATCTTGGATGACTATGAAATGCTGTTTTATCGCGAACAAAAATTTGCAGAAGACACATGGTTTGGTCAACGCGGCTACAAAGTGTTTCCACTGCCAACGTCACAAGGCTTTGTCATCAAGCGCTGAGCCTAGGCGGCAGCTCAAATCAAGACATGCATGTTTAATATCGTTAAAACACGCCCTGTGAATACGCTGGAGGCACGTGTTGTCTTCTGCGTATGGGCTGGCAACAACGCTATGTCAGACCAACGTCTACAGGCTTTGTTTTCGATTTACAACCATCTGAGTTGCCCCATCGCGTACTTAAACCACGTCACATCAAAGCAGTGGGAGTTGCCCGATGCTCCTTTCCATCCGGCATTTAAGTATCTCAGCGAAACGCACAAAGCTGATTATTTAAGGGGGTATCTGATGCATCACTACGGTGGGGGTTACACAGATATCAAGCACACCTTTGCGGATTGGCGTCCACACTTTGAAGCATTCGCCCAAAGCGATCAGCTATGTGCCGGTTATACCGAAATAAGCCCCCATAGCGTTGCCAAAGTAGGTGGCGAAGTAGAGCAAAAGTTGAGGGACAACTACGACAAGCTCATTGGCCTGTGTGCATTCATCTTCAAACCGCACACGCCTATGACACACGCATGGATAAAACGTACGCACGCAGTGTTAGATTCGAAATTACCAGCCCTGCAAACCGCGCCTGCAAGCTTTCCACAAGATCAGCTGGGTTACATGCTTCCCACCGGCAAGCCGTCTACTTACCCACTGAAATGGACAGAAATATTAGGCGACATCTTCCATCCACTGATTCTTGAATATCAAGAGTGCGTATTGCATTTACCCATGGCACCCGACTTCAAAAACTACCGATAAGCCTCAATCAAGCTAACGGTGATTGATTTAACTTTTGCAAGACCTCTTTGAGCTGTTGTGCATTGGGCTGCGATACCAAGAGAGGAAATAGCTGTTTGATCTGAGGCAATGGCCTATCCCACCATGCGAGCTGCTCTAGCAAATCGACCACCTCCGCATCAAATCGACGCTTCAATGTCTTGGCGGGATTGCCACCCACGATTTCGTAGGGGGCTACATCTTTGATGACATGAGAATTAGCCGAAATCACAGCACCATTACCAATGGTCACGCCTGACATGATGGTTGAACCTTTCCCAATCCAGACATCATTGCCAATCACAACATCGCCATTGGTACTGGGGTGCCCCTCTACGGCAGGCACGCCCAGCTCTTCGGCAAATACATGACCAAATGGAAACGTACTGATCCAATCTACACGGTGGTTACCACCAAGATAAATAGTGACGGATGAAGCAATCGAGCAAAACGATCCAATCTTTAAAGCTGCGCCCTCCCCCCACTGGTGGATTGTGAGCTTTTCAAGACCGTAGGTGTATCGCCCAACCGAAATTGGGCTGTTACCTAGAAATACCTGATCCGTCGATGATTCATCCATGGTTTCAGTAGACAGGAAGAGACTTACCTGCTCCTGTCAGCGCTGCCTTTTGCGGTGCGGTCACAGCTTCAACCTGCGCTTGCGTGAACTGCTTCAGCTGCGCCGAAGAGAAGCTCACAATTTGTGACGTTGAAAACTTAGCCACTTGATCTTTGGTCAACGATGTCACTTGATCCGTCGTCAACTTCGGAATTTGCAAAGTCGTCAACCCTGTGATGGCACTTGGACTCAATGAAGCAATTTGATCCGGCGCCAACTTACCAATCACCGTCGCGCCAATTGAACTGACTTGCGTGGCAGACAAGGCTGCAACTTGCTGTTGGCCCAATTGAGTGATTTGGGTTGAATTCAAAACTCTCATTTGAGCTTGCGTCAATGATTTGGTCTGATCAACTGTGACTTCTGCCATTTGCGAGGTCGTTAACTTGGCAATTTGAGTGGTACTCATCGCTCCCATTACCGTAGGCTTGATCGCTTTAATTTGCTCTGCACCCATCACCGACAACGCATCTGTTTTCAGCGCCACGATTTGCGCAGAAGTAAAGGCACCCACGCCATCAGCGCTGAGCTGTCCAACTTTGTCAGTGGTGAAAGCACCAATCTGGCTGTTGGTCAATGCGCGTACTTGGGCTGTACTCAAAGCAGCAATGGCTTCAGATGACAACTCAGCAAAATCTTGTGAATCAATAGCCGACACTTGACGTGTAGACATTGCCGCAATCTGCTCACCCGTCAAGCTACCCGCTTGGCTGGTGGTGAAAGCTGAGATTTGAGATGTTGTCAAAGCTTTCACTTGCGCTGCAGACAATGAACCCACCTGGACATTCGTCAACTTGCTGATTTGGTCAGATGTCAAGACAGACACCGCACTCGTGCTCATCGATTGCACTTGGTTGGTGCTCATCTTCTCAAGCACGTCGGTTTTGATAGCAGAAACTTGGCTCGCTGTCATCGCACCCATTTGCTCGGTTGTGATGCCTCCCATCTGCGTGCTCGTCAAGCCTGCCACTTGGGCTGTCGTCAAAGCCTTGATTTGCTCATTCGACATCGCAGTGAACTTATCAGCACCCAGTCTTGCGACCTGCAAGCTATTCAAGCTCGCAATTTGCGCACTACCCAGCTGTTTCACTTGACCCGTACTCAATGCGCCTACTTGAACGTTCGTCATCGCACCCACTTGAGCAGTGGTCAAAGCTGCGAAATTGGAGGAGCTGATAGCTGCCATATCCACAGTTTCAATCGCGCGAATTTGAGCCGTGCTGAACGCAGCAATTTGGGTAGAACTCAGGTTCGCAACTTGAGCCGTCGTCAATGCGCTGACCTGCTTAGCTGTCAATGCACGAAGTTGCTCAGTTTTAAATGCTGACGTTTGCTCTGTCGACATGTTGCTGACCTGCGCAACGGTCAGCGATGCGACTGCCGATGTACTTAAGGACTGAACTTGCTCAGTGGTGAGCTTAGCCAAATCACGGGTTTCAATGGCAGCCACTTGCGTTGAGCTCAAGGCAGCTACTTGAGCTGTACCCAACTTGTCAATTTGATCGGTGCTTAAAGCGACCAACTGAGCGGTCGTCAATGCTTTGACTTGAGACGCGCTCAGTGCAGCAATTGCATCCGTTTTCAGCACAGCAACATCCGCAGTTTCCATGCTGGCGAGTTGCGTGCCGCTCAATGCAGCGACTTGGTCAGAGGTCAATTTGCTGGCTTGCGCTGTGGATAGGGCGACTAGCTGTTTGCTAGTCATAGATTTGATCTGACTATCGCTCAATGCAACAACTTGATCTGTTGTCAAGTTGCTCACCTGACTGGTGGTCAACGATGCAATGCTCGAGTTGTTCAGGCTAGCCAACTTATCTGTCGTCAGTGCTGCGACCTTAGCAGTGGTCAACGATGCCACTTGCGCTGTGCTCAATGCACTCATTTGGTCAGTTGTGAACTGACCTAACTTTGCGGTCGTCAAAGCACCCAGCTGCTCAGTCGTCAAATTGCGTACCTGTGCCGTGGTGAGAGCAGACAACTGAGCATTACTCAAATTCGACACTTGAGCCGTGCTCATGCCCGCGATTGAGGTTGGACTGAGTGCCTGGATTTGATCCGTACCCATGGCATTCAAGTCAACCGTTTCAATGGCTTTGACTTGTGCCACGCTCAGGGCGGCTATTTGCGCTGTCCCCAGCTTCGTGATTTGATCTGATTTCAACGCCACCACTTGCGAGGTCGTCATCGCCTTCATTTGCTCAGTCGTGATAGCCCCTAGCTGAGCAGATGTCATGCTCTGCAAGTCATCTGACTCAATGGCTGAGAACTGAACACCTGAGAGGCTAGAGACTTGAGCCGTGGTTAGATTGGACACTTGCGCGCTAGTCAATGCCACGACTTGAGCCTTTGACAAGGCCCGCACTTGCCCGCCTGTCATGTTGGCAACTTGGTTAGTCGTCATATTGGTCACTTGCGCAGTACTCAACGCTGCCACGTTAGCCGTTGACAGTGCCGCAATCTGATCCGTTCCCATCGCGGCCAAATCAGCAGTCTCAAGTGCTTTGACTTGTGATGCACTCAACGCCACCATTTGTGATGTGGTCATGTTACTGACTTGACCAGTGGTCATCGCTGCCACTTGCGCCGTTGTGAGGGCCTTCACCTGCGCATCGGTCAATGCTGCAACTTGTGCCGTGGTCATATTGTTGACCTGACTGGTGCTCAACGCAGCCACGTTAGCGGCTGACAAAGCTGTGATCTGATCCGTCGTCATCTCGGCTAAATCTGCCGTTTCGATGGCTTTGACTTGGGCCATGCTCAAACCTGCCACTTGCGCGGTAGTCAGAGCCTTAACTTGCCCTGTAGACATACCCGCCACTTGCGCTGTCGTCATCGCCTTGAGTTGGCTGTTGCTCAGTGCAGCGACTTGATCTGTCGTCATTTTGTTGACTTGCACAGTCGACATGGCGGCAATATTCGTACTGGTGATAGAACGAATTTGCGCTGTACTCATCGCGGCCAGATCATCTGTTTCCACAGCTTTCATTTGCGCCGAACTGAGCGCAGCGAGCTGCGATGTCGTCAAGGCTTTGGCCTGATCGGTTGTCAGGCTTTCAATCTGACTCGTTTTCAAGGCTTTGAATTGCGTCGCACTCAGAGAAGCCATTTGATCCGTCGTCAACTTAGCGAAATCTTGTGTTTCCATCGCTGCGACTTGTGCTGTACTCAGTGCCGTCAGTTGCGCCGTCGTCAACTTATCGATCTGACCTGTGGTCAACGATGCAACTTGCGCCGTTGTCAGAGACTTGACTTGTGCAGTAGTCAAAGCAGCCACTTGATTAGAGGCCAAGGCAGAAACTTGCTCTGTCGTCATGCTAGCCACAGCTGTTGCACTGAATGCAGCCACTTGGCTATCAGACATCAGCTCCAAATCCTCAGTCTCAATCGCTTTCACTTGTGCGGCCGTCATTGCACCCACTTGTGTAGTGCTCAGCTTATCGATTTGCCCCGTTGTTAACGACTCTACTTGAGCAGTTGTCATTGACTTAACTTGTGCAGTGGTCAACGCCGCTACTTGGTTGGATGCCAAGGCGGCAACCTGATCTGTACTCATATTGGCCACAGCCGCGGTACTGAATGCAGACACTTGGTTGTCCGTCATCAAAACCAAATCGTCGGTTTCAATCGCTTTGACTTGTGCAGACGTCATTGCGCCGACCTGTGTCGCGCTTAGTTTGTCAATCTGTTCAGAAGTCAAGGCTTCGACTTGTGCGGTTGTCAATGACTTAACTTGTGCAGTCGTCAACGCTGCCACTTGGTTCGAAGCCAAAGTAGCAACCTGCTCTGTACTCATATTGGCGATTGCAGCTGTTGAGAATGCGGCCACTTGCGCGTCCGTCATCACGACCAAGTCGTCTGTCTCAATCGCAGCGACTTGCGCTGCACTCATGGCACGAACTTGCGTGGCCGTCAGCTTGTCGATCTGCGTAGAACTCAATGCTTCCACTTCAGCTGTCGTCAAGGCTTTCACTTGAGCCGTGGTCAAAGCCGCCACTTGGTTAGAGGCCAAGGCTGCTACTTGATCGGTGGACATATTGGCAATACCAGCCGTGCTGATCGCAGCCACTTGCGCGTCGGTCATCAAGGCTAAATCATCAGACTCGATGGCCTTGATTTGCGCTGAAGACATCGCCGCCACTTGTGTCGCCGTCAATTTATCGATCTGCGTCGATGACAAAGCCACCACAGAATCAGTGGTCAATGCTTTGACCTGTGCTGTGGTCAAGGCTGCTACTTGGTTGGATGCCAAGGCAGCCACTTGATCGGTCGCCAAATTGGCCACACCTGCTGTACCGATGGCCGCAATTTGTGTTGTTGTCATCAGGGCCAAATCATCAGACTCGATGGCCTTGATTTGCGCTGTAGTCATCGCACCGACCTGTTTAGCAGTCAGTTTGTCAATTTGCTCCGATGTCAACGCCACCACAGCTTCCGTGGCCAATGCCTTGACTTGTGCCGTCGTCAAAGCTGCCACTTGATTAGATGCCAAAGCTGCCACTTGATCGGTCGTCATATTAGCCACCGCCGCAGTGCTGATGGCTGACACTGCTGAATCCGTCATCAATGCAATGTCATCTGTTTCAATCGCAGCAACTTGCGCTGTACTCATCGCCGCAACTTGCTTGCTGGTCAGTTTGTCAATTTGCTCCGTAGTAAAAGCCTCAACCTGCTCTGTCGTCAAAGCCTTAACTTGGGCCGTGGTCAGCGCTGCCACTTGATTAGACGCCAAAGCTGCCACCTGGTCGGTCGACATATTGGCAACAGCAGCTGTGCTGATAGCTGCAACAGCTGCATCTGTCAGCAAAGCCAAATCATCAGATTCAATTGCAGCCACTTGCTCGGTGCTCATCGCTGCAACTTGTGCAGCGCTCAGCTTATCCATTTGTGCTGAAGTCAATGCCGCCACAGCACCCGTCGTCAGAGCTTTGACTTGCGAGGTGGTCAATGCCGAAATTTGGTTCGAAGCCAATACGCCAACTTGATCGGTTTCCAAATTCGCAACAACAGAAGTGCTCAATGACTTGAGTGCATCCGCATTCAGCTTGTCAATTTTTCCAGTACCAAGAGCCACCACTTGCGCAGAAGTCAGCTCTTTGCCTTGGGCAGAGGTCAGCGCCTGAACTTGTTGTGTGCTCAAACTGTCAATTTGTGCAGTCGTGAACTTACCCACGCCAGCGGCATCTAATGCAGCGACTTGGGCGGTAGTTAATTTAGCCAAATCATCCGTTGCAATAGCCGCTACCTGATTGGCACTCAGCGCCTTAACTTGTGTCGTTGTCAGCTTATCAATTTGATCTGTCGTCAAAGCAACGATCTGATCAGTGGTGAAAGATCCTACTTGAGACGCAGTCAACGCCGCCAAATTGGCAGTTTTTAAGGAGCTCACCTGCCCTGTGGTCATTCCAGAAATTGCACTTCCTGTGAGTGACTGAATCTGTTTGGTGCTGAGTTGGTCTAAATCCACCGTATCGACAGCTGCGAGTTGTGTATCACTCAAAGCACCAAGCTGCGTACCTGTCAAGCTTGCAAACTGGTTGGTTGCCAAAGCTTTTACTTGTGCCGTACTCAAAGCGCTCACTTGCGTTGCATTCAAAGAACTCACTTGCCCAGTTGTGAGATTGGCAACTTGGTTTGTCTTGAGCGCATCAATTTGCACTGTGCTCAACTGACGAACTTGTGAGCTGGTCAATGAGCTGATTTGACCTGTTGACATGGCTTTGATTTGATCAGGCGTCAAAGCAGCTGCAGAGTCAAGACGCAATGACGCAATGTCACCTGAATCAATGGCTGCAACTTGTTCTGTCGACATGACAGCCACTTGATCAGAGGTCAAACGTCCAACTTGTCCGCTGCTCAGAGCGGCCACTTGTGCCGATGTCATGGCTTTGACTTGATCTGTGGTCAAGGCAGCCACTTGATCGCCCGCCAAGTTAGAGACTTGCCCAACCGACAGATTGGCGATTGCAGCAGTACTGAATGCTTGGATTTGATCCGTATTCATTTGTACGAGATCAACAGTCTGAATTGCTGCAGCTTGAGCAGCCGTTATAGCGCCCACCTGAGACACATCTAAACCAGCAATTTGAGCTGAAGTCATCGCCTCAACCGAGCCCGTAGTGAAAGCAGCCACTTGTGACGTGGTCAAAGCGGCCGTTTGGGTACTGGTCAAGTTTGCAACTTGCCCAGTGGTCATTCCTGCCACGGCATCTGTATTCAAGGCTTGAATCTGTTGAGAAGACAGCTCCACCAAGTCAACCGTTTCGATCGCAGCCACCTGCGTTGCATCCATAGCTGCAACCGCGTCTTCACTCAACATGCTGATTTGATCAGTCCGCAAGGCCGTAACCTGCGCGCCCGTCATCGCTTTGGCTTGGTCAACTGTCAATGCGCCCACTTGCTCCACAGCCATGTTGTTGATTTGCGCGGTAGACAATGTGTGAATCACATCCGTGCTCAACCCTTGAATTTGATCCGTTGACAAACGCACCAGATCAGCTGTGTCAATAGCCGTGGCTTGGGCTGCAGTGAATCCTTGCATTTGATCCGCGCTCAGACTCATGAATTGGTCAGAGCTCAGGGCTGTCACTTGCGCACCCGTCATAGCGCCGATTTGCTCAGTCGACAGGCCTGGCAATGCACTCTGTGACAGAGAGGCCACATCAGCTCCCAAGGCCACAATTTGTGCCGTGCTCATAGCTGCCACTTGATCAGAAGTCAGTTGTCCCACTTGGTCTGTGCTCAATGCCGTCACTTGCGGTGCTGTCAGTGCTTGCACTTGCGTTGTGGTCATGTGCGACACATCATCCGCTTCAATCGCTGCAATTTGTGGCGTACCCATCGCTGCCACTTGGTCAGCCCCAAGCTGTCCAATCTGCGAGCTGGTCAAAGCCGCTACCTGTTCCGTCTTGAGTGCGACGGCTTGATCAACGCTCAGTGCAGCAATATCTTCAGCGTCGAGCGATTGCACCTGCGCGGTCGTCAAAGAACGCAGTTGATCCGTATTCAATACTTGAATCTGCGTGGAGCTCATGGCGCCGACTTGTGTCGCGCTCATGGCTTGAATTTGTGCTTCAATCAAACCCATCACCTCTTCGGTCGACAGGGCTTGAATGTTTTCAGACGCAATGGCTTGAATTTGCTCGGTACCGATCGCACCAAATTGATCAGCACTGAATGCATTCAATTGCGAGCTGCTGAGACTGGCGACATCTTCTGCATCTAAGGCACGCACCTCAGTGGTAGTCAGAGACTGAAGTTGGTAGTTGCTGTAAGAAGAGAAGCCTGAAATGGTGGACATGATC
>ERZ650301.598-NODE-598-length-10153-cov-5.762329_pt1 | contig 10153 bp, 9 predicted proteins | sample MGYA00376237_ERZ650301 | MGnify/ENA primary metagenome ERZ650301 (study PRJEB26733, sample SAMN07839255) | wastewater metagenome | biome: small river; feature: stream; material: water | place: USA: North Carolina | collected 2016-04-05 ...
CGTAGCGATTATTGGTGCGGGCCCGGCCGGCATCTATGCCGGCAACATCCTGGCCGGCCAGTACCCAGAGGTCGAGATCGACCTATTCGACCAGCTCCCTGCGCCTTACGGCCTTATTCGCTACGGTGTTGCACCTGACCACCCGCGCATCAAGGGCATCGTCAACTCACTGCACGAGATGCTGAACTCGGGCAAGATTCGCTTCTTCGGAAACGTCAACTTCGGCACCGACCTGCACCTAGCCGACATCCGCAAGCACTACCACGCGGTGATCTTTGCGACCGGTGCAATCAAGGATGCCAAGCTCGACATACCAGGCATCGACCTCGATGGTTCATACGGCGCCGCAGACTTCGTTTCGTGGTTCGACGGCCACCCAGACGTGCCGCGCACCTGGCCGCTAGAGGCCGAGCAGGTTGCGGTTTTGGGTAACGGAAACGTGGCTCTCGACGTGGCTCGCATGCTTGCCAAGCACGCCGATGACCTGCTAACCACCGACATCCCGGCCAACGTTTATGAGGGTCTAAAGGCTTCGCCGGTCACCGACGTGCACGTTTTCGGTCGCCGTGGCCCAGCCAGCATCAAGTTCACCCCGATCGAGCTTCGTGAGCTCGGCGAGGTCGAAGATGTCGACATCGTGCTCTACGACGAAGACTTCCCAGAGGGTTGGTTCGACGAGGACGCCGAGGGCGTCACCAACCAGCACAAGGTCATGGCTCGAGTCATGGACTCATGGCTTGAAGAGAAGCCATCTGGCGCAAGCCGCCGTCTGCACATGCACTTCTGGCACAAGCCAGTGGCCATTTTGGGCGAGGATGGCAAGGTTGCCGGCATGAAGTTTGAGCGCACCCAGGATGCTGGTGCAGGCGCAGTATCAGACACTGGTGTATTCGTGAACTACCCACTACAGGCCGTTTACCGCGCCATCGGTTACTTCGGCAGCGAAATCCCTGGCGTTCCATTCGACGACAAGTATGGCGTCATCAAGAACGACGGCGGCCGCGTGGTTGACGAGCACGGCAAGCGCGTTGAGGGTCTCTACGCAACCGGTTGGATCAAGCGTGGTCCGGTTGGTCTGATCGGTCACACCAAGAGCGATGCTCTCGAGACCGTCGAGAACCTGGTTTCAGATGTCGCTGGTCTAAACGACCCAGCCGAGCCATCGACCGACGCAGTGTTGGCGACCTTCGCCGAGCGCGGCGTTGAGTTCACCACCTGGGAGGGCTGGCTAAAGCTCAACCAGCACGAGATCGCCCTAGGCGAGGCCTTCGAAGGTGTCGACCGTGAGCGCGTCAAGGTTGTTGCTCGCGACGAGCAGGTGAGCATCAGCGCGGGGCGTAAATAATCTGACGGCTATGTCAGATTTAGCAACGCGCTTTGCGGTGCCACCACTGGTGTCGATTTACCTTCGAAAGTAAAAAACCCCGAGGAGAAATCCTCGGGGTTTTTCCTTGGCTTGGATTAGCGCGCGACAACCAGACCGCGGTTGCGCAGGGTGCGCTGACGAATCGGCGAAAACACCAGACGTTCGATAAGAACACCAACGATCATGATGACGATGATCGAGCCGAGCACGAGTGACATGTCACCAAGCTGGCGGCCGGTGTCGAGCATCTGACCGAGGCCCGGGCCAAGCGCTGGGCTAATCGCGATAAGTTCGGCGGCCATTAGTGAACGCCAGGCGAAAGCCCATCCTTGTTCTAGACCAGCAAGATAACCAGGCCAGGCGGCAGGAATCACGATGTGACGAATTGAGCTGAAACCGCGGGCACCAAGCACCTTTCCGGCGCGCAGGTATAGCGGTGGAATCTGGTCGATTCCTGAGATCAAACCGTTGGTGATTGATGGCACGGCACCGAGAAGTACCACGGCAAAGATGGTCGCATCAGAGAGGCCGAACCAAATGATTGCCGCCGGAACCCAGGCAACTGAAGGCAGCTGCTGAAGGCCGGTGATCAATGGGCGGGCGATGGCGCGAAGTGCCGAGTTCAAACCCAGAGCGATGCCTAGTGGGGTCGCAATCAACAGCGAGATTGCAAAACCCTGAACGCCCTTGCGAAGGCTATTGAAGGCCGATTCGAACAGGATGCCCTGCGCGGCCTGGTCAACCAGCGACTGCCAAACCATCGCTGGCGATGGAAGCACCCAGACCGGCTGAAGCTGCAGCAGAACCGCACCCTGCCAAACGGCAAGGACGAAGGCCACGGCAGCCAGTGGTGCTAGGGCTCGTAGAACGCGATTGCGGCGACTCTTTTGTGGTGCCGCGGTGGTTTCAAGTGCGTCGAGACCGGCTGAAAGCGAGACGATTGCCTCTTTGCGAGCCTCGAGTGGCTGTGGCTTAGTTGGCATGGCGACGAATCTCGTTTCTCAATCGGTCGGTAATCTCGTGAGCAAGCTCGGCAACGTTGGCCTCGTCGATGCGACGTGGTTCGTTGAAGTCGACATCCCATTCTTGGATGATGCGACCCGGCTTTGAAGACATCAGAATCACGCGCTGGCCAAGGCGAACCGCCTCGCGAACGTTGTGGGTTACGAAGATCACGGTCAGACCGGTTTCTTCCCAGATGCGAATGAGTTCGTCGTGAAGCAAGTCGCGCGTGATGGCGTCGAGTGCGGCGAAAGGCTCATCCATGAGCAAAATCTTGCGGCCCTGCGAGAGTGCGCGAGCGATTGCCACGCGCTGGCGCATACCGCCCGAGAGTTCGTGCGGGCGCTGGTTGTAGGCATTCGGAAGGTGAACCAGCTCTAGAAGTTCTTGAGCTCGAGCCTTACGGCCTTCTTTAGCGTGACCGCTCAACTTCAGCGCAAGTTCGATGTTCTTGCCGGCAGTTAGCCAAGGCAGAAGAGCCGACTCTTGGAACATCAGAGTTGACTGTTCGGCAAGCTCAACCGAACCGCTTGATGCGGTGTCTAGACCCGAAAGGATGTTTAGCAGGGTCGACTTGCCGCAACCCGAGGCGCCGACAAGCGAAACGAACTCGCCTTCGCGAACCTCGAGGTTCAGGTTGTCGATGATCACCGGTCCGTTTGAGGCGAACTTCTTGCTTAGATTCGAGATCTTCACAACAGGCCGAATAGCCCCTGAACCTAAGTTCGAAGGGCTACCCAGCTGGTTGCTAGACGTCTCTGTGTTTGAGATTGTCATGATTCCTTTAGTTACTCTTTGCCGAGCCCCGCGGCCGATACTGGTTTCTGCTTGCCGGCCTTCAGCAAACTGTTGAGAATTCGTAGGTCGAAGATTCCCTTCAGGTCGGCGGCACTTAGTGAACCGCTCAAGACCTTCGCGTTGATTCCGGCCACGAAGCTGGTCTTCCAGGTGCTGGCTAGTGGGTCAGCGGTGAAGGACAGTGCTGGCCAAGCTGAACCGATAACCGCATCGCTTAGCACCTTGCCGGTGCGTGCCTTTAGTTCGGCTTGAGCTAGGTCTATCGAGGCCTGCTTGTTGGCTGGGTTGTTCAAGAAGGCGATTGCCTCGTTGTTTGCCTTAAGCAAAGCCTTCACGGTTGCCGGGTACTGCTGCAAGAATTTCTGGCTGGCGATTACATCGGTGGTGATGTACTTGCCACCAGGCCAAAGGGTAGCTTCATCCAAGAAGACCTTGCCCTTACCTTCTTGCACTAGTCGAGTAGCCCATGGCTCAGGAACCCAACCACCATCGATCGAACCCTTCTGGAAGAGGCTCAAAGTAGTTGCGTTCTCGGTCGGCAAGATGTGTGCCGTCTCTGAACCGGTTCCCACTGCAATCGAGTTCTTGCGTAGGTAGTTGCGCAGCGCCACATCCTGGGTGCCACCGAGGCCCGGGGTTGCAAAGGTGCGTCCCTTTAGAGCCTTGATTTCGGCGGCGGTTGGCTTGCCCTCGGTTGCGATTAGTTCAGGCTTGACGACGAACTTCGCGCCACCCGAAACCGCACCCGAAACCACGTTTAGCAGGGTTCCGCGAGTGGTGGTGTAGCCCGAGATGGTAGGGCTTGGGCCGATGTATCCGAAGTCGATTGCGCCGCCCTTGAAAGCTTCGATCTCTGCGGTGCCGACTGAGAAGATGCTGTACTCAACCTTGGTTGCACCGAGATACTTTTCGAAAATCTGCTTCTGGCGGGCGATTAGTGCTGGTGCGTGAGTGATGTTCGCGAAGTAGGCGATACGCACTTTGTCAGCGGTGCCTGAGGCGGCTTGCGCCGGCGCAACAGAAGTAGCGGCAAGCATCATCGCAACAGCTCCGGCGACGAGGCCGACACGTGTTGTTTTTAGTAGCTTGCTCATTTTCTTTTTGCTTTCTTTTAGTTAGATTAGGTATTACCACTATTCCTAGTGGGTAAGTAGAGAATAGAACGCTTCAAATTTGTTCGCATCTTTGTGACGTAATGTTTCGACGAGTGGTTGGATGGGCACATGCAGGTTTCAGCAAAGGTCGACTACGGCATGAGGGCAATGCTCTTCTTGGCCGAGAGTTACCTCGCCGACTCTGCCCAACTCGTCAAGGGTGACGCCATCTCGAAGTCACAATCGATCCCGGTCAAGTTTCTCGAAGCGATCCTCACCGAACTTCGCCATGCAGGCTTTGTCATCAGCCAGCGCGGAGCGGTTGGCGGATACCGCCTAAGTCGCAACCCAGAGAAGATCTCGGTTGCCGAACTAATCCGTGTTCTCGATGGCCCGCTCGCCGCCGTTCGCGGCCAGCGACCAGAAAACGTTCACTATGAAGGCCCAGCCGAAAGACTCCAGGATGTCTGGGTCGGCATTCGCGTGGCTTTACGTAACGTGCTCGAGGGAGTCAGCCTGGCCGACATTCTGGCTGGCAAATTCGCAGAGCCACTCAGTGAGCTATTGAAGGCGCCCGACGCATACATCAGTCGCCCGGGCTACGAATCTAACTAACTTTCGCGCGGCGGTCAGTGCGGGCTAGACGCTAGCCGCGGCCTTTGCCGCGAACTTTGCCGCCGAGCCAATCTTTTCGATATCGGCGTCGGTGATAGCCCCCGAGACGAACCAGGCTTCGAATGCCGATGGTGGCAGTGAAACCCCGTTTTCGAGCATCGAGTGGAAGAAAGCATTAAACGCCTTGATGTTTTGCCCTTGGGCATCGGCAAAGTTGCGCACCGGCTTGTCGGTGAAGAAGAACGAGAACAGGTTTCCACCATTCTGGTGGCGGTGAGCTACACCCTCGGCGGTCAATGCTTCGCCGATAACAGCAGCCACCTGCTTGGCTCGCAGGTCGAGAGTCGAATACAGGTCATCGTCGCAAAGGTCCAACGTTGCCAGTCCGGCGGCGGTAGCCACCGGGTTTCCGCTTAGGGTGCCGGCCTGATACACGTTGCCAACTGGAGCCAACAGATCCATGATCTTGGCCGAACCGGCAACCGCCGCCACCGGGTAGCCGCCGCCGATCACCTTGCCATAGGTAAACAAGTCTGGGGTCCAAGTTTCGGGCACAAAGCCCTCGTCAAGGATGTGCTGCGGTGGATTCTGCACTGCGTGCCACCAACCGCCCTTGCTGATTCTGAAGCCCGTCATCACTTCATCCAGGATGAAAAGCGCACCGGCGGCCTTGGTTAGCTCGGAGATCAAAGCGTTGAAGCCGATAAACGGACTGACCACACCCATGTTGGCTGGCACCGGTTCGGTGATGACCGCGGCAATGTCGTGACCGCGGGCGGCGAAGAGCTCGCGCAGGGCGTCGAAATCGTTGTAAGGCAAGACCACGGTGTCTTGTGCCTGGCCCTCGGTTACTCCCGGAGAGTTTGGTAGACCAAGGGTGGCAATGCCCGAACCGGCCTGAACCAGAAGGGCATCGCTGTGGCCGTGATAGCAACCGGCAAACTTGACGATTACATTGCGTCCGGTGGCAGCACGAGCGAGGCGAATCGCGGTCATCACGGCTTCGGTGCCAGATGAGACGAAGCGCACCCGCTCAACAGCAGAAACACGACGGGTGATTTCTTCGGCGAGCAAAACCTCGTTTGGGCTAGGTGCGCCGAATGACGCAGAGAGCGCGGCTGCCTCGGTAACCTTGGCAACGACGTGCGGGTGGGCGTGCCCCAAGATCATCGGACCCCAAGATCCGACTAGGTCGACATACTGATTGCCGTCGACGTCCCAGACTTTTGAACCTTCGCCGCGCACGAAATAGCGTGGGCTACCGCCGACGCCCTTGAAGGCGCGAACCGGTGAGCTGACTCCACCAGGGATGACCTTCTCGGCACGTGCCTGCCAAGCCTTCGAGTTTGTGATGTCCTGAGTCATTAGCGACGGTTCAGCCAGCCGGCAACTTCGATGGCCCAGTAGGTGCAGATGATGTTTGCGCCGGCGCGATGCACCGACGCAAGCGCCTCAAGGATGGCCGGTTCGCGATTGATTAGACCCTGCGCAGCGGCTGCCTCGATCATCGCCATTTCACCCGAAACCACGTAGCTGGCGATCGGTAGATCGACCGAGCGACGAGCCTCGCTGATGATGTCGAGGTAGGCCAAGGCCGGCTTGACCATGATGATGTCGGCGCCTTCGTCTGCGTCGAGCTTGATCTCGCGAATCGATTCGCGGGCATTGCGCGGGTCTTGTTGGTAGGTCTTTCGATCGCCTTCGAGCTGCGATTCGACCGCCTCGCGGAATGGTCCGTAGAACGCCGAGGCATACTTGGCGGCGTAGGCGAGGATCGATACATCCTGGTGACCGGCGGCATCCAACGCACGGCGAGTGGCGGCTACTTGGCCGTCCATCATTCCGCTGGCACCGAGCATGTGAGCGCCGGCTTCGGCGAGCACTACCGCCATACGTCCGTAAATCTCGAGGGTTGCGTCGTTATCGACCGTTGCGTTGCCTTGCGCGTCTGGTTCACCGAGCACACCGCAGTGGCCGTGGCTGGTGAACTCATCCAAGCAAAGGTCGGCGATGACCACGAGTCGGTCGCCAACCTGCGCACGGATGTCGCGAATGGCCTTAGACAGCACACCGTTTGGGTTTAGCGCTTCGCTGCCGAGGGGGTCGCGGTGGTTTGGAATGCCAAACACCATTACGCCACCAATACCAGCCTCAAGTGCGCGGTCGATCTCGGCGCGAAGTGAAGTCTCGGTGTGCTGAACGACACCTGGTAGACCCTTGATTGGTTTCGGCTCGGTGAGCCCCTCTCGCACGAAGAGCGGAAGGATAAGTTGCTCTGGGCGAACCTGGGTTTCGCTAACCAGGTTGCGAATCGCGGCGTTGGCGCGGAGACGACGAGGGCGCTGAATCATCGGTCTCCTTTCAAGAGTTCACTTACCGCGGTTGCGACCGATTTTGGGGTCGGATTCGATGGTATCGAAGCAACCGTGAGCCCCGCATCCTCGATGACTTTTGCCGTAGTAAAACCGGCGGCCACCAGCGGCATATTCGGTTCAGGAACGAATGACAAAAAGGCGCGTGCGGCGCTCGGTGATCTGAAAATCACGGCACCAAACTCGCCGGCGCGGGCGGCTGCTGAGGTCTCGGGCTCGATGGCAACCGTGACTGTCGTATAAACCACGCCTTGGATGAGCTTCCAACCGGCGGCCTCGAGTTTGTTTGGAAGAGTCTTCATGGCCAGCAAACCCGATGGGATGATTGCGGTTTGCGTGCCTTGCTTGGCGCCGATGGTTGCCAACATTTCGGCCAGCGCCGCCGAGTCAGACAGCTCGGGAGTCAATACCTCGCTTGCGCCCAAATCGCGGAGCGACTGGGCGGTCCGCTCGCCGACCGCGGCGAATTTCAAGTCAACGCTCGACGCGATTGCTTCGCGCAACACATCTTCGCCAACCAGCTCGGCAAAACAGCGAATGGCATTCACCGAGGTGGCAATCAACCACTTCGGCCCGGTCATGGCAAGTTCGGCCAATAGGCGTTGGGCATCGGCTGCATCCGGGGCGCTATCGATGCGAATGTATGGGTCGATCACGGTCTCTATGCCGAGATCGGCTAGCGCTTGGGCGTCATCCTGGTTGCCATCGGCACGGATGAGTAGCACCGGCTTAGTCATTGCCGGAACCAACATCGAGTTGTTTGGCGACCATCAAGCCGAGCTGAAACGCCTCGTCGAGCATGGTGTCGCCGTTTTCGAGAACGATTGCGGCCTCGGCACGAGAGTGGCGATTGGTGTCGCCGTCGCTCAGTTCGGCCACCAGTGAGAGACGGTTGCCGTCTAGCGTGGCTAGGGCACCGATTGCGGTCTGGCAGCTGGCATCCAGGCCGACCAACACGGCGCGCTCGGCGGTGGTAATCAGTCGAGTCTCGATGTGGTCTAGTTTTTCGAGGGCCTTCGAGAGGTCGCGGTCGTAGCCACGGATTTCAATAGCCAGCGCACCTTGTGCCGGAGCCGGAAGAAGTTGCTCTGTGGTTAGGTATTCGGTGATTTCGCTCGCGCGATTTAGGCGCTTGATTCCGGCTGCTGCCAGGATGACGGCGTCGAACTCGCCATCGCGTACCTTTTGGATTCGGGTGTCGACATTGCCGCGAATCGGAGCGGTGACCAGGTCTGGTCGCAAGAAGTTAATGCGGGCGGCTCGACGCGGCGATGAGGTACCTACCACTGCTCCGGCTGGCAAATCCATTAGACCGAGACCACTCTTAGAAATCACAACATCACGCGAATCTTCGCGCTGTGGGATGGCAACCACCTTTAAGCCGAGCAGTCTGGCCGAAGGAAGGTCTTTCATCGAGTGAACCACGAGGTCGACCTCGTTTGCGATGAGGGCATCGCGGATTGAAGAGACGAAGACTCCAGGGCGAATCGGGTTCATCAGCGAACCAGCGGTTTCGTCACCCTCGGTCGAAATCACCACAATCTCGACCTCGCACTTGGCGACTTTGCGAAGTGCATCGGCTACATAGTTTGCCTGCCACAGGGCTAGCTTGCTGCCGCGGGTGCCGAGTCGATAGCTCGAAGGTTTAGACACTGTAATCTCCGAACAGCGCCAGCAGCGCCTTGCGATAGTCGTCTTCGTCTCCGGTTGCCGCCAGCGACTTGGCCTTGGTGATTGGTTCGTGAAGCATTTGGTTGGTGCTCGCAGTCAGGGTAGCTCGAGCAGCATCGGCCGCCTCGGCTCCGTCACGCTTCAAAATTCGGTCCACTTCTTCATCTATCCAGAGAGCAATTTTGCCGCGGATGGCTGCCACGAACGGGCCAAGGTTTCGCTCCAACTTCTCGCGCTCGAAGGCATCCACGCCCTCGTTCACGAGGCTCTGCGCCGCCAAGATTGCGTCGCCGTGCTCAACCGGTGCATGGCGCTTGATGACCTCAAGATTCACTAGGTCAACGTTTGGCAGCGATTCAACCTCGGGCGAAACGTCGCGCGAGAGTGACACGTCGACGATCATCAAGGTGGCGGAAGGTCTTAGGGCTTGCTCAAGGGCCGCCTTGGTCAGTAGGTCGCCGGCATTTCCGCTGCAGCTGACCAACAGGTCGGCGCCGGCGATTGCTGCGTCTAGCCCATCGCGATCGATGGACACCAGGCCGCGAGAAAGCGCGAAGTCTTGAGCCCGGCCGGAAGGTGAAAAGACCGAAATCTCATCGAAGCCGCTGCGCTTTAGTGCAGCAACCACAACACGGGCATGTGCTCCTGTGCCAATCAGCAGGGCGCGTTTGCCGGCATGTGAACCGTGGCGCTTTTCTAGGTAGTCGAGCGCAACCGTGATGGTAGAGCGGCCAGCAGAACCCAAGCCGGTTTCGCTGGTGATTTTCTTGGCAACCTCGGCCGCTTTCTGAAAGGCCTGAACCAAGCTGGTAGAAGCGTGGCCAGATTGCTGGGATGAGGTGAACGCGCGCTTTACCTGCCCCGCGATTTCCTCCTCGCCGATAACCATTGACTCCAGCCCAGAGGTCACCGAGAACAGGTGTTGAGCCGCGGTCGAATCGCTCACCGCTCTAAATATTTGGCCACAATATTCGGGGGTGAGTTTGGTCTGCTCGGCGATGGCTGCGATGGCGTGCTTGCTTGCAGTTTCAAAATCGGCGCAGTCGAGATAAATCTCGAAACGATTGCAGGTGCTAACGATGACAGCACCCGAGATTGAAGTTTGGTTGGATTTTGAAACCAAGGCGGTTTCGATTGATTCGCGAGCCTGGCTCAGCAAATCTAGATCTTCGAGCGGAACCTCACGGTAATCGGTGCCGATCAGGACGAATGCCATTATTAGTTACTCGACGACT
>ERZ650301.601-NODE-601-length-10112-cov-11.264095_pt1 | contig 10112 bp, 9 predicted proteins | sample MGYA00376237_ERZ650301 | MGnify/ENA primary metagenome ERZ650301 (study PRJEB26733, sample SAMN07839255) | wastewater metagenome | biome: small river; feature: stream; material: water | place: USA: North Carolina | collected 2016-04-05 ...
TTTTGTATGAGTCAAACATCATCAATGAATATATTGATGAGCGTTTTCCTCATCCACAGTTGATGCCGCCTGATCCTGTAGCACGCGCACGCGCACGTCTCTTTCTCTTCAATTTTGAGAAAGAGTTGTTTGTACACGTAGCTGCTCTTGAGAATGAAAAAGGCAAAGCTGCCGAAAAGGTTCATGAAAAAGCGCGTTTAGCTATTCGTGATCGCTTGACTCAGTTGGCGCCGATTTTTGTGAAGAACAAGTACATGCTTGGTGAAGAGTTCTCCATGCTGGACGTTGCAATCGCTCCTTTGTTATGGCGTTTGGAGCATTACGGCATTGACCTCTCTCGTAATGCAGCAGCTTTATTGAAGTACGCTGAGCGTATTTTCAGCAGACCTGCTTACATTGAAGCTTTGACACCTTCAGAAAAGGTAATGCGCCGCTAAGCGGCCATTACTCAGGCGGCTAAATAAGCATGTCTGACGTTCCAAGCAATAAACCCTACCTAATCCGTGCCCTGCATCAGTGGTGCACGGATTTTGGTTTTACGCCCTTCATGGCGGTCTTTGTAGACTCTAGCGTAGAAGTGCCGATGGAGTTTGTGAAGAATGATGAGATCGTTCTCAATCTATCCCTTGAGGCTTGCCATCAGCTCAATTTAGACAATGATTGGATTAGCTTTCAGGCAAGATTTGGCGGCGTTCCAAGGAAAATCATGGTTCCAGTAAGCCATGTATTGGCTATCTACGCTCGAGAAAATGGGCAGGGAATGTCATTTCCATTTGATTCTAGTCAGGCCAATAAGCAAAAAGAAGCCACTGTAAATGCTGCTGAAAAGCCAAAAGCCAGTAGACCTTCCTTGACGATTGTGAAATAGGTTAAAATATTATCCGTTGCCCCTTTAGCTCATCTGGTAGAGCAACTGATTTGTAATCAGTAGGTGGTCTGTTCGAGTCGGACAAGGGGCACCAAAAAATACTAAAAGGATTTACAGCGAAGGCTTGTGAATCCTTTTTCGTTTGGATGCATCACCATCCGGCTGGTATGCATGTATATATGCATTACTACCATAGGAAACGGCAGGGCATAAGGAATTTATATTAGAAAGTAAGGTTCAGTTGAGAAATATAAGGTTAATGATTTTACTTGTCGGCGCACTCTTATTCTTAGTTGCCTGCACTGCAAGCAGTACTTCCCCAATAGGGATTTCTTGCAACCCCCCGCATCCAGAAAATACCTGCTATGGCGGATAAATGATTCCAAAAAAACTTCATTTTGTTTGGATTGGAGATGAATCTAAGCGCCCTGATAACTGCATAGCTACTTGGCGGGAGAAGAATCCTAGCTATGAGATAGTTATTTGGGGAAATGATGCGCTTAATAACTATGGTTGGATCAATAGTAGGCATATTTATGAGATGTCTAAGAAAGAGTTGTGTGGCGTCGCCGATCTGATGAGGTATGAGATTCTCTTTAGAGAGGGTGGCATAACATTGGATGCTGATTCAGTTTGTCTGAATCCCCTTGAGGACTGGTTATTAATGCCAGATGCTTTTGCTTACTGGGAGCAGGAGATTGCTCGACCGGGTCTTATTAGTGTTGGAGTGATGGGTTCAGTGCCAAATAACCCGTTTTTTGGGTCATGCATCCATGAGTTAGAGTTAAAAGATTCCGTTGTCAAAGATGACGCGTGGAAAACAACCGGCCCCGTCCACTTAACGGAAGTCTTTCATAAAACACAATATGATTTGACAATATACCCGAGCCATTTCTTTTCGCGGGACCATTTCACGGGCAAGTCGTATGCGGGTAACGGACATTGTTTTGCTACGCAGCTTTGGGGTTCAACTAAGGGATACAGTAACATCAGTTAATAGCGGAGTGAAGTGGCCACAGGCGCTTGATGAGCAATGGATCATGAGATGAAAATATTAATCGCGCTAGCGACCTATAACCGTCCAATCATTACTGATCTTTGTCTAAAGAATCTTCAGGCTGTGCGCAACAGCGATACAAAATTAGTTGTTTATGATGATCACTCAGAGGCTTATTCTGTTGATTATTTGAGGGGATATGCGGATGAGGTGGTGCGCTTTGAAGCGCGTGGCGGCATTGAAAAATCTCGAGCTAGGACTTTGAGAGATTTTCTGAGCAAATATACTGAGTACGATCTTCTATATTTAACGGACAACGATGCCATTCATGATCCAATTTTTGCTGATCTTCTAAGGGGTATATTTGATGGACAGCAACAGCATGGCGCTGAAATTTATCCCGTCGGACTGTTTAATTCAGTTTTTCACCAAAATAGGCTAATGGCCGAAAACGAGAAATTCTTTTTATACGAGACCTGTCCTGGAATTAGCATGTGTTACACGCGCGACATGGTGAAGTTAATTGTCAATTTCTTGGATCAAGAGCCAGCCGCCGAGTCAGCTTATGGCTGGGATATGACCTGGCCAAAAGCCCTTAACAGGCCATTTCTACTGCCCAAAAATTCTTATGTTGAACATTTTGCGCGAGATCGTTTTGAGGCCGGCATGCATAGCAATAATTCTGGTATTTCGCCCGATGCATTGCTTGATTTTGAGAGAGATAGGGCATTAAATCCTACTGACCATTTGATTGAGGCTAGACCTTATATCATCAAATCAATCTTAGGAATTTAGGTGTCACTGACTACCATTAACATTCTTCTGAATAATGCCCGCCTACATATTCAATCTGGAGAGCTTGATAAGGGAGAGGAGCTCTTATTTAAAGCGCAAGCCCTCGATGGCGAAAATCCTGATGTCTTAAGGCTGCTTTCTGTAGTGGCTGCTATGAGCTTCGATTATCTTAGAGCTCTTGAGTTGATTGATAAAGTGATTTCTCTTACACCAAAAAATGCAATTGCTTATAGTAATCGTGGAAATATTCTAAAAGAACTATATCGACTTGATGAGGCCTTGATTAGTTTAGATAAGGCAATAGAGTTGCAGCCAGATTATGCAGAGGCTTACAACAACAAAGGCAATGTGTTGCAGGATCTTCATCGCTATGAAGAAGCGCTTCAGTGGTATGACAAGGCGATTGCACTACAGCAAAATTATGCTGAGGCTTATAGTAATAAAGGGAATGCTTTAGAGCTACTTCATCGTCATGATGAGGCAATGCAGCATTTTGATGCTGCCACTTCTATTAACCCAAGATTTATAGATGGTTATTGGCACAAGGCTTTAGGTCAACTTTCTGGTGGTAATTATCAGATGGGCTGGCAGAATTACGAGGCCCGCTGGTTTAAAAAGCATCCAACTAAGCTTTTGTATGGCAATATTCCAAGGTTAGAGACTCTACAAAATATCTCCGGCAAAAATGTTCTGATTTGGGCTGAGCAGGGTTTAGGAGATACGCTTCAGTTCTGTCGATATATTAAGCTGCTCGTAGAGTTGGGGGCTGCTGTCACATTTGTTGTGCAAAAACCCCTGATTCAGGTTTTAGGTTCAATGGCTAGCTATTGCACTCTAGTTGATAAGATTCATTCTGATTTTGAGAGTTTTGATTTCCAATCTCCATTGCTTAGTCTGCCTCTTTTATTTCAGACTAGTGTTGAGAGTATTCCTTTAGAAATCCCATACATTGCGTGTGATCAAGCTAAAAAATTGCAATTTAAATCAAAGCTTAATCTAGGTCGAAACCTAAGCGTTGGCGTTGTTTGGAATGGTGGTTTTAGGGCTGATCACCCTGAGTTATGGGCAATCAATAAGCGTCGTAATATTGAGCTTGAGCAAATTGCAAAGTTAAAAGATATTCCTGGGGTAGATTTTTATAGTCTACAAAAAGGTGATCCTGCTGAATCTGAGTTCATGGCCAAGAAAGATGAGCTTTGGCCAAATATGATTAATTGCGTTCAGTGGCTAGATGATTTTTCAGATACAGCTGCACTCATTGAAAACTTGGATTTAATTATCTCTGTGGACACTTCGACTGCCCACCTAGCTGGAGCCTTGGGTAAGCCAGTTTGGATACTAAATCGCTATGACTCTTGCTGGCGTTGGCTGCGCGGAAGATCGGATAGTCCTTGGTATCTAACTGCTAAGATTTATCAGCAATCTAAGCCAGGTGACTGGGGCGGCGTTCTAGAGCAAGTGAAAATGGATTTAAGTGCGTTAGCGCTTAAGCATCTAAATCAGTGATTTAGATTGGTTTGATTTGTCTCTGGTAAAAACAATACTGCCACAACAGCACTACTCGCAAGAAAAATAGTTGGATACCAGAGTCCAGCAATATCAGTAGCCCATTGCTGATTTAGCCACGTCACGATCAAAGGTAGCAGCCCTCCAATCCAACCTGCCGCCAAGTTATGTGGAAGTGTCGCCGCACTATTTCTGGTTTTTGCGGGAAAGAGCTCAGCTAGTAGTGCAGTTTGTGGGCCCACCACTAGAGCCAAAATTGCCGATAAACCAATGAGGACTAGAGCTATTAACACTGTTGAGTTGCTATTGTTTTGTAGAAGATAAAACGCCGGCAAGATCAGTGTGGACCCAAGTATTAAACCGCTCACGACCACGGGCTTTCTGCCGACCTTATCGGATAGCCATCCCGCCAGAATAGTAAATGGCAACAAGGCGAGGGTGGCATAAACGCTTAACTGATCTACAAGCTGAGGGGCGAGGTGTACAGAAGTTTTTAGAAAGATAGATGTATAGACTTGTACGCAGAAAAAAAGTACCGCACCTCCAGCTGAGATGCAGAAAAAAAGCAGGAACATTCTCTTTCGAGTTTCTGGATCCTTGAGATTGTCACGTAAGGGATTTTTTGATTGAGTTTCTGATCGACTTAATTGCAAATAGATCGGCGTTTCCTCAAGAGCCATCCTTGCTTTAAAGGCTAGTAAGAGGAGGATGAGTGAAGCCCAAAATGGTACCCGCCAGCCCCATGACAGAAATTCTTCTTGAGTTAAATGGCTCTGAAGTAGCGCAATTTGTAATGTGGATACTAGGATGCCAAGCGGCCCCATCAGCTGTAGAAAGCTTGTCTTAAAACCCCGATTAGCATGCCCAGCATGTTCTGTGAGATACACAGCGCTACCGCCAATCTCACCCCCAGCCGATAGCCCCTGAAGTAGTCTTAGGCTAACCAATAGGATGGGTGCCCAGATTCCGACTTGAGAATAGGTGGGCAAAAATCCCACGCAGACCGTAGCAATACCCATCAGAGTGATGGTGATCATGAAGACGGGGCGGCGGCCGATACGATCGCCAATGCTACCGAAAATGGCTGCACCAATGGGCCTTACAACCATTCCAACCCCAAAGGTGGCTAGGCTTGCTAAAAGACCTGCACTGGGGTCGCTGGAGGGGAAAAAGAGGGGGGCAAAAACTACTGCCAAAGTGGCAAAAGTCAGAAAGTCGTACCACTCTAGAAAAGTGCCAAAGCAGGCTGCAATAGCCACCTTTCTATAGGAATGCCGTGAGGCTTGAATTGCTGATGCTTTAGCAGTCAATTTTTATTCAGAATCGGTTGACGACTCGATTAGGGGTGCAGATAAATTCTTACTGGGCTTAACTCCAAGCTCACGCACTTTCTCGGCGGTACGAATGAGATTGCCTTTGCCCGACTTGAGCTTATTAAATGCATCGTGATAGCTCGTTTGCGCTTGGTCCAAGCGTTGGCCCAATTTTTCTAGGTCATCAACAAAGCCAACAAACTTGTCATAGAGTGTTCCGCACTGCTTGGCAATTTCTAGTGCATTGCGATTTTGCGAATCTTGGCGCCACAGATGCGCAACGGTTCTCAGGGTTGCCATTAAGGTACTTGGGCATACCAGCACAATATTTTTAGCTAATGCCTCTTGATAGAGATTGGGTGCGGTCTTGAGTGCCAATAAGAACGCTGGCTCAATGGGGACAAACATTAATACAAAGTCTACTGAGCCAATGCCATATAAGGAGCTGTAGTTCTTGCTCGATAGCCCTTGAATGTGCTGTCTTAAAGACTGAATGTGAGCCGCCAACTCTTGCTCGGCAACTACTGAATCTGAGCTCTCAGCATGACGTGAGTAAGCCGTGATGGAAACCTTGCTGTCTACAACTAAGCTTCTGCCTTCTGGCAATTTAACGACCACGTCTGGTTGCAAGCGCGAGCCATCAGTTTGGGTATGACTATCTTGGACTAAATATTCTTCACCTTTGCGCAGGCCTGAGGACTCCAGAATGGACTCAAGCACTAACTCGCCCCAATTACCTTGCACCTTGGAGTCACCTTTGAGTGCTTGGGTTAGTGAGCGTGTTTCATCGGACATCCGTAGATTCAGATTAGCAAGGCGTTCGATCTCGCTCTTGAGGGCAAAGCGCTCGCGTGCTTCATTGCCATAAGAGGTATTTACTTGCTCTTTAAATTCTGACAACTTTGTTTGGAGTGGTTTGAGCAGGGCATCCAGATTAGCGACGTTCTGCTCTGTAAACCGCTTAGACTTATCTTCCAGAATTTCATTGGCAAGATTTTTGAATTGACTAGTTAGTGCTTCTTTAGCCTCATTAAGAGATTCAATTCTGCCTAGGCCTTGTTTACGCTCAGAATCGAGTGCCGCCTCAAGTCGGATTGCATTTTGTAATGCTTGATCACGCTCCGCTCTGAGAGTAATCGCAAGCGCAGTCTCAACTTGATTTTGTTGCTCGAGCCGACTGAGTGCAGAGCGCAAATTGAACGCATAGACTAAAAGGCCTGCACATAAACCTAATGGCAGGCCAAATAGAAGAAGGGAGCTTAAGTCAAAAGTCACTAATGTGGCCTATATGGGATCTGCTGAGCTTTAAGCTTTAACTAGTTTTTGTAATTCACCGCTCTGGTACATCTCAGTCATGATGTCTGAGCCACCAATAAATTCACCATTGATGTAGAGCTGAGGAATGGTTGGCCAGTTAGCAAACTCTTTAATGCCCTGACGAATTTCTGCATCTTCTAAAACGTTCACTGTATGCAGCTTGTCTACACCGCATGAGCGCAGGATATTGACTGCATTTCCGGAAAAGCCGCATTGTGGAAATTGAGCGTTACCCTTCATAAACAATACAACGGGATGACTAGAAACGATTTCTTGAATTTTTGCTTTGGTGTCCATAATTTCTTCCTAAATTGATGCTGTAAGGCGATCGTGATTTACAACTAAGAATAAGGGTAATTTTAAGGCTATATGCAGAAAAGGGTTAATTCCCCTATATCGGTTTTAAAGGCTTTTGTAGCCAGAAGCTACTCGGCAATGGCCTGCTAAATCGAGGTGAACCTGAACATCAATTAAACCCGCAATTTTCATCAGATTGATGACTGCTTCAGATTGATCAAACCCATGCTCAACAGCAATCAACCCCCCAGGCTTTAAGAACTTACCCGCCTCTGAAATGATTGCTTGGAGGCAGCTCAGACCGCTACCGTGATCGGTGAGGGCGGAAGAAGGCTCAAACCGGAGGTCCCCTTGAATGAGGTGTGGGTCTTGATTGGCAATATAGGGTGGATTACTTACGATCACATCAAACTGGTCTTCTTGGTCGATTGCTTCATACCAGCTACCTTGTAAAAACTGGACTTGCTTTGTTAGATTTAGGAGTTTGGCATTTTGCTGAGCAATCACTAAAGCCTCTGTTGATTGATCTGTTGCGATAACTGACGCAAGGGGTGCTGAGCTTGCAATAGCTAATGCAATGGCACCAGAACCAGTACCCAGGTCCAATACTTTTGTAGGTTTGTTGAGTTTGGCGATTTCAGCAAGTGCTATGTCTACCAAAAGCTCAGTTTCAGGGCGGGGGATCAGGACCCCAGGCCCAACCTGTAATTCAATATTGTGAAAGCCCTTTTTACCCAAGATGTAGGCGATCGGCTCACCATTTACTCTTCTAGCGACCAGGTATTCCCACTCTTCAAAAGCTTGCTCGTTCAGACCCATATCATCACGCGATAGGAGCGCAGAGCGCGGGAGCTGGTAGTGTTTCTCTAGTAGGTAGGCCAGCAAGATGCGTGCTTCATTGGCTGGCAATGCGCAGTTGCTAATTAATTCGCGTAAGGGCCGGCTGACACTCATCCTGTCTGAGATTAACTGTCACCAAGTGCTGCAAGGAGTTCAGCTTGATGTTCGGAAGCAAGGGCATTGCAAAGATCATCAAGATCACCATCCATCATGGCGTCGATTTTATAGAGCGTGAGGTTAATACGGTGATCGGTAATGCGACCTTGCGGAAAGTTGTAGGTCCGAATACGGTCACTGCGATCCCCGGAACCAATTAAAGACTTTCTGGTTTGGGCTTCGAGCTGATGTTTTTCTCGTTCGCGGGCATCCATGATGCGTGAGACAAGAACCTTCATAGCTTGCTCGCGATTGCGGTGTTGACTACGATCATCCTGGCACTCCACTACCGTGCCAGTTGGTAAGTGCGTGATACGCACTGCAGAATCTGTTTTATTAATATGCTGACCACCAGCACCTGAAGCTCTAAAAGTATCAATGCGCAATTCAGCGGGATTAATCTTTACAGCCTCTAACTCATCGGCTTCCGGCATCACTGCTACCGTGCATGCTGATGTGTGAATACGACCTTGCGTTTCTGTTTGGGGGACGCGTTGCACGCGATGACCACCGGACTCAAACTTGAGACGCGAGTACACAGATTGACCTACTAAGCGTAGAACAACTTCTTTATAACCACCAAGGTCAGACTCAGCCGCATTGACTACTTCTACTTTCCAACCCTGACGCTCTGCAAAACGTGTATACATACGCAGCAAGTCACCTGCAAAGAGTGCGCTCTCATCACCACCAGTGCCCGCACGAATTTCTAAGAAGACATTGCGTTCATCATTGACATCTTTTGGCAGAAGGAGTTTTTGAAGCACACCTTCAAGCTCTTCCATGGTGGCTTGAGCTTGTTTTTGTTCTTCATCAGCAAAATCCTTCATCTCAGGATCTTTGCGCATCTCTTCTGCAGCTTGTGCGTCAGCTTCGGCTTGTTTGTATAAGCCAAATTGCTCCACTACCATCGCAATATCTGAATGCTCGCGCGTCAGCTTTCGATAGTTGTCCATGTCCTTCGTGGACTCTTCGGTAGTTAATAAGGAATTGAGTTCGGCTAAGCGCGTGTCTAGGTGGTCTAGCTTAGCCCGCATGCTGGGCTTCATCTAATGGTCTTCTGGCTTGGAATGCGAGGCGAATAATTTTGGAAGCAACTTAATCAGGGCGTCACGCTCAGCGCCATTGGAGTGTTGTAAAGCATGTAATGAGCCGTGTAAAAACTTATTGGTTAAGCCCTGTGCCATTGCATTGAGAACTTCTTGAGGATCATCACCACGCATCAATCGTTTCATGGCGCGATCGAGCTCAAGCTGTCTCAGATGTTCTCCTTGCTGCTGAATATCCTGAATCAAGGGTACAGTCTTACGACCTTGCATCCAGTGCATAAAGTTTCCAACACGATCTTCAATGATCGCTTCAGCTTGACTCACGGCGGCTTGACGCAGGGAGGCACCTGTTTGAATCATTACACCCAAATCATCCACCGTATAAAGATAGATGTCATTTAGACGAGCAATTTCTGGCTCAAAGTCGCGAGGTACAGCTAAATCAATCATCACCATTGGCTTGTGACGACGTTGCTTTAAGGCGCTCTCCACCATGCCGAGGCCGATGATCGGCAGCGAGGATGCGGTGCTTGAAACAATGATGTCAAATTCATGTAGACGTGAGGGAAGCTCAGACAACTTAAATGATTCCGCTTCTACATCTTGAATTGAAATCGAGTCTGCTAATTCTTGCCCACGTTCAATCGTTCGATTGGCAATGGCAACCGCTTTAGGTTTGCGTGCAACGAAATGCGTGGCACACAAGGTGATCATGTCGCCTGCGCCAATAAACAAAACGCGCTGATCAGCAATGCTTTCAAAAATACGCTCAGCCAAACGAACTGAAGCGGCGGCCATCGAAATCGAGTGAGCGCCAATCTCTGTAGAGCCCCGAACTTCTTTCGCAACAGCAAAGGTTTTCTGAAAGAGTTGATTGAGATAAGTTCCAAGGACGCCTGCATCATTTGCAGTGCGCACGGCATCTTTCATCTGACCCAAGATTTGGGTTTCACCAATCACCATAGAATCTAATC
>ERZ650301.604-NODE-604-length-10095-cov-6.093825_pt1 | contig 10095 bp, 8 predicted proteins | sample MGYA00376237_ERZ650301 | MGnify/ENA primary metagenome ERZ650301 (study PRJEB26733, sample SAMN07839255) | wastewater metagenome | biome: small river; feature: stream; material: water | place: USA: North Carolina | collected 2016-04-05 ...
GAAACATAGCGCGCACGCGTGCCAATCACAATGCCCAACTCCAACTCCCAATCACTCTTCTTTGAGCCACGAGGCAGCATGACGTCATCGTCTGGGCCTTGCAAACTGGTGATTGCTTTGAAAAAGATGATGGGTTCTTTTGGCAGTGGTAAACCCGCTTCAGCGGCGTGCTCTCTGTAGTTCAAGCCAATCGCCACAAACTTGCGTGTACCAGCCACGGGGCAACCCATGCGTTGCTTGCCGCGAACAAGCGGCAGTTTGCCGATCTTCAATTTAGACAAACGTGACAACGTTTTCTCCGACAAATTTTCAGGTGTGAAATCATCAATCACCCCCTCAAGAGAACGCAAATGGCCTTCCCCATCAATCAGGCCTGGTTTCTCATGGCCTGGGCGGCCGTATCGGACAATTTTCATTGAATACCCTTTCTGTGAATTTCTCTAAAAACAAATTGATAGTTCATCTGATCACATGAATCTAAATGCAAATGTCGCAAAGTAGACTGCATTAGGGATTACGCAAAGACGCAATCGGCAGATGCTCCGCTCTCACCATGAAGGTGGCTTCAGGCCCACCGCCACGCAAACGGGCCAGCCATGCATTGGAATCAAATTCAACACCGCCTAGCACCTTTTGGCACCAAGAAATCATTTCATCAAAACGATGCGAGCGATAGACCACATGCACAAACTGAGCAGGCTTGATGTGCTGCGCAACCGATGAAGTAGCGGTGTTTGTCAATGAACTCATGCGCGCTCCATTTGGGCAAATTCAGCTTGCACTTGAGCCTCAAATGCCAACAATTTTTTAACGCTTGCGCGCTCATCCATGCGTGCCATGTGCCGCGCGCAATGCTCGAACTTCAGCGCATCGGAATGGAATTGCACACCTCGGCGAAAGCACCAATAAAAATAAGCATCGGCACAGGTGAAGTGGTCAAAAAACCATTCACGCCCTGCGAGTTGCTGGTCGGCCATGGCAAACAACTCCAACATGGCTGTCGTACCTAGCGCACGCACGTTGTCGGAAGTGCCATCGATGTCGCAATAGCGCTCTGGCCGCGCTTGTTGCGTCAATTTGGGATGAATCGCTGAAGAACACCACGACATGACGGCTAATGCTTTGGCATAAGTCAGGGCATCCTGGGGCATCAAGGAAGCATCAGGAAATTGATGGGCGATCCACACCTGAATGGCGACGTTCTCAGTCAATGGATCGCCATTGACGATCAGCGTTGGCACCTTGGCCTTTGGGTTAATGCTCAGATACTCTGGTGTGTATTGTTTGCCCATGAACAAATTCACAGAGAGAACATCAAACGAAGCACCAGCTTCTGTCAAAAGGATGTAAGGCACCATCGAACATGCGATGGGGCAATAAGCCAGTGTCAATTGCATGGCGCGCCCTTCAGTACACAGACACTTTGGCTTTTTTCAAGACTTCGGCATAACGCACCGAATCGGTTGACATCAAATCGGACACTTGCTGCGGCAAGTCTGTGCTGATGGTGAACCCAAAATTTGCCATTTTTTCTTTCACATCAGGCGGCAACAGAGCATCGTTAACACCACGGTTAATTTCAGCCAGCACAACACTTTGAGACCATCGCGCTTGCAATCTATCGGCCTCCAAGCGTGCCGTCACATCGGGGCCGCTACCCGTTGGCAAAACGCTGGAAATTTTTACGGGCGATGTTGGAGCAAACTGGGCAATAGCGATCGATGTGCTCAGCGTCAATGTGGCGCAGATCAGCAGGTGCTTGATTGTTTTCACTATTTGTCTCCAATTGGATAGTTATGTTCAAGCTCTTTGATTGGCTTTTTCCCAGATCCTATGAAGACATGGACAATCCAGGAAGATGACAATATCTCAATAGCGATGCAAAAAAGTAATCAGCTCAAAGGTGTGGAGTGGAAGCGAAGTTTTGTAGCACCCTGCTTGAGCGCAAGGCTGGATCGAATCTTTTTCACCTATGTGATCGGTGAGAGCTGCTCAAGTATGAAATTACTAGTGCAGGTATGTCGGGGACCGCTTAGCGCAAGAGTTACTCGCCTATGCATGTGCATGATGACTTGAACACCACTTGCCGTCGCCAAATGCGTCTTCCCCATTCCCACCCCTAGGAGCACCACGTTCTCCGAGTTCTCAACAAACACCCCCTTGTAAAGTGTTCGGATTTGTGCCGCGTTCACAGCACTTTGGCTGAAGTCAAACCCTGACAAATCTCGGTATGTCCGGAACCTTGAACCTCCTCGTTATTCACTCTGCATTGAATTCAAATACCCTACCACCTTCAGGTCACTCATCTGCAGTTACCAAGTAAGGGCCAAAATCACCTGTCGAGTCAAAGTTTTTACCGGTGGTCCATTGAGACATTTTTTTCTGGTAACCTGAAATTAGGTAAGAAATTCAATCTGTGAATTTAGGTTAAGGGTGGCTCATCAGATGAGCCCCATGTGCATCTAAGCTCAGAGCGAAACAAATTCTTGGTTGTTGTTCGTGCTGCGAATATTAAAGCTGAGTAGGAATAAGTCTATGGAAAGTCTAGACCTGCGTGTTTTAGGGGATGTCCTGAGATGGCGAGATGTGGGACGTAGCGTAACCCTAGTCACGGTAGTTGAAACATGGGGTAGTGCGCCTCGCCCTCCAGGCGCATTGCTCGCAGTTCGTGATGATGGCGTAGTAAGCGGATCAGTTTCAGGCGGGTGCGTAGAAGACGATTTAATTATTCGCATCAAAGCAGGTGAATACGAGAACATTGGACTTCCATCAATGATTGCTTATGGGGTCAGCAAGGACGAAGCTGCTCGTTTTGGACTCCCCTGTGGTGGGACCTTGCGCTTAGTGCAAGAGCCGGTCAAAGACACGACCTGGATTAAAGATGTGTTGCAGCGCACAACATCACACCAATTGGTGTCGCGCACTCTGAATTTATCCACCGGAGAGGTTACGTTGAGCAATGCAGCTCGCACCGACTCATTGAAGTTTGACGGAATTTCTTTAACTACTTTGTTCGGCCCGCGCTGGCGTTTGTTGTTGATAGGCGCTGGCCAACTCAGCCAAGCTGTTGCACACATGGCCAAAATGCTTGACTTTGATGTTTTGGTGTGTGACCCGCGTGAAGAGTACGCAACTACTTTGGGCTTCGAAGGTGTGACCCGTGTCATGGGCATGCCGGATGATGTGGTGCTAGAACTCAAACCTGATGCACACACAGCCATCGTGGCGTTGACGCACGATCCCAAGTTGGATGACATGGCCTTGATGCAGGCTTTGAACACAGAAGCGTTTTATGTGGGCGCTTTGGGTTCGCGCCGTAATCAGGCCACAAGAAAACAGCGTTTGATGGAGCACTTTGACTTGAGTCCCAAAGCGTTAGAACGCTTGCATGGCCCCGTGGGCATGAACATTGGTGCGAAGACGCCTGCAGAAATTGCGGTCTCTATCATTGCTCAAATCGTGCACGTCAAAAACGCAGCAGTCGCTGCACCGGTGTCGACCGAATCTTCTTGCGTTAAAGCGTGAGCGCATTACCCACTGTTATCCTTTTAGCAGCAGGTAAGGGCGAACGCTTCAAGGCATCAGGCGCGACCCAAGATAAGCTACAAGCTCTGTTGTGCGGCCAACCTGTACGCGAGCACGTATTGGCCGCTGTGCGTGCCAGTGGATTGCCGTGGCATGTCGTCGAGCGTGAGCACACTGCACATTTGATTAATCCAGGTATGGGCGACAGCATCGCATGCGGGGTAACTGCGACACCACATGCCCATGGCTGGCTCATCTTGCCTGCCGATTTGCCCTTGATTCAACCCAGCACCTTGTTGGCGGTAGCTCAGAATTTGCAACAGCACGCAGTCGTTGTTCCAGTCTATGGTGGCCAAGTTGGCCACCCTGTGGGCTTCAATATAACTTGTCGAAAGTCACTGGCTAATTTAACTGGCGACAAAGGAGCCCGTTCGATAGTTGATATGCATCCATTACATCGGATTGAGACAAACGATGAGGGCTGTGTTTTAGATGTCGATACGGTTGACTCACTAGCTCTAGCGGCTCAGCACATGAATAATTTACTAAGTGTGAACAATTAGTATCTTTTGCTGTCACCATATTCACAGGTTTAGCTTTAATGACTCTTAGCCTAGCGAACAGAGCAAAATTAGCAGTCAGGTGATTGAATATGAAAAATCGGACCTCAATACAAAGAAATCTTCTGGCGGCAGCCGTATTACTGGCTTCATTGTTAAAAGCTCAGGCAGACGTGGTTAAACACTACCCCAACGAAGAAGATGCGAAGCAAGCCATTCAGGTTCATAGGCTCAAACACCTGGAAGCAAAGAGAAATATCGACCCAGAGACACTGAAAGCAAACTGCCGTTATGAATCTGAGATATCAACAGCGCCGCCAAAAGGCAAAGTGATTCTTAGCTTTGATGATGGTCCCGACCCTTCAGAATCGGCCTACATTCTTGAGGTCCTTGCCAAGCACAACATCTCTGGAACATTTTTTCTGGTCGGTCATCGAGTTCAACAACATCCAGACTTAGTAGAAGGAATTCGATCGAAAAATGTACACATCATCGGCAATCATTCATGGAGTCATCCGAACTTTCATGAACTCAACGTGAATGAAGAACTCTCTGAAATTCAAAATACCAGAGCCGTTCTACCCAATGAAGTCAAGACCATGTTCTTCAGATATCCGTATGGCAATTCGACCTGTGAAGGTAATGAAATTGCACACAAGCAAGGATACAGAATCGTTGGTTGGCATGTTGACTCATGCGACTGGGCATTTGATCACCATGGTTCAGTAGATGCAAAAGAGGCTCTCTCATGTGGGGTTTTGCCTCAAAACATGCACAACTTCGTTGAGCATGTCATCTCCAGTGTTCGTGCTCACAATGGCGGCATTTTGTTGATGCATGAAATCCATCACAACACCCTGCATCAGTTAGAGGAAATCATCATTCAACTGAAAAGTGAGGGATTCGACTTCACAAATATCGAAGATCCCACTTTCACCAATTCCTTGCGATGAGATGTCTACGGCCCCGTGGGAGGTTGCAGCCGTGAGGCGTTAGGACTTTGAACTGTAATTGCCATGAAGTTGCGAGCTCTTCTCTATTCATACTCAATAGTGGCTCTAGGTCTACTAAAAATTGAACATGCTTTCCCATGTCCACAGTACCGCTGTGCTGAAGATAGAAGTCAAGTGATTAAGTAAATCTCAAATTCCATATGGAATTTGAATGTCATTCATTGCGAGATTCAAACAATTTCATAAGAAAGATTTAGAGCTTTATCGAAATGTCACAACTATAAAAACTCTTGAAAAGTCGCGGCTTTAAACAGTCGAATTTTGCAAGCTAACAGACCTCACGCCTAAGGATCTATAAGCGGATCAACCCAAGGACAGATTTAAATTTTGATATCTAACCGCTGAATCAATTGTTTAAAAACTGTTTCATCTAAGTAAGACGAGTGCTTTAAAGCCTACATGTGACTTGGCGTCACATCTGCGATAACGGGTCCCGGCTGAGCTTTGATCAACAACGTCATTAGTTGCTCCCGTTAGAACCGGTAGAGCAAGTTCTAGTGAACGCCAGCCAACGATCAAACTGCGGAAATTTGGAGCTAACCTATAGCGTGACACCGAGCGGAAGAGTCAACCCAAACTTCTTTTACTGCGCAGCTCGATTCCTTATCGTTCAATACTGCTGAATATCGCACTAAAATTATCATAAAAATAATTTGTATTTATTTGCTTAAAGTGATAGCGTTCCACTTTAGAACTCAAGATGAACAATTAAAACGTGGCGGACATAGGTAAATATCAACTCTTTGCACGATGAATTGCATAGGCCTGCATGAGACATACGCGAGAACTACACAATGACAAAAATTCTTTTGTATAAGTACGTTGGATATTTTCTGTCGCGCTCTGCATTTCTCTTTTTATTAGCCGTCGTGCCGAAGGCCTTTGCACAAAATGCCCCACCGGCGGTGACCTACCAGTTCGCGCCGGTCGCACAACACAGCCTGCAACTAACGGCCGCCTACTGGAATCCGATTCTCGACTATGTGTCAACTAAGAGCGGCATTCGCCTTAACCTGCGTTTGGCACGCACCAGCGCTGAAACTACAGCCTCTGTGATTGCCGGCGAGGCAGATTTTGCTTTCACCAACCACCTATTCAACCCCGAGCGAGCGAGCCTTGGCTGGAAAGTGTTCGCTCGCAGGCAAGCGCCTAAGGTGTCAGGGCAGATCATCGTGCCGGCTGAATCGCCGGTGCGTTCACTCGCAGAGCTTGCTGGCAAGGAAGTAGCCTTTCCTGGTCCTGAAGCCCTTGTCGCCTACAAAGTTACCTACGCACAGTTACTCGAAAAACAAGTACCTGTCGTACCCGTGTTCGCTGGCAATCTTGATGGGGCTTTCAGTTTGATGCTTTCAGGCCGCGCTGCGGCCATGGGCTCGAATTCACAGATGGTCACCGAGTACGCCGCACGCGAAAACCGAAAATTTCGCGTGCTCTGGAGCTCGAACCCGTTCAACGACCTAGCCTTGATGGTTTCGCCACGCGTGCCAGCGGCCGCCGTGAAAGCGGTGGAAAAGGCCTTCACAACAATGCACAAGGATCCCCTCGGACGCCAAATCCTAGAGGGTGCAGCCAAAGCGGTGCAAGCTCGCGACCCCGTCAGCTTCGTCGATGCCAGCGATGCCGACTATGCCACCTACCGCGAGTTCTACCGCACAGCACCGGCCAGCCTACGGTGATCAACATCGCATGACATCCTCCCCAATCCGTCACCTGCTGCAAGCCCGTTGGTTACCGCAGACATTTGCTGCGCGGATTTTTCTGGTCTTTGCTATGACCACCTTTTTGGGAACGGTCGTTGGCTTAGTTTTGCTAAATTACCAGCAATTCAGCCAGCATGTACAAGAGACCCGAGCGTCCATCGGCAAGCTGGCTGAAGTGTCTCTGCAACCCATCACCGACAGCGCGGTCGTGAGCGACTACGACGCCATCGCTCGCCTATTGCGTCGTATCGTCCCCGACTCACCGCTGCAAGAAGCTGTGTTCATCGACGCGACAGGAGGCACCATCCGCGCCAGCAACGACACGCAATCTGATGCGCCAGCCTGGTTGGCTACCCTAGTGTCACACTCAGTACCCGACCTGCAGCACGAAATTGCGATTGGTGGACGCCGGTATGGTGCGCTTGTGCTTCGCTACAACCCTGCCCTCGTTGCTGGTGGTTTATGGGACCTATTGCTCAAAACCATCGGCCTTGCGACGGTGGGCCTGTGTCTGAGCCTTGTGGTCATGCGCTACGCGATGCGCCGCTGGCTTCGGACCTTGGATGGTTTGGATGCGTTGGAAGCCAAGGTAATGGCCGGCTCGCTGGATGCACAGGTCACCCTAACTGACGACGCGCCGTTAGAAATCCGTAAAGCGATCGAGGTGGTCAACCGTACGGCGGGTAGTCTGCGTGCGCAGTTCGGACAGCGCATCGACACGTTGATGCACTCACTGATCCAACACAAAAACGCCATGGATGTGGCGGCCATCGTTTGCGAGCTGGACTTGCAAGGGCGCCTGATCTCGGCCAACGAGGGCTTTCTCACCGCAGTAGGCCTACCACTACACCAGCTGAAAGACACGCTTCTGCGGGACATAGGCCGACCGCAATCCGAGACCGATGTACAGCAGACTCATGAGGCTCTAAATGAGTCCAACAAAATCTGGCGCCCCTCTCGCGATATTTGGCACGGTGAGGTCCAAGTAGTTGATGTGTTTGGCACGGTTCATGTTCACCGACGTAGCGTGGTGCCTATCTTCAACTCGGCAGATGAGGTCGAAAAGTACATCTGCATCGACTTCGACATCACGATGCAAAAGGCTTCCGAACTGGCGCTGATGGACCAAATGCATCGGCAGAACATCATCACCACATTTGGGTATCAGGCCTTGGAAGAAGAAGATCTACAACGTCTAATGCACCAAGCGGTGCAATGGGTGTGCGCTGGTCTGAACGTGCGCCACGCCACCTTGCTGATGAAAGAAGATGCCATGTCCACGCCTCAGATCCAGGTCGGCTTGGGTTGGGTAGCGGGCTGGGTGGGACGGCCAGCGGTTCTGCAACCGCGCCCCCCCTCAAGTGAAGTGCATTTGGCTATGCCCGACGAAATGCTGCAAGCACATGGCATAAGTAGTTTGCTGGCCGTGCCCTCAAAAACGAATTCGGAACAGATCTTCACGCTGGTGGCGGCCACGCCTGAGAACAGGTTATTCAGCGATGCTGATCATGACTTCTTACGCAGTCTGGCTCATGTACTTTCGGCTGCACTAGAGCGTCATCGCGCGCGAGCGCGACTGACCTATCTAGCCCGTTTTGACGGCCTGACCGGCCTGCCTAATCGGGGTTTGTTGTTTGAGCGACTTGAGCTCGCGCTGGAGTCCACACGCAGCCAGGGCACACGCGTGGCTCTGTTGTACTTAGATTTGGATCGATTCAAGTTGGTCAATGACACGTTGGGCCACGAGGCAGGTGACCAATTATTAGTGCTGGCGGCCCACCGGATAGGCGCCTGCCTGCGCGCCAGTGACACAGTGGCTCGCCTGGCGGGCGACGAATTCGCCGTATTGCTACCAGGCGTAGACGAACACGCCGATGCGGACCGCGTCGGACGCAAGGTGCTGACTCAGTTGGCCTTGCCCTTCAAACTCAATGGCCATGAAATATTCATTTCCGCCAGCATTGGTGTCGTGATTTATCCAGACAACGGGCTTGATCCAGCCTCTTTGGTGCGCTGCGCAGACCAAGCCATGTACAACGCCAAAAACGCTGGCCGCAACGAATTGCGTTTTTACAGCGAGGAGATGAACGCGCGCGAGGCGGACCGCCTAGAAATAGGCACCCGCTTGCGCTCAGCGCTGAAGCACCAGGAATTCACTCTAGCCTACCAGCCGCGGGTGGATCTGGGTACAGGCCGCATGAGCGGGATGGAAGCGCTGCTGCGTTGGACACATCCAGAACGTGGCCTGATCAGCCCAGCAGAATTTGTGCCGGTGTTAGAAGACACTGGTCTGATCATTGGCGTGGGTGAGTGGGTGTTGCGTGAAGTGGCGGAACAGGTCGTGCGATGGCAGACCATGGGCCTGGAGGTGCCCAATGTCGCGGTCAACCTATCAGCGCGCCAGTTCGCCTCGCCTGAGTTCGATGCACAGGTGCGTACCGTGCTCACCGAGACTGGCGTCGATCCCTCTAGGCTGGAGTTTGAGCTGACCGAGTCCATGTTGATGCATGAACCCACACAAGCTGTGGCCACATTAGAAAATTTCCGCACCTATGGACTGCGACTGTCCGTAGACGATTTCGGCACAGGCTACTCCAGCCTCGCCTACCTGCGCCGCTTCCCGCTGGATGCCCTCAAAGTCGACGGCACCTTCGTGCGGGATTTGGCCACAAATCCTGACGACATGACAATTACCTTGGCGATTATCAGCATGGCGCACAGTCTCAAGCTCAAAGTCGTGGCCGAGGGCGTGGAAACTACCGAACAACTGGATTTTCTAACAGACGCAGGCTGCGACGAAATCCAAGGCTTCTACTTCTCCCAACCGGTATCTGCACAGGAGATCGAACGGATGCTACGCGAAGGCATCACCATGCAATGGCAAACAGCAGAGAACTCGAGCAAGAAAAACTGGCGGATGCCGCACAAGAAGTCGCCATACGTTGCGGTTTGACCCCATTGAATGTTGAATTCATCCAACGCAAAGCCGATGAAGCTGACCCAAAAGTCTCGACAGAACTATTCAAAGCACGGAACAAACTGAGTTGACTTTTCAAACCGAAAACGAACGAACGGCTCTACCGATATCTCCATCGCTCCTGAGCGACTTACTACCGAGGTAACCACTTTATACGTTTTAGTCAACTAAACATGAGCGCAGTTAAGGTTAAACGACTTCCCGAAAACCTGCGTGAAACCTAGGTTTCCTTATAGACGCGTTCTTAGGGGCACCCGCCAGAAGTCCGCAAATACAGGGCTTTGGAGCAAAGAAAAAGGGCTCGGAGATTTTCCGAGCCC
>ERZ650301.605-NODE-605-length-10076-cov-5.392875_pt1 | contig 10076 bp, 9 predicted proteins | sample MGYA00376237_ERZ650301 | MGnify/ENA primary metagenome ERZ650301 (study PRJEB26733, sample SAMN07839255) | wastewater metagenome | biome: small river; feature: stream; material: water | place: USA: North Carolina | collected 2016-04-05 ...
AGTGACTGGAGTTCAGACGTGTGCTCTTCCGATCTGCAGGGTTTAGACCCTCCTGAACCTTGCTGATGATGTCTTCAAGGATGGCCACGCCGCGCAGAGCGAAGAATTCGCTGGCTAGCGGGATGATCACTCCGTGGGCTGCCGTAAGTGCGTTGACGGTCAAGAGACCAAGCGAAGGCTGGCAGTCGATGATGATGACGTCGTAGTCATCGGCAACCTGCTTCAGAATCTTGGCCAAGATTTGCTCGCGAGCGATCTCGTTGACCAACTTCATTTCGGCAGCCGAAAGCTCGATGTTCGCCGGGATGACATCCAGGCTCTTCACAGCGGTGTGCTGAATCGCAGACTTCGGGTCGATCTTGCGGTCAAGCATTAGGTCGTAGATGGTTACTGCATCGTGGGCGTTAACGCCAAGTCCAGCCGAAAGTGCACCCTGTGGGTCATAGTCAACCAAGAGAACCTTGCGACCGTATTCGGCGAGCGCCGCCGACATGTTGATGCTGGTGGTGGTCTTACCCACGCCACCCTTTTGGTTGCACATGGCGATGATGCGCGCCGGCCCGTGCGAGCTTAGCGGCTTTGGTTTCGCGAAGCGCGAGTCCGTTGCGGCCTTATTTGCCTTTGCCATGATTCCTCCCGAAATTACGATGCAACCTGTTCTGTAATAGCCTACCGCCGCGCGCGTGGATGCGCTGTCGCATAGACCTCTCTGAGCGCGTCTACGGTAACGAGTGTATAAATCTGGGTGGTGGCCACGGATGAGTGCCCGAGCAGCTCCTGGACCACTCGAACGTCCGCCCCGCCTTCAAGTAGGTGGGTCGCGAAAGAGTGCCTAAGGGTGTGCGGAGAGATTTCACCGGGCAGTTTGGCCGCGATGCTGGCGTCATGGATGATCTGCCAAGCGCTTTGCCGGCTGAGGCGCCCGCCTCGCTGGTTCAAGAACAATGCGGGGGTTCCCTTGCCGTTTACCGCTAGTAGCGGCCTGGTGCGCACTAGATAGGCCTCGAGTGCGGTTTGGGCATAGCGCCCAACGGGGACGATTCGTTCTTTCGACCCCTTGCCCAGCACTCGAAGGAGGGTTGGGTCGACCAGGTCATCTAGGTCTAACGAAACTATCTCGGTGATTCGGGCGCCGGTGGCATACAAGAGTTCAAGGATTGCTCGGTCACGCACCGCGATCGGGTCATCGCCGCCAACGGCGTTCAGCAACGATTCGACCTGGGCAACCGTGATTGCCTTTGGCAGTCTGCGCGGCGCCTTCGGTGGCTTCACCGAGGCGGCCGGATCGGCGTTAGTTAGGTTTTCTAGCAACCAGTATTTGTGCAATCCGCGAACGCCGGCCAAGACGCGAGCAACCGAGGTAGCCGACAGGCCTCCGACGGTAACCAGTTGTTCGGCAAAATCCTGAACGGTTAGTTCGGTGATTTGCTCGATCGCGGTGGCTCCGCGGGATTCCAAGAACGCCAGATAGCGTCGCAAGTCTCGACGATAGGCGGCGATGGTGTTCTTGGCGACACCGCGTTCGATGGTCAGGTGGCGAATGTATGCGTCGACCAGCGATTCGAAACTGGCCATGCGTTTAGACGCCTAACTTGTGGGCGGCGGCCATGATGCCTACCGCGGCGCTTGGGCTGCGCATCTCTGAAGCAAGCACGCTGTCTAAAGCCTCACCCAATGGCACCCAGGCAACCTGCATGTCGGTTTCTTCGCCCTCGAGCTCTAGTTCATGCCCTTGGTGTCGTAGTTCACGGGCTAGGAAGATGGCAATGGTTTCATTGTTTCCGCCCGGAGTGGTGTGAAACTCGATCAATTCGCTCCAAGACTGGGCGATGTAGCCGGTTTCTTCGAGCAACTCTCGCTTGGCGGCTTCGAGCTTTGACTCCCCCGGCATGTCGAGCAATCCGGCCGGAATCTCCCAAAGGTATTCGCGAACCGGGTGTCGATACTGATTAATCAGCAGAACTTCGTTGTCTTGATTCAAGGCAACGATTGCTACTGCACCCGGGTGCGCGACAAACTCGCGAACCAAGGTCTTGCCGTTGTAGTCGAAAGACTCGCGTTTGATGTCCCAGATTTTGCCGTTGAAGACGACCTCGCTCTCGCTAATCGCGAGAGACGCAGGGCGATCTTTAGGCATCCTTGACCTCAAAAAGCTTGTTGGCTTCTTGGCGCTTGATTGCCGCGGCAACTAGTCCGCGGAACAATGGGTGCGCGTTGGTCGGACGTGAACGGAATTCAGGGTGAGCCTGGGTTGCCACGTAGTAAGGGTGAACCTCGCGAGGCAGCTCGACAAACTCGACCAGGTGGTCGTCAGGCGAAGTGCCCGAGAAGACCAAGCCGGCTTCGGCGATCTGCGCACGGTAAGTGTTGTTTACCTCGTAGCGGTGACGGTGACGCTCTTCGATTGACTCAGCGCCGTAAACCTCGGCAACGATCGAACCAGGCTTGAGCTTGGCTTCGTAAAGACCAAGACGCATTGTTCCGCCCATGTCGCCGGCGGCAAGGATGTCTACCTGCTCGGCCATGGTTGCGATAACCGGGTACTTTGCCTCTGGGTCGAACTCGGTAGATGATGCACCGGCTAGACCTGCCTTGCTGCGGGCATACTCGATGACCATGCACTGCAAGCCGAGGCATAGACCAAGGGTAGGAATCTGATTTTCGCGGGCGTAGGTCAAAGCACCAAGCTTGCCCTCGATGCCGCGAACACCGAAACCACCGGGGATACAGATCGCATCTACGTCTGAAAGCTGAGCCTCGGCACCCTCTGGGGTTTCGCAAGAGTCAGACGCGATCCACTTGATGTGCACCTTGGTCATGTTGGCAAAACCACCGGCGCGAAGCGCTTCGGTAACCGACAGGTAGGCGTCTGGAAGATCGATGTACTTGCCGACCAAACCAATGCGAACCTCGTGCTTAGGGTTGTGAACCGCGTCAAGCACTCCCTGCCAGCGACTCCAGTCAACCGGAGTCTCTTTGAAGCCGAACTTCTTGACGATGTAAGAGTCAAGACCCTGGCGGTTTAGCACCTTAGGGATGTCGTAGATGCTCGCTGCGTCGGCAGCGGTAACCACGGCACTCTTGTCGATGTCGCACATCAGGGCAATCTTGTTCTTGATTCCCTCTGGTAGTTCGCGGTCGCTTCGGCAAACCACTGCGTCAGGCTGAATACCGATCGAGCGAAGGGTCGAAACCGAGTGCTGGGTTGGCTTGGTCTTCAACTCACCTGAGGCAGCCAAGTAAGGAACCAGCGAAACGTGAACATAGAACACGTTGTCGCGACCAACCTCGTGGCGCACCTGTCGCGCCGCCTCAAGGAACGGCTGCGATTCGATGTCTCCGACGGTTCCACCAATTTCGGTGATGATTACGTCTGGAGCAGGGGTTTCGTGGGCCTGCAGGCGCATGCGGCGCTTGATTTCATCCGTGATGTGAGGAATTACCTGAACGGTGTCGCCAAGGTATTCTCCGCGGCGTTCGCGCGCGATCACGGTTGAGTAAATCTGACCGGTGGTGACGTTGGCCGACTGGCCGAGGTTGATGTCTAGGAAGCGCTCGTAGTGGCCGATGTCTAGGTCGGTCTCGGCGCCATCATCGGTAACGAATACTTCACCGTGCTGAAAAGGGTTCATGGTGCCCGGGTCAACGTTTAGATACGGGTCTAGTTTCTGCATCACGACCTTTAGGCCGCGTGCACGAAGAAGGTTGCCGAGACTCGAGGCGGTAAGGCCCTTACCGAGTGATGATGCAACACCTCCGGTGACGAAAATGTGACGTGTTCTACCGGATTCCATTGCTTCTGCCATGGAATTACAGCCTACCAATTACAGTCGCCACAAAATCGCTCGACATGGATATTGGGTCAGATTTAATTGTCGTTTTTTCGCAAATTAGAGCAGAAGCCGCGAAGTTTATTAAGAAAACTCGGCGAGCGCTCGCTCACGCAACTCGGCGGCGTGCGCCAAGCCCGATTCTGAGTCGCTCAAGCCCGAAAGCATGCGCGCCAATTCTTCGATTCTGGCCTGCGCATCCAATGACACGACATCTGTGGCTGTGAAATCTACCGAACTGGTCTTCAAGACCCGAAGGTGCGCGTTTGCGTAGGCGGCTACCTGCGCGAGGTGGGTAACCACGATCACTTGGGCGCGCTGGGCCAGCATGGCTAGACGACGACCAACCTCGATGGCTGCCGCACCGCCGACGCCCGCGTCGACCTCGTCAAAGATGAAGGTAGGCGCCTGCTGAGTTTCAGCCAAGACAACTTCGATGGCAAGCATGATGCGCGAAAGCTCGCCGCCACTGGCACCTTTGCCGAGCGGTCGCGGTTCTGCACCCGGATACGAGCTGAGCTGAATCGAAACCGAATCCTGGCCAAAGCTGCCGTAGGCATCGGCGTAGCCAACCTCAACCACGAGGCTCGCGCCACCCATCGCCAACTCTTTGAGCTCAGCGGTCACCAACTCGGCGAGGCGATTTGCGGCCGCGACTCGCACCGACGTCAAGACATCGGCTTCAATCTTTAGCTTCGCGGATAGCGCTTCATACTCGTGACCGAGCTGATCGATGGTCTCAGATGACGAATCGAGTTCTAGAAGGCGGTCAGAAGCCGTGCTTCGGTAGGCAATGACCTCGTCGAGCGTCGGACCATACTTGCGCATAGCGGCGGTGAGTGCCGCGCGACGCTCCTGAATTAGGTTGATTTCGCCGGCACCTTCAAGGTCCAGCGAGGCCAGGTAACTAGAGATCTCCCCCGAGACATCGGCCAACTGCACGCCAACCTCTTTGAGCTGTTCGGCTAGCCTGCCGAGTTCTGGGTCGTGGTTCGAAACCTGATCGAGCGAGCGTCTCGCCTGGCCGATCAAGCCGAGGGCATCAGGGCTGTCGTTGAACCCCTCGGATGAAAGCGCCTCGTGTGCAATCGCTGCAGCGGCGCGAAGAATTTCTAGATTGTTGAGTCGTTCTGCCTTCTCTGCCAACTCGACGTCTTCGCCCTCGCGAGGGTCAAGCTTTTCGAGTTCATCAACTGCACTTCTCAGCTCTTCGGCTTCGGCGGCACGCGCATCCAAGGATGCCTTTAGGTCTTCTAAACGCTGGGTAAGTTCACGCCAAGCCTTATAGGTCGATTGATAGGCGCCCAATGTCTCGACCAATGCCGGGCCGCCGAACTGATCTAGAGCCTCGCGCTGAGCAACGGCCGACTTCAATCGAATCTGATCTGATTGACCGTGAACCACGACCAGGTTTTCACCCAACTCGGTAAGTAGGCCGACCGGGGTTGAACGGCCGGAGACCGAAGCGCGGCTGCGACCTTCAGTAGAAACCGAGCGGTTCAAAATGAGTTCACCCTGCTCTACCTCGGCACCGGCGTCACGAACTCGTTCGATAACCAGCGAACCATCGGCGATTAGCCAGCGTCCTTCGACGAAGGCTTGGTCTTGGCCGCGGCGAATGGTTGCGGTGTCGGCGCGTTCGCCCAAGAGCAAACCGAGGGCCGAAAGAACCATGGTCTTACCCGCACCGGTTTCGCCGGTAATCACGGTTAGGCCCTTACCGAATGGCAAACGAGCCTCTTGGATTACACCAAGGTCGCGGATGTAAATCTCTTCGATCATGAAAAACTATTCGGCCTTGTGGGTTTCATCCGAGCCGCGCCACCCGGCGACAGGTAGTGAGAACTTCTTAACCAGACGATCGGTGAAGGTGCTGTTGCGCAAGCGAGCCAAGAGCACCGGTTTAGCCGATTTCACTACTTCTACTCGCGCACCCGGCGGAAGCTGCCAGGTACGACGACCATCACACCAAAGCACACCGTGGCCGGCGCTGCGCTGCAGCACCTCTACGGCGACCAGTGCGTCAGGCTTGATAACTAGTGGACGAGCAAACAGTGCGTGAGCGCTTAGCGGGACCATCAAGAGGGCTTCGACCGAAGGCCAAACCACCGGACCGCCGGCCGAGAATGCGTAGGCCGTTGAACCGGTTGGGGTTGCGATGACGATTCCATCGCAGCCAAAGCTGGAGAGCGGGTGCTCTTCGACTTCAACGACCACCTCGAGCATGCGCTCGCGCTCGCTCTTTTCTACGGTTGCCTCGTTGAGTGCCCAGGTGCGGTAGACCTCTTTGCCTTCGACGATCACGCGAACGTCCAGCGCCATGCGCTCCTTCACGACGTAATCCTTGGCAACCACACGCTCAACGGCTTCGGCTAGGCCGTCGCGCTCGCTCTCGGCCAAGAAACCCACGTGTCCGAGGTTGATGCCAATCAATGGCACCTCTGCCTCACGCACGATTTCGGCCGCCTTGAGAATCGTTCCGTCGCCACCCAAAACCATCGCCACTTCGAGCTCGTTTAGGTTGCTCTCTTCATCCAAGAGCTGGATGCCGGCGGGTAGTGCCGAATTGTCTTTGGAATAACCGAGCAACTCGGTGTGGTCTGCAGGCAACATCACCGGCGTTATGCCGGCAGAAACCAACTGCTGACAGGTCTCCAGCGCTGCTGCCAGAGCCTCAGGACGGCGCGTGTGAGTTACTAGCAACACCTTACGTGATGCACTCATTTGCCCTCCTTGGCTAAGGCTTCGATCCTGTCTGTCCATTTTGACCGATTAACCGGTTCAAGTGGGCTAATCCACACAACATATTCAATGTTGCCGTGTGTTCCCGGAAGTTCTGAACGAGTGAGACCACGAACGCCCAAACCGAGGTCATGCGCGGCATCAACTACCTGCTTGATAGCCCCAGCGCGCAGTCGGTGATCGGTGACGATGCCCGAAGCGTGAAGCGATTGCTTGCCTACCTCGAACTGAGGCTTGATTAGCAACACATAATCGGCCTTCGGTGCCACGGACAGAATCTGCTCGAGCACTAAGGTCAAAGAAATGAAGGATAGGTCGCCGACAACTAGATCGATGTCGATCTTGTCCGAAGAAATACCGCTCGCTTCGGCTAGGGTTTCCAGCGAAAGATCGCGGGCGTTGAAGCCCTCGATGTTGATCACCTTTGGGTTATCGATAAGCTCGAGGGCCATTTGGTCGTGGCCAACATCAATGGCAATAACGCGACCGATGCCCCGACGAAGTAACACGTCAGTGAAACCGCCGGTCGAGGCGCCGACATCCAAGGCTGTTTTGTTTACCGGGTCAATTTCGGCGAAAACGTCCAGCGCCTTTGCCAACTTGTGGCCGGCACGACTTACGTAGTCAACCGCTTCGAGAACGACGATTTCAGCGCCGTCAATAACTGGCTGGGATGCCTTGCGGGCCGCACGACCATTGATGAGAACGCGGTCGCCCTCGATTAGGGTCGAGGCGTGATTTCTTGATCTGGCGAGACCTAGCTCAACCAGTGCGACGTCAATGCGCAATTCATTACCGATCTGAGTCGTTTAGAACAGACTCAAGCTGCTCGCGGAGGGCAGCAAAATCATTGACCTGTTGGTCCAATGGCAGAGCGGCGATGCGCTCAACCTCGGTCTTTACCTGTGAAACAAGATCTTCTGACATACCTCAAGCCTATTCGTTTGTTGGCCACTCGCCTATTCGTAGAGCGCAGCCTCGACATCAAGCGCATAAATCGGCAGTTCGCTGGCATAAATGGTCGCGCAAGCGGCACGCAAAGCACCCAAACTCTTCGGATCACCGATAGTGACCACGACCTTGTTGCCAAGCAATTCGACTTCGGCACCATCACACGAGTATCCGCGCTTGGTCTTCTTTGGAGCTTTATAAGGCTTGAGTAGTTCGGCCATCGAACCAATGATGTAGGTCGGGCGCCCCTCAGGCTTGATACCGATTACCTCTTTGCGTGTGCTGACACCAGTTAGCACCAAGACCGAGTCGATTCCGGCACGGTTTGCGCCGGTAATGTCGGTGTCGATGCGGTCACCGATGAACAAGGCCTTCTTGGCACTGAAGTGCTCGACGGCGGTGTGGAAAATGGCAGGTTCAGGCTTTCCAGCCACGATCGGCAACTGGCCGACTGCGGTGTGCACTGCAGAAACAAGAGTTCCGTTTCCAGGGGCCAAGCCCTTCTCCTGAGGAAGAGTCCAGTCTTGGTTGGTAGCCACCCACTTCGCGCCATTCTGAATCGAAAAGGCAGCCTCGGCGAGATCACGCCATGAAACATCAGGCGCGAACCCCTGGATCACAGCGTCAGGCTTGTCGTCAGAGCTCGAAACTAGGTCGAAACCACCTTCGATTACACGTGCGCGCAATCCTTCGCCGCCAACCACCAAGACCTTGGAGCCGGCTGGAACCAAAGTCTTGAGGATGTCGACGCCAGTTTTGCCCGAGCCAATAATGTTTTCGGGTTCACAGTGGACGCCAAAACCAGCCAATTGATCGGCGATGGTTTCTGGTTTACGCGAAGAGTTGTTGGTGACGTAGCCGATTGGTAACCCCTGCTGCTGCAAGGCAAGGATGGCCTCCGACGCATCCTTGATTGCGTTAGTGCCTTCGTAGACGACGCCGTCTAGGTCGGCCAGGAGAACGTCGTATTCAGACCAAATTTTAACGGCCACGGTCTTCACCGAACTTGCGGTCGCGAGCACCTTCTCGAGGCGCGCGGTCGCGGGTCGGACGCGAGGCATCCGTGTCGCGAGCTGGTCGTGCAGGGCGGTCTGATCGCTCGCCCTGAGGGCGCGCCGGACGATCCGAACGCTCACCGTAAGGCCGAGTCGGACGTTCGGCATTGCGAGGGGCGAAGTTGCGTGGACGCTCGTCGCGTGAACCGCGGTCGTCACGGGAACCTCGCTCTTCGCGTGGCTCCCACTCCTTGCGCTCAGCTCGAACCGGGATTTCAAACTCCTCGAGCACCTGGAATACTTCGTCTTCAGGGCCAGGGTTGCCGTTGAGAGCGACCTCGGCACGCTGAGCAAGCTCAGACCAACGCTTCGATTCGGCGTCCTTGCCGAGCACCTCAAGAGTGTCAGCATAGGCGTAGAAAAGCGGTACCGAATAGGCAAAGACCTTCTCTGGGTTCAGCTCTGGAATCTGCAATTCAGCCAAGGCTAGGTCATTTTCGCCTAGGTCAAGGCGAGCTCCAGACATGGCAATAGCGAGGTTAACTCGGACACCTGGCAGCAAAGTTGAACGATCTACCGAGCGTCCAAGTTCTAGCGCGCGATCTGGACGGCCGAGCCCACGTTCGCAGTCGACCATTAGAGGAAGCTGGTCATTTGAGCCAGAAATGCGGCGGAAAGTTAGTAGTTCGCGAAGGGCAACCGCGAAATCACCAACGGTATAAGCGGTGATGCCAACGGTTTCACGAACCAGAGCGATTCTGGCGGCTCGGCCAGCAGCGGCAAGTGCGTGCTGGTGGGCAAGCTCTGGGTCTTGATCGATCAAGAGACCGACCATTGCCAGGTGGCGAGCCACCATTTCAGCGTTCTCAGGAGTAAGCGTCTTTAGCTGAACACGAAGCCCTAGTTCAAGGTCTTTTTCGGTGATTTCGTCTGGAATCAGTGGGCTCTTCGGCTTATCGAAGTCCACAGGACGCGCAACGCGCTGCTGCCACTCTGGGCGAGCTGCGTTTGGATCGTCATTTCGACGTGCGCGACCGCTAGGAGCGTCTTGACGACGGTCATTTCCACCACGACCTGACCCGGTTCCTGAGCTGCGCTCACCGGAAAAGGCTCGTTTTGGACGATTTTCGAACTCGCGTTCGCTCATTTGACTCTCCTAGGCATACAAATATCCATGTTAAACCAAAATGGCCACCTTAAAAAGGTGGCCATTTTGTTAAATTAAGTCCGGCGGTGTCCTACTCTCCCACAAGGTCACCCTTGCAGTACCATCGGCGCAGGAGGTCTTAGCTTCTGGGTTCGGAATGTAACCAGGCGTTTCCCCTCCGCTATGGCCGCCGAAACACTATTGAGTTATGTTTCGAAAGCACACATGAAAGTGTGTTTATTCGGTTCCCATACCTCGGGAACCACATAGTGGACGCAAGCAAAAATGTTATCAAGTAATCGACTTATTAGTATTGGTCAGCTCCATGGGTCTTTAGTCCCCACTTCCACATCCAACCTATCAACGCAGTAGTCTAGCTGCGAGTCTCTCGGCCGAAGCCATGGAATTCTC
>ERZ650301.607-NODE-607-length-10065-cov-9.390310_pt1 | contig 10065 bp, 9 predicted proteins | sample MGYA00376237_ERZ650301 | MGnify/ENA primary metagenome ERZ650301 (study PRJEB26733, sample SAMN07839255) | wastewater metagenome | biome: small river; feature: stream; material: water | place: USA: North Carolina | collected 2016-04-05 ...
CCACATCCACTTGGCCGAATTCGCCGTTGATGTCTTCCATTTCAAACACTTGGTCATAGGGCACTTCGGCCTCGGCCAGCAACACGTTCATGTGTCCAGGCATGCGACCCGCCACCGGGTGAATCGCGTACTTCACGCTAATGCCTTTGTGCATCAGCTTCTCTGCCAACTCGTTCACCGCATGCTGCGCACGCGCCACCGCCAAACCGTAGCCAGGCACGATCACCACCGACTCGGCATTGGCCAAAATGTAGGCCGCATCATCGGCACTGCCACTCTTCACGGGGCGTTGCTCTTGCGCGCCGGCGACGGCCGTGACAGCCTCGGCACCAAAGCCACCCAAGATCACGCTGAAGAAGGAACGGTTCATCGCCTTGCACATGATGTAGCTCAGAATCGCACCCGAGCTACCCACCAAGCTACCCGCAATGATGAGCATGCTGTTGTTGAGCGAGAAACCAATACCCGCCGCCGCCCAACCCGAGTAGCTGTTGAGCATGGACACCACCACTGGCATGTCCGCACCGCCGATCGGGATGATGATGAGCACGCCCATCACAAACGACAAAGCGAGCATGGCGAAAAACGCAGTCCAGCTTTCAGTCGCCACAAACATCAAACCCAAACCGATGGTGACCAAACCCAACACGAGGTTGAGCATGTGTTGGCCTGCAAAGCTCACCGGCGTGCCCTGGAACAAACGGAATTTGTACTTGCCCGAGAGCTTGCCAAACGCAATCACCGAGCCACTGAAGGTGATCGCGCCGATGGCCGCACCGAGGAACAGCTCTAAGCGGTTACCGGCTGGAATAGGGAAGCGCTGCATCATCTCAGTGATGACCACGCCCGACGTCGTTTGCACCTTGGTGATCAACTCTTGCGGGGCTGGTGTGATGCCAAACGCCCAAGGCTCTGCCACGGCCGCCACGCCAATGAACACCGCAGCCAAACCAATCATGCTGTGCATGAAGGCCACCAGCTCTGGCATTTTGGTCATCTCAACACGTTGCGCCATGAGGGTGCCGGCACCGCCACCGACAACTAGGCCCGCTAAAACCCAGCCCATTCCCATGCTCGAACCCGACAGCTTCACAATCAACGCCGCTGTGGTCAGCACGGCAATTGTCATGCCCGTCATGCCAAACACGTTGCCGCGAATTGATGTGGTGGGATGGCTCAGGCCTTTGAGCGCTTGGATGAAACACACACTCGCCACCAAATACATCAAGGTGACGAGGTTCATAGAAACAAAGTCCATGTTCATGCTTTGTCTCCTGCAGTTGCCTTAGCTGGTTTGTCTTTTTTCCTGAACATCTCCAGCATGCGACGCGTGACCATAAAGCCACCAAATACGTTGACCGCAGCCAGCGCCACCGCCAACACACCCATGGTTTTACCCAAGGTGGTTTGCGTCATGGCCGCAGCCAGCATGGCGCCCACAATGACGATGGCTGAGATGGCATTGGTCACCGCCATGAGCGGGGTGTGCAAGGCAGGCGTCACGGTCCAAACGACGTGGTAACCCACGTAGATGGCCAACACAAAAATAATCAAGTTGACGAGGGTGGGAGAGACTGCATCCATGTTGTTGTTCCTCGTTTTTATTTCTTCACCACCGCGCCATCGCGGGTGACTAAGCAAGCAGCCACGATGTCGTCTTCTAGATCAATGTGCAGCGCACCTTCTTTGTTGATGACGAGCTTCAAGAAGTCGAGCACGTTGCGCGCGTAAAGGGCGCTGGCGTCAGCGGCCACCAGGGCCGGCAAGTTGGTTTCGCCCACGATCGTCACGCCGTGCTTGATGACGGTCTTGCCGGCTTCGGTCAGCGGGCAATTGCCATCAGTCCCGTTGGCGCCTTTGCCTGCCGCAATGTCAATGATGACCGCGCCGGGCTTCATGGCCTTGACCATGTCTTCGGTCACCAGCACAGGAGCTGCGCGACCGGGAATGAGCGCCGTGGTGATGACGATGTCTGCCAGTGCCACACGCTTGGCCACTTCCACCTTTTGGCGGTCCAACCAGCTTTGCGGCATGGGGCGGGCATAACCTCCCACGCCTTCGGCCGCATCTTTTTCATCTTGGCTTTCAAACGGTACGTCGATGAACTTCGCGCCGAGTGACTCCACTTGTTCTTTCACACTGGGGCGAACGTCGGTCGCTTCAATCACGGCGCCCAAACGCTTGGCGGTGGCAATGGCTTGCAAGCCCGCGACCCCCACACCGAGGATGACCACACGAGCCGCTTTGACAGTGCCAGCCGCCGTCATCAACATGGGGAAGAAGCGTTGGTATTTGTCAGCTGCCAGCATGACGGCTTTGTAGCCTGCGATGTTGGCCTGTGAGGACAACACGTCCATGCTTTGTGCGCGGGTGGTGCGGGGTGCGGCTTCCAGTGCAAAACCTGTGGCACCTGCCGTCGCTAAGCGTTGCAGGCCTTGTGCATGAAAGGGCTCCAACATACCCACCACCGTGCTGCCGGACTTGACGCTTGCAGCCTCAGCGGCTTCGGGGGCGCGCACCTTGAGCACCAAATCACAACCCCAAGCGCCAGCGGCATCGACCACCTCGGCACCCACCGCCACATATGCTGCATCTGGCACGCTGGCGGCAACCCCTGCCCCAGCTTGCACGCGGACGTTGTGCCCTTGGGAAATGAGTTTTTTGGCCGTCTCAGGCGTGACGGCCACACGGGTCTCACCTGCCGTCGTCTCGGCGGGAACACCAATGTTGAGTGAGTTTTTATTTTCCATGGGCAATACGCAAGTGGACCGGTTGATGGAAGTCGTCCATCGCAGTTCAGATATCAGTTGGGATTTCTAATCAAGCAAGCCAAAACTTAAGTACTTGCCCGCATTGCGTCAGGGTGCGGACAAGCTCAATCCGTGGCTTTTGAAGATTTTCAGAAGCTCGCCACTTTGGCGCAACGAGCTCAGCGCGCTGTCCAAAGCGTCCACCAATTCTTTGTTGCCTGCCTTGACGGCCATGCCCAACGGCCAGCCCGCGGGCATCACTCCAGGCAAGGGCATGGATGACAACACCCAATCCCCTTTGGCGCCGGCAGCATGGATCGCGCCTTCTGCTTGAGCTCGGCTGACGTAGGCCGCATCCATTTGACCGTTGAGTACCATGCGCGCAGCGTCAATGCCGTCCTTGAAGATCGATATTTTTTCTCGCACCATGCCGCCGCGATACCCCATCAATGCGCTCGCAGCCCCGCTGCCTTTTTCAACAGCGATGGATTTACCGACCAAGTCATCTGGATTTTCAACGTTGGCGATTTTGGATTTGCTGTGCAGCACCACCAAATGCTCGCGCATATACGCGCCAAAAATCATCACCTGCTTGTTTTCGTTCATCAGGTAGCGATCGACGGGCACATGAATCATCACGTCGGCGGGGCCATAGCCGAGGTAATGCCCCTTCCACACCATGTTGCGCAAATCGTCGTTCATGTTCTCGCCTGCATCAAAGGGCAATAAGGCGAGTTGCAAGTTGAGTTTGCCCGCCAACGCTTTGGCGATTGAAACGTCTAAGCCCTGCACATCCGAATTGGGGCCGTCAGAGTAGGGTGCGTTATCTTTGTAGACCGCCACTTTCAAAACGCCGCTGTCCTTGATCTTTTGCATTGGCGTTTTTTCTTGTGCCATGGATGTGCCATGTGCACCCAACAGCAAAGAGGCAGCGGCCAGGACTTGACGGCGCGACAACACAGAGCTTGGGCTCTTCTTAGACATTTTCAACATGAACTCCTTAACGCTCGCGGCGTGTTTCTAGGTAGGTCTTGATAGACCAAATGGCTTCTTGTGAAAGCGTGCCCTCAAACGGAGGCATGTAGACGCGTCCGTCACGCGCACGACCGCGGCGCACTGTAGCCACAAAATATTCGCTGATTTCTTGATGGCAAGCGTTTTTCTTGGCGGCATCCGCCAAATCGGCGCAGTCGTTGTCCAGCTTGCGAAGGTCTGGAGAAATACCGCCCGAAATCGCCTCAAGCCCATGGCAACGTGCGCAGTTTTGGTTGTAGGCCGATGTACCAATTCGCAACGCTTCTTTGTTGGCGTCGCTTTTGGAGTAAGGGTTGTTATCCAACCACTTTGGGCCAAGTTGCGGCAGAGTGGAGGTATCCACAGACTGTGGCACGACATCGCCGTGGGCATGGCTGAGTTGACAGCCAAACGACAGCACTAGTACCAGAAGAGCACCGAGCCAGGGACGAGTAGTTTGTGTGTAGGCAATAGACATGAATTGCAGGACCTCTAAGTACGGGTTGAAATGATTGTTCTTCTATTTCAAGCAAATATTGAGCCACGGAATTGACGATCAACTTGCTCCAAATTGCAACAGTTTTTACTAGGGAAATATCTATCACATTTGTGACCTACAGAAGACCAAAATAGATCCTCCAAACCTCACACTTAAAGAGCGCCGTCAATGTTATTGCGGAGTTAAATGATGAACTCGATTTCCACATCGTCCCGACAGGGATTGAACGCTTACACCCAAGGCGCAGCGCTCAACACGCCGGAGCACGCCACCATCATTGAGTCATCCCAAGAGCGATCGCGCCGCTTTGGACTGACCCACTTGCAGGTTCCCGATTACAGCCCATCCTCTGCCCACTCACTGGCGTCCTTACTCGAAGAAAACCACTTTTTGTTCCAACATGCTGCACCCGTGATGGAAACGCTGCATGAACAAATCGCCAACACACACAGTATGGTGATGTTGACCACTAAAACTGGCACGATCTTGCACTCACTGGGCGACATCGATTTCTTAGAAAAAGCATCACAAGTCGCCCTGGCGCCGGGTGTGGATTGGTCGGAGAAAAGCAAAGGCACCAATGCGATTGGTACTGCCCTTGCGGAGGGACAACCGATCGTTGTTCACGGCACACAGCACTACCTGCAAGCGAACCAATTTTTAACGTGTTCTTGCACTCCGATCTTGGATCCCCATGGCGATGTAATTGGCGCACTTGATGTGACGGGTGACTACCGCAGCTATCACCAGCACACGATGGCGCTGGCCCGCATGTCGGCGCAAATGATCGAGAACCACATGTTCAAGGATGTGTTCCCGACCGAGGTCCGTATTCATTTTCATGCGCGACCAGAATTCATTGGCACCATCGTCGAAGGCATTGCCGTGTTCACCACCGACGGTCGGTTCCTGTCTGCCAATAGAAGCGCGCAGTTCCAGTTTGGCATGTCGGTCAACGCGTTGCGCGCGCACACCTTCTCATCGCTGTTTGGCGTGGGTATTTCACAATTCTTTGACCATGCGCGCAAAGCCGATGGCAACTACTTTCGCCTCGTCTTACACGATGGGGTGAACGTATGCTGCAAAAGTGAGCTCAAATTCGCAAGTCCCGCGAGCCATCTCAGTGGACTGCCTGACAAATTCAACGCGCCCACCACAGCCTACAAAAAGAAGAAAGAGGAGAAGGTTCCTCTCTCCAGCCTGCGCTACTTAGACACTGGGGACCCGCAAGTGGCTTCGGTAATCCAGAAGCTTCGCATCATTCAAGGTCGCGACATTCCCATCATGATCTTGGGCGAGACGGGCACAGGCAAAGACCTGCTTGCGCAAGCCATTCACAACGACTCCACGCGCAGCGATAAAAATTTTGTGTCCGTCAACTGCGCATCCATTCCTGAGAACTTGATTGAGTCCGAATTATTCGGCTACGAGGAAGGCGCCTTCACCGGCGCCAAACGCAAAGGCGCCACTGGCAAGATTTTGTTTGCCAACGAAGGCACCTTGTTCTTAGATGAAATTGGCGATATGCCGCTGCACCTGCAAGCGCGTTTGTTGCGTGTGTTGCAAGAGCGCAAGGTCAACCCATTAGGGTCAGGTCGCGAAGTCGAGGTGGACATCACCGTTATCTGTGCCACGAATAAAAACCTGAAAGAGATGATCGCCAACGGCACCTTCCGCGAAGATTTGTACTACCGCCTCAACGGCTTGGTGGTTCGCTTACCTGCCTTGCGTGACCGCAAAGACCTAGAAGTGGTTGCGAAAAAGATTTTGGCCAGCGTATGTCCTTCCGAAAAGCGAATTGGTATTTCGCAAGAAGTCATGGACTTGTTCCAGCGCTACGCATGGCCAGGCAACTTTAGACAGCTTTTCAACTTGCTGCGCACAGCGGTGGTGATGGCTGAGCGCGAAAGCGACATCCAGATGTGTCATCTGCCGGATGACTTTTTGTCTGAGATTCAACTGCAGCCTCAACCCCAAAAGTTTGAAGTGCCCGCGTTTGTGGCACCACAAGTTGCAGAGGCAAAGCCCCACTACGAGCCACGCACGAGCGAGGCATTCAATCTAGAAAACGTAGCCATCGACGCGATTGCACAGGCCCTGAAAACATCCAAGGGCAATGTGTCGGCAGCCGCTAAATTGCTTGGCGTTTCAAGAAACACCATCTATCGCAAAAAACACCTCATCCCTGATGAGGCGCAGAACTGACCGCTTAGTTTACGTCGTTGGTCTTGGCTTCCTCAGCCGCCAACTCGTCTAGCTCAGCTTGCGTGAACACACGCGAACGTGTGTGAAACGCTTTGCCTTCCGGTCCTTCCAGCGAGAAGGTGCCGCCGGTACCTTCAATCACATCAATGATCAATTGCGTGTGCTTCCAATACTGATATTGATTACGTCCAATATAGAACTTTGCATCGCCAATTTCACCTAAAAATACGTCACCTGCACCGATGGTGATTTCTCCTGGTAGATAGCAATTCGCAGCGCTGTTGTCACAACAGCCGCCCGACTGATGAAACATCACTGTGCCGTACTTCTTTTGCAAAAATTCAACCAACTCCAAAGCCGCGGGGGTGGCTACAACTTTTTCAACCATGACAAGCTCCTACGAAAAAGCGCGTGGCAACGAATCGCCACGCGCAACCCAGAAAGTAAAGAGACTAACTTAGAAGAAACCCAATTTGCTTTCGCTGTAGCTGACCAATAAGTTCTTTGTTTGTTGGTAGTGGTCGAGCATGACTTTGTGTGTTTCGCGGCCGATGCCAGACTCTTTGTAGCCACCGAATGCAGCGTGTGCAGGGTAAGCGTGGTAGCAGTTGGTCCAAACGCGACCGGCTTTGATGGCGCGACCCATGCGATAGGCCACGTTGCCATTGCGACTCCAAACGCCAGCACCTAAGCCGTAGAGTGTGTCGTTCGCGATTTCCAACGCTTCAGCTTCGTCTTTGAAGGTAGTCACAGCCAACACGGGGCCAAAAATCTCTTCTTGGAAGATGCGCATTTTGTTGTGACCTTTGAACAACGTAGGCTGCACGTAGTAGCCACCTTCGAGATCGCCACCCAAGTGTGCTTGGCTGCCGCCGATCAACAACTCTGCACCTTCTTGCTTGCCAACATCGAGGTAAGTCAAGATCTTGGTCAATTGCTCTTTAGATGCTTGTGCACCCATCATGCTGTCGGTGTCAAGTGGGTTTTGGTGCTTGATGGCCGCCACACGCTTCAACACTTTTTCCATGAACTTGTCATAGATGCTTTCTTGGATCAACGCACGTGATGGGCAGGTGCACACCTCACCTTGGTTGAACGCGAAGAGCACCATACCTTCGATGGCTTTGTCAAGGAAGCCGTCGTCTTTGTCCATCACGTCTGCAAAGAAGATGTTAGGGGACTTGCCGCCCAATTCCAACGTGGCAGGGATCAGATTATTCGCAGCAGCTTGTGCGATCACACGGCCTGTGGTGGTGGAACCGGTGAAGGCGATCTTGGCGATGCGTGTGCTGGTGGCCAAAGGCATACCGGCTTCACGGCCATAACCGTTCACGATGTTCAACACGCCGGGTGGCAACAAGTCGGCGATCAACTCAACCAATACCAAGATGGAGATGGGGGTTGATTCAGCGGGCTTCAACACCACGCAGTTACCAGCACCCAAGGCAGGCGCCAATTTCCAGGCGGCCATCAGAATTGGGAAGTTCCAAGGAATGATCTGACCGACCACGCCCAACGGCTCGTGGTAGTGATAGGCCACGGTGTTTTCGTCGAGGTCAGACAAGGCGCCTTCTTGAGCACGCACGCAACCTGCGAAGTAACGGAAGTGGTCCACGGTCAATGGAATGTCGGCGTTCAATGTTTCGCGAATGGCTTTGCCGTTGTCCACGGTTTCTGCGTATGCGAGCATTTCCAAATTGGCTTCGATGCGGTCTGCGATTTTCAACAAGATGTTGGCGCGCTCGGTGGGCGATGTCTTGCCCCAAGCATCTGCAGCCTTGTGTGCAGCGTCCAGCGCCAATTCAACATCAGCAGCACCTGAACGTGCTGCCTTTGTGTAAACCTTGCCTGTGATGGGGGTGATCACATCAAAGTATTCGCCTTTCACGGGTGCTACAAATTTGCCACCAATGAAGTTGTCGTAATGTGCTTTGTACTGAACTTTTGCACCTGCGGTGCCTGGATTTCCATAAATCATGCCATCTCCAATTTTTGAACATCAAGAATTTCCCGATTGGGTAATTTCTCTGTTCGCAAGACTTGTACCAACATGAATCCCCCTGAACTGGGGTTGTTAGATGTTCAACGCTGTCACTCAACGTGACAATTGTTCCAATTTGTTACACAAGTCATAGCGCATTGAGTGAGTTCAATGCAACAACTGCGGATTGATAATTTTGGGCCGCTGATCGCTTAAGCCAAACCAAGCTCTGCGCATCATCGCGCACGCGGCCACGTCCGGTGCGCAGCATCACCGCCAAGGCATATTGCGCTTCGGCATTGCCTGCGTTGGCAGCAATCTCAAACCGTTTGGCGGCCTCTGCCAAATCTTGTGTCACACCACGGCCTGCTTCGTACATCCAAGCCAAACGTGTTTGCGCTGCCGAATCATTTTCAGCGGCGAGCGAAGCATAGATTCCTACTGCTTTTGCATGTTCGCCCTGCGCACTGAGCAAATCGGCGCGTTGCAGGGGCGTCGTGACATGCGTGGCATTATTGATTTGCGACAACATGGCAATCGCATCTTTGTCACCGTGCTGTGCGGCCAGCGTTAAAAAGAAACGAGCCTTTTCAGGGTCTTTGGCTAACAACCCACCGGTGCTGTAGAGCAAGCCCAGTCGGTATTGGGCTTTGAAATTTTGCCCATGCGCTGCACTGGTGTACAACGCCTCCGCTTTGGCAAGGCTACGCGGCTCGCCCAAGCCATCTTCAGCCATCACACCGAGGTTGAACAACGCATCACCGTTGCCCACTTCCGCCAAGGTTTCCCAGACTTCACGGGCTTTGGCGTAATGCGTCATTTTGAATTCTGCATAGGCTTTGTAATTACCCATCGCAGGATTGCGCAGCCAGTCTTGTCGGTCACTGTCTTGCGCATAGGCACTCTGTATTAGGAGTGCACAACACATGAACCCTAAGCGTAAACCGTTGAAAGTATTCATGTGCTGTGTCTTTCTTTATTGTGTTGGCGTGGACAACACCCAGCGCGCTAACAATGTGAGGTCTTCATTGCTCATATTCATATGAGCCGGCATGGGGATGCGGCCCCATTTGCCTTGCGAACCGTTGCGAACCGATTGCGCCAACGAGGCAGCGGCATCTTTGTCGTCGCGGTATTTGGCGGCCACTTTTTCGTAGGCGGGTCCGACAATTTTTTCATGCAATGCATGGCAACTCATGCAGCCATTTGCCTTTGCCAGTTCTGCCGCAGCAGCAGATTCTTTTGCGCTCAACGCAGGAGCGGCCATGGCTTGAGAACACGCCCACGCCATCATTACAAAGAGTGTGATTTTTTTCATAAAGTTCGCCTTGATTTAAAAAGGGGTTCCGGAGGGCTCGCGCCTTCTGAAACCCCTCTACGGATCAACTAATTAGCTTAGTCAGGTCATTACTTGGCAGCAACGTTCGAAGAAGATGGCAGCTTGAATGTCCAAACTGAACCGCCTTGTTCGAGGAAGTTAACTTTCTTAGCCACTTCACCGCCCCACAGAGGCACAGCACCACCCCAACCAGAGACCACACTCACGTACTGGTCAGCACCGTCGCTCCATGTGATGGGAGGAGCCACCACGCCAGAGCCAGTTTGGAACTGCCACA
>ERZ650301.611-NODE-611-length-10036-cov-4.530909_pt1 | contig 10036 bp, 11 predicted proteins | sample MGYA00376237_ERZ650301 | MGnify/ENA primary metagenome ERZ650301 (study PRJEB26733, sample SAMN07839255) | wastewater metagenome | biome: small river; feature: stream; material: water | place: USA: North Carolina | collected 2016-04-05 ...
AGACACCAACAGCGATGCGGCTGTAGCTCAGTGGATAGAGTATTGGCCTCCGAAGGCGATATATAAGTGATTTTTGTGGTGTAATATCTATATAAAACAACAACTTAGCCATATTTCTATCTACCCTTATCCACTAAAATCTACCCGAATCTTGGTAGAAAATTGGTAGAAGTCCCCAGCTCTTTTGGCAAAAGTTGCAGACGCTTTCAGTCGTGCACGCAATCAGCTTGATGGCTAATTTCAGAGCAAAAAAAAGCCACCGCATGGTGGCTTTTTGATTGGTCCGCCCGTCAGGAATTGAACCTGAAACCCGGCCTTCGGAGGACCGTATGATATCCATTTCACCACGGGCAGAAGCCCTCAATTCTAGACCACGATAAGGGCAGAGCTGTGCGAAGAGAAGAATTGATGGCTCATTTACAGACGATGGCCGGGGGGGCAGTGGTGTTGAGCACTGAACAACTGTCTCGTTGCTTGTCCATGAACCCGAAGGTCATAAGCCGGATGCGGCAAGAGGGGCGTTTCCCAATTCCACACAAGACAATCGGCGCACGCAAGATTATTTACCCAATCGGAATGGTTGCTGACTACCTTTTGGAAACTCAACCAGTGACTGAGGTCAAACGAACAAGCATCTCCGTACACCAGGATGAAACACCGAAGCGGAGAGCAACTGTCCGTAAAGCCATGTTGCCAGACTTGTCGCGACAGATGCTTTTGCGGGGTTTCTTGGAGGCTGTTGTTCAACAAAAGCAATTGTTGGCAGGAATAGAAACGACTCTGCAGCGTAGATTAGCTTATGACGACTTAAGCAGCTCTTTGCCTGTTTCTTCGCCATCTGTGGGCGAACCAAAAATTCAAAGTAATGACGTCAAGCCGAAGATGAAAATTTGACGAGTAACGTTGGCCAGTAGGTCAGCTTTCGGCCATAAGCAGTCATCTGGTTGAAATTCCAATAGCCGTCGTTTAGCTTGTGTCAGAAATAATTCAAAAGAAGCACGACCGTTGAATGAGAGCTTCAAACGCGATCGAATTTTTGACTTGATAAAAAAGGTTATGGTCAAGAACCGATACATAAAAAGCAGTCTGGCGCGTGCAGTTGACACAGTAATAGCGATTGATAACTGATAGCAGTTGTCTACTAATTGGAAGGCCAAGTCAACCGTCCTTCAAAACCTCGATTTGCACCTTCAGTTGGTGAGTGAATGCTGAAATCAATCGTAGTTGGTTCAAGCAGTGCTCGCACAATAGATAAACCGAGGCCGGCTCCCCGACTGTCTGGGCGTACTCTATAAAACCGTTCATGTAATCGCTGGAGAGCTTGATCTGTTAAAGGATCGCAATCATTGATGATGCGGATTTGAGCTGGTGCTGTGCTTAATTCAATTCGTATGGGACTGCGGGGAGATGCATATTTGATAGCGTTCTCCAGCAAGTTGGTAAGCACTATGCCGAGTGCGTCAATATCTCCTTGAACGATAACTGGCGACAAGGGTAGATTTAACTCCAGCTGCAAGTCAGTACGCCACTGAAAGTCACTACACAGTAACTCTAGCAACTGTGTAAGGTCGACGTCACCGCTTTTCCAGGCAATACCTGATTCGGCTCGAGCTAGTTGCAGGAGTTTTTCACTGAGCGCCTGCAGGCGCTGCAGCATTAGTCGCACGGTATGGAGCGTCTGTAGTTGATCATCGTTGAGAGAAGTTTTTTCCAGAAATTCGAGTTGAGCCGAAGCCGCAGCCAGCGGTGTACGTAATTCGTGTGCGCTGTTTGCGGTGAAATTTCGTTCTGCTTCAAGTGCTGACTTCAGGCGATACATCAGTTCATTCAGGGTATTCGCCAGAGGATGCAGCTCCTGAGGTAAGTCTTGAACCGTCAGAGGGTGCAGATCTGAGCCACCTCTGCTAGATAGTTCGACACCCAGTTTTTGCAAGGGTTTTCTGGCTCCACGCACAATCAACAGCATGCTCAGAGCTGAAAGGGGCAGTAAGGCCAGCAGAGGCATGAGCAGAAATTTCAGAGTGCTCAGCAAGGTGTCTGTGCGATGGTTGGCTTTTTCGGCAAGAGCAAGCAGAAATTCACCACTTCGTGTTTTTTCAACATAAATCAAGTGCTTGGCCGTGCGCTGAAAACCCTGTCTGAGCTCTGGGGCGAGTGGCGTAGTGGGCGCTGCGTGTGAACGTAAAAGCATGCGTCCAGACGCGTGGAAGACTTGGTAGACCAGGTATTCGTCGTGCTGCGCTGGCTCAAGTGAAGCTTCATCCGCCTCTAATGCGTGTCCATCATGTTCTTCGTTATCGCCTTCTCTATCATGCGTCTTGAGTTGCATGACAGCCAACGGCAGCAGTCGCTGGGCTGTTTCCTGCAAGCTGGAATCAAAGATTTCATCTGTTTCGTGCTTGATCACCCAGGCTACAGAGACCACCATGGAAGTCCAAAGCACCAGCAGTATCAACAGCGTAGAAATGAGCAGTCGACGGACAAGGCTGTGGGGTTTCATGAGTTAGCCTCGTCCACCAACCGATAGCCAAGACCTCTTACGGTTTCAACTCTTTGCTTGCCGATTTTTTTTCGGATTCGGCTGATGTACACCTCCAGAGTGTTGCTGCCAACCTCGTCATCAAAGCTGTAAAGCGCCTGATCAAGCGCTTCCTTGTTCACGAGACGACCTGGGCGACTGGCAAGCTTTTCAAGCACTGCCCATTCTTTGGCAGTCAGTTCGATGTCCTGATCTTGCACACGCGCACGTCGACCTTGCAGGTCAAGGGCGAGTGAGCCCACTTGCAGCCAGCTACTGGCTGTGCCTTGGACGCGCCGTAGCACAGCCCCAAGACGGGCTAAAAGCTCCTGAATGTCAAAAGGTTTGACCACGTAGTCGTCAGCGCCACTTTTCAGGCCCGCAATCCTGTCCGAGATCTGATCTCGTGCCGTCATGATGATGACTGGGGTGCTATTTCCGCTTGCACGCAGTCGACGCAGCCAGACCATTCCGTCACCGTCGGGCAGGTACAAATCCAGCAACACGGCATCGTAGGTGCTGACTCTTACGGCTGTATCGGCACTGTGAAGTGTTGCCACTGGATCGACCGCGAAAGCCTCGGCCCGCAGCATCGCTACAAGTGCTTCACTCAGTGCCAGTTCGTCTTCGATCAATAAAAGCTTCATGGTGGGTGCTCAATTCTGGAAGCAGTTTAGTGGCAGTTGGCTCCACCAACACCATTCCCGACCGATCTGATGACGGTTCAGCCTCCATTCATGTACTACACCTAAATTGCATGAAGTTCAAAACATTCGTTCGGTACTTTGACAGATCGAGGAACTTTCATGCATGCAAGTCTGGTTATTTCTCTGGTTCTTCTGGGCGTGGCTTTTCCCTCGCACGCCATGGCTGGGCCAACCAGCCCAAGTGCTCAGCTGGAGAGATTTGCGGTAGAAGCGGGCCGACCAGGAGTTCTCGAGCTTGGACAGCAGTTCTTTGTGAAAAAACATGGCAACGAGTGGTCGTGTGCCAGTTGCCATGGGGAGTCACCTACACGCAGTGGTCGCCATGCATCCACCGGAAAGGTGTTGGAACCTTTGGCGCCAGCTTTCAACCCCAAGAGCCTGACAGATTCAGCGCGGGTAGACAAATGGCTCAGACGTAACTGCAAGGATGTGCTTGGTCGTGAGTGCACCGCAGGAGAGAAAGCAGATGTGCTGGCCTGGCTAAACAGCCTTAAGTGATTTCGGGAAAGGCAAACTCTGTGCGACTCAATTGGTTCACGACGGTGACATTGCTGTGGAGTCTGGGCGCAGTCCATGCAGGCAGTCCCGATTTCAAGCCTGTTCGGGCATTACCTCAATACGCCCAGGAATGTGCTGCATGCCATGTGGCCTATCCGCCTGCACTGCTATCGGCCGACTCGTGGCAGCGGATCATGATGGGGCTTTCTCAGCATTACGGTGTGGATGCCAGCCTGGATACAGCCCAGATCGCCGTGATCGGACAGTGGCTGAAAAGCGAGGCAGGAACTTACAAAAAAGTTCAAACATCTCCGCCAGAAGACCGTATCAGTCGATCAAGTTGGTTTGTCCGAGAACACAGACGCGTTGCTCCCGAGGTATGGCGTCTCACGAGCGTGAAAAGCCCATCACAGTGCACTGCCTGCCACACCCAAGCTGACCAAGGACGCTTTGACGAACGCGATTTACGCATGCCGGCGGGAATGAAAGGAGGCTTCCGATGATCACTGACAAATCTCCATCGCCAACCCGTCGAGTGGCAGATGCGCCAACCCGTATGTTCCACTGGTTGTTTGCGATGTGCTTCACCGGGGCCTACCTGACCTCTGAGAGTGAGCGTGTGCAAGTCGTACATGCCGCCTTCGGCTACACCATGGTGACTTTGTTGGTCTTTCGTGTGGTGTATGGCTGGCTGGGGCCTCGTCCGGTGCGCTGGACGTCGGTCATCACAAAGCTGCTGAATGGGTGGGCATGGTGTCGAACTTTTCAGCTGCAGGATGCATTCAGTGCTAATTTCAGAAGCGCTCAGAACTTTGCGTTGGTTCTGGCCACAAGCAGTTTATTGGTCTTGGCGGTGCCTTTGATTTTGAGTGGCCATGTGCTGTATGTCGGGACATCGGATTGGCTGGAAGCGGTGCATGAGCTCATGGCCAACTTCATGCTGCTTTTAGTTCTAGCACATCTGGGCTTACTTTTGCTAATCAGCATTTTGCGTGGCACGAACCTCGCAATTCCAATGTGGCGCGGGCGAGTGCCTGGGTCTGGCCCAGACCTGGTTGCAACCCCACGCGTTTGGTTGGCGATTGTTCTATTGATGGTCTCCAGCGCGTTTGGCCTATGGTCGGTGCTTTGACATGCATGCCGTTCACGTTCGCTTCAGCTTACACGCAAATAATCAAATCAGTTCATTTTTTTCGATGAAAAGGAGTTAGTGATGAACCCAATTTTTCGTCTAATCCCCCTCGTAGCAGGGGTCGCGGCAATTTTGACTGCATGTGGTGGCGGTGGCGGTGGTTCTGCCTTGACCCCTGTCAACTCTCCCGTGGCTGGCACGATTAGTGGCCTGGGTTCGGTTATTGTGAATGGGGTTCGTTATGAGACGATTGGTGCTTCAGTCGTTGATGCCGACGACAGTCACACCATCAGCACACCGTTGGGGCTAGGGATGACTGTAAGCATCGACCCCTTGACCTCCAGTGCGACCACTGCTGGAACCATTTATATTCAAACAGGCATCAAAGGCAGCTCCGCTAGCGTAGACGCTACCGCCAAAACACTGAGTGTGGCTGGGTTGCCTGTCACCACCGATTCAACAACGTTCATCGTAACTTCTGCAGGTGCAGCAGGAAGTTTTGCCGATCTGGCTGACAACCTCAATGTGGAGGTGTATGGACTACCCCAAACCGATGGAACATTCAAGGCAACACGAATTGAGATTGAGACAACTGCGCAAATGGTGCAGCTTGTTGGAACAGTCTCGAATCTGAATACTGCCAGCAGAACTTTCACTTTGGGCAGTGGGAGTAACACGGTGACGATTGTCTATTCAGGGGCGACTGCACCCGCTGGATTGGCTAATGGCTCTGTAGTCTCTGTTCACACCGCAACTACGGCAACTGCTTCGCAATACACAGCAACCAGCTTGTATCTGCGTTCGACAAATGTCTCAACTTTTACGCAGTACACTGCAAATTACGGTGGAACCTCAGGTGTCCGTAATGAAGCCAATGAGCTTTATGGCATGGTGTCAAACCTGACTGGAACGCCGCCTTATACCAACGGATGCTCCATGCAAGTACAAGGGGTACCAACGACCTTGCTCAATGCAACAGTCTGCGCTTCACTCCAGAATGGTGACTATGTAGAAGTCAAGGGCTTGCTCACCAACGGAACACTGGCTGCATATCGGCTTGAGTTTAAAACAGCTGGCGGAGATCGTTCATTAAATGGTTACTTTGACGATGAGAACGATGGCGATAATGATGGATTCAAGTATCGCCGTCAGTACAACACCACGAGTTCGGGCAGCTATTACTCCAGTGATAGTCGTTCGTCTTACGAGATCTACGGGACACTCAGTGCCTGTTCAGGCGGCACCTGTACTTTGACAAGCAACGGCAACGTTTTGACAGCCGATGTGAGTACGGCCTTTTGGGAACATGGACAAGTGACCAGCGGATTTGTTGAAGCCAAGGGTTACATGACCACAGCAAATACTTTCAAAGTGACCAAGATCGAAGCAAAATACTGACCCGTTTGGGTTTAACTGGCAGCACATCTCTGCTTGTGCGCGTAGTTGATTGATTTCGAATTTACCAAGGCTCTTTTGAAAAGAGCCTTTTTTAATTACAGTAGTTTCGAATGACCGCTCATCATCGTTTTCAGTGACCGTAATGGGTCGGATAGAGACAGTAAGCCCTGAGGGACTCAGTCTGGTCGTATGCAGAACTACTCTCGTCAATTCTGTGACCAGTTGACTCGGCGCTTTTGGTCAGAGCATGTCAAGTACGATACGGTGATGACTTTGGTACATGGGTCAAAATCACCCAAAGCAAAGCCCGAAAGGAAAACTGAGATGGGTAACTTTAAGGATATTTTTACAGCCGCGATTTACGTCACCACTGCGGACAAACTTGAGGAGAGAACGTTTGACAGTGAGTTTTGGGTCGACTTGACGAACGTCGCAGACGAAGAAGACCTGTCCGAAATCTGTTACGGCCTCCATGATGACGAGGATGACCCGTGCATCATCGTGAACAACTGGGACGGCATCCCTACAAACCTCATACAAGCCAATGGCTGGCCCGATTCGCGTATCTGGGAATGGCTGAAGTTGCCTAAGATCCAGCGCGAAGGCGTTGCCAGTCACTGGAAGTCACACCCAGATGCCAGCGTCCAAGACGCCCTGAAAGCTGTTTAGGTCCATACCCCGCCAAGACAGCAAACGTTTTGGCATACAACAGATGAAAAAAAGAGCCTGACTGGCAGGCTCTTCAATTAGTTGTGTGGACCGCTTTGGTCAGATCTTGACCTTGTTTATTTTGGACCTTGTATCGTCTTTTTTGTGTGTGAGCCTTGCTTGTAGCTCATTAGACAGTATTGCTCTCTTTAGGAATTCAATCGGATCGTTGTCGCCCGCAGCTTTTCGGATCCTGTAGCTGCATGTATGGAACATGTCTGCTCTTCTCCTGCTGTATCCAAGTAGTGCTTCAAGAACGAATTCTTCATTGTCATGGTAGTTGCCAAGTGCATAGCGAAAGCTGCCGGTATGAACACATATCGCGATGCTGGCTCGTCTGTTCTGACGAAGACTTCCTGGAAGAGACCAGTAGAGGTCAGGGCATGACTGCACCAAGTCCTCCAGAAGATTTGCATCATCCATGAGCTGTCGCAAGGAGCTTTGCTGTAGCTGTGTTCCGTTGAAAATGGTGTCATCAAATCGGTAATAAGAAATTTGCTTGTAAGCTTTGACAACGTCTTCGTCCAAGAACAACTCTGGTGCAAAGTACAGTGAGTAATCTCGTAAGTGACACTCGGCTGCGCGGATAGCGATTTCCTTGGATTCAGTGACTTTTGGGGTTAAGTAGGGACCGATCTCTGTTATGCAGATCTCTCTTGGGTTGACTTCTAGCATCCTCGTGAATGCTGACTCTACGAAATCAGAGTCCCACTCAATGCCGGGAATATTTCTTCGCACAGCTAAGAACTTAGTGCGACCGTGCACAAGAGCCTCCCAGCACACATCTCTGTCAGACTGAAAATTGCAGAAGGCTTTTCCGTAAAGCATTTTCCCTGCCCGAATATTTCGTATGGCGGTCTCTTTCGTTTTGTACTCTCTCATAGTGTTCTCCTATATGTGTATGTAGTTGCCAGCACTGTGCTGGACTTTTTTTGGCGAGTCACATGACCGTACAAGTGACTGCTCAAACCTTCACCGAGACCAGAGGCTGAATACCTCTGACCATCGTTTTTCAGCACCTTCTGAATGCCTTGACCTTCATTCCTCTGTTGACGAATGTCATGTCGCCTCCGATGTGGGCGTCATGTGCAAAAGACTTGTAGTCAATGTAGTTTTGAGCGAATTTTGGGATTTCGTCTGCCATTCCAGTGCTCTCCCAAAACTCTCTTGCCCAGTCCTCATCGCTGTCGTATTCGCCCTCGTATGCTTCAATCGCTTGCTTGGGCTCAGCACTTTGGTCAACATCGTCAAAGTAGATGCTCGCGATTTCCCTTTCATGCTCTGGTAGCTTCAACCAGTCCCAAAGGTCTTCATCAATGGATGACTCAGTGATGTATTTCTCGGGTATCTCTTCCCAGTCCTGGAACATCAACTCTGGGTCAGCCTCATCGCTGTGTAGTTCACGGCATGCCTCATAAAAATCGGCTCTGCTGTCGTAGTCTTCTAATTCCAACCACTCTCCGGCAATTGAGCCTTCGTTGTATTTACGGTAGGTGCCAACATAAACTCTGCTCATGCTGCACCTCCAACAGGTAAGGTGCCAGTGATGCCGTTTGTAAACACGGCATTCAAAATAAAGCCATGGCGGGTGAGAATGGCATCAGCCGAACTCAATACATCTGGCACGGGACCGTAGTGCTCTTCCACCGCGGTGAGCAACTCACTTGCCACCAGAAATGTTTCGGGCTGATAGGCGGCGAGAATGGCTCTGAGCGAACTCGCTGTTCGTTTGGTCAAAGTGCCTTCGCATAAACCTTTGACTGATGCCGTGATGGAAGCCTGATGGTCTTGGCTCCAGCGAATCAGATGGTCAACAAGCATCTTGACATGAACCTCTGCTTTGCTTTTTCGCTTGGCATTCACGATCACATCGTGAGATGTCTGAATGAAGTTGTCCCACTGATGTCCGTTTTGCGAACGGTTATTGGGCTCTGTCACGCCGAAGTAGTTTTGGGCAATGCCCTCGTTACTGTTTTCAATTTCCTTGCCGATTTGGCCAGTATTCTCCTTGTACATATCATTTCTCCTATATAAGTAGCTTTTAATATTAGGAAGTGACCATAAGAGCCATAAAACTTTTGGCACATCCCGCCGGCTCAACTATTGAGACAGCGATTACCGCATCCGGTGCCACACTTCGCTATGAATACTACTGACTAGGTCTAAATGATTCGTTTACTCACTGTGGTCGTTTGCAATATGGTTGAATTATATTATCAATATTAAAATATGTCAACAAATATCGTACAAATACTGAAAATATGAGAATTAATAAAAAATGTATATACCTCAGCAAAAAAGGCCCTTTCGGGGCCTTTTTTGGGGTGGTTGAGGTCATTTGAGGCGCATCTAATTGGAGGTTTTTCTCCAGTACTTGACATATTGAAAAATATTTCGTAAGTACTAATAAGAATACTTTACGCGTCGATTGAGTTCCCCGTTTGGAGTATTCGGATCACCTGCTGAGGAATCAACGTGGAGGCGAGAAGCAAACAAAACTGACCACCTACCGATTGGTAGTTCTCTCAGATTCACGGCAGGAGCAATGACCAATAAGCAGAGCAATCTGTGAAGGCAGGACAAAGGGAACATAGCAAACTGCCAACGAAGCTGAATCTGGACCGTGCTATGGGTTGACAAGGACAACTGAACTGGAGACGAGGGAACCTTGAATGAACCTCGGCCGTAAATGGGGCATCACTTGGACGGCGTAGCAAAAGGCGATTTTTAATGGCCTAAGGGGAAGCTATGCCGTTCAAGGCATACAGCAAAGTAAGACCAGTCTTAAAAGGATCAGAGAGATTTAGTGTGCGTAGCACAGATGTACACCAAGGCGAAGCCATGAACCTGCTTTGCAGGTACAGATCCAAGAGATAAATCCAACCAAAAGAGATAAGAAAGAAAAAAAGGACGGCGGCGCGTTTTTGTGTGCGTGCCGTTTTATTCGCCCCTGTTTTCTCGGACCTTGACTTCCGATTTTTTTCTGCTTACATGAAGAGAGGGACCCCTCGCAAGGTAACCATTTTCGCCATCTCAAATCCCTAGACGGGTTATCTGACAAGGCTCAATGAATCT
>ERZ650301.612-NODE-612-length-10032-cov-4.218803_pt1 | contig 10032 bp, 11 predicted proteins | sample MGYA00376237_ERZ650301 | MGnify/ENA primary metagenome ERZ650301 (study PRJEB26733, sample SAMN07839255) | wastewater metagenome | biome: small river; feature: stream; material: water | place: USA: North Carolina | collected 2016-04-05 ...
AAACGTGGTGGTATCGAACATCGTGCTTCACACAGGCCTGAATCAACTCGAAAGTTCCCATGATGTTGGTTTCGATGAAAGGGCGAGGTGAGTGCAAAGAGTTGTCATTGTGGCTCTCTGCCGCAAAGTGAATCACCGCGTCAACGCGAGCAACCAGGCTGTCGACTAGAGCCGCATCGCGAATGTCTCCGTGCACAAACTCATACTGATCTTCAAGCCCGTCAAGGTTTGAGAGGCGACCGGCATAGGTCAAGGCATCAAGAACAACAATCTCAACACCAGGTTTGGTTGCCAGAGTTCGGCGGACAAAGTTAGCCCCAATAAAGCCGGCACCGCCGGTAACCAGTATTTTCAAGTCCCGTTCCCCTCCCTCGCCATTAGGCTAACAGTTATGAAAGGCATCATTCTTGCTGGGGGCTCGGGAACACGCCTATACCCGCTAACAATTGCAACCTCGAAACAGCTCATGCCTGTCTACGACAAGCCAATGATTTATTTCCCACTTAGCACACTGATGCTCGCCGGGATTCGAGAGATTTTAGTCATCACAACCCCACATGAGGCCGACCAGTTCAAACGCCTGCTAGGTGATGGATCACAGTGGGGTATCTCCATTTCTTATGCCGAGCAGGCACAACCAAATGGCCTTGCTGAGGCTTTCATAATCGGCGAGAAATTCATCGCAGGCAAAAATGTTGCTCTCATTCTTGGCGACAACATCTTCCACGGTGCCGGTATGGGCAGAACCCTGAAAGACCTGGAACAACCTGGTGCAACCATCTTTGCTCACAAGGTCGAAGTCCCTTCCGCATACGGAGTGCTTGAGTTCGGGCCAAGTGGTGAGGTTATCTCTATTGAGGAGAAGCCTGTGAGTCCGAAGAGCAACTATGTTGTGCCAGGGCTCTACTTCTACGATTCAAAAGTTGTCGAAATCGCCAAGAGTTTGAAGCCATCAGAGCGAGGTGAGCTCGAAATCACAGACGTTAACCAGGCATATCTTCGTGAATCTTCTCTAAACGTTCGAAAGCTTGAAGAAGGTACTCAGTGGGTAGACACGGGCAGCATCGAGTCGCTGCAGAACGCTTCTGAATTCGTGAAAGGCGTCGAGCTAGAGCTCGGAACGAAGATTAATGTGCCAGAAGAAGTCGCATGGCGTTTGGGATACATCAGCGACACCCAGCTAAAACAAGAAGCAGCGAAGTTTGAAAAGTCCGGATACGGCGCATATTTGTTGGGGCTGCTGGCTAACGGCTAGCTAAAACCTCGTCGGCAGCGATTCGCCAGCGCTCACGCCAGTCTCCAATCGGTTCGAGTAGCCCGCCGGAGTTATCTAACACACTCCATTTAGGTCGAACAGCCACTGTGGCGTACTCTGCCGATGTGATTGGCACAACAACCTCAACTGGATCCAGCCCAAGTGATCTAGCCACTTCACCCGCAAATTCTGACCAGGTTGCTACGCCTGATGAAGTGCCGTGAAGGATTCGAGGCATCTCGCTTAGCTCTGCGCAAGCAACAATTAGTTCCGCTAAATCTCGCGTCCACGTTGGTTGCCCATGCTGGTCGTCTACAACTCGGGCTGAACCATTTCTTTCCAACGCATTCGCGATGGTTTTGGGAAAGCATTTGCCAGTTGAGCCATACAACCAAGCGGTTCGAATGATTGCGTAATCAGCTCCCGACTCTGAAACGAGCAACTCCCCAAGAGCCTTAGAACGCCCATACTCCGTCTGTGGGTCTATCGCATCGGAGGGGAGATAGGGGGCGCTGGAAACCCCATTGAAGACATAATCCGTTGAGACTTGGATGAAACGAGCTCCAACCAAAGCTGATGCCTGCGCCAGCTTGCCTGCGGCAATCGCATTTACTGCATTGGCTTCAAAAATTTTAGTTTCAGCATCATCGACTCTAGTGAAGGCGGCCGCATTTACAACAACGTCGAAACCAACGAGCTTTTCGACTAGTTCCTCTGGGGCCAAAACGTGAATGTCGATATTTGAGCGATCGAAACCGACAACTTCACGACCGCTTTCATTCAAAAAACGCGCAAGCTCAGCGCCTAGAAGACCCCGACTTCCAAATACTGCGAATCGCACTTGTCACGCCTCTCAACTAACCTTGGAATGCTTACAAACTATCAGGGGACAACATGCAATTCACTCCAATGGCCATTGAAGGCGCATGGGTGCACACACCTACTCGTCACGAGGATAACCGCGGCCACTTCGAAGAGCAGTTCAAGCTGTCGGCCATCGGATCTCACCTCGGGCGCAGTTTCGAAGTGAAACAGGTTAATCAAAGTGTTTCGGCCAAAGGTGTGATTCGTGGCATTCACTTCACCGACTCCCCTGAAGGCCAGGCCAAGTATGTCTCCTGTCCTAAAGGTGCCATTTGGGATGTCGTTGTCGACTTGCGCCCACAATCGCCGACTTATGGCAAATGGGATGCTGTTGTTATTTCTGCCGAAAATGGGAAGTCTGTTTTGATATCCGAAGGCCTAGGGCACGCATTTCTGAGTCTTGAAGAGGGCTCAGTTGCGAACTATCTTTGCACCTCCGAATACAAGGCTGAGTTCGACAAGACAGTGAATGTGTTTAGCCCGAAGCTTGCGATTGATTTTGAAGAGATTGCTGCCGCACACGAAGTAACCGTGTTTAGCTTCAGCGACAAGGACGAAAAAGCGTCAAACCTCTAGCCAAAGTAGGCAGAGCAGACCTCGGACGCGGAGCCGTCCATCTTGATCTGGCCGTGTTCTAACCAAATAGCACGATTGCAGCTGGTCTCAATGAGCTCACGAGAGTGCGACGCAATGACCAGAATTTTTGTCGCATCGACGAGATCAGCCAATCTAGCTTCTGCCTTGACTTTGAAGTTCTCGTCACCCACGGAGAGCCACTCGTCCATCAGCAAAATTTCTGGTCTGACGACGGTCGATACTGCAAAGGCAAGGCGCAGGTGCATACCTGAGGAGTAGGTTCTTACCGGCATCTCAATGAAATCCCCGAGTTCAGAGAATTCAATCACCTCGTCAAGATGAGACTCAATCTCTTGTTTATTGAAACCTAGGAGGGCACCTCGGATAAAAATATTTTCTCTGCCAGTGGCTTCTGGATTTATGCCAAGGGATATGTCAATCAGTGAACCGACTTCGCCCTCAATTACGGCAGTGCCGCTGGTTGGCGCATAAACCCGACTCAGCGCGCGAAGCAACGTCGACTTACCTGCGCCATTATGGCCCAACAGGCCTACACGATCTCCATCTTGAAGATTGAAACTTAGCTTGTCGAGCGCTCGAATCACAACTCGTCCATTCGGGTCGGCATCTAGTTTTCCACCGGTTGCCACTTGCAAGAGTCTGCTGGTTAGCGAGCGACCATTCGCGTTGAAAACAGGAAATTCGATTGAAGCTTCTTTGAACTCAATTTTTGCCATTTTTTATACCCAATAAGCAATCTGGTTTCTGAATTTCCTAGTAGCCAAAGCCACTCCGACCCAACCAACAAGCGCAAAAATAGTTGACAAAGCCCAATTCTCCAACGTTGGTACCTGCCCCAAAATCGGAAGCCTCATCACCTGGATTAGGTGATACATCGGGTTTAGGCCGAGCAAAAGGTGAGCTGTACCTGATGGAATAAGGGATGGTTGCCACATAACTGGGCTGACGAAGTAAAGAATCGTCATCACAGAGGCAATAACCTGTGGAATATCTCGGTATCTCGCGCTGAGCATCGCTAGTAGGTATGCCATCCAGCCTACGTTCAAAACTACTAGGACCAATCCTGGAATGAACAAGGCCAAACTCCATGACAAAGGGTGCCAGACTGCCAGAAATACGAGCGGAAGGATCACTAGGTTGTGACCAAAAATAATTATCTGCTTCCAAACTGTTCTGAAAATATGGACATACATCGGCAGGTGAAGTTGCTTGATGATGCTCTCCGCAGAGATGAAGCTCATGCAGCCATCTGTAATGATCGAGGCCATTAAACCCCACAAAATTATTGATGTTGCCAGGAATGGCAGATATTCCTGAAGCGGCGTCTTAAAGATAATTCCGAAGACCACGCCCATTGTGGCAATTTGTACCGCCATTCCAGCAGTGATCCAAAATGGACCGATCGCAGACCGCCGATAGGCTTGCCGAACGTCTTGCCATCCGAGCATGGCAGCTAAGCGAAGTAACTTTTGCATTTACCATTAGCCTAGGACATGAAGGGGATGTAGCCATGTTGGTCACTGCTGTTGCAAGGTATGTCATTAGCCGACTCAGGAATGAAACTCCAAAATCCATCAACCTCAACTCGCACAAAATCGACCATGCGCGATCCAGGTACGACTTCGATTCCTCGGCGAAAGTTTCGATAATAATCCCGACTCGCGACCGCCTTGATCTCCTAAAGCCTTGCATTGACTCAATTCTCTCAAAGACAACTTTCCCCTCATTTGAAATAGTGGTCATCGACAATGATTCGCAAGATCCGCTAAGTCTGGATTACTTTCGTGAACTTCGAGAGCAAGGTATTCAGGTCCTGCCATACCCCTTCGACTTCAATTTCTCAGCTATCTGCAACTTCGGAGCTCAGCATTCGAATGGCGATTATTTGTGTTTCCTAAACAACGACACTGAGGTTATTGCCGGTGATTGGCTGGCCTCACTCACTGATCATGCCCGAGACCCACGTGTCGGGGTTGTCGGCTCCCAACTTCTCTATCCCGATGGAACTGTTCAGCACCTAGGCGTCGCTCTTGGATTTGGAGGCCTTGCAAGTCATGTTTACGCAGGAGCCGAACCTGGTTCGGCCGATGTTCGGGGATTGACCGACGAGTGCTACGAAACGTCTGCAGTTACATTCGCTGCCGCCATGGTTTCGAAGGCTAACTTTGAACGGATTGGCACACTCGACGAGTCATTCAAAGTGGGCCTGAATGACATTGACTTTTGCCTTAGATCACGTGACGCAGGGCTGTTCAATGTAATTTGCTCAAGATCAGTTTTAACGCACCACGAGTCGAAGTCGCGCAAAAGCATGCGTTCTATCCAAGGCGCCTATCGAGCAACACTCGAAGTGGTTCGCTTTTTATCGAAACATGAAGAAAAAGTGGCTTTAGATCACTTTTTCACGCGATAAGCAATAGTGTAAATCTGCTTAAAGACTCGAGCAGTAATAGGGAAGAGCGCGGCTCTAAAATACGCCAGGTATTTCCATTTAGGTAGTATTGCGCTTGAATTTTCAGATAACTTAAGCGAAGTGAAACGTCCGCCCGCCGATTCAATCGACGCCAGTCGCAATTCCAATTCTGTCACCCGATTTTCGAGCTGGAGGATTGTCTCTAGAAGTTCTCTCTCTCGAGATTTGTCACTACTCACAAAACTCCTTCCTGAATCTGCTCGCCAGCACAGGCAAACTGTGTTCCTTTGCTATTTTGGCACGACCACGCTGGCCCACCTCAACAACGCGTGAAGGGTTTTCATAGAGGCTTCTCAATGTTTTTGCGACAAAATCGCAATCCGGTTCGGCCCATTGCGAATTCACGCGGAGGCCGGCGTATGTTTCTAGCGGAACTAATTCGAAAGGCACCAATATCGACGCCTCGTCATCCATGAATTCTAGATTCCCTGAATAACCCGTAGCGATTACCGCGATTGACCTGGCCATGGCGTCGGCGAGATTAATTCCATAACCCTCGGAGCGATGCAAGCTTAGATAAACATCTGCCGATGCGACCAAAGCGGCATTCTCGTTTGCTGTGAGGTAGCCGTCCTGAAAGAAGATGTCGGCACGGTTCTTGGCGAGCTCTCTCAAGCTAGCCTGTTCGAACGGGAACTTATCTCCGTTTATTGATTTCAGAATGAGCCGAGTTCGATCTTTGTCGCTGAAAGCCTTTAGGTAAGAAGCTATTGCTGCCGCCGGGTTCTTTCGACGAACATCACTAAAGTAATCAAACGAAACAAGAATGGTAAAAATTCGGTTTGCTGAGCTGCCCCCCGTTTTCCGAAGTTCCGAAGTCTGAGAAGGTAAAGGAACAGGCAGACTAACTCTTCTGACAGGTGCGCTCGAAGACTTAGAAATAGCTTCCTTGCAAAAGTCGCTTATTGTCCAAATTTCATCTATTAGGTCAACCGATGGTCGATATGTGTCCGGGAAGTCAGGCAATTCCCATGCCCAAAAACCAATATGGTTAGAGGCATATTTGAAGACCTCTGGGTGTTCGCTCAGAAGGTGCCCCAGTTGATCAGGATTTACCGCACTTATGAGAGTCGGACTAGTCGCGAAATTGGAAAAATCATAATTTGTAGCGTGTTGCCGTCTCGAGCCGTTAGCCCTAAAAGGCACAAAGCTAGTCTTCAAGCCAGAAGCCTGCAGAAGTGAATAGAGCCGACGAGAGGACTCGCCTACCCCGAGTTCAGCGTCCGCATGTGCAATAACTGAAAGCCCGTTCATACCCTGATACTACTTGCTCGAATCCAGCATCCATCTCAGAGTTTCCTCGAGGGTCAATGCCTTTGGCTTGCCAATATGCGCCCAAAGCTTTGTTGAATCTCCGCGAAGCTTAGACACTTCACCTTTTCGCGCGAATTCCTCGCTAGAAATAACCTCAATGGGCCGACGTGCTAATCTCTCGAGCATAGATATGAGCTCAGAGATTGAAGTCAAGTGGCCCGACGCGATGTTAAAAACTTCCCCCGGAGCGGGGTTCTCGACGAGTTGCGCATACGCCCAAATCACTGTGCGAACATCTGAGAAGTCACGATAGACATCCAAATTTCCTAGGTTCACACTTGGCTTTTCTTGCACGAAGTGTTCAACCAGCTTTGGAATGAGGAAATTTAGTGACTGACCTACACCGGAGTAGTTGAAAGGTCTGACGATTGTGATTGGTAGCTCGCCCATCCACAATTTGGCCATTTTCTCCATCGCCAACTTGCTGACCGCATAGTCGTTAAGAGGATCTAGAGACGATTCTTCGGTAATAGGGTCGTCTATGGAGTTCCCATAAATGTTTGCACTACTCGCAAGAATGACCGAGCGTGGGCGGCTAGGTAGATTCGTGAGCGCTGCCAATAGGTTACGCGTACCAACAACATTCATCTCATAAATTTCAGCCACGTCCCCATGAGCCACAAATGAAATTGCAGCAAGATGAACAACTACCGAAGGATTAACCTTTTCGGCAAACTCTCGAATCTCCGAATAGTTCCGAAGATCTACCTGGCGGACTCTAGAGCTCTCGTCTTCAAATCCTTGCGAGGTTCCCCAAACCTCATACCCTCTGACTTCAAGTTCCTCGGCTAAGTACTTGCCGGTGAACCCTCTAATGCCAGTAATAAGCGCACTTGGTTTAGCGGACAAAACCGGTCTTCTGCCTCTTGATGTCTGCCTCGACCATCATCTTGCAAAGTTCCCCCACGGTAGTTTTTGGTTCCCAGCCAAGTTTGGTCTTTGCCTTCGACGCATCTCCCAATAGAAGTTCAACTTCAGCCGGTCGATAGAACTGAGGATTGACTCGAACGAGTAGCTGGCCAGTGGCTGCATTCACTGCTTGTTCCTCCGCCTCTTCGCCGCTGAATTCCACATCAATCCCAGCTGCCTTGAAAGCCAAACTTACAAAGTCTCTAACGGATGTCGTCTGGTTGGTCGCTAAAACGTATGTGTCGGGTTCGTCGGCTTGCAACATTCGCCACATGCCCTCCACATACTCCTCGGCGTAGCCCCAATCGCGCAAAGCGTTCATGTTTCCTAGCTCGAGCACTTCGTCTGAACCCAAACTTATCCGGGCTACCGAATCGGTGATTTTGCGCGTAACAAATTCTTTTCCTCGGAGGGGCGACTCGTGGTTGAAGAGGATTCCACTTGAACCGAAAATCCCGTAACTTTCTCGGTAATTGATAGTCATCCAATGTGCGTAAAGTTTTGCTACGCCGTATGGGCTTCGGGGGTAGAAACTCGTTACCTCAGACTGAGGTACCTCTTGCACCAAGCCGAACATCTCTGATGTGCTCGCCTGGTAAAAACGAATCGATGGATTTACGATTCGAATCGCCTCAAGAAGGTTCAGCGCTCCGACGCCAGTGATTTGTGCCGTCGTGTTCGGTTGGTCAAATGAGACTCCAACAAAACTCTGAGCAGCAAGATTGTAGACCTCATCTGGCTTCGCCAGCTGCAGAAGTCTGACACTTGAAGACAGATCTGTCAGGTCATGTTCCACCAACGTTAAGTTCTCATGGGTGCGGAGTCCTAGATCATCTAAACGCCAGAAGTCTAATGAACTTGTGCGTCTATATGAGCCAAAAACCGTGTATCCCTTGCTGAGAAGTAGGCGCGCCAGGTACGCGCCGTCTTGCCCTGTGATTCCGGTAATAACTGCTCTATTCAATGTTTTCCCTTTCAAAAGTGATCTCGGCGTCAAGCAAGGAACTTAGGTTCGCGTATTGGCCAAGTAATTCCTCTTGCCGCTTCGCCAATTGATGACCCTTTAAAGCTGAAATATTGTTATCGAAAAACGCGACTAATGCTTCTGCATACTCTTCCGCTGTTGCAGCAAGAAGAGCTAAGGCAGAGTTCACGTTGAACTCACCACAGGATGACACTTTGTCGGATAAAACAGGGACACCCATTGCCTGCGCTTCGAGAATTGGCAGTCCCAAACCTTCGTATTTTGAAGGAAAGAATAATATATCCGAGTTACCCAACGCCGCCTTCAGCTTCTCGTCATCGGCCTCGCGAAACCAGACAACAGACGTACATGAAGACTCCGCTAACTTGAGAAAATCCTCGAGTTCATGACTCGCCACTCGCTCCCGGCCGATAATTGTCAGCTCTATGGGAACCCTTTCACCCGCTATCGCTAGCGCCTTTCCAGCGGAAGAAAAATTTTTCCGATGGTCTAACGCATTCACCATTACAACTCTTAGCGCCCGTTCTCGTCGATGGGTCTGATCGACGACAAACCCCAGAGAATCAAATGGAATAATCGTTGTAACTCTCGAACTCGGGTAATTCGTAAGTTTCACAAAATCTGATTTGGTACTGTCGCTTATCGTCAACACGCGACCGATGTTTTTGGTCATGTACTCATAGCCTTCTCGGTGCTCAACGGCGAACGAAAATGCGTCGACCCATTTTTCAAACACAAGCGTTCCCAAAGAGATGAGATTCGGAACCATGTCCAGAACTATTCCAAAGTCAAATTTGTAGACTTTACTGATTCCAGGTTGACTGAGAACCCATGGGTTTGTGACAAGAGATACCCCGAAATCGCTGGGGTTGAGCTCTTTTTTTGACCACCTTAGTTGCCTTGCCGTTTTATGGGCACCGGAGAATCTCAATTCCCGGATTGGGTCTCCTTTAGACCAAAAGACGGACTCGTTTTTCCTCTTGTTTTCGGCCTGAAATAATTCAGAAGATAGTATTTTGGTCTCTAGTCCAACAAGAATGCCGTCCACGAATGTACCGAATTCGATGGAATAGCCCAGTTTTGAAAATTCACTCCAATAGTGTTGGATGACCCTTCTTACGCCCACATGAGTGGCGTTGAAATCCCTGTCAACTATCAAAAGCGCGCTCTGCTTCAAAATGCCCCCCCCCCAACTTAGTGTCATTTTCTGACGTGCCCCATAAGTCTGCGACCCAACCAAGCGCCGAAATTTGTACTTTGAAGAACTTTACCTAATTTTGAAGCGACCAAATACTGACCGATATTCGACCGAACAAAGGCTCCAACGAACTTGTGGCTCAACAATGACGCTGCAAACCCGCCAAGTCTTGTTGAATCTGGTGCTGGATTGCCCTTCTCAAAACTTGCAATATAGCCATTTCGAGACTCAATCACTTCGAGACTCACAGAATCTGCGTACGCGGGGACGATGCCTGCTTGCTGCATACGTCTAGTAAGTTCTACATCCTCACCCTGACTCCAGAAAAGAAGTTCGTCCCATGGATGTTCTGCTAGAACCCAACGTTTAGCTAACATAACGCCACCGTTGACATACATGTTTGGGTTGTACTCATGCCTCTGCATCAAATGTGACGG
>ERZ650301.613-NODE-613-length-10016-cov-6.282401_pt1 | contig 10016 bp, 9 predicted proteins | sample MGYA00376237_ERZ650301 | MGnify/ENA primary metagenome ERZ650301 (study PRJEB26733, sample SAMN07839255) | wastewater metagenome | biome: small river; feature: stream; material: water | place: USA: North Carolina | collected 2016-04-05 ...
CTAAAACCTCGGGTGGCGCACGCTGGAACTTCCTGGCGGCCTGGGGTTATGCGCTGAAGCAACCGGGTGGTAATGACCAGAAGGCGCGTGAACTGGTCACGAATATTTATAAAAACGTGAAGGTGCTGGATTCGGGGGCGCGTGGTTCGCTGACTACCTTTACCGAGCGTGGTATTGGCGATGTGCTCATTTCCTGGGAAAACGAAGCCTATCTATCAATCAAGGAGTTGGGTCCGGATAAGTTTGACATCGTAACGCCGTCACTATCGATCTTGGCCGAACCCTCAGTGGCTGTCGTGGATAAGGTGGTTGATCGTCGTGGGACTCGCAAAGTAGCGACTGCTTATCTGGAATACCTGTATACCCCGATTGGCCAGGAAATTGCAGCACGTCACTACTATCGTCCGCGTAACAAGGAGATTGCGGCCAAATACAGCGGTAATTTTGCCAAGGTCAAACTGTTTAACATTGACCAGGTCTTTGGTGGTTGGGAAAAAGCACAGAAGACGTACTTTGGTGATGGTGGCGTATTCGACCAGATCATCACTAAAAAGTAAGACGAAGTCGTCCGTTTAAATTACGCCCTCGGCCCGGGTTGAACGGCCGAGGGGGCTGAATCGCGGTCCCGGCTGGCTTATATCAGATTGGTTATAAGCAAAGACTAATTCTGTCTTTTAATAACATAAAGCCTGGACTAGACTGCCACTCCCAACTTAGGAGGTGTCTTCCCATGAAAACGTTAAAAATCCGTACGGTATTTGGTTCTGGCCTGGCAGGGCTCTTGCTGGCAGTGGCACCGAGCACGTTTGCCCAGAACTCGATTCTGAATGTGTCCTATGATGTGGCGCGCGAGCTTTACAAAGACATCAATCCGGCATTCACAGCCAGCTGGCAAGCCAAGGGGAACCCGCCCGTCACGATCAATCAGTCGCATGGTGGGTCCAGCAAGCAGGTAGGCGCAGTCATTGCCGGCCTGGAAGCTGACGTTGTGACCATGAACCAGGTGCCGGATATCCAGATGCTGGTAAAGAGTGGCTTGGTGAATGCAGATTGGCAGAAGCGCCTGCCGAATGATGCGGCACCCTATACCACCACGACCGTTTTTGTTGTCCGCAAAGGCAATCCGAAGGGCATCAAGGATTGGCCGGACCTGATCAAGCCAGGCACGCAAGTGATCATTCCTAACCCAAAGGTAACGGGTAACGGCCGCTATAGCTATCTGGCCGCATGGGGTTATGCCATCAAGAACTACAAGTCAGATGAGAAAGCCAAAGAATTTGTGAAGGCCCTGTTTACCAATGTGCCAGTGCTGGATGGCGGTGGCCGTGGCGCAACCACGACCTTTACCCAACGCGGCATGGGCGATGTGCTGGTCACCTTTGAAAATGAAGCCATGCTGCTCGATAAAGAAATCGGTGGCGACCAGTTCGATATTGTTTATCCGAGCCTGTCGATTGACGCACCAGCGCCTGTTAGCGTGGTTGATAAGGTCGTCGACAAACGCGGCACGCGCAAAGTGTCTACCGCTTACCTGGAATACCTGTGGTCTCCGGAAGGCCAGGAAATTGTCGCCAAGCATTATCTACGCCCACGTAATGCAGCGGTGTTGAAGAAGTACGCCAAAGTGTTCCCGGCAGTCAATACCTTCAGCGTGGAAAAACTGCTGGGTGGCTGGGACAAAGTCATGAAAGAGCAGTTCGCCGACGGCGGTATTTATGACCAGATCATGGTGAAACGATGAGCAAACGCTTGTTCAAGCAAAGCGTGATCCCGGGGTTTGGTATCACCCTGGGGTTTACGCTGGCGTATCTGGGGCTCATCGTCCTCATCCCGCTATCCGCGGTGATCTGGAAAACAACGGATCTAACCTTGCTGCAGTTCTGGCAAACGATCAGTGAGCCACGCGTTGTGGCTTCGTTGAAGTTAAGCTTTGGTGCGTCGCTTATTGCAGCAACCGTGAATGCGGTCTTTGGGCTTGTGCTTGCCTGGGCGCTGGTGCGCTACAGCTTTCCGGGTAAGCGCATTGTCGACACGCTGGTTGATTTGCCGTTTGCGCTACCAACCGCCGTGGCGGGTATCGCATTGACGGCCATCTACGCCAAGAACGGGTGGCTGGGACAATACCTGGAGCCCCTCGGCTTAAAGATTGCATTCACCCCAACGGGCATCATGATCGCACTGATTTTTATCGGCTTGCCTTTTGTCGTGCGCACCGTGCAGCCCGTGCTGGAAGATCTGGACAAGGAGATTGAAGAAGCCGCGGCAAGCCTGGGGGCGAATCGGGCGCAGACCGTGTTCAAAGTCGTTCTGCCGATTATTCTGCCCGCCTTGCTGACCGGTTTTGCCCTGGCCTTTGCACGGGCCGTTGGTGAGTACGGTTCGGTAATCTTTATTGCCGGCAATCTGCCGATGGTCTCTGAAATTGCGCCGCTGATGATTATTACCAAGCTGGAGCAGTACGACTATTCAGGCGCAACCTCGATTGCCGTCGTCATGTTGTTCCTGTCGTTCATATTGTTGCTGGTCGTCAATACATTGCAGGCCTGGACGGCTAAGCGCACAGGGAGGGAAGTCTAATGGCTGGCGGTATTGCAACGGCACTGACGGCTAAATCAGTCAGAGGGCAACAGAAGATCAGTGGCGCTACGCAAGAGTCGCCCTGGGTGCGCCGACTCATTATTGGTACCGGGTTGTTGTATTTTGCGCTGTTTCTCTTGTTGCCACTGGCCTCGGTCTTTGTGGAAGCCTTTCGCAAGGGGTTCGATGCCTATCTTGCCGCGTTAGTTGACCCGGATGCGTTATCTGCGATCAAGCTGACGCTTATTGTGGCCATCGTGTCGGTGCCGATGAATCTGGTTTTTGGCGTCGCTGCTGCCTGGGCGATTACCAAGTTCCAGTTTCCGGGGAAGCGCTTTCTTATCACGATGATCGATCTGCCATTCTCGGTATCACCGGTCATTGCCGGTTTGATCTTTGTGCTGGTCTTTGGCGCGCAGGGTTGGTTTGGCTCCTGGTTTGTGGACAACAACGTCAAGATCATCTTTGCCGTGCCCGGTATTTTGCTGGCCACGATTTTTGTGACCTTTCCCTTTGTTGCCCGTGAACTCATTCCGTTGATGGAGGCGCAAGGCAAGGAAGAAGAAGAGGCAGCCATCGTCCTCGGGGCGAGGGGCTGGCAGGTGTTCCGTTTCGTCACCATGCCGAACATTTTATGGGGGGTGATCTACGGCGTGGTGCTTTGTAATGCGCGCGCTATGGGCGAGTTTGGCGCAGTTTCTGTGGTGTCGGGCCATATTCGTGGTGAAACCAACAGCATGCCGCTGCACGTAGAAATCCTATACAACGAATACAACTTTGCCGCTGCATTTGCGGTTGCGTCGCTACTGGCCATTCTTGCGCTGCTGACTTTGCTGATTAAGACCTTTGTTGAGTGGAAAGCCAACAAGGTCAATTTAGAACTCAAGGAAGATTAATCGTGAGCATCCAAGTTAATAACATCTATAAAACATTTGGTGACTTTAAAGCACTGGATAACGTCAGCCTTGAATTTCCAACAGGCAAGCTCGTTGCACTGCTTGGCCCATCGGGTTGCGGAAAGACAACCTTGCTGCGGATTATTGCCGGATTGGAGTCGGCTAATTCAGGTCAGGTGATTCTAGACGGTGAAGATGCATCGGATCGCCATGTGCGTGAACGCCAAGTTGGCTTTGTGTTTCAGCACTATGCTTTGTTTAAACATATGACTGTGTTTGAGAACGTCGCCTTTGGTTTACGGGTTAAACCGCGCAGCGAGCGGCCTAGTGACGCTGTGATCAAGAAAAAAGTACACGACTTGCTGGACCTGGTGCAGTTGGATTGGTTGGCTGATCGCTTCCCCTCCCAATTGTCCGGCGGTCAGCGTCAGCGGATTGCCCTGGCGCGAGCGTTGGCCGTTGAGCCGAAAGTATTGCTGCTCGACGAGCCCTTTGGCGCACTGGATGCCAAGGTGCGAAAAGAACTCCGCCGCTGGTTACGCCGTTTGCACGACGAAATTCATGTCACCTCAATTTTTGTGACGCACGACCAGGAAGAAGCCCTGGAAGTAGCGGATGAAGTGGTGCTCATGAATCAGGGACGGGTAGAGCAAGTGGGCACGCCGGATCAGGTATACGACGAGCCGGCGTCACCCTTTGTGTACAGCTTTTTGGGTTCTGTGAATCTATTCCATGGGCGTGTTGACGGTGACGTCGTCCATGTGGGCCCGCACCAACTGGAACATGGGGGTTCGGCCATTGCTGACGGTTCATCAGTGGTGGCTTTTGCCCGTCCGCATGAGCTGACCATCTCCAAAGATCCGGCGGCACGCGGTGTCTATGCTGTCGTTGAGCGTGTGTTGACCTTTGGAGCGACCTCGCGCGTTGAACTGATCGGCCTCGACATTAACGACGACAAAACCAATCAGAATTATGAAGTGGAGCTCACGCGCCTTGAGATCGCTGGGTTGAACGTGAAGGAAGGTGACCGGGTATATCTGGTACCCAAGAAGCTGAGTGTTTTTGAACATAAGGAAGCGGCGGCATGAACTTTCAGCAGCTTCGGATTGTTCGCGAAACCGTGCGTCAGAATTTCAATCTGACCGAGGTTGCCGAAGCGCTGTTTACATCGCAACCGGGTGTGAGCAAACACATCAAGGATCTGGAAGATGAGCTGGGTGTTGAGCTCTTTGTGCGCAAAGGCAAGCGGCTGATTGGCCTAACGGAGCCAGGTAAGGAACTGATTGGTATTGTGGAGCGCCTGTTGCTTGATGCACAGAACATCAAACAACTGGCCGACCAGTTTACCCAGAAAGATCAAGGGCAGCTCGTCATTGCCACGACCCATACGCAAGCGCGTTATGTATTGCCGAAAGTCGTTAAAGTCTTTAAGGATGCTTTCCCGAAGGTCCATCTGGTATTGCATCAAGGCAGTCCGGCGGAGATTGTCTCGATGCTGCAGACAGGCCAGGCAGACATCGGTATCGCCACAGAAGCACTGGATACTGCCCCGGAGATTGCCACATTTCCTTACTATCAATGGCGACATGCGCTGATCGTGCCCAAGGGGCATCCTTTGGCGTCGCTCAAGGGCTTAACACTCAAAGATATTGCCGCGTACCCGATCATTACTTATCACGAAGGCTACACCGGTCGCGGCCAACTGGATAAAGCTTTTGCCGATGAAGGTTTGGCGCCCGACATCGTGATGTCTGCGCTTGATGCGGACGTGATTAAGGCCTATGTTGAGTTGGGCCTGGGTATTGGTATCGTTGCGTCGATGGCGTACTACGCAGAGCGGGATACCAATCTCTCACTGTCTGAGTCAGAACACCTTTTTCGCTTGAATACCACGTTGATCGGTGTTCGTCGCGGGCACTACTTGCGTGGCTACGCCTACAAGTTTATTGAGCTTTGTGCCGCCGAACACACCGAGGCAGTAGTACGACAGCAGGCAACGCAGCTAGCCTAGTGCACTGAAGATTGGGTAGGTCGCCTTGATCAGCATGCTGAGGGCAACGATCAAGGAGAACAGCGCAAAAGCCTGTTGCAAACGTGGTCCACGCACTTTTTCACCCATCGACCGCCCCAGCACCATGCCAATCAAAGCACCCGACGCAAACGGCAGTGCAATGGCCCACTGCATGGCCCCTGAAATTGATGCACCCACCACCCCCCCCAGAGAGACCACGGTAATGACACCAAGTGATGTGGCGATAATGGATCGCACAGGCAGGTTGGTGACTTTTTTAAGGGCGGGCACGATCACAAACCCACCGCCAACACCCAGCAAACCCGATAGAAATCCTGCGCCCATGCCCGACAAAACCATGGCGCGAAAACAGGGGAGGGTCCAGGTCAGTTTGCCACGGGTCTGATCGAGCAGACAGGGTGGGCCGCAGCTGTCGTCAGAGGATAGGCCTGCCAGTTCTCGTTGTGCCTGGCGATACATGTTGAACGCCACGTACATCAGCACCAATGAAAAAATAAGCGCGAGTGGCTCGTTCGGCATCCGGCTGGATGCCCATAAACCGAGTGGCGAGAGCGCCAGCCCGAATGCCGACATCACAGCGGCGGCCTTGTAGCGCAGAACGCCTGCACGAAAACCCATCAACGCGCCGATCGATGCGGCAAGCGCAACCGCCAGCAAGGCGACGGGCGCAGCCTCCGCCACGGTCAAACCAAGGCCAAATACCAGCAGGGGCACCGCGATGATGGCACCACCCGCGCCGGTGAGCGCCAGAACAGCACCCACAGCAAGCCCGAGCGCCAGGGCTAAGAGTAGCGGCGCTTCGATCATTGCGCCGGTGCTGGCGAAAAAATGAAACAAATCACAGGGATATCCAATTGAGGTTCAATCATATACACTATTCATATCTTATCAAATTATCGAGTGAAATGAATCCGATCGTTAAAGGCTTCTTCGACCATGATACTTGGACGGTCACCTATGTGGTCTATGAGAAACCAGGCAGCCCCTGCGCCATCATAGATTCGGTTCTGGATTACGACCCCAAGTCAGGACGGACTTCAACGGCTGCGGCTGATGAAGTGATTGCATTTGTTCATGCCAATAACCTGCAGGTTGCGTGGATTCTTGAGACGCATGCGCATGCCGATCACTTGACGGCAGCGCCTTATCTCAAAGAAAAGCTCGGCGGACGCACGGCGATTGGCGCAAACATCCGCATTGTGCAGGAAGTCTTCAAAGGCATTTTCAACCTGGAAAGCAGCTTTGCCACCGATGGTTCTCAATTTGACCATTTGTTTGCCGAGGGCGAGACGTTTCAAATTGGTCAGCTCGCAGGGGAGGTGATGTATCTGCCCGGGCACACCCCTGCCTGCGCGGGATACCGCATCGGCAATGCGGTGTTCGTCGGTGATACGATCGCGATGCCCGATGTTGGAACCGCCCGCTGTGATTTCCCGGGGGGTGATGCGTCGATTCTGTATCAGTCCATCAAAAAGCTGCTGAGTCTGCCCCCGGACACGCGCCTATTCATGTGTCACGACTATCCGCCGGCTGGGCGTGATGTCTGTTTTGAAACGACGGTTGCGGCGGAGCGCGAAAAGAACATTCATGTTCATGATGGGGTTGATGAGGCTACCTATGTCGACATGCGCACCACCCGAGATCAAGGTCTGGCCATGCCAGTGCTGATACTTCCTGCGGTTCAGGTCAATATTCGGGCAGGTCATCTGCCGCCGCCCGAGCAGAACGGGGTGTCTTACCTCAAGATTCCTTTGAATGCGCTCTAAGTGAAAACACCTTTAAAGCAGCATCCCCAGCGCCAACAGCAAGCCAAACAGCAGACAGCTGATGATGGTCGTCGGAATGACGATCATCAGTTGCGCCCGATCTGTCGGGTTTTTAAAGAGTTTACTCAGCCCGAATAAGGCGGGAATAGCGGCCAGGAAAGCGAGGGCCGTGGTGCCGGGTAGTTGGTCGTTGAAGATCCCGATTGCAACAATCATGATCGCACCGCTATAAAGCGCCAGACTGCCCCAGGGCGCGACCTGCGTGCCCCAGCGCACGATGACAGTCTTTTTCCCTGCAGCCCGATCCGCTATCCGGTCGGGGATCTGGTTGACGAAAAGCACATTGGCCACCAATAACGCATAGGCCAGGCCAGTCAGCACGGCGCTCTCTGAGACACTTTTTTGTTGTACGTAGTCGCTACCGAGCACCACCATCAGCCAGGCCAGAATAATGGTCAGTTCGCCAACGCCCCGGCTTTGTAGGGAAAAGGGCTTTGAGGAATAAGCCCAACCGGCAAATAAACCGATCAGTCCGATGCAGATCAAACCAGGACCACTTTCCCAGACCAGATAGAGCCCGGACGGTATGACAACGCCAAGCAGCAGATAACCAAAGCGCGCTGTTTGGCGGCTGGTCAATACACCGTCTTGAATGAACCTGCTACCGCCGGTAAACGGGTAGATCCGATCAACATTGGCGGCATCACTACCGTTGCGGGCATCATAATAGTCATTGATCACATTAGCGCCGGCATGCGCGATCAGTGCAAATAGAATGGTCAGCGCCGCCAGCCATGTCGATCGATAGGCATGTGCTGCCATCGCGGCGCTCAGACCAAGGAGCACGCCAACCAGGGTCACCGATAAAAAAGCCGGGCGCGTCGCCGCTAGCCAGATGCTGGCAGCTTGTTTCATTGGAGAGCGACTCAGGGACGACGCGGTTCGAGTGGGCTGCCTGGCGTTGTTTTGTGCACAAAAACCGCCTTGGCAATGTCGGTCACCCAGATAATGCCGTCGCCCAGCTGACCGGTTTGAGCGATATCGGTGATGCAGTCCACAATGCTGTCGGCGATTTCATCCGGACACACAATTTCAATGCGTGTCTTCTTGGTGAAATCGGTCAGTTCGTCTTTGATAGATACCGGTGGTCCATGACGCGATGGGGCTGAGCAGCCTTCTGCCTGAGAAATCGTCATGCCCGGAAAGCCGGGCAGACTCAGCAATGATTTGCGCAGCTGAGGCAATTTATTGGGGCGAATAATGGCTTTAATTTCTTTCATAAGGCTCAACCTGATTATGCTTCGACAGACTTCTCTTCGAAATAAGGATACAGCACCGGCAACACAAGCAGGGTAAGTGCTGTTGAAGAGAGCAGCCCGGAAATCACCACCACCGCCAACGGCCGGGTGACTTCTGAGCCAGGTCCGGATGAAAAAAGCATCGGAATCAACGCCAGTAAGGCAACACTGGCGGTCATCATTACCGGGCGGAAGCGGTGTTCACAGCCTTCATAAACAGCCCGTTGGGTACTGTAGCCTTCATCACGCAACTGGCGGATAAACGAAACCAGAACGACACCGTTGAGCACAGCGATGCCCCACAAGTTAATAAAGCCAACCGCTGCAGGCACCGATAGATATTCCCCTGAAAGCAACAAACCGAAAATGCCGCCAATCGATGCAAAGGGCAGCACCAGAATGATCAGCGTGGCCATACGCAGGGAGTTAAACAGGATAAACAGCAAGAAGAAAATCGCCGCAATGGTAATCGGAATAATGATCATCAAGCGCGACATAGCGCGTTGCATATTCTCGAACTGCCCACCCCAATCCAGGGTGTAGCCTTGCGGTATGTTGACTTGCTGAGCGATCTTCTTCTGGGCTTCGCTGACAAAACCACCCAGATCACGATCCTGAACATTCACCCCCACGACCAGTCGGCGTTTACCCGCTTCACGAGAAATTTGTGTCGGACCATCGAGTAGCTCAACCTTGGCGATGTCTTTCAATGGCACCAACGCGCCGCCGGGGCCTTTGAGGACAATGTTTTCAAAGGCTTCTGGGTTTTCGCGATAGACCTTGGGGTAGCGAAGAACGAGCGGGAAGCGACGTTCGCCCTCGTAAATCTGGGTTGCTTCACGGCCGCCATTGGCGATTTCGATAACGTTATTGACCTCTTCTACATTCAGGCCGTAGCGAGCAATCGCATCGCGATCAATGGTGAATGTCAGATAGTTCTGACCCGTCACCTGTTCGATACGCAGATCATTGGCGCCTTCCATACCACTTAAAACACGACCGATCTGGCTACCCAGTTTGCGCAGTTCCTGGATGTCATCGCCAAAAATTTTGACGGCCACTTGAGAGCGCACACCGGACACCATTTCATCCACGCGAGCCGCAATCGGTTGGGAAATACCTGTTTCCACACCCGGTAATGCCTTGAGCGCCGCTCGCACCTGATCCTCGATCTTAATTTGGCTTAACTTGCGTTGGCTCTTGTCTTTGAGGGAGACGATCGGGTCTGATTCGTTCGGCTGCCCAGGGTCGGCCGGAGATTCGCCGCGGCCTAATCTTGACACCGCCGATTTAACCCCCGGTATGCTCGCAATGCGTTTCATCGCCTCGAATTCCATCTTGATGGATTCATCGAGCGATATATTCGCAGCACGCACAATCACCGGGGTGATGGCCCCTTCCTTCATAATCGGAATAAAAGACTTAGATCGGAAGAGCGTCGTGTAGG
>ERZ650301.614-NODE-614-length-10010-cov-7.975791_pt1 | contig 10010 bp, 8 predicted proteins | sample MGYA00376237_ERZ650301 | MGnify/ENA primary metagenome ERZ650301 (study PRJEB26733, sample SAMN07839255) | wastewater metagenome | biome: small river; feature: stream; material: water | place: USA: North Carolina | collected 2016-04-05 ...
GCAGGTGGTTGTAAAACCCGGTGCGTCGCTGGCTGGCCAGCTGGAAATCCATGTACGACAGCTTGAGCGAGTTGTCGTATTCCCACAGGGCTTCGGGTTTGAGCTCATCGCGTGCGCCCGGCAGTTGCAACAGCGCAGCGGCTTTGGGGCCCACCAGCGCACGGCGCCAGACCAGCCAACATTCCCACAGGGCCTGGGGGTCAAAGCCCGGGGCGGTGGGCTCGATGTGAGCCCCGGCGTTTTGCATCGCACGCAAGGCGTCTTCGCAAACACCCACAATGCCGTCTTCCATGGCCAGATGACCGCCCAGATCTCCCAGCCAGCCAACCCGAAGGCCCTGGAGTGCATCGGGCGTGTACTGGATGCCCGAGACGTCCAGCGTCGCGTTGATCGACAGGGGTTGACGCCGGTCGTGGCCCGCTTGCGTGGCCAGCAGCCTTGCCAGGTCTTGCACGCTGCGGGCCATGGGGCCTTCGGTGCCGAGTTGGTCCACCCACACATCGGCACCCGGGCCGAAGGGCACGCGGCCTTGCGAAGGGCGCATGCCAAAGATGTGGTTCCAGCCCGCCGGGTTGCGCAGGCTGCCCATGAAGTCCGAGCCGTCTGCCACCGGCAGCAGGCGCTGGGCCAGCGCCACAGCCGCGCCGCCGCTGCTGCCGCCTGCGCTCACGGTGGTGTCCCAGGCGTTGGGTGTGGTACCAAACAAGGTGTTGAAGGTGTGCGAGCCCAGACCCAACTCGGGCATGTTGGTCTTGCCGATCACAAGGGCACCTGCGGCTTTCATGCGCTCGGTCATGATGCTGTCGGCACGGGGCATTTGCCCGGCCAACAAACGGCTGCCAAAGGTGGTCGGAAAACCCACGGCATGCCCGGTGTCCTTGATGGCTTGCGGGATGCCATGCAGCCAGCCGCGCGACTGGCCTTGCGCCAGTTCATCGTCGCACTGCCGCGCTTGAGCCAACAGGGTGTCGCTTGGCGCCAGATTGACGATGGCGTTGTAGCGTGGATTGAGCGCTTGGATGCGCTGCAGGTAAGCCTGCATGACCTCGGTGCAAGAGAATTGCCCTTGGTGGATGCGCTCAGACAGTTCGCTGGCGTTGAAGTCGGTGATGTCGGTCATGGGCGCGTCGTTCAGTTCAGGTGTGGGGGCGGCACGAAGCCGCACCATTCGGTTTCGAGCCAGCGGGCCATTTTCAGGCACAGGGGGTCGGCGAGGGTGTCACCGATGATCTGCGCTCCGACGGGCAAGCCCTCAGGGCTTTGCCCGATCGGGATGGCGGTGGCGGGCAGGCCGACCACGCCGGGGTAACCGGCCCAAAACAGGCTGTCGGTGTGGGGCTGGTCCTGGCCGTTGACCTGGAGCATGCGCTCCCAGCGTTCCCCTTGTTGGTCGTGCAAAAAAGCAGGCGAGGTGGCGACCGGGGTGATCAGCAGGTCCACCGTGTCAAAGTAGCTGCGCCATTGGGCACGCAGCACGGCACGTTGCTGGTCAAACTCGACCCAGTCGCGGTGCGTGAGGGTGCTGCCGCGCCAGACGCGCTCGCGCATGGTGTCATGCGCTGGGTCAGCTTCTTGGGCCAGGGTTTGGAATCGGGCATAGGTTGCGTCGTCCAGCCAGGCCCCGGTGGCTGCGCGCAGCAGGTGCATGTACACACGGTGCGACTGCGCGCTGTCCACCGGGCGGTGGTCCTCCAGCACGGTCACGCCTTGTGCGCGCAAAAAATCGGCCAGGGCATGCAGGCGGTTCTGGATGCTGTGGTCCACACGCGCTTCGGGGTCGTCGTAGACGATGGCCACGCGGCATTGCTGCGGGGCTTTGTCGGTGCGCCGCCATTGGGCAGGCGTCCAGCCCATCGGGCCGAACTGCTGCAAAGGCGTGGTCAGCACCTGCATGGCCAGTTGCAAATCTTGTGCGCTGCGCGCCAGCGGGCCAGCCACGGCGATGTCCAGGCTGTCGATGCAGCGCACGCCCGGCAGCTGGTGCCCTTGCATGGGCACCACGCCCCAGGTGGGCTTGTGGCCATACACGCCGCAGTAATGCGCGGGGTTGCGGATCGAGGCACCGATGTCGCTGCCCAGCTCCAGCGGTGTCATGCCTGCGGCCAGTGCGGCGCTGGCCCCGCCCGACGAGCCGCCGGGCGTGCGCCTCAGGTCCCAGGGGTTGTTCGTGGTGCCATAGACCGGGTTGAACGATTGCCAGTCGCCCAGGGCCACCGGCACATTGGTTTTGCCAAACACCACGGCACCCGCATCCTGCAGGCGCTGCACGGCCAGAGCCGGGCGTTGGGCGATGTTGTCCTTGTACTGCGGAAAGCCCCAGCAGGTGGGCGTGCCCAGCAGATCGAAGGACTCCTTGACGGTCATGGGCAGACCGTGCAACGGGCCCCAGTGCTCGCCGCGCCGCCAGGCCGCATCGGCCTCGTGGGCACGCTGGCGGGCGGTGTCGAAATCGCGCACCACCACGGCGTTGATGGCCGGGTCCAGTTGCTGCACGCGCTGGATGTGCTGCTCCAGCAACTCCAGGCTGGAGATGTCTCCTGCCCGCAACCGCGCGAGCATGTCGGTGGCCGTGCGCCAAGGGGGGTTCACACGAGGCACCTCAAAACCCAAGAGCCTCGCCAGGGCGAATCATCACTGTGGTTGCAGATTGATCGACTTGGCGATGGCCTGGTAGCGCGCGGTTTCGCTGTTGTACACACGGGCCAGCTCTTCGGGGCTCATGGGCTTGGCCACGGTGTTGCCGGTGGCTTCATAGGCTTTGCGGATGTCGGCGTTTTGCAAAGCTTCGTAGATGGCCTTGTTCAGCCGTGCGGTCACGTCAGCGGGGGTGTTCTTGGGCACTTCGATGCCGGCCCACAGGTCGAACTCAAAGCCTTCCAGGCCTTTTTGGGCGGCCAGGGCCGGGATGTTGGGAAAGCGGGGATGCGGCGTTTTGGTGGTCAAGCCCAGGGCTTTGACTTTGCCTTCGGTGATCATGGCGGGCGTGCTGCCGGCCAGCGGGATGAAGACCATGTCGATCTGGCCGCCCATCAGGTCGGTCATGAGGGGGGCGGCGCCCTTGTAGGGCACATGCAGCATCTTGGTGCCGGTTTGCTGGGCGAATTTTTCACCGATCAGGTGGTACAGCGAGCCGGGGCCCACGCTGCCGTAGGACAGCTCCTTGGCGCCTGGCTTTTTGGCCATGGCGATGAGCTCTTCCACATTGTTGGCGGGCAGGTCTTTGCGGGTGATCAGCACCATGGTCGTGGTCACCAGTTGGGCTGCCAGCTTCATGTCATCGGGTTTGAACTTCACGGCCGACATGGCCAGAGGGGCCAGCACCAGCTCCATGGGGGTGCCCAGCGTCATGTTGTAACCGTCAGCGGGGGCGCTCAACACTTTTTGAATGCCGATGGCACCGCCCACGCCGCCGATGTTTTCAATGATCACCGGCTGGCCCAGCAGCCGGTTGAGTTCAGGCTGGAGTTGCCGCGCCACAAAGTCAGAAGGACCGCCTGCAGGGTAGGGGACCACCAGGTTGACCGCTTTGCTGGGGAAGGTTTGCGCCGCCGCCTGAAGCACGGCAGCACTGCACAGCAAGCCGAAAAGTGATCGCTTGAGCCATTGAGAGGTGTTCATCGTTGTCTTCCTTGTGTGGTGATCAGGGGCGGCCGCTTGGGGCACACCAGGGGCAAGTCTGAACCCGCACTGGGGGGCAACGCTATCGAAAAGTGGCAAACCGGCTCCGGGGTTTACCCGGTGCGGTTTAACCCTGCCGCTGGTGCAAGGTGCTGGAAGGCAATTCGCCAAACAGGCGTTTGTAGTCCTGTGAAAACTGGCTCAGGTGCCAAAAGCCCCAGTGCGAGGCGATGTCCTGGATGGTCACGCCCGGCGCCGCTTGACGCAAAGCCCGCCGCACACTGTTCAGGCGCAAGGACCGCAGGTATTTCACGGGCGTGGTGCCCAGCACGTCCTGAAAACAGTAGTTGAGCTTGCGTCGGCTGGTGCCCACGCGGCTGCACACCTCCAGAATGGACAGGGGCTCGTCGGCATGGCCCAGCATCAGCTCGCAGGCGCGGTCCACCAGCTTTTTGCGCCGCTCCAGGGTGGGCAGCTCGGAGGTGTCCACTTGGGCGGGCAGGGCTTCGAGCCATTCCATCAGGATCTCGTCACGCAGCTGGCGCAGCGCCTGCTCGTCGTGCTGGCGGTGGGCCAGGGCGCTGGCCTGGTCGAGCAAGGTCAGTTGCAGATCGCGCAGGTTCTGCGCCTTGATGTCGGTGGTGGGCAGCACCAGCTGTTTCTCCAGCCAGTGCGCCAGAGGTTTTTGGTACATGCGCTCCCACAGCGGGTTGAGCAAGCTGCGTTCAACCACCACCGCGATCAGCGTGAAGTGGGGCGGCGTGGTCAGGTCCACCTCGTCACCCTTGCCGCACATGATGGCGTGCGCAGGCACCCGCTGGCCGTTGAAAAACAGGTCGGGCGAATCCTGCAGCGCCATGGCAAAGCCGTACACGCTGTCGTCGAGCCGCCCGCGCTGGCGCAAGGCGATGCTGGTGTCCTCGCGCAGCAGCGTCACCTCGGGCAGCTGCACCTGGTGGATGCGGCCCTTGAACTGGCCAGGCGAGAGCTGCTCGTACTGCAGCGCCCAGCCTTGCTGGGCCAGGGCGTGCTGGTCCATGTCCTGGGTGTCCAGCACTTGGACCCAGGGGGCGTCGTTCTCGTGGGGGCTCATCAATGGGGCAAAAGGGTCGGGCAGGGCATGCACGAGAGTGTGCCTGCTTCCGCTGAGCGGGCTTTTCGTGAAAACCCGGGGTGTGCGGTGCCCAAACTTGATAGTTCGATTTCGTCCTTCTCCCTAGGATGGGTGGGCACCGAAAGACACTGAATGAAGCTGCGCCTGGCTGTTTTGCTGACCAACGACGACACCTCGCCGTTTGCCGCGCATTTTCCGAACGACGGGCAAAAGGTGGTCCAGCTGCTGCAGCCCCTGCGCCCGGACTGGTCTTTCGAGGTGCTGCCGGTCAAGGACGGCGTGCTGCCCAGTGGTCCGCAGGATTTCGATGGCTACGTCATCACCGGCAGCCCGGCCTCGGTCAACGACGACTCACTGCCCTGGGTAGGGCAGCTGCTGGCCTTCATCCGCGCCGTCGATGCGGCCCGTCAGCCGCTGATTGGCCTGTGCTTTGGCCACCAGGCGGTGGCCCGGGCGCTGGGCGGGCAGGTGGCGCGCAACGCCGCGGGCTGGGGCCTGGGCACGGCGGCCACGCACTGGCAGCAAGCCCGCCCCTGGATGCAGCCTTTTCACGCCATCACCACCTTGATGGCCGCCCACAACGAACAGGTCACCCGCATGCCCGAGGGGGCCGAGTGCCTGGGCGGCAGCGATTTTTGCCCCATCGGCTCGATGCAGATCGGTCAGCACATCTGGACCACGCAGTACCACCCCGAAATGCCGCGGGTCTTCATGCAGGCCCTGCTGGGCTACCTGGCCGACAAGCTCGATGCCGACACTCTGGCCCGTGCCCACACCAGTCTGAACAACGCCGCCGATGTGCCGTTGTTCGGTCAGTGGATGGTGCAATTCATTGAACACGCGAGGAACACCCGCTCATGACCGTCTGGACCCCCACCGACGATGGCCACGCCGACTTGGCGGACCACGACAGCTATGTGAACGGCACGCCGCACAACACCTTCAAGCGTCTGCGCGACGAGGACCCGATGGCCTGGTGCGACTGGGCGGATGGCAAGGGCTTCTGGTCGGTCACGCGGCATGCCGACATTCTGGAGCTCAACCGCAACCACCAGCGCCTGTCTTCGGCACAAGGCATCCGCATGGAAGACCAGACCCGCGAGGAATACCTTGCGCGGCGCACCTTCCAGGAGACCGACCCGCCCGAACACACCCGCACCCGCATGCTGGTGGCCAAGGCTTTTTCCAAACCCATGATGGCGCTCTACGAAGCGCAGATCCGCGAACTCTGCGTGGGCATCCTCGACCAGGCCCTGGCGCTGGGTGAGTTTGACGCCACGCACCAGATCGCCCGCCAGCTGCCCATGCGCATGCTCGGGCGCATCGCGGGCCTGCCCGAGGAGGACCTGGACTGGCTGGTGGACAAGGGCGATGCGCTCATGGCCAACACCGACAGCGATTTCACCAGCCATGTGGTGGACAAGATGGACACCGAGGCCTACCGCTTCATGCCGTTCCGCTCGCCCGCCGGGGCCGACCTGTACGACTACGCCGCGAAGCTGATGGACCGCAAGCGGGATGCTGGTGACACCAGCGGTGTGCTGCACCTGATCACCCAGCCCGATGCGCAAGGCAACGTGATCAGCGACACCGAGTTCCGCAACTTTTTTTGCCTGCTGGTGGCGGCGGGCAACGACACCACGCGCTATTCGATTGCCGCAGACTTGCACGCGTTGGCCCACCAGCCGGGCCTGATGCAGCAACTCAAGGCGGTGCAGGGCGAAGCCGCCTGGGAAGGCGTGGCCGACGAGTTCATCCGCTGGGCATCGCCTGCCACGCACTTTCGCCGCACCGCGACCGAAGATTTTGAGTACCACGGCAAGCAAATCAAGGCGGGCGACAAGGTGCTGCTGTGGTTCATCTCGGGCAACCGCGATGAGCGGGCTTTTGAGCAGCCGTTCACCGTCAAGCTGGACCGGGGCGTGAACCGTCATCTGTCTTTTGGGCAAGGCGGGGCGCACGCCTGTCTGGGCATGTGGCTGGCGCGGCTGGAGCTGCGGGTCTTGTTGCAAGAGCTGATCAAGCGGGTGGATCGCATCGAGCAAACGGGCGAACACGCCTTTTTGCGCTCGAATTTTGTCTGTGGCATCAAACGCCTGCCGGTGCGCATGCACCTTGTCTGAAGGGAATCACCATGTCGAATGTTCAAGAACGCCTGCGGGTGCTGTTTTGTGACCACCTGGCCATTGCGCGGGGCAAATACGTCACGCTCAAACCCGGGCAGGGCGGTGGCGCGCGCTTTTGCCGTGGCACCTTCGGCGTGACCTATGAAAAAGAGCTGATCCCCGTGCCCGGTGCCATGGTCATGGAAGGCCTGCCCGACATGGAGGCGGTCTACACCGCCGAAGACATCCGCCCCGGCTGGCAGCCCTTCACCCAGGTGGCGATTGGTGACCTCAAAGCCAACGACGGCACGCCCCTGCCCATGTGCGGGCGCAGCGCTTTGAAGCGCGCTGTGGCCGACTGGCAGGCCATGGGCTACGACCCGATGGTGGGCATCGAGCTCGAAGCCTTTGCCTTCCAGATCGAGCCCGACGGCTCGCTCAAACCCTACGACACGCCTGCGGCCCATGTGTACGCCACCGGCCCCTTTGCCGACCCGAGGGGCTTCACAGACGCCCTGTGGGAAAAAGCCACGGCAGCGGGCTTTCGCATCGACAGCATGAACACCGAATACGACGCGCCGCAGTTCGAGTTCACGCTGACCTACGACCGCGCCGTCAAGGCGGTGGACGACATCTTTTTGTTCCGCCTGCTGGCGCGCGAGGTGGCTTTCCAGCACGGCATCGTGCTGACCTTCATGCCCAAACCCATCCTCACCGTGGGCGGCAGTGGGGTGCACATCAACTTCAGCCTGCGCGATGCCCAAGGCCACAACGCCATCTCGGGTGGGCACGACGCCAGCCAGTTCAACGCATTGACGCTGGGTTGCACGGCCGGGCTGATGCAGCACCACCAGGCGCTGGCGGGTCTGCTGGCACCCAGCGCCAACTCGTACCAGCGCCTGCAACCGGCCAGCCTGTCGGGCTTCTGGCAAAACTGGGCGGTGGACCACCGGGGCGTCACGGTGCGCCTGTCGGCCGAAAGTGGCCCCGGCGCGCGCATCGAGCACCGCATGGGCGACGCTGCGGCCAACCCCTACACCCACACCGCCGCTGTGCTGCAGGCTGCCCGTTTGGGCGTGGTCAACGCTTACAAGCTCCAGCCCGCAGAGACCGGCGACTGCCTGGAAAACAAGGACGCCACCCACAGCGTGCCCGACACCTTGTCGGGCGCGTTGGATGCGCTCGAAGCCGACACGGCGCTCACGCAAGCGCTGGGTGAGGGCCTGGTGGCCAACCATGTGGGCATCAAGCGCCACGAGATCGAACGCACCGCAGGCCTGGAAGGCGATGCGCTGCGCGACCATTACATCCGATTCATCTGAACTGAAAGAACCCACCCCATGCCCCAAGTGCACTGGATCATGAGCAACGGCGATCGCGTGAGCGATGACGTGAACGACGGCACCAACCTGATGGACGCCGCCCAGATGAACGGCATCCCCGGCGTCGCGGGCGAATGCGGCGGCTGCCTGTCGTGCGCCACTTGCCATGTGTATGTCGATGAGGCCTGGCTGGCCGCCTGCCCGCCGATGGATGAGGTGGAAAACGCCATGCTCGACATCGTCACCTCGCCACGCCAGGCGGGCAGCCGCCTGAGCTGCCAGCTGATCGCGTCCCCTGCGCTGGACGGGATCGTTTTACATGTACCAGATTGAAAGCAAACCATGAAACAAGAACAGATCGACGCGCTGCGTCACCAGCCGATTCCCGATCAAGGGCTGCTGATCGACGGGCAGTGGGCAGCGACCGCGTCCGGCCAGACTTTGCCCGTGGTCTCACCCATCGATGGGCAGCAGCTGTGCACCATCGCGGCCGCCGGACCTGTGGATGTCGACCGCGCCGTGCAGGCGGCCCGCCGCAGCTTCGAGCAAGGCGTGTGGTCGCGCATGGTGCCTGCCGAGCGCAAGAAAATTTTGCACCGCATTGCGGATCGCATCGAGGCGCACCATGCCGAGCTGGCGGTGCTGGGCGTGCGCGACAACGGCACCGAGATCGCCATGGCCTGGAAGGCCGAGCCGGGCAGCGCAGCGGGCACCTTCCGCTATTACGCCGAGTGCGTGGACAAGGTCAACGGTGAGATTGCCCCCACGCCCGAAGGCACCTTGGGCTTGATCCACAAGGAGGCGGTGGGTGTGGTCGCGGCCATCGTGCCGTGGAACTTCCCGCTGATGATCGGCGCCTGGAAGATCGCCCCGGCGCTGGCGGCGGGCAATTCGGTGGTGCTCAAACCGTCCGAAGACGCGTCGCTGTCTTTGCTGCGCCTGGCGCAGCTGTGTCTGGACGCGGGCTTGCCGCCGGGCGTGCTGAATGTGGTGACCGGTACGGGTGCTGTGGCGGGCGAGGCGCTGGCGCGGCACATGGACGTGGACATCCTGACCTTCACCGGCTCCGGCCCGGTGGGCCGCATGCTGCTGAAAGCCTCGGCCGAGTCCAACCTGAAACGGGTGTACCTGGAGCTGGGCGGCAAGTCGCCAAATATCGTCTTTGACGATGCACCTGATCTGGCTCAAGCGGCCAAGGTGTCGGCCATGGGCATCTTCCGCAACAGCGGGCAGGTGTGTGTGGCGGGCTCGCGCCTACTGGTACAGCGCTCCGTGCATGACGAATTTGTGGAGCGCCTGCAAAACATCGCCGCCAGCCTGCGCGTGGGTGACCCGCTCGATGTGACGATGGACATCGGTGCCGTGAGCAGCGCCCGTCAGCTGGCGCGCAACCAGAGCATGCTGGCGCGTGCGCTGGCGCAGGGCGCCCGCCTGCGCACGGGCGGGCAGGTGATCGCGCCTGTGCCGGGTGGCCAGTACATGAGCCCTGCCGTGCTCGATGCGGTGCAGCCCGAGATGGACATTGCGCGGCAGGAAGTCTTTGGCCCGGTGCTGGTGGCGATGAGCTTCCGCACGCCCGCTGAAGCGGTACAACTGGCCAACAACACCGTGTATGGACTGGCGGCCTGCGTGTGGACCGAAAACATTTCGCTGGCGCTGGACATGGCACCGCAGATCAAAGCCGGTGTGGTGTGGATTAACACCGCCAACCAGTTCGACGCTGCTTGCGGCTTCGGTGGCTACCGCGAATCGGGCTATGGCCGCGAAGGCTCGCGCCACGGCCTGGACGACTACCTCCAGTGGAAATACCTTTGCCAGGGCAATTTGCAATGACCAATCTCTTCAAGGCGG
>ERZ650301.615-NODE-615-length-10005-cov-9.024824_pt1 | contig 10005 bp, 9 predicted proteins | sample MGYA00376237_ERZ650301 | MGnify/ENA primary metagenome ERZ650301 (study PRJEB26733, sample SAMN07839255) | wastewater metagenome | biome: small river; feature: stream; material: water | place: USA: North Carolina | collected 2016-04-05 ...
CCTGGTTTCATACTTATGGCTTTCCGGTGGTCACCACCAATTGCTCCAATAACTACGGCCCATACCACTTCCCAGAGAAATTGATTCCCTTGGTGATTCTGAATGCGCTTAATAGCAAGCCATTACCTATTTATGGCGATGGTCAGCAGATTCGTGATTGGCTCTATGTTGGCGATCATTGCTCAGCCATTCGTGAAGTATTAGCTAAAGGTAAGTTGGGTGAAACTTACAACATTGGCGGCTGGAATGAAAAACCCAATATTGATGTTGTTAAAACTATCTGCGCAATTCTGGATGAGCTCAAGCCGCGTGCTGATGGTAAGTCCTATGTGGATCAAATTACTTACGTTAAAGATCGTCCTGGTCATGATCGCCGCTACGCAATTGATGCTAGCAAGGTAGAGCGAGAGCTTGGTTGGCGGCCAGCAGAGACCTTTGATACGGGCATTCGTAAAACGGTGCAATGGTATTTGGATAATCCTGTTTGGATTGAGGGTGTTGTCAGCGGCTCTTACCGTGACTGGCTCTCTAAGCAGTACAACTGAATAGCGAATGAAGATCCTCGTATTTGGCAGGGATGGCCAACTAGGAAAAGCCTTCCAAGAAGAGTTAGGTAAGCGCACCGCGGCGCTACTTGAAAAACCTATCATTCAGTATGTCGGACGCTCTGAATGTGATCTTACTAATGCAGTAGCACTGACTCAATTGCTTCATCAATTCCAGCCCCAGTTGATTATTAATGCCTCTGCTTACACGGCAGTTGATAAGGCGGAGACAGAATTGGATTTAGCTTTTGCTATCAATGCAAGGGCACCGGAAATCATGGCGGCATATGCTGCGGATCACAATGCTACTTTTTTGCATTACTCCACTGACTATGTCTTTGATGGTGAGAAATACGGCTACTATCTAGAGGATGATCTGCGCAACCCTTTGGGTGTCTACGGTAAAAGTAAAGCTGCAGGCGAAGAGGCGATAGCCCGAATATTTGCCACTGTAGAAGGCGATGGCCAATACGCGATTTTCAGAACTAGCTGGGTATATGGAGAGGGTGGTAATTTCATTCGCACGATTTTGCGTTTAGCAAAAGAGCGTGAAGAGTTGAAAATCATTCATGATCAATTTGGCGTTCCCACGAGCGCCGATTGGTTGGCGCAAGTAAGTCTGAACTTGGTCTTGGATGATCATGCCTGCTTAAGAAAATTTACATCGGGTATTTATCATGCTGTTCCTGCTGGTGAAACTACTTGGCATGGTTTGGCGTCTCTGGCTGTGCAAGTTGCTCTGGATGCTGGGGTAACGCTGAAGGCTCATCCAGGTGCTATTCAGCCTATTCTTGCAGTGGAATACCCTTTACCAGCCCCTAGGCCCATGAATTCAAGGATGTCGACGGACAAGCTCGGTCAGGTCTTGAGGGGTAGGGGCGATATGTCAAAATTGGAACAATTAAATCAGTCTTGGGATCAGGCTGTCCGGTCTTATGTCAATCATTTGGCTAAAGACGGACTAATCTAGAAAGAATGCTATGGCAGTAAATCAGATGAATCGCAAAGGTATTATTTTGGCTGGTGGATCTGGCACTCGTTTGTATCCAGTGACCCAAGCTGTTTCTAAGCAGCTCATGCCCGTCTATGACAAGCCAATGGTGTATTACCCTTTGACCACTCTGATGCTTGCGGGCATTCGGGATATTTTGTTGATCTCTACACCACATGACACGCCACGTTTTGCAGAGTTGTTGGGTGATGGTTCTCAATGGGGTCTGAATATTGAGTATTGTGTCCAGCCATCTCCTGATGGCTTGGCTCAAGCCTTTACTCTAGGTAAGAATTTCGTTGGCAATAATCCTAGCGCCTTAGTTCTTGGGGACAATATTTTCTACGGCCATGAATTAGTTGATCAGCTCGACAGTGCTAATGATCGTGCTAGCGGTGCCACTGTATTTGCTTATCACGTAAATGATCCTGAGCGTTATGGTGTTGTCGAATTTGATCAAGCTTACAAAGCGCTCTCCATAGAAGAAAAGCCCCTTAAACCAAGAAGTAGTTATGCGGTAACGGGTCTCTACTTCTATGACAATCAAGTGTGTGATATCGCCTCTTCGATTAAGCCTAGTGCACGTGGTGAGTTAGAGATTACCGATGTTAATCGCGTGTATTTAGATAAGAATGAGCTCAGCGTAGAAATCATGGGCCGTGGTTTTGCCTGGTTAGACACTGGCACTCACGATTCCTTGTTAGATGCCGCAGGCTTTATTGCTACTCTGCAAAAGCGCCAAGGTCTCATGGTGGCTTGTCCTGAAGAGATCGCTTATCGTCAGGGTTGGATCAGTGCGGAAGATGTGCAAAAAGTCGCCGCTCAGTTAAGTAAGAATAGTTATGGTCAGTACCTTAGTAAGATTTTGAATGAGCTCAACACTTCCGCGCAACCAGTTTCCCTATCTCATAAGAAGATGATTGGATGAGCGAGCTTTTGAAGTCCTCCAAACTTTTGGTAACTCCTACTGCCATTCATGATGTATTGGTAATCGAGCCTAAAGTATTTGGTGATGAGCGCGGCTGGTTTACTGAATCCTTTAATGCCCAAGACTTTGCAACTGCTACCGGTTTGAATGTGGAGTTTGTGCAGGATAACCATTCTTTCTCTCGCCAATGGACATTGCGTGGCTTGCATTACCAGTTAGAGCAAACGCAAGGAAAGTTAGTGCGAGTTGTAGCAGGCAGTGTTTTTGATGTCGCCGTGGATATTCGTAAAGACTCGCCGACATATGGCAAGTGGGCTGGTGTTGAGTTGAGCGCTGACAACCATAAGCAACTCTGGATTCCTGCGGGTCTAGCCCACGGCTTTCTTGTGCTGTCCGAGACGGCAGAGTTTCTCTACAAAACGACTGACTACTATCATCCGCAAAGCGAAGCGTGTTTAGCTTGGAATGATCCAGCTGTAGGTATTGAGTGGCCAATACCGCAAGGCATCACTCCTAACATGAATGCCAAAGATTCTGCTGGTTTATCGTGGGACGCTGCCCCTAAGTTTTAATTAAATTTAGGGGTATTTTCAAAAGATAAGATAATGCTCGCATGAGCACTTCTCCCAAAATCCTGTTGGTAAAGCTATCCTCTCTCGGGGACGTATTGCATAACTTGCCGATTGTGTGGGACTTGCGCGCACGCTTACCAGATGCTCAAATTGATTGGATCGTTGAAGAAGGCTATGTCCACCTACTTGAGCCCTTACTGTCTCGTGATGGTTTTCGAGGAATTGATCGCATTATTCCTTTTGGTTTACGTCAGTGGAAGAAAAACCTTTTTAGCTTAGCAACATGGAAAGAGTTTTTTACGTTTAGAAAAATTCTTCAATCCACTACTTACGACGTATTAATCGAAACCCAGGGCCTACTGAAATCTGCCATCGTATGCTCTCTAGCTAAAAAAAGCCCTGGCTCTGTAGTTGCAGGCCTGGCTAATGCAACGGAATTTTCTGGATACGAGCCTTTGGCTAGATCTTTCTACAATCAGTCAGTACAAGTTCCTGTGCAGTGCCATGCTGTCGATCGTTCCCGTTGGGTGATGTGCTCAGCCCTAGATTGGCTCTTGATAGAACGAGGTGATGCACCGCAGTTTTACCCCTCAGAATTTATTGCGAGCATTCCAAAAAGTTCTTTGGCAGGTTTACGCTCTCCTTATATTTTGTGCTTTCATTCGACAGCCAGAGAAGCTAAGCGTTGGTCTAATGCTAATTGGATTGCGCTAGGCAAAGATTTATCCGCCAGAGGATATCAAGTGGTTTTCCCTTGGGGTAATGCTGCAGAGAAAGCAGTGAGTCAATTGCTTGCCTCGCAGATTCCTGGTGCCCTAGTGCCGCCAGCCTTTTCTATTGAAGAGGCTTTTTCGGTGATCGCTGGAGCGGCTTTAACGGTCGGGGTAGATACTGGCCTGACACATTTGGCAGCAGTGCTTAATAAACCTACTGTCGAAATCTATTGCGACTCACCGCTCTGGAAGACTGAGGGTTATTGGTCTGATCGAATCTGTAACGTGGGGGATATTGAAAATCCGCCAAGTATTCAAGAAGTTCTTGATGCATCCTTAAAGCTTCTGCAGCAAGCTTAATTTCTTTACTTCTTTTGTTTTTAGCGCAGTAGGGTGTTGATAGCAATCAGATCTTCATCTGATAGTGCTGCGGCATGCGCCTTCAACTTAATGGCATTCAGGATGGTGTTGTAGCGTGCTTGCTGTAATTGTGAACGGGTAGTGATCACAGTATCTAATGCGATTAATACGTCAATATTAATCAAGGTCCCCACCTGAAATCCCAGCTTACTCGATTCAAGTGCCGAAGTGGAGGAACGCTCTGCAGCCTCGTATGCCTTAACACTTGCGAGGCCACCATAGAAACCAGTAAATGCGGCACGAGTGCTTTGAGCTGCAGTACGGCGTGCATTGTCATAGTTCGCTTTAGCTGCGTCTAGCAATGCGGCGTTTTGACGAATGAGTGAGCTGTTGTAACCACCAGAGACTAAGGGGATAGTCATCTGCAAGGCGATGGTGTTGTTGTAAATATTGGTCTGTGACGGGGTTAAGCTATTGGCCGTTCCGTTAGAGGTGTTATAGCCCGCCGTACCTACAAAATTGAGGGAGGGGTAATTTAGAGCTTGAGAGGCTTTATAAGTACTTTCGGCTAAGCTGACGGATAGCTGACCAGCCAACACATTAAAGTTTGCAGTCTCAGCTTGGTTAATCCAGTCTTCTAAAGTTTGCCCTTTTGGCAATTGAGGATTAACACTATCGGCAATCGGAATCCCATTGCCATCTTTTGACTTGGAGCGAGGATCTTTGAGAACCCCATCAATCTTCGCTTCTTTAACAAGCGGCTTTAGGGCGCCTACAGGGTGACCCACCAATTGCTCCAAGACGCCTCTCTTAACAATCAGGTCTGCTTGAGCAGCAATTTCTTGAGAGTTCGCAAGATCTAGTGCTGCTTGTGCGGTATTAACGTCAACAATGGTTGCTAGTCCAGCATCAAACTTAGCCTGCGCAATTTCAAGCTGCTGCTTAATTAAGCCCTTTTTATTGCGATAGAGCTCAACGTTATCTTGGCTGGTAAGTGCATCAAAGTAGGCTTGAGATACGCGGATGATTAAATCTTGCTGTGCCAAGTAAAAACGCATGTCAGCAATTTTGGTATTTAGATCACCCTGTTTAAATGCCTCAAATGCGGCCACATTAAAGACAGGTTGAGTCAGGGTGACAGTGTAATTTTTTTGGTCGTATACCCGCGAACCAGAATACGAGTTGGCCGGTTGATTGCCCGCTGTGTGTTGGTAGTAGCGAGTCCCACCAGGAACAGCTGTAGCTTGTGGCAATAAGAGGGATAAACCCTGCCAGTAGAGTTCTTTGCTTGCTTGATAGTTAAAGCGAGCGGCATTCAAAACGGGATCACTAAATGCGGCTTCTTGATATAGACGGATTAAATCGGTTGTCTGGCTAGCTCCACTTATCCCATTGGTACCTAGATTGGATGGTGCCGCATTACTTGGAATGGCTTGTCGAGGCAAAGGCGCCATCTGTGGTGGCATATCCAAGCCCACCAAAGACTGCGCACTCACTGGGGTTGGTAATGAAGGCTTAGCCCCATTGGCGCTTTGAGCTAGAGAAGTCGAGGGATAGATCCCGAGTCCGAGCGCCTGACCCAGGATTAAACCAAAAGCGGTTAACTGAGGGAGGCGAATGCGGGTCGATGTCATCTAATTCGGGTACTTTTCAATGTGCCATGAAGTTTAAGGCTTATTTAAGCAAAGCGCTGAATTTAAGCCTTATTTTGCCAAATCCTAAGATCTACTTCATCTATCTATAAAATTGCGCCTATGGATCTAATTTTGCTAGCTAAAGCAGTAATTCTGGGGGTGGTAGAAGGCTTAACTGAGTTTTTGCCAATCTCCAGTACCGGCCACTTGATTTTGGTTGGCGACTTGCTCAACTTCAATGATGAGCGCGGGAAGGCGTTCGAGGTCATTATTCAGTTTGGTGCCATTCTGGCGGTCTGCTGGGAGTTCCGTCAAAAGCTTTGGAGGGTAGCCTCTACCGCCCGAACGAGCTCTGTCTCTCAACGCTTTATCCTCAATCTATTGATCGCCTCAATTCCGGCAATGGCTTTGGCTTTCATATTTGGCAAGCAAATTAAGGCGGTACTATTTGCCCCCATTCCGGTCGCTAGTGCTTTTATCGTAGGCGCCTTGATTATTTTTTGGGCAGAACGTCGCCAAACTAGGTTGGTGCACTCAAGCAGTAAATCCAATATTCAGTCGGTAGATGATTTAACCCCTTTAGATGCTTTAAAGGTGGGTTTGGCTCAGTGCGCCGCCTTAATCCCAGGCACCTCGCGTTCAGGCGCGACCATTATTGGCGGCATGTTGTTTGGCTTACCGCGAGCAGTGGCTACCGAGTTTTCTTTCTTCTTGGCTATTCCCGTCATTGGTGGCGCAACCGCATATGAATTACTCAAACTTTGGAAAAATCCAGTCTCTCTTTCAGGTGATTTTGTTTGGGCGATTGTGATTGGCTTTATTGCTGCTTTTATTTCCGCCTTCATTTGCGTACGCTGGTTGATTCATTACGTTGCAGGACATAACTTCATTCCATTTGCTTGGTATCGAATTGTCTTTGGTGTGCTCGTGTTATTAAGTGCATATAGTGGTTTAGTTGCTTGGTCTCATTGAGATAAATTTACAAACATAAAAAGATCGACTGGAATTCCGATGGATGTCTCAATAGACGCAATTACAAACAATATTCAATTAGCCTTAGCCCCAGTATTTTTATTGACTGCGGTAGCTACCTTAATTAATGCAATCTCTGCTCGCTTAGCGCGCTCAGTAGACCGCATGCGTGCTATTCAGCATCGCATTCAGGAAGGTGATATTCAGGATCCAGAAATACTGACCCACATGATGAAAGAGGCAAATGAAGCAAAGGTTCGGGGACGTCTTTGTACGGCTGCAATTTTCTTCGATGTATTGAGCGGCGTATTTATTTCTCTAACGGTTCTTGAGTTATTTTTCTTCCAGGCGGGCGCGGTACGTTCATTGCAGGCAACCTATGTCATTTGGACATTTGTACTGGGCTTGATATCGTTCATGACATCACTTTCGATTGTGCTGGGTGAGGTGGTTTATGCCTATCGCTCCGCAGGCTGGAATACACCTTTTCCAAAATAAAACTATGCAAAATTACAATCGCAATCCAAAAATCCTTATTACTGGTGGCGCCGGCTTCTTGGGCTCACACCTGACTGAAAAGCTTCTTAAAGAGGGTAATGAGGTTTTAGTGGTCGATAACTTCTTTACGGGTACTAAGCAGAATTTGGCTCACCTATTGAGCAATTCCAATCTAGAGGTAATGCGTCACGATGTGACTTTTCCTCTCTATGTTGAAACCAATCAGATATACAACTTAGCTTGCCCAGCCTCACCAGTGCACTATCAGTACGACCCAGTGCAAACCACTAAAACCAGTGTCCATGGCGCGATCAATATGTTGGGCCTAGCTAAGCGCACTCGAGCCAGAATCTTGCAGGCCTCTACTAGTGAAGTCTATGGTGATCCAGAAGTGCATCCTCAGCCAGAAGAGTATTGGGGAAGAGTCAATCCAATCGGAATTCGCTCTTGCTATGACGAAGGTAAACGCTGCGCGGAAACTTTATTCTTTGACTATCATCGCCAACATCAGTTAGATATCAAAGTTGTGCGAATTTTTAATACCTACGGCCCGCGCATGCACCCCAATGATGGTCGTGTAGTGAGCAATTTCATTGTTCAGGCATTACAAGGCAAAGATATTACCATTTATGGTGATGGTCAACAGACTCGAAGTTTTTGCTATGTGGATGATCTCATTGATGCCATGGTCAAAATGATGAACTCAGAAACAGGTTTTACGGGCCCAGTTAATATTGGCAATCCAGGCGAGTTCACCATGCTGCAGTTGGCTGAATCCATTCTCAAACTCTCCGGCAGTAAATCTAAAATCATCCATCAACCCTTACCGTCAGATGATCCAAAGCAGCGTCAACCTAATATCGATCTTGCTAAAGCAAAGCTAGGGTGGGAGCCTAAGGTCAATCTAGAAGATGGCCTGAAAGAGACGATTGCTTACTTTAAGGGGGTTGTTAAATAGAGCTAATTAAGCAATCTTTCTCTATCGATAAACAGTAGCCTTGCAAGTGAATATAAAAAAAATCGCCAAGCTCATTGCCGCAAAGAAGTGGGATGCTGCCAGTAGATTACTTTCTGAATTGACATATCCATTGAAAGTGTCACTTGATGAGCGAGATCTATCCAAGTCTTTTACTGGGGTTCAATGGGTTTTGAGAGATAAAGAGTATTGCGATTTTATCTTTGATTGCTCCTTACCGAAGGATAGAAGTCAATTCTTCGTCACCAGGTTGATCTTATTGCTGCCATTGATAAAGGCATTTCATGCCTCGCAATATTTTCAAGAGGGTCAGGTATTTATCAATCTTGATGATTCGGCTGACGCTGCTGGTTTGGCCTTATGTTCAAACAGAGGTGACTCCATTTTGATTCCTGATACTGATTTCTTAAATTCATTTGGATATCGCCAGTCAAGGATAGATTTCAGTGAAAATGCTCCCTCCTGGAAAAAACGCATGCAATTAGCATTTTGGCGTGGATCTACTACTGGAGTGAGATTGGGTGAATCTTGGCACTCACTGCCTAGATTAAGGTTGTGTCAACTATCAAACCAAGTTGAACATCAATCGATGTTTGATGTTGGCGTTAGTTCTCTGACTCAGGTCTCTAAAAATGAGGAAAAGGAAATAATAGAAGCTGGGTACACCCGTAATTTTGTTCCTTTATCTTTGAGCAACCAATACAAATATCAAATTGACATCGATGGAAATACAAACGCTTGGTCCGCTCTTTTTCAGAAGTTGCTGTCTGGTTCAGCAGTGTTAAAGATTGCCTCGCCACATAATTTTCGACAGTGGTATTACGACGAGCTATTGCCGTGGGTAAATTATGTTCCCGTGAAATCAGATATGTCTGATTTGGTAGAGAAAATTCATTGGTTGATTGATCATGATGATGAAGCGATGCAGATAGGTATTAATGGTAGAAAATTAGCATCGAAGTTGACTTACGACGAAGAACTAAATAAAGCACTTATCAATATTCATAAGGCATTGAAATAAATTGACCATAGCCAATTCCAATCAAAAAGATAGCCCTAGGTTTGAGCGTATCCGGTCCTTTGTATTGAGGGCTGGTAGAACTACGGCTGGTCAACAGCGTGCTATTGAGGAATTAGGCCCCCAGTTTTTGATTCCGTTTCAAGAAACTGTTTTGGATCTACTAAAAGCATTTAATGGCTCTTCACGCCCCAAGATACTAGAAATTGGTTTTGGCATGGGTGAGACTACTGCCAAAATTGCCGCTTTGCGCAATGAGGATGATTTCTTGGCAATTGAGGTGCACCCTCCAGGGGTGGGGGCTCTACTCAAATTGATTGGCGAGAACAATCTCACTAATTTGCGATTGATTCGTCATGATGCTGTTGAGGTTCTGGAGCAAATGATCGCGCCAAATTCTTTAGATGGCATTCATATCTACTTTGCGGATCCATGGCACAAGAAGCGTCACCATAAGCGTCGCTTAATTCAGGCGGAGTTCGTAAGATTGTTGATTTCTCGTTTGAAGCCCGGCGCTTATTTACATCTTGCTACCGATTGGCACAACTACGCAGAGCAAATGCTATTGGTTTTAAATGCTGAACCTGCTTTAGTAAATACCTCTACTGAGAGAATGAGTATTGAAACTTTTTCAGTAGCTGATATTGCTAGTGAGAGTGAACTTGCTAAAGAGTCCTTTAAAGAATTTAAACCGACTCTTGAGCAGCTCGAGGCTAAGCATCCTGGATATGTCGAGCGGCCTGCTTATAGACCAACTACTAAGTTTGAAACCCGCGGCATTAAGCTAGGGCATGGCGT
>ERZ650301.616-NODE-616-length-10004-cov-6.665796_pt1 | contig 10004 bp, 11 predicted proteins | sample MGYA00376237_ERZ650301 | MGnify/ENA primary metagenome ERZ650301 (study PRJEB26733, sample SAMN07839255) | wastewater metagenome | biome: small river; feature: stream; material: water | place: USA: North Carolina | collected 2016-04-05 ...
TTGAATAATCTATCTGAGTCCCAACTAATCTATTTCCAAGAGTAATGTCAGTTCCTGTGCGAGATTGAATTTGATCTAATTTTAAAATACTCATTGTGCAATCTCCATAACTCTTAATGCTGAAACACCAGCTCCTGAACCTGGACCTTGATATACTCTATTTAAAAATATAGGGTTTCCGCTGGTGCATTTCCATTGCAGTGTCAGTGTAATAGGTATTCCAGCAGTAGAACCAGTGAATTCACCGATCCACTTAATATTTTTAATTAAGTATGCGTTTTGTTCATCAGTAAGACCATAACCTAATTCTGCATCCCAACCCCAAAATTCTGCGCCTGTAGTATAACTTGTTGCGACAGCTGGGCTTACATTGGACGTACTATATGAATTGTATAATTTAAATCTTGCTTCTGTATTATTTGTATTGTACCCGCGACCGTTATCACTAAATACAATTACCGCATCAACAGAAAACTTACTATTATTTGCTTTAGGCGTAAAAGTTATATTAAACGCATCAGTAAAGGTTGTACTTGACGTACTTAATTGATCTGTAAAAATTCTACTTTGTACTTGTAGTACATGTCCAGGCGCAATTAATGTATGTCCAGCAGGAATAGTGATCTTATTCCCAGTCGCTGCATTACCTTGTAGTCTATCAACTACTAATCTACTCATACGATACTCCATTCTGCGCCATCTTGGATGACAACTGTTACACCATCAGCGATTGTAATCGGTCCACCCGATACACCATTAACACCTGATGGGATTGATTGATTAGACGTGATGATATTAGGATTCAATCGAATCAAATATTGTGAACCACCAACGTGACTGTTTGAGTCCATCTTAGCAGCAGTGACTGAACCATCTGCAACAGTTTGGACTGTACCCTGAACACCAAGGTGAAGTACTTCAATCTGAGCTCCAATGTATGGTGCCTCAGAGAAAATGATCTGTGAGCCGCTTGTTGTGTATGTGTTGGCATGCTGATGCACACCGTCAATAGTCGTGACTATGGATGATGGTGAAGCAATAGTTCTACTTAATGTAAATGTTACATTAGTACCATCGCCAACAGTATTATCTGTTGGGTATTGGGAAAACCTTGGTGTATTTGATCCTGAAAGAAGACTCATTGTTTATTCCTTTATGCCGAAGGGCCATCCCATAACACGACTTGTAAATATGTTGGGCCGTCAAAAGCACCGGCACTACTTGTAAAATCCGCATATATTGATACCGTATGTGAACCAATCGAAAGATTATTACCAGTGTAAATGCCAGTTTGTGTTACCCAAGTGTTTGCACTACCTTGTAGATACATAAATTCGTTTTCAACGGTTACACCGTCGATTTGTAGTGCACCTCTAGCTATGCCTGACGAACATCTCAATAAATCACTGCCTGTTACAAAAACTTTATTGGTTGCACTTGTTATATTAATCGTAAGTGTCACAAGTGTTTGTGATGTAGAAATTCCACCGCCAGGGCGAGTAGCGTGATAAGATTTAGGCGCAACATACCCGGTACTATTTAAATTAAACACAGGCAAAACACCATTAGTGTTTGGCTGAAGTCTTGCTAATTCACGTGCTCTAGACATGTGTTATTCCTGTGTTTGTTCTTCTAACATAATTTGTTCAGCAGTTTTCACTAAGCCTAATTCGAAAGCTTGTAAAATTTTACCATCATCGGTGTCTGCTGCAATCGTGCCAGTCGCAAAACAGTATTCTTTTAATGCATTGATAATACCAATTTTAGCAAAGTCAATTTGGCTTTTAATAATACCATCTACCCATGCATCAATTGATGATACGGTGTATTCTAAACATTTTCTATCTGATTCTGTTAATGAACCAAATGTTACATTGTATGTAATTGACATATTTTTCCTTATGTTGATGGTGAAACTGCAATACTACACCCACGCCAAGCAATACTTATAACTGCAACACCTTCATTACTTGCCGCACCGGTCAAGTTTAAATTTAATGTGGTCGTGCCAGTCCAATAAAATGATGGTTCTGTTGCTGCTATGCTACCATTATTCTGCGAACCCAACGAGAAGTTCGCCGCAGTAGTTGTACCTTGGCTTGACGCTCTAATTGCTGCCATTCTTGAGCCGTGGTGAAAAATTGTAGAATTTGACCAATCGTAAATATTAATATACTGCACCTTTGCAGTAATCATCGATTCTGAATTAATTCCTGTTGCTGTTGCAACAACAAAGTTTGTTCCTGACTGGATTCTTGCATTGAATACAATATAACCACTAAGTTCATTTGCGTTATTTGTACATGATAGTGCACCACGGCGAGCAGTAAACTTAGCGCCAGTAATTTGACCAGCACCAGCAATCATCACACTTTCATCTTTAAGTTTTAAAAATGAATTCTTTACACCGTTGTTATCCCATGCGCCTATATCATATCCGCGATTAGCAGAACCACCGTCCGCTTTAAATGTAATATACGGATTCCATGCGCCGTGCGTAGAATCCAAAATGTATTCATCTGTTGCCTGTGTAAACGCTTTATTAATTGCAGTGCCTGACGGAAAAGATAAATTACCAGTCATTGTATCACCAGCAGCATTCACATAACGTGTATCTTGTTCAGACTTAGTGTAAAAGTCTGCAACTTGGAATGGTCTAAAACAAACTACTACAACTGAATCGCCAACCGCTGCGCCGGATGTAAGTGATACACTCGCACCATTAGATGCACTGTAATCATCACCTTCAACTAAACGAACACCGTTTAAGAACACATCAATATCGCCGACTTGATACCCTTGTACAATTGGAAATAGTGTTTGGTTAGTAGTAGCAGTAAAGACATTTCTTTCGGCTGTCTTTATCGCGGCTGGATTATTACCTTGAACTAGTAAACTCATTATGCAATCTCTAATAGTGAGACGATAACATCAACGCTTTGATCGCTTTGAACTTTTAGTTGATCGCCGGTTTGAATAACTAACTTCTGGTCACCGCCAAATAGAATTAACGAATCACCTAATGGCACCTGAGCATTTTTAACAACATACACTGTCGTACCTGCACGAACAACACTTACACTAGCTGTTGCAAGTGAAGTACCAGTATTTGCAAGCGATAGCCCAATTACAGTTGTTGCTGTCGATGCTGGGCCAGCATATACTGTTGTTAGTGCCGTAATATTAGCATTAATATATGATTTAAATGTGTTTGCCATTATGTACTCGTTTTGAAATATTTATATTAACCAAGAGCAATCGCTAAAGCAAGTGCATCATCTACAGCTTGTTGTCTTGCTGCGTCAATCGCTACTTGTAAACCAGTGATCGCATCAATAGGATGCTGATTAGGTGAGCTTCGGTCTGTCAGGTTTTCGTGTGATGCTGCACTGAACCCGGTTGTTGATGTTGACTTTCTACTTGTTAACGTGAACACCGTATCAATATAACAACCACTTGTTGATGTAGTTGATGACTTTAAAATAATTTGGTACAGCGGCACCAATTCTGGTACGCTAAATCCAAAACTATCAAATTGCTCTGCTTCTGCTTCTGCAATAGTCGTATGAACATGATGGCCCATGATAGCTTTAATAGGGTACTTTGTATCATTAGTTGCGATTAACCAATATGATACATAACTACCGTTATTCACTTCACTAAGTGAACCTTGATTGCTGCTGTCTAATGGGTTATACTGAACACGCTGTGTGCCCTTGATCCAAGGTTGTGTACTTGCCGTAGATTGAATTACCGTTGAACCATTCAAATAAATTGTTGGGATTACGGCTTGGCCTTCCAATGTTTGTTGATAGAAACCTGACGGCGTAGCACTATGAGTAATGGTGTGTACCAAATCTTCATCAGCAATAACCAATGGTGCAGATAATCCAACACTTACATCATTATCGTCTAATGTATAACTTAAAGCTGCGCCAGATCTCCAAATTGCACCAACGTCTAGATGTTGTGATAAGTGCCATTGCGTATCTCTGTGTGAACTGTGACGCTCTTCAGCAAATATGATTGCCTTTTGATTTGTCGCTTCCCAAAAGATGTATGACACTAGTACATTATTTAAAATATCTGGGTTAACATTAATTGCTACTTCTTCTAATTGATTTGTCGAAGTATTGTATTTAATATAACGACCACCAGTGGTATTCGCAATCGTTAATGTCTTTGGCCCATTAATTGTAATCTCTTTACCCTTTGACCAAACCTTAAATGAACCATTGGTTGGTGATAGTGTAAATACGCGTGTACCTTCATTGAACGAAATTGACGAATCTGTAAGATTTGGAAAACCAGACATATCATACGTGATAGCGCCAACCAGTTCTCTGGCATTTGATTGTGTAGTGGATAGATCAACAGTGATTGTTGTACCGTTGTTCATTGATAGTATTAAATTATTATTAGATACATTACCTTGAACTACGTATGTGTTCGTATCATCAATCAATGAACTTACGTCAATATTAACTACAGATGAATCATTTAGTGATAATGTTAGTGTTCCACCAGAAACAGAACCGGACACGACAAACTTGTCAGTATTGTCGAGATACTGACTAAGGTTAATTACGTGTTGGTTATTTAATTCGTCAACGTAGGTTAGATTATTACCTACTAACGTTAATCCGGTTAACGCATCAGGAGTTGATGCAATTGATTTAACTTCATCAATAGCACCTTTTAGAGTCGTAGCCGAAAGCCCACTGATTGAATTATCGTAGGTAATCTGCTGAGTACCGTCGACAATCTTATCAATGAGCTTAATGTCTTTTACATTTTCTTTATTGATACTCATTTAGATCCTCTTTTTGTATTATTTATACTTTCAAGAGGATTTATTATAAGAATTACGGCTTTGGGTATTTGTCTTTAATTGCTTGAATTTGAGCAGCCATTTCTGGTGGAAATACCCCAGCATGAAATAGCGCATCTAATTGATCACCAATTGATGGGTATTCGACTTTTCTGTTATCCCTATATTCGTTTGCAGCTTCTTCGACATTAATACGAATAATTTCATTACCAATTTCTTCTAACGTTGGTTGTGTAGTATCATCAATCCATTCAATGTTTTCAAATAAGCTTCCATGTAAAATCCATTTAGATCCTGGGCGAAGATTCTCAATAGCTTTAACTAATTTCATGCCGCCACCTCCATTAGTGTGATTGTTGATATTGTTCTTGCATCATATCCTGCGTCAGTGTCAGAACCAGATCTATTGATATATGAAGTTGCTGAGGCATTATATACTAATACTGCGTATGTAACTGCACCAGTTGTGCCTGGACTATCTAAGTAAAAACCGGCATTATTTCCAGCTTCATTAACACGTGGTGAACCATTCATTTCAGAAAACCCTCGTGCACGTGTTCCAGCTGCATCACCTTGACCAACTGGAGTACCATTTCTAGTGAAATACAATGTTGCATCATAAGGTGAGTATCCATTAACATGCGCGCTAATTAGAATCTTATTTGTCGAAGAGCTTGGTGTTATTGTAGCTGATGCAATTGTATATGTAACTCCGCCGGACACCACCGCAGTATCTGTTTTCACACCTTGTGCCACTTGAAGAATTGCGCCCGGTGTTAATGAGGTGACATATCGACCAACTTTTTTATCATATCCGCCCGTAGGCTTAGTAGTCTGAGTTACATCAGTGTAAGTGTTAGTGATTGTGTAAATGTTACCAAACGCCATAGCATTCAATCGTGTGTATACGCCAACCTGTACCCAGATGTCCCAAATAAAGTCTGTTGCACCCCTAACGGCATATGCAGCAGTAACGGTTGTGCCTATATTACTTGTGTTAATTACGTTTAAATTTAAATTATTTGCAACCGCATCATTACCAAGCGTGTAATGTAAAGTAGCACCGCCTGCGGTATCGTCGTTTCCAGCTGAATAACCAAGAACGCCAGACAAAAAGATAGTACCACGATCATTGGCATTACCATTGATTGTACATAACTTTACCCAAGCTGACGCACTAGCTGTATTATTTACTGCAACCCATGATATTGTTCCAGCTGCGCCTATTGCCAATTTTGCTGCGGTGACTGCCCCATTAGTTATATTTGTTGTATCAATAGTACTTAATGAAGCTAATGTTCCAAGTGAAGAGGTGTTTGCTTTTAAAGCAAGCGCCGTATCAGTCTCAGTCTTGGTATAAGTTGTACTTTGATTTGCTTTCGTAGATAGTGCAGTATTTAAAGCTGTAGTATTTACATAATTATTTGCGGTTAAGTATGTTTGAACTTTACTATCTGCATATGCTGAAATAATAATATCACCAGCACCCAAGATGCTAGTACCATTAACTGTCTTAATTGTTGTCCATTGCGCTTCGTATGTATTTGGTGCAGCAATAATTTGACCAGTCTGACCGTATACACCACCTAGTCTAATTCTATTAGTGATGATGTCACCCAACGCTTTAATATACCAACCAACAACCATACCAGGATTGTCAGTATCATTCTCGTCCATACCAATGTTTACATATGGGAAGCCTTGGCCTACTGCGCCAACTCTCATGTGGCCGTTGTAATAATTACCAGGATCTTTAACTTCAAGCAACCCGTTAACAGTAACATTACCGGTAAATGTGCTGCCACTTAGGTTAGCTTTGCCAGCAATCATATTTGTTACTGATGTAGCAAAGTTAGGATCATCTCCTAATGCAGCAGCAAGTTCATTTAAAGTGTTCAGAGTACCAGGTGCAGAATCAACTAATGCAGTAATAGCATTATCAACACGAGTTTGTACCTGGGTTAATGTTTGATATCCAGAATCGTTCGTAAGTTGAGAAACTGCGGTTGGTTGCTGAACCTGCAATTGTGTAACATTTGATTCTATTGTATCTATCTTTTTAACGTCTGACGCAATATCTCTAATTTGACCCATATGTACCTCAATAATTTTAGTATTATTTATATTCTTGGGAAAAGCTAGAAACAAAAATGGATCGCATTTTATACGACCCATTGACTAACGTTAAATAAATGTTATGATTAGTGCCACTATTAATAAAGAACCACACAAAACGCCAATTGCTTTATAGAACTCAAGGATTGGTGTATCAAAATATGTCTTGCCTACTGTAAAACACTTATGTGTAGGCGAGAACATGTAACCAGCATAATCAACTGCTAAAAATAACGGTAGAAATTTAACTCCAAATATACTAGTTAGTAATGCTACAAATCCCGCGTACTTACCAGAGGATCCCATCGCAAAACTAAACAAGAAACTTAGTAATGTCGCGACCGCAATTGACCCGCTGCTTGTAACAAGTTCAATCATTTCTTTGTCAAATACTTTAATGTAATTACCTAAAATAATTACACCGGTAACCCAAGCAAGTACTTTCCAATTTAACCATTCAATTTTCTCGCCACAGCAGTGCGTATGTTCTTCAATATCAATAGCAATATCATCTTCTTTTAAAATGAAAAAGATATAGAATAAACTTACCGCAATACACGTTACAATCAACGGCCAAACTACAGATAGAAATCCTAGATAACCTAAACCTAATACCGCCATCGGTAAAATGACTGTCTTTTCTAATGGTGACCAAAAATAATAGTGATGAGTACTTAGATAATCAATGATCCCGTATAGTCTTCGTCGGTGATCCCTTGGCGCAATCGTATCAAGAAATCCTGCCGAAACTGTAACCCTGCCTTCAATTGGTAGAACACCAGAAATTGCACTAATAATAACGACAACCGCTCTTTTAGATTTTACGTTCTTTGCTACCCAACGATATAACGGCATAAAGATACCGGTTTTCTTGGCTATGCCAGACAAAATCATGATTGCTGCTAGATATGGCACATACCATAATCCTGCTAATAAAAATTCCATTGTTATCTCCAGAAATGAATTGGACACTTCGGCTTATAATGCTCTTCATAAGCTTCTTTTGTCTTTTTACGATTAAATAAAAATGCAAATGCATTTAAATACTTTTTCTTCTTAACCCATGATTTGTCATGGTCATTAATGTTACGCACAATTAGTTCGTATTTTTCGCTTGTCATTGGGATGATATGTACCAACGGCGTTCCAGCCTTAATCACGCCTAGTTGATTTATGTAACCCTGAATATTTACTTCATTACTAATAGATGGATCTAATATTCCTGTTGTTGACTCAAACATGAATTGGTCACTATATGATATAGGCAACATCATTAGTTTAACACCTTTTGGTGCAACGATATGCCACGGTGTGTTAATCTTTAAAATATCACCATGAGACCATGGCCTCTTTGGCATATGTTTAGCAATTTCATGTCCACCTTGAACTTGAACAGGTGGGCAGCCTAACATATCTTCTAAATCTGCGCTTGGCGCATACCCGATAAGTCTATCGTTTTGGCTTTGTACATCAATATCATGCCATGCTTTAATGATGAATCCTGTTGTTAAAATTTCAACTATCCCAGGACACTTATAAACACTTGGGATTGTTTTATTAGAAACATATTCTTGTTTTGCCAAACCAATCCATGATGGCAAACAGTCCTTTGCATGCTGAACTGGGAATGCGTCAATAACACCGTCTATTGTTGAATAAAATTCAATTTTCATTTTTGTACTACCACTATATAAAGTCCGTTCCACCACATCGTTCTATCTTCAATATCGTTATTGATTAGCTTTGAATACAGTACATTGAGATTTGCATCTTTAATTCCAAGTTCTGCTCCTTTTACTACATCTGACCAATTGGCGTCATCAAAAATTAAAATTGCAACATCCGCTAAACAATCTTTATAATATAAGACTGCTTCGCGAGTACTTTGTACATCATGAGGACCATCATAGAAGAATAATTCAATTCCATTGATATTGGTTTTATCAATACTTAGAAAATCACCCTGATGCACGTGCAAATTGTTTATATGTGCTGTATTTTTATCGAATTCGTTTCTTGTGTTAAATGGTAATTGCAACTCATCATCTTGAGCTTGGATATCATTTTCCCAGTTATCTACACAATGAACTTCAATATTAGAAATTGCGGCAGCTGTCGAACCCATTGCAGAACCAATTTCAAGATATTTTGTACAGTTATTAGATAAACCATGTAGTAAATTCTGGACTCTCTTAGATGTGAGACCAGGGATGTCCAATGTATTGTCGTATGATGCACTATTCACCAATTCATTAGCCACGGCCTGAACTAAAGGATGTTTTACTTCTGTGGATTTCTTTTCATGTACTTTATCGCAGAAGTTGCAGTCCCAACAATCAAACTTGCAATTCTTGATAATTTTACGCCAAGCATTAATTGGTTTATCAACTAAATTTGTTTCTTCAATGTATTCTTTAAAATCATCAAATAAGATATCTTCTTTAGCAACATATTTTTTGATAATATCCATTGTATTATAAAGTTGCTTAACAGATTCTCGGCCGTGCATTTTAAATACATCGACGTATTCCAATAATTCAACCCAGTCTTCACGCCATGGTGGAATATTCGCAGTCTTTAATGGTACACTTGGATCTAGTACATCCCACTTTGGGCATGATACTCTAGAGATAGGCTCGTGGAAATATGCTGGACCAGCGGTACGACTGTTGTTAAATTCAAAATGTTCATCCATCATTGGGCAGTTGCCTAAGCAACCTTCATTACCCAATAATGAAAGTTTCACGTTGTATTTATTAGCAGCTTTTCGTAATTTAATTAGTTCATCGCGATTACGCATCATGTCTCTGTCTAAGTTGACATAATGGAACCCGGCTTCGGCTAAACCTGAAATCTCATTTGCTCTTGACACATTGCGTAAGATAGTGTTCTTAATGTGTAACTCTGGAAATGCAGATTGAATTTGCTTTGTAGCAACCCAGTGTGTATGTGGAATTGTCGCTGACCGAATGCCAGCATCATACAGCTGTTTAAAGTTCTGTATGAATAAGTCTAAATTCTTTTGAGATCGGAAGAGCGTCGTGTAGGGAAAGAGTGT
>ERZ650301.617-NODE-617-length-10000-cov-3.836099_pt1 | contig 10000 bp, 12 predicted proteins | sample MGYA00376237_ERZ650301 | MGnify/ENA primary metagenome ERZ650301 (study PRJEB26733, sample SAMN07839255) | wastewater metagenome | biome: small river; feature: stream; material: water | place: USA: North Carolina | collected 2016-04-05 ...
TCGACCTTGTACATTGGTATGGTCGTACTCTCCAATTTTTTAAAATAGAACTTGGCTTTTTGCTTGTCTACCGTTGCCTTCAGGTCATCAAACCTCCCAAATTCATTGAGATTGACTTCGTTGACATGGGTTTCAAGGGGGCGGTAAGTTTTGTCTTATCGAGTCCGAGCAATAGGACGATGGTCGCTATTTCAGCGTCTTTGGACGCGGTCTTGTAGGCTGAAGGATTAATGGCATAGCTAGCGGGACAGGAGCCAGATTCTTTGGCTGGTAGCCGCATTTGCAGTAGGTTTTGAGTGTTGTTCCCATGTAAGACCCGCATGTAACGTCAATAGTTGATGGTACTGTTAAGGAAAACAAGCCGACATATACTTAATAAGTATTCGATAATTGACTAAAAAAAGACGTAAGGAATCACTTATAAGCAGCTGGCTAAGCTGCTGCAAAATGATGACATTGAGCAAGATTTATTCGAGGAAAACATGGGATACATCGCTGGAACCATAAGTGAATCGCGTAGGCAAATGGAGGAGCTTGGAGTCAAAGAAGGCGGCTTCTTGCGACCTGATTCAGCCGCTGACTCGCCAGACTTGAATGAAATAAAAGTAATTCTTCAAGCCAAGCAATTCGTAGAGGCAGAGGAAGCCGAACGGACAGATTCTTTCGTTGATGCAGAGAAAAAAATCAGTGATATTGATCAAAAGATCGAAGCAATTGAGGCCGCCTGCAATTCGAATTTGGAACATGATTTGTTAGAAGGGGCGTTCCGTAGCGCACTTTCCAAGGAAGAGCATTCGCTTGTAGTCGCTTGCGCTAAGGAGTTGGAAACTCGTGCTGCCTTGAACAGTTTCAAAACCAGAAATCAGATTGCCGAACCAGCTCACTATCCACCTGATCAACTATTTCATTTCGCATTCTTGATCATGTTTGTGGCGATTGAAACTGTAGTTAATGCATTTTTTTATCAAGGTTCATCAGGATTGCTAGGCGGAGCCGTAGTGGCCTTATGTGTTTCAGTTGTGAACATGAGCTTGGCTGCTGGATTAGGTTCGATGTACAGATATGTAAATCTTCCAGCCACTAAGGACAAGAGCACAGGTTACGTCGGAATAGGTGTCTTCATCATTCTGGCGTTTGTAATGAATTTAATCTTTTCGACCTTTAGGGTGCAGTACGAACTTCTCCAACAACAGGTTCTGCAAGAGAACTTGGCAGAGCCAACAACGGCAATGTTGGTAACCGCTTTCAAAACAGCGGTGGCTGATGCCTTCAGTGTTTTCTTACTTAAATTCCCTGATATCGATGTAATGAGTTTTGTGCTGTTCTTTGTTGGCGTGATTTGTAGTGGCCTTGCATTTTGGAAAGGCTATACACATGATGACAAACACCCAGGATATGGAGAAATGGATCGCCGACATAAAGCAACAGAGCATGCCTTCAATGATGCAAAAAATCGCGCTTTCGAGACAGCTGTTGCAAAGGTACATCAAATTGCAGATGAAGTTGACGAGCTGAGATCATCACTGATTTCTTCTCAGCGCAATAGTCATGCACTAAAGGCGCAAGTACAAGGAGCGCAATCTACTTTCGATGGAAACGTTCGAAAAATTCAAGGTGAATTGAACTTGGTTATTGAGGCATATCGAGGTGCTAACAGAGCAACCAGATCAACGCCAGCTCCAAAGTATTTTGAAAGTCTTCCAAACATAACATCTGAGGTTAACACTCAGAGAGTTGCAGATCTCCTGCAAGCGATTGATGAACTATCAAGAAAATCCAAATCAATCGCGGATGACAAGGTTACTATGCTTGGAAACAAACTCCAACAGATACGAAACAGAATCCACCAGCTAGTACAAGAGGATTTTCAGAAATACATTGAAACAGTTCGGCAAAGTGCAACTGCATCACTTCGTGCACAAGGACAAGTTCAGAACGTAGGGTAAAAATGACTAAAAGAGAAAAAGCTTGGTACATGATCGGTGGATCAGTAGCATTTCTGGTCACGTTGCTTGTATTGAAGCAATCGGTAACACCAAGTCCAGTTTGTGATCCAAAAGTTAAATCGAAAACTGTAATTTTATTGGATCACAGTGAATCAATTTCAAAACAAACAGCTGATGTCATAGTAGAGAGAACTTGGAAGCACATTGAAGAGAATGTGCCTGCAGGCGAGCTAATCACAGTCTATGAAATAACTAAGTTTTCTAAAACTAACTTGCAACCTAGCTTCGAAGGGTGCAAGCCACGATCGCAGGGGTCTCAATACGTAGAAAACGTAAAAAAGGTTGAGCGTGATTTTAAAAATTTCAAGGTTAAGCTTAGAGAAGATCTCAGTACCCCGATAAAAATGACGGGTGAACCAGTCGAATCGCCAATTGCACAAGCATTGATCGATATGTCACTTGATGACAAACACTTTAGATCAGAAGACGTTACAAAACTGCTGGTGTTTTCAGATTTGCTTGAGTACACGCCAAAATTTTCTCTCTATAAAAGCACTAGCAGCGAGCAAGCAATTAGAGACTTTAGGGCGAGCAGGAGCGGGAGCGTGGAACGACCCAGCTTCAAACATGTTGAAGTTCAGCTTCACGTAATTCCACGATCAATTCCTCCCCAGACTGTACAAAGCAGAGACAAGTTTTGGATTTGGTTTTTTGGGGATAACGCTGGGTCATGCAAAAAGGAATCTTGTCTTAATAGAGACGATTTACCCGGCTCTCCAAAGTCTAACTAAAAATGCACAAATCATTCTTACCGCTTTTTTTGCTTTCACTGCTTGGGATTTTGAGCTCAAGCTTTCTTCCACATGAGCCTTTGTTCTATCAATGGTTTGGGTTGGCAGCTGGGATCATTCCGCTAGGGATTTATCACCGGTATCTCGCGAGTCAGAAAATCTTATCCCCTGCAGAAGTCGATAGTGTTTACTACTTCGGGTTCTTAATCACGGTTATCACTTTGGTGGCGACAGCCATTTCAATTGCGTTGGATTCAACAGGTAAGCCGATGGACATGCATTGGATTCTGTTGCAGTTTGGACTTGGATTGGTGGCTACTGGTGCAGCGTTGTTCGCTCGATTGCTCTTGATGGCTAAATCATCTAGTCAAGTTGAAATGGATGTCATTCAATCTACACGTGAATTGGTGGCTTCAGTTACACAAGTTTCAGGGGAATTTGATCGAGCGGGTTATCAAGCCAGTGCTTTTGTTGAGCAGTTGGAAGAGCGTCTGGAAAAGATGCTCAATAAAACGATTACAACTTACACGAACACGATTGAACAAACAGCACAAAAGTCATTAGATAGGTGCTCGGCTTCGATCGATGGAGCAACAACGCAGTTTTCAGAAGCAATTTCTAAAGTGCTTGAAGAAGTCGGTCGCATACAAGTTGAGGCTGAAGCAATTAGCTTCACAGTAGCTGCAGAAAAAATGCAAACTTTCTCTACTCAGATTGAGCTATCAGTTAACAGCATGACTGAACGTGTAAAAGAAGTTAGTGCTGCAAGTGCAGATGGAATTGCAGAGTTGGCTTCTACAACCAGAAAAGTTCAAAAGCTGGCTATTGATATCGCTGCAAAACTGGAAAAATTAGAGCAACTTCAAAACATGCTCGATGGAATCTTGAACACTTCAGAGGCCTTGGGTATTTTCAAAGAGGCGGCGGAAACTTCTGCGTTATCACTTTCTAAATTACGAGCTACATCAGTTGAGGCTTCAAGGAAGCTTGATAGTGAAGTAATTGATCCACTTAGCGAGTCAGGCGTTGCATCAGGCTTGCTTCAATTGACAAAAGCATTTCCCGAAAATGCAGCTAATCTTGCGTCAGCTATCGGTGATTTGACTGTTGAGGCAAGTGGCTTAACGAAAGTACTTTTGAGTCACCGTCAAAGGGTGGAACAAACACTAGCGACGATAACAACGGCTGGCGATACTGGCTTACAACTCCAATCACTTGATGAAACTGCGAAATCGGTTACAGATGGGATGCAGCAACTACTAAGTTCCATCAACGAGTTGAAACACAATTTTTCAGCTGCATCATTGATTGCTCAGAAGATTGGAAATTCGCCTGAATCGAAGACGGATACAACGGTCGCTTGATAGGTTAAATTTATGCGACAGAGTGAACACGTTCTCTACATTACGTTAGTAGATTTTTTATTGCAATTGTTGTTTCTCGGCTTGGTGTTGTCCGTTATCTATACATCACTTCAGCCTGACCCAGATGAGGTTCAGGCCAATAAAGCATTCGTTGCAGAAATAAAAAAATTAACGGGCATTTCAGATTTAACAGTTCTCACAGATGAACTCACTAGGCTTGGGCCACTGAAAAGTGCGGCTTCAGATGTGAAGTTTGCTCGTGAATTAGAAGACTTGATGAATAAAGTCGGCGGACAAGAGAAGGCATTGAAGCTGCTGAATGATGAAATCAAAAAAGCTGGTCAGGGCTTGCCTTCATGTTTGCCTAATGGCAAAGCGATCGCTAATTTTGATGCTTACTCAGACAGGATTGAGTTGCAAAGCCCTCTCTCTGTGGAAATGAATGATCTACTAAAGACGGTAAAAATTTCCCCAGAGCGGGCAGCAAAGCTTGGTTTGAACGAATTTCGTGAAGTGTTTGGAGCAATGAAAAATAGAAATGAAGCTGAAAAATGTATCTACAACGTAGTGTTGTTTGAACATGTATACGACACTAGGCCAAGAGATAAATTCAATGGACTCTTTTTGACACTAAAACGTGCTGCAAGTGATCTTCGCTAGGTAGGGATATGAAAAAAAGCATCTGCTTGGTTGTGTTGTTACTTTGTTTTGTACTTCAAAATGCCTTTGCTGAGGTATTGATCGGCAAAGTAGTGGGTGTTTCGGATGGTGACACGATCACATTAATAGATGCTGGAAAGACTCAGTACAAGATCAGACTAGTCGGTATTGATGCGCCCGAAAAGGCGCAACCATATGGTCAGGTTTCTAAACGCAATCTCTCTGAATTAATTTACGGTAAAGAAGTTCATGTGGAGTGGTCGAAGAAAGATCGCTACCTACGTACGCTTGGAAAAATCATTTTGGACGGACAAGATGTGTGCCTTGAACAAGTGAAGCGAGGTATGGCTTGGCACTATAAAAAGTATCAACGAGATCAAACAAAAGAAGACCAGGTGCTTTATTCTGAAGCGGAGACCAAAGCCAGATCTGCAAAGCTTGGACTTTGGGCTGACCCTAACCCCATTGAGCCTTCAGTGTTTAGGCATAGCAAGTAAATTACAAGCGGTAATGATAGGGTGCGTTGTTTCGTTTTGTAATTAACTTGCGTAACGATGACTTGTTTGACAGCCTCGTCTTTGTCGTTACATTTGCATTTCTCCATTTCAGTTTTGACATCATTATTTGTCTACTGATTTGGGGGAATGCCAGACTAAGATTTATCCGTTTCGTTGGCAATAAGTCGTGCTCTGTAGATTATGCGATTTGAGATAAGTAAAGTGCAATTTGTGATGTTAAGTCGGAAATTTGCTGCTCCCTAAGTGACCTAGGTTTTTCTACGACAACTAAATTCCCTAGGGATTTAATCCAACGTCTCATTTGTACAGTGTCATCAACGGTGGCGGTGACGCGAACCCAATCATCATCAACGGTTGTTATTCTTTGGTCAGTACTAATTGGTGCCTCTTCCAAACGCTTTGCTTCATGCTTGTCAAAGCGAAGCACCAATTTAAGAGGTGCATTTTGCAACTTGATTTGAAAAGAAGCCGCTGCAACCTTATCAATGTCAAAGTCGATTGGAATGCGAATGGGGTCCTCTGTGGCCTCTGCTGCTATTACACGTTGCAGCATTAATGTGGACACTTCTGTCCGTTCTTTGATCGTGCAAAGCAGGTAGATGGCATCTTCATTGATAACTAAGCCTAAAGGATGAACGGGATAACTCTTGGGTGGTGTGTCTGTGGAAATGGCTTTGTAGGTTATGTTGATTTGCTGTCCTTTGAGAATGCCATCGTAGACAAGAGCTTGTATTTTGGGATCAACTTCTTGCGGGTGATGCGTCATTGACTTGGAGACAAAGCGAATCTTGTTATTCCAGTTGAAGACGCTAGAGCTGTTGGTTGCAACAACATTGCGCGCTTGTTCGAACCACGGAAGAAGATGCGAAGTCGTCCCCGGCGGGAGTGCTTTAAGTAGGTGTGCTTCAACCATTGCAAAGGTCAACGCCGCATGAGGATCCATACCCGGTAAATCAAATGTTGGAGCATCTTTCCGCCATGACCAACCAATTGGTTTTCCATCATCAAAAACAAGCGGAAATGCTTTAGAGAGCGAGTGCAAATCGCGCTGAATTGTGCGCAGGCTGGTGTGCATACCTATAGCTTCCAAGCTACTGCAAATTTCGTTGGCTGTGGCTTTCCGCGGTGATCGAGGAATGCGTTTAAGCATTTCCCATTGGCGTAGTAAAGATTCGTTCATGTCCCAATTCTGATATGTAAATGTGTCCAGTAGTGTCGCTTAGGTAGGGAAATGAACTGTAAACGACACGTTTTGTCGCATTGGGATCTTAAACTAACACTCATACACAGGAGCAATTAATGGATAAAACCAAAACAACAACGGCGATACAGTCAACCTCCCCGCTTTGGAGCTCTCTAGACAAAGACTCTGCAATCAAAGTTTGGGCCTCAGACTTAGATCGTGTTATAAAAAATCCAAAAGACTTGGCCGTTGCAGGGCAAGCAGTCGTAATTGAGGCGCATGAAGAAGAAATTGCTGGCGAACTGATTCAACTTGTTGCCGTTGAGACAGGAATGAGTTTGCATGTTGTCCCAGCAGTCAATGTCATCAAAAACTTTCCAAAATGGTTTGATGCTTTACCTAGAAATCAACCCGCTATGGTCTATCTTCAAGCTGGACATTGGCAAGGCGAAAAGTTCGGAGAATTAAATCCCGATGCACCCACCTCAACTTTTGACTCAGAAAAATGTCAAGAGTTTATTGAATGCCTGTGTGAGCTGATCCGCACAAAAATATCAAGCCGCCAAGTTATCTTGGTAACAACGGTGAAAAGTTTCAGCCAGCTCAATGTATCTCTGCGTGAGGCAGATATGTTTGACCGTCGCATTCAACTACCCAAGCTAAGCGATGAAGCCGTCTATGGTGTGTTTGCAGAAGAGTTAGGACATGAAGTATTAGGTACGAGCATCACTACACAGATCCACAAGGTTGCTTGTCTATTACAGGATTGCTACCCTGATACTAGAAGGCGAAAGCTGATGCAAAAAGCCATGCGACGACTAGCATGGCGAGAACGTCGAACACTTGAATACGTAGATCTCGTTAAATTTGCTTGTTACGGCACAGGCGAGGTAGATGCGATATTGCACGATGAAAAAGAGCGCCGTAGAAATGCAATCCATGAAGCGGGGCATGTCGTTGTGGGGCATTTGACTTCAAGAGACAAAACACCTGCAGCCTATTGCAGCATTATTCCGCGGGATGACATTGGCGGAATAGTGGTTCGTGCTTATGAAAGTCACGAGCGAAGAAGCAACGACCTTTCCTACAGAGATGCCTTGCACAAAATAAAAACGCTATTGGCAGGTAGAGCGGCTGAATATCTTTTATTAGGTGCAGACGAGATCAGTATTGAAGGAGCGAGTTCTGACTTAGCGAGTGCAACTGAATTAGCTGGCTCAATGTTTGGTCTGTGGGGGCTGTCAGACGACAACTCGACAGCTGAGGCTTCTGCGAAAAATCTCTCTACGGTAATCAACGAAGCAACTGCTAGTGAGCATGCATATGTCGAATCAATGGCCCGTCAGTTTCTTCAAAAGATGTACTTGGAAACAATAGAAATCTTGGAGGCAAACGGTGATTATTTCCAAGCAGTAATCGAAGAATTAATGGATAAAAATTTCCTTATGCAGGAAGAGGTGGCGGAAATTTACGCTAGGACAAACAACAAACCAAGGAGAGCAGCATGAAAGCGATATTTCTGTGTTTGGCAGTAATGATTACAGGTTGTGCAACGAAACAAGAAACTGCCAAAGTGCCGGACTTTGAAATCCGTGCCATGACTCGCAGTGAAGTTGTGGCTGCAGCCAATGAGTGTGAAAGCAATGAAATGAAACCATTTGTTGAGTACATCACGCAAAAAACTGAATATGGGAAAGTGCTTGTCCCTGTGAATGTTCATTGCAACCCGTTGAAAAAAACTGTTAGCCAGTTAAGAAATTAAGCTGGAGCCTGCTATGACTTACTCTGAAGCATTAACCGCTATGGGGCTGACTCAAACGCTTGCAGAATCGATCATCTGCATAGGCGCAATTTCATTGGCCGTTGGAATGGTCTTGTTGATGTTTTGGCAGTACATCGCTGTGGGGGCAGGCGTATTTGTGCTGTTCTCAGTTTATGCACACCATCAGCCGGTAGAAATTTCAAGTGATTTGCAAAATGCAAGAAATGTCGAGATCGTTCAAAAAGTTGATAGTCCCAATGAATATGTCGAAGAATGCGAGGATTTAACTGATCGCAAAGATTTATGCCAAGAAATCTGGAGTGATCGAATCGCTGACGGGGGAGCGAAATTGATAGCAGAAACCTTTAAGGAGCGAGACGACTTCAAGCCTGCCACCAAAGTTACTTTGATTGATACAGATAACCAAGAATACAAAGCTCGTCGAGCTGAAGTCCTACGTAACCCGAATGTAGTTGTTTTGCAAAGCACGCTTTGATGAATGGTTGTTTTTAAAGAATTATGTGGGTAGGTTCCAGTTGTTGATTTGATACTTAAGAGTTGAAAAATTATATAAATTTTTTAAAAATTGCTTACAGGCTAGGAATAATTGCTAGCTATCTTGATGCAACTGATTTCATAGATGAAATTTGCAGGCAAAAAGGCCCCTTTGATACCTTATAGATTAAAAATATTCGTATGAAGATTGAGATCGTTATCGGAAACATTGTTGAACAGCCAGATGTTGATGCCTTAGTCAATTCGGCTAATGCCAACCTGCGTTTCGGATCTGGCGTGGCTGGTGCGATCCATGCAGCGGCAGGTCCAGAGTTGGAGCAGTATTGCCGTCGCCATTCACCAATCGCGTTGGGAGAGGCTGTTGTAACGCCAGGGTTCAACCTTCCAAACCTCCAAGTAATTCATGTCCGAGCTGCCAGCTACATCAACGACGATCATCCTGAAAAATACCTTGACCTTTCTGTTGCTAATACTTTGAGATCTGCGAAAGAAGCTGGAATCCGAACGATGGCGATACCTGCAATAGGAACTGGCGTGTTCAAGTTCCCCCCTGAGTTGGCTGCTCAAATCATCGTTCAGGGCCTGCTAAATCGAGCTTACGATTACCCAGAAATTGAATTAGTGAGGATCTGCGTTACGGATAGCAAATTGCATGCAATTTTCCAACACGCTTTTGATCTCATAAACATAAAAGCACCTTGATGCAATGAGTTGTCATAGATAAATGATTGCAAAGCATCGAAAAAGGAAAATTATGACTGCCCAAATTTCAGAAAAAATAATCTATGAAGATGAGCGGCATGCGATGTGTACCAATCCGTTGGATGAATTTTTATCGTTGGCTAATTTAGATATTGAATTTCAATCTAACTCGACCGCTCTTTGGCGTGGCTATGTTGGAACCTGGGAGATCAAAGGGGATCGCCTATATTTAATAGAACTTAGTGGCAGTTTGAAAAATGGATCTAAAGCCGCGTTAGAGACTATTTTTCCAGGCTTTCCAGATCGAGTGTTTGCACATTGGTTTACTGGTGAGATTCGATTGCCACAAGGGAAAATGCTTAATTACGTTCACATGGGCTATGGCAGTACCTATGAACGTGATTTATTGCTGAAAATTGAGGGTGGCATGGTGGTTGGGTCAACAGTCCGTGTCAACGGATTCTCAGAAGATCCAAACGCAAAAGAAGGTTACGAAATTGGAGTGATGACGGTATTTGGCACGGACAAAAAAGATCGGAAGAGCGTCGTGTAGGGAAA
>ERZ650301.619-NODE-619-length-9987-cov-4.212243_pt1 | contig 9987 bp, 8 predicted proteins | sample MGYA00376237_ERZ650301 | MGnify/ENA primary metagenome ERZ650301 (study PRJEB26733, sample SAMN07839255) | wastewater metagenome | biome: small river; feature: stream; material: water | place: USA: North Carolina | collected 2016-04-05 ...
TACGGCCAATCTTTTTTGACTGATTATTTTCACAAACTCTTCTTAACAATAATTTATTACCGCATATTTTAGTGTGTTTTTGCAGCAGAATAAATCAAGCCCAAAACCTTAAGTTTTTGATAAAAATATCATGCAATAAAATTAATAATGAATTCCGCAATGCACAGAGACAATGAATAGTAAGAATAATAGCCAAAAGACTTATTTGAGATTATTTAGCTATAGTGGATGTGAAAAATTGAAACATAGAATCTAAAAGCACTGGTCATAAACTATTCCACAAATTCGAACGAGATAATAAGTGCTCTCATCAAAAATTTATAATCGCGTGACAGTAAAAATATCTAAATCAGTCGATTTTCAGTGGGTATATGGTATCCGTCTTTTCTGAATAAATCCAAGCAAGCATCAACTACTGTTGGGTCAAACTTTGTACCCCGACCCTTTTCAATCTCCTCAAGGGCGGCATCTATACCTAGAGCAGCCCGATAAGGGCGATGCGTTGACATTGCCTCGATAACATCAGCAACTGCAATGATTCGGGCCTCTAATAATATCGAGTCACCCTTAAGACCCTGGGGATAGCCGCTACCATCGAACCTCTCATGGTGTTCACGAACTATTTCCGCAACGGGGATAATAAAATCAATACCCTTAAGAATGTCATACCCAATATTGACATGGGTCTTAATAAGGGCGTATTCCAATGCGGATAATTTGCTTGGCTTAGAGAGAATTTCAGAGGGAATGCCAATTTTTCCGATATCATGAATCAGGCCAATAAGACTTAGATTGTGCGCCCTGCTCTCATCTAGACCCAATTTAATAGCAATGGCTTTAGCCAAAAGACCTACTCGTTGTTGATGACCAGAAGTGTAGGGATCCCGCATATCAACAGCTTTAGAAAGAGCGAATAATGTATCCTCCATGGTATGCTGCAAACGCTCGGAGTAGGCCTCTAACAGCCGCTGATTTTCAGTATCCCGTGTTACATCAATTGAAATCCAGATGGATTCATCGCTTCCATGCGCCAGCACTCCTCCGCCAACCAAAAAGTAACCTAGTGAACCATCTTTTCGCTTTAGCTCAAGCGTATCCCGTAACCAACCATCCTTCTCAAAGTTAAAACTTTGAATCTTTTTTCCAAAAGACTTAAAGTTGACATGGTCAGGATAAAGAATTTCACTTGATTTCCCAATAAGCTCCTCGATGCTATAGCCATAATTATCAGCAAAACGTTTGTTTACCCATAAAAATTTACGGTCCTTGGTTTTTGCAATGCCTGCAATTTCGCTATTTAAAATTCCGCTTTGCTCTTTGATAATGGAAGCAAGCTTCATTTGATCTTGAATGGCCAAAGTAATATCCTGCACGCTTAACACGGCTCCAGAGACTTCTCCCTGCCCATCTTTAATAGGTGTAGAGCTGTGAACTCCATACCACTGTCGACCGGTATTCTTATTTTTGAAGTGCAATTCTTGAGACAGCATGGGATTATCAAAAATTACCCCTGAAGAATAAATATCCTGTGGAAAAATTTGCACTCCACTTACCGATGAAATGTCAAATAATCCCAATAATTGATTGTAGTTACCATCAAATTGAGCCTCATTTTCAAGACCAAAAAAATCCAAGTATTTTTTATTAAACTTTAAAAAAGTCCCGTCTGCACGAATAATTGCTAGACCATTTGGGCTGTTTTCAAAAATAGTTTGAAGATTTAATTTTTCAAACGCCAAATTTTCAAGAGCTATCTTAATATCATTAATGTCCGTACAAGTACCAAACCACTTTTCAATTTTTTCGCTAGGACCAATAGAAGGAATGCCTCTAATAAGCCACCAGCGATAGGCGCCATCAGCCCTTCTTAAACGGCACTCAATAGAATATTCGCCATTATTGTTTACCGCATTTTGCCAAGCATTCCATGCGTTTTGCTGGTCTTCTGGGTGAAAAGGCTTGTTCCAACCCTCACCCATACTTTCATCTAATCCCATACCCGTATAGCTATACCAGGCCTGATTGAAGAAGATATTTTCACCATTTGCCTTGGTTACCCAAACAATCTGTGGCAAGGAATTAGCTAGCGCGACAAAACTAATATCTTCTAGAGCAAGCTGCTCTTGCAAATGATGAATAGTAACCTGGTTGCCTTCTCTCTCTGCGGCAAATGATTTTTCAAGTAACTCCTGAGACTGTTTAAGTTTATTTTGAAAAACACTAAAGAAATATCCCATCATCAAAAAAACTACCGCTGAATAGAGATTATATTTATTGCTCACATACCAAGAAAATTGGGGTGGAATAAAGTAATACCAAACAATTACAGTACTCAAGGCGGTTGAAATAAGCCCGCCCCAAAAACCGGTAAAGCGTGGCCCAAAGAAAATCATGGGATAGAACAAAAACCATACAAAGGGTGAGATGAAGTCCCAAAGCCTATATTGCAATAGGCCGACCGAAATCGGGAGTAAAACGGCTATTACAGCCTGTCTAAATTTCATCCAAAAATATTATGAATTTACTGTTCTCTAAAGATCAATGATAAGTCTAATTATTAAGCCTAACATTATCGTACTAAATCACTCTCCTGCACCCCCCCCTTATTTAGAGGGGCGCCAAATGAGAATCAGATGCCACTAATGCCCAACCCAAAATACCTAGGGCTTTAGTTGCGCTCTAATTTCTCCGGGCTTATTGGCGGCACTATGAACATTAAGATAGAGATTGCCACTTTGAAGACTTTGAAGTTGCGCTGCAGTGAGTCTTGCACCAGCTGGGGCAGACCAGACATCATCAGAGGTCTTGGTAAACGGCACAATGACTGGTCCGTTTTGACCCATTGGTGCCTCATGTATATGAGCCATTGTCCCCTCAACACCCTTGGTAACAATGGTCCCGGATAATGATCCATCAGGACCAACAGTTATCGAACCAACGCCAGTTGCCGAAGTTATTACTGGAGGAACCTCTTGTCCGCCACTAAGATTTACTGTCATGGATTGCGAGTATGCGGCCAATGATGCAACACAAATACATAAGCCAAAAACATACTTTTCAAAAATATGATTTGATTTCATATAAATCTCCTAATTAATTAAATTCAAGTTTCAAACAATTTCATTTATCTAGGCAACACATCATCATAAAAAATATAAAATTCGCATAACAGCCTTACTTTAAATAATTTTTTCTCAAATTAATCTACTGCATCTTCTCGATGTTTGCTACATACCTTATGAAACAATCTTAAGCATGAAAGCAATCGGCAATAAATAGGCTAATCTTGATGAGCTTCTTGAATTTTTTTCAATTCATCAATTTCCTGAACTAGCGCATCAACAATGTTTGGATCAAACTGAGATCCACTTAACCTAATAATCTCTTCACATGCTTTCTCGTGTGACCAAGGCTCTTTGTAAATTCTACGACTCACTAGCGCATCGTATACATCAGCCACAGCCATTATGCGCGCTGCTAATGGTATGGATTCTCCCGATAAACCCCTTGGATAACCTGTGCCATCCCAATGCTCATGATGGCCGCCTGCAATCTCGATTGCATGATGCAAGAAGCTTGGAAGATCAGAGAATCTCTCTTTGACGGTTACTAAAATTGACTCGCCAATCAATGCGTGTGTCTTCATCACCTCCCACTCTTCATCATTTAACCTACCAGGCCTATTCAGAATAGCGTCTGGGATACCCACTTTTCCAATATCATGTAGAGGAGCTGCTCGATAAAAATCTCTAATCCGAGAATCCGATAAAAACTCTGAGTGATGGCCCATCATTCTTAATCTAGATGCAATTTTTCGTACGTACATTGATGTTCGAATAATATGATTCCCTGTTTCGTTATCCCTTTTCGAAGCTAAAGTTATCAAACTAGCCAGAAGAGCTTCTTCAGTCTCGCCAATTTTTATCGTCTGCTTCATCAGCAAATCTTTGAACATTTCAGACAAACGAATGACTAAATAGACCAGTTGACGTAAGATTCCTAAAACAACAATTCCAATCAGGGTAACTGCATTTATTGCGCCCGGATCACCAAGACTTTCAGTAAGGCCGGCCACCAAGGGGGGTATACGCATCATCCATAAAGCTGTAGATGCAAAAAAGAGCCATGTCATTACTTCGAGGTAACCGTTTTTTAATTTCCTGTTTGCCCTAAATGACATTAAACCAGCCGCAACAAGAGAAAGGCTCCAAGCGCCAGCAATAATGGCTGGTGTGACAAAGCCTGCGCCTAAACTCACCAAATAAGCTAGCCCCAATCCATACAAAACACACGTCGCTATCAGGGTATATGGAAAACGAGCTCTCTCACGCGCAATCAAAACTAGGCTATAGCCAAACAAAATGGATGATGAAGTTGATAAAGTATGGGCTACAGAGTAACTAAAGAACGATGGGAGATAGGGTCGAAATAAAATACATCCAACACCTAACGAGAGAGAAAGCGAAGCAAAGAACCAATATTTTGCCGACAGATCTTGCTTCTTCCGATAAAGAAAAAGCACTAAGAGACCGACCGTTAAATTAACGATGATTGAAATTAAATAAAGTGGCTCTACCGTTAAATGCATACGCAACTAAACCTTTCGGGAAAACTTGAAGATGTGCCCATCCACAAATCCCAGATTTAGTTTACGCTCAAAAATCCTGCTGTCAAAAACATTTAAGTATTTTTAGAAACCAATTAAGTGGTTCATGACAATCAAACTAGACATAGTGTCACATTGCTACTATTTGATGCGGACAAATAAATCTCGGTTTTTTTGGATTCATTCCGCTCATGCAATAACAATCTACTAATAAACTACGAAAACAACGGCCACCGTTATGCAATGAGTTTTGTTTTTCAGGAATTCTTACTTAGTTAGTCGTAGAAATTTCATTAGAATGGTAAAAAGCATAAGAACCAAGGCCTTCTTTTTTGGCTTTATACATTGCTTCATCAGCATGGTTAAGCAATTCTTCTGGGCTAGAAAAATCATCAGGAAAAACAGTCACGCCTATGCTCAGACTAACCGCAACATCAACTTGTTCAGGCAAATGAATTGGCCTCTTGATGCTAATTAAAATACGGTCTAATGTCACTCGATAATCTGTAGATGCATCAATGTCCACTAAAATCACTACAAACTCATCCCCCCCAAGGCGTGCAACTGTATCGTTTTCACGAACACATGCTGCCAACCTCGCCCCAACTTCGCGAAGAACAAAATCTCCAGCATCATGGCCATAACTATCATTTACTGGCTTAAAGCCATCTAAATCAATAAAGCAAAGTGCAAATCGTTTCTGATTGCGATTGCTTGAAGCAATCGCTTGACTTAAACGATCCAGCAACAGATACCTATTGGGTAGCTTTGTAAGGCTATCGTGATAGGCCACCTCTTGAAGCGCATCGGCATTACCTTGAATCACAGCCTCTTCCATGCGAATTAATCCACGCGTTCGCCAAAGTACCATAGCCAACGCACAAAGCAATACTAAACAGGCACCAAACAACCAAATCGCAACTTGCTTTCTTAACTGAGTTAAAGCTTCGTCAACATTTGTGCCAATAATCTCAATCCGCAACCAGCCCACCGGTACACCAACAACCAACTGCAACCATTGAGTAGTTACATCACCTTCAGTACTTACATCCGATGCTTGAGCTGGGAAATGAATCTTTGATGAAGAATAAATAGGTTGAATTTTCCCTGTCATTTGATCCATCCGCAGATGCGACAAGATCTTGCCATCTTCATTTGCTACGAGAATAGAAAGTACTTGCGGATCCGACAAGGTCTGCCGAAGGCGCCCCTCAATTTGTGCATAATTTTCTGAAATAACGTCGTCCTGAACAGCGATTGCAACACCCTCCGCCATTGTCTTTGCAGTAGCCTCTCTACCTGACAATGTAATTTCTCTAGCTCTATGATCAAACCAAGTAATGGCAAATATGGCAAGTATTAGAGTTCCCAAGCCTATAAGTAAAGTTCCCCTGAATAACGCCCGGGTACTAATCCTAGAGTCACCTATACCGTTAATTTTCATCTAGCACCACAAATTTCTCTAACTGTATACGCTCTAATGGTGCGTAGTCCCGCTGATAATCCGAGCGGACCGGTAAAGGTATTTGAACCCCTTCCAGCAATTTTTTTCCTGAATCGCTATCTGAAAGAGCAATAAAAGAATCGACGATAGATTTACGAACATTAACAGGGACACGTGGATTAACAATAAAAGGGTGCGGTGCGTATCCAGATGTTTCATAGAGAATTCGCAAACTCTCACGCAAGGCAGCCTCTTCTCGCAACAACGTATTATTCACCCCCCCTGAGGCTACAAGATCTCCCATGGCTACAGCGCGGTACCCACTAGCATGCGTTTTTAAGTATTTCGGTTTAATAAAGATATTTTGTTTAGCTAATTCCGCTCTAATGACAAGGGATGCAGCAAAAGCATTTGGGGCTGGAAATGCAACCTCTTTTCCATTTAATTCCTGAATAGATTTAATCGGACTATTCACTTGCACCACCAAAATCCCGGTAAGTTTTGAACCTCCGTCCATCAACAATGGAATATAACCCTTATATTTTTTTGCCATAACCTCGTGATATGGGTTTGCATACGCAAAATCAGGCTCTCCCTTAAACAACATTTTTTCAAAATTAGGAATGGTATCCGGTACCACCAAATCAAAACATTGTTTTGTATTTCGACCAATCAACTCCAGCAAAGGAGCCCACTTTTCATAGGTAATAGCGCGTGGTAACTGAGGAACCACTGCAACAGTAAGTTGATTTTTTACACTTTGGTCACCAAGGCAGGCCGCATATACTGGGTTCAGTAATAGCAATGAAACCGATGCTATGTATGCATGAAATTTGCAATATCCGCCCATTAAAAACTTTCTTTTAATTAAGTTTTAATAAATCATTCTAAAAAAGATAATTTTATGATGATTATCCCTCAAAATACCCATTTTGCGACGCTTGAATTTAATGGAGATGTACTAATTAATTTAGTTTATATCTACTAAATTTATACTTTTTTATATAAGACAAAATTTAGCGTGGCGAAACTTGCTTGAATAAATAATTTATGCGGAATAAAACATTCTTAGTCAGTCATTTACTATTGGCAACAAAGCGACGTACGCCGACAAAGATTAAAGCTGGATTTTCCTCAGAAATTAAGGCAATCCCCGGGCGATATTAGAATGTTCTGTGGCTTATTTAAAATTCCAGCCAATTAAGACTGAACCTCTTAGCATGAGTTCATTTACGCATTATTAATTGGAAGTTTTTAATCTTGAGGCATAAACTTAACGATAATTCAAGCCAAAATAAAAAATAGTAGCGGGGTCATGGACTACTATTTGAGTTTTGTAAAAGTACTGCCAATTTACTTCATAAGCTTAGACTCTAACTCCACGGCCATATCAAGTGCGCCCATATAACCAGATTTTAAATGTTCAGGCAAGTCGGGATCTCCCACCATCGCACCTAAGGTTTCAACTAAGCTATAGACTATTCCCTTGGCAGCGCCAAGGGCAATTGTTTTATTTGTCACGGCCTCATCAATATGATTTACCGCATCTAAAAAGTAATCATGGCCTGGCAAACCATCTGGTCCCAAAGATTCTTTAGTCATTTACATCCTCCTATCTAGTACTTATTTAGAGTATTTGATCTACTTTGTAAAAAAACTTACGCGCATAAGCAAGAATTTCTTTATCAGTAGGATGATCAACAGTTTCTACACCAACAATATTTTCAGCAATCTTAGCGTCATGTTTATGAGCATGTTTAATTAATTCTAATTTTGCAGATCCTGGTCCAAGAATCAAAATTTCCTTGGATTCATTTACAGCGTTAATTACTGAATGCAAATACTTGGAATCTAGGGCAAGTTTCCCGCTACCTACTTCGCCACCTTTGTGGTGCAAATGAGCATGAGTGGTTTTGCTACGAATAACTTCAGCCTCGCTGGCCTGCTCGCTCAAAAACATAACATGAGCTTCTTTATGGTCAATCCAAATAACTGCGTGATTTAATGACATATTCTTCCTATTATTAATAATGACTACTCTTCGAGAATACTCCAGCCCAGACATAGAATCAGGACTAAGCTTGATTTAGGTCAAAATGATCGTGCTTGTATTAAATTCGTATACTGAGTTCATTCACTCCTAAGCTCACTATGGCCATTTCTCCCAATAAATACCTACCGATCCGCTACATCCCATTTGGTCTTTGCATTTTGGGGGCTATTGCTAGCTTTGCCGCTATCGAGCTTCATGAGCAATCATTTCGCTTCTTGCTGCTATTTGGATTCCTTACTTTAGTAGGCATTTATGACGTACTCCAAACCAAAATCGCCATCCTACGCAATTATCCCGTTATCGGTCATTTGCGTTTTATGCTGGAATTTATTCGCCCCGAGATTCGTCAATACTTTATTGAGGGTGACAATGATGAAACCCCATTCTCTAAAGAGCAGCGTACCTTGGTTTATTCGCGCGCCAAGGCTGTGCCTGACGAAATTCCGTTCGGCACTACTTTAGATGTGATGGCCCCGGGGTATCAATGGATTAACCAATCGCTAGCTCCTACCCGCTTGCTGAGTCACAACTTTCGAGTGGAGATTGGCGGGAAAGACTGCAAACAAAAGTATTCGGCCAGTATTTTTAATATCTCAGCAATGAGTTTTGGATCTCTAAGCGCTAATGCCGTAATGGCTTTGAATCTTGGCGCCAAAAAGGGTGGTTTTGCTCATGACACTGGCGAAGGGTCTATCTCTAAATACCATCGCATCCATGGTGGTGACCTCATTTGGGAAATTGGCTCCGGCTACTTTGGCTGTCGCCACCCCGACGGTAGATTTAATCCAGATAAATATACCGAAAATGCCTTGGATCCTCAGGTAAAGATGATCGAGATTAAGCTAAGCCAGGGCGCAAAGCCTGGTCATGGCGGCATTCTGCCTGGCTCAAAGGTTACAGCTGAAATTGCTGCTGCGCGTGGAGTTAAAGAAGGTGAAGCCTGCATCTCCCCTGCTTCTCATAGCGCTTTTTCTACTCCACTAGAGCTAATGCATTTCATCAAGAAACTACGTGACCTTTCTGGTGGCAAACCAGTTGGATTTAAATTCTGCGTGGGTCACCCATGGGAGTGGTTTGGCATTGTTAAAGCCATGCTAGAAACTGGCATCTATCCTGACTTCATTGTGGTGGATGGATCTGAAGGTGGTACAGGTGCATCACCAGTTGAGTTTACCAATCACGTTGGCACACCACTACAAGAAGGATTACGTCTTGTTCACAATACGCTGGTTGGCGTGAATCTTCGCGATCAAATTAAGATTGGCTGTGCTGGAAAAATTATTAGCGCATTTGATATGGCGGTTGCCTTTGCCTTAGGTGCAGACTGGTGCAACAGTGCCCGTGGGTTTATGTTCTCTATTGGGTGCATTCAGGCACAGGTATGCAATACCGGAAACTGCCCTACCGGAGTGACCACGCAAAATCCGTTGCGCCAAAAGGCTCTAGTAGTTCCAAACAAAGCAGAGCGAGTTTTTAATTTCCATAATGAAACTCTGAAAACACTAAAAGCCTTGGTGGAAGCAGCGGGATTGCATCACCCTGGCGAGATTGATGCACCACACATCATTCGACGCATTAATAAACATGAAGTGAGACTTTTATCCTTCCTCTTGCCAGAAATGCCCGCAGGACTTCTACTTACCGCCGATCACATTGATCCAAGTCTGAACTTACCGAGAGTTTTTGAACTGTATTGGCACCGTTCTCAAGCGCAAAGCTTTTCCGCTCTAAAAAACTAACTCCTGAGGACTTCTAAATGTCCTTAGCTGGCCAGTAATGGGGTCTTGGAATGAGATCTCCTTGGCCAATAGTTGTAGAGGCTTAGAAAAATCCAAGTCATATTCTTGATAAGGCGTCAGAACCGGATATATCTGATCGTTTTTA
>ERZ650301.621-NODE-621-length-9985-cov-6.559617_pt1 | contig 9985 bp, 8 predicted proteins | sample MGYA00376237_ERZ650301 | MGnify/ENA primary metagenome ERZ650301 (study PRJEB26733, sample SAMN07839255) | wastewater metagenome | biome: small river; feature: stream; material: water | place: USA: North Carolina | collected 2016-04-05 ...
GGCCAAGTCGCCTGCCGATGGCCACACCTTGCTGCTGACCACCAACACCATGGTGATCTCACCCCATGTGCTGCCCGCTGGGGCAGGCGGTGGCATCGATGTGCATGCCGATCTGATGCCGGTTGTGGCCCCGGCAACCACGCCAATGGCCTTGTTGGTCAGTCCCACCTTGAACGTCAAGGACCTGCCATCAGCGCTGGCGCTGGCCAAAAATCAAGCCGGCATGCCTTACGGCAGTGCTGGCAATGGCTCGCCCATGCATTTCGCCGGAGAAATGCTCAAGCGTGCGGCCGGGGTGGATTTGCTGCATGTGCCTTACAAAGGGGTCAACCCCTCGGTCATGGCCGCACTCAGCGCAGAGGTCAAGTTCTTGTTTGTCGGCCTGGGCGGAGCCTTGCCGCACATCAAGGCGGGCAAGCTGGTGCCCGTGGCGGTGACCGAGAAAAACCGCTCCCCCTTGTTGCCCGAGGTGCCCACAGCGACCGAACAGGGCGTTCGCGGGGTTGAGGTGAATGCCTGGTATGGCGTGTTTACGCCTGTAGGTACGCCCGAGCCGGTGCGCAGCAAGATCAACGCCGACATCAACGAGGTGCTCAAGCTGGCGGAGGTGCGTGACAAGCTCGCTGCAGCAGGTCTGGATGTGTTGGGGGGCTCGGCCCAGGTGTTGGGCGACTTCATGAAGGCCGACCGCCAACGCTATGGTCTGTTGGCCAAAGAGTTGAACATCAAAGTCGACTGATGGCCCGGGCTGACCGTCCCAACTTTTTGCTGTTCATCACTGATCAGCATCGCGCCGACCATTTGGGCTGTGCTGGGCATCCGATGTTGCGCACACCGCACATCGATGCCCTGGCGACGCGGGGTTGTCGTTTCACCGATTTCCATGTGGCCACGCCAATTTGCCAGCCCAACCGCGCCTCTCTCATGACGGGGCGTTTGCCCAGTGCCCATGGTTTGCAGCTCAATGGCCGCGAGCTGTCGCATGGCGAGCGGACCTTTGTGCAGAGCCTGCGCGATGCCGGTTACCGCACCGCCCTGGCGGGCAAGAGCCATTTGCAAAACATCACGGCCGTGCCGCCGTTTTGGCCGCAAGCAGGCGAGCGCTTGGCACACGAGTCCAAGGCCTTGTTTCCCGGGCGCTATGGCCAGGAAGTGGCCCGCCGCTGGGACGAAGACGAGGCCTTCGAGCTGAGCTTGCCTTATTACGGCTTTGAACAAGTGGCGCTGACGATTGGCCATGCCGATGAGCAAAGCGGGCATTGGCGGCGCTGGTTGCGCCAGCAAGTGCCCGATGCCGACCGCCTGATTGGCCCGGACAATGCGCTGCCCACGCCTGACTGGGCTTTGACCCGTTTGCGTCAGGCCTGGCGCACCCGGGTGCCCGAGGCTTTGTATCCCACGAGTTATATCGCCCGGAAAAGCTGCGAGATGCTTCGGGGGCTGGCCGGTGGCGATCAGCCGTTTTTTCTGCAATGCTCATTTCCCGATCCGCACCACCCGTTCACGCCGCCGGGGCGCTATTGGGACATGTACCGGCCCGCTGACGTGGCATTGCCGCCCAGCTTTGATGCGCCGCTGACCGATGCGCCGCCGCCCGTGACTTGGCTGCACGCCCAGCGTGCCGGGCGTGCGCCCCATTTCAAGCCCGGCCACGGCACGTTTGCCGCTACCCATCAGGAGGCGCGCGAAGCGCTGGCGCTCAATTACGGCAACATCAGCTGCATCGACGATGCCGTCGGTCAGGTCATGGCCGAGTTGGCGCGTCTGGGCTTGGCTGACAACACGGTGGTCATGTTCACCAGCGACCATGGCGATTTGCTGGGGGACCGTGGCCTGATGTTCAAAGGGGGCTTGCACTATGGGGGGCTTACCCGGGTGCCTTTTATTTGGGCCGACCCGGCTCAGGGGGCTTCATCTGCGGGGGCTTCATCCGTGCCACGCGAAACCCCGGCCCTGGCCCAAACCACCGACATTGCCGCCACGGTGCTGGCGCGTGCAGGTGTGCAAGCCGCTCACGGCATGCAAGGGCAATCCTTGTTGCCGGTGGTGGCGGGGCAAGCCGATGCTTTGCGCACCAGCGTGTTGATCGAGGAAGAAGGGCAGCGCCTGGATTTCAATCTGGGCCAGCGCATCCGGATGCGGACCTTGCGCACCCGTGAGCATCGGCTCACCATTTACGACGGCCAGTCTTGGGGTGAGCTGTGCGATTTGCGTGCGGACCCGCAGGAGCTGCGTAACCTCTGGAACGACCCGGCCAGCCAGTCTGTACGTGCCCAGCTGATGGCCGAATTGGCGTATGCCATGCTGCACCAGACCAACACCAGCCCGTACCCGCTGGCCTCGGCCTGAGTGCTGTTCAGAGGTCCAGCACCAGCCGCTCGGTTTTGCAGCCTGAGACGCAGACCATCATGACCTGGTTGCTGGCGTGTTCGGCCGAGCTCAGCACCATGTCCCGGTGGTCGGGCGTGCCTTCGAGCACCCGCGTTTCGCAGGCGCCACAAATGCCTTCCTCGCAGCTGAAGGGCACATTGGTGTTCAAGGCGATCAGCTGCTGGTGCAGTGTGGTGCCGGGGCTGACTTCAAAGGTCTGGCCGCTCTTGCGCAGCTCCACCGTGAAGTGGCTGCGCGCATCGCTTGCGGCTTTGACTTCGACCGCTGCAAAGCGTTCGATGTGGGCGTTGGCGTAGCCCAGTTCGGCGCAGATTTTTTCAAACGCATCCAGCATCACTGAAGGGCCGCAGGCGTAAAAGTGGGTGTTGTTCTGGCCACCCCGAGCTTGCAACAAAGCACGCAAATCGGATGGGCCACCGGCCTCATCGTCAAAGTGCCAGTGCACAGGACATCCCAATGCGCTCAGATCGTCTCCGAAAGCGGCAGCGGTGCGCGAACGCGCCAGGTAGATCACCTCGAAAGAGCGACCCAAGGCCTGCAAGCACCGAGCCATGCTCAGGATGGGGGTGATGCCGATGCCGCCCGCGATCAGCACCGAGTGCTCGGCCTCTTTGTGCAAAGGAAAATGGTTGCGCGGTGCGCTGATGATGAGTGCCATGCCCACACGCAGTTGCTCATGCACGCAGCGTGACCCGCCCCGGCTGTTCTTGTCCTTGAGGATGCCCAGCAGATAGCGGTGGCGTTCGCTGCTGTCGTTGGCCAGCGAGTAGCTGCGCACCAGGCCGCCCGGCAGGTGCAGGTCGATGTGGGCACCGGCCTCGAAGGCGGGCAGGGTCTCGCCCGGCATGGGGCGCAACTCGACGCTGATGATGTCCTGGGCTTCGTGCCGCAGGGTGTGTACCCAGGCTTTCAACGTGCTCATGTCAGGCGGTGGCTTTGCTCAGTTGTTCGGTGGCCAGCTTACGCAGGTGCCGGCGCAGGCGCACGATGCCCATGTCGTGGGCGTACAGGTGCTCGCGCTTGTTGGCGTCGGGTTCCATGTTTTCCACCGCCACACGGTCTTGCTCCAGCACGTTCCAGTGGCGTTGCTCCAGACGGTTTTTGTAGAGGAATCGCCAGGTGTCGCGCTGCCAGCCTTCCACCTTGCGGCAGCGCCAGTGGAAGACCCCGGCCACGCGGTTGGTGATCGGGGTGTAGCTGCCGATGATGGTGAAGTTGCCGCCAGGACCACCGGTCTTGGGATAAGGGATTTCCAGGCGCATCAGGTGGATGCCGGTGTCCAGCCATTCGGTCCAGTCGAAGTTCACATCGCGCTGGTGCTTTTTTTCGAAGATGAAGCCGTTGTCGAGTTCGCGGATCTGGAATTCGGCCGTCATGTCGCCTTCGGCCATGGTGTGCGATTGCTTGTGCAAATAGGCCCCGTGCATGGGGTCCATCACGTTGTCGATCACGTAGCGGTAGTCGCCGCCCCATTCGGTGTAGCACAGGAAAGACGACCACTCGGGCGAGGTCAATTGTTCGGGTAAGCGCAGTGGCGGCGCCACATCGAGGGCCGGGTTGCTGGCGTTGTACAAAAAGATGGCGCCATTCGACTCGGCCGTATGAAAGCTGCGGGTCGGGCGCGAGCCTTCGAGCTTGCAGCCGGGGCTTCCGGGCACGCGCATCACGGTGCCGTCCTGGCGCACTTCCACGCCATGGTAGGGGCAGGCGATGCGGTCGCCCAGGATGACCCCCAGCGACAGCGGCGCGCCTCGGTGTGGGCAATGGTCTTCGAGCGCATGGACTTTGCCCGTGGCGTCACGCCACAGCGCGATTTTGTAGCCCAGGCGGCGCAACGAAATCGGATTGTCTTTGACAAAACCGGAGGGGCACACCGGGAACCACAGGTCTTTTAAACCGACTTCCAGGGCGGCGTCGACGGGGTCGAGCTGAACGTTGATGACTTGGGCGTTCATGGGTTTTCCTTGTGCTTGGGTCAGGCAGCGGCCAGGCGGGCCATCTCTTGCTGATAGGTCTGGGCTGTCCAGGGCTGGCCGTTGGGGCCGGACGGTCCTGCCGTGTTCAGGTACTGCACCAGGCCGGGCAGGTCATGGATGCCTGCCGCAAAGGCGCGCTCGATCGAGTCGCCCAGCAAGCTTTCATAGCTGGTGGGCGCCGCAGAGCGGGCTTGGTGGGTGTCGTTGTAAAGCGCAGCAGGGTGGTGTGCCATGGATAAAACTCCGGATTGCTGGTTGAATGAGCCGCTTTCAGGCTTTGGGCTTGTCGGTCATGAAGCGGCCGCTGGGCGCTTCAGCGTTTTTCTGGCGGCGGGTTTGCCCATCGATGCCACCTTTGATGGCCCATTCGGCGAACACCGTCGGGCCGGGCGTGAACTCGCGGGGTTGCCAGGTCTCGGTCAGCTCGTCCTCGTCGGCGTAGTACTCCACCAAGGCGCCTGCAGGGCTCACGAAATACCAAAAGATGGCCGATGAAATCGGATGGCGCCCGGGGCCCAGTTCGGTGTCCCAGCCGCAGCGCGACATGTGCAAGCCTCCGCCAAACACTTCGTGGTGATCGCGCACGGTGAAGGCCACATGGTTCAGCCCATTGCGCGCTTCTGGCAGTTGCAACAAAAACAGGTCGTGGTGACCGCCCCGCGCAGCGCAGCGCAAGAAGTGTCCACGGCCAGGGTATTGGTCTGACAACACAAAACCCAGCAAATCTTGGTAGAAGCGCGAGACTTTTTCCAGTTCTTTCACGAAGAACACGACATGTCCCACTTCAATCGGTTGGGCCCGGTCATAAGCCTGACTGGCTTGGTTGGTGCGTGGACGCGCAGACCAGGTGTTGACTTTGGCGCAATCGAGCTCAAGTGTTTTCTTCTGGCTCAACTGCAAGCGCACCGCCAGACCGCAGGGGTCTGTGCAACCGATGTGTTGGCCTTGCTGCACAAAGCCTGGCTGGGTTTGCAGGGCCGCCTTGTAGTGCGCCATGTCCGCTTCGCACGCCACGCCCCAGACCACTTCGCGCAAAGTGGGATCGGCTTCGACCCCCGGCGGCAAACCGGGTGTGTCCGAATGCGCCACGATCACGCGACAAGCGTTCAGTGATTCATAGACAAGGCGTGTGGGTGTTTCTTCGACCAGGGACAAGCCCCAGTCCAGGAAGAACTGCCTGCAGCGTGCAAGGTCCTGAGCCCCGAAGGTGATTTCGTCAATGCCGAGAATGCTCATTTGTTTCTTTAGTAAAACAACGTTTCAATATTGAAACGTTTCTGCATTATTTGCATTGTCCTTGGGCGGGTCAATAGAAATCCGACTGGCGAAGTGGGTTTTGACGTTCAGCCGGGGAAAAACCAGAGCAGGCCTGCCGTCATCGTCAGGTAGCGTGCGAACTTGCCCATGGCCATGTAAAGCGCACATGGCCACAAGGGCATTTGCAGCCAGCCGGCCACGGCACACAGGGGGTCGCCCACGCCCGGCAGCCAGCTGAGCAGACAAGCCTTGGGCCCCAGTTTTTCCAGCCAGGCCAAGGCCCGGACATGCTGGGCCGAATGGCTCCAGCGCTGGGACACTTGGCGCGAGCCCCAGCCCATCCACCAACTGACCATGCCGCCCAAGGTGTTGCCTGTGGTGGCCACAGCGATGGCCGACCAGAAGAGATCGGGGTTGAGCTTGACCAGGCCAAACACCGCAGGCTCCGAGCCCAGCGGCAGCAAGGTGGCCGAGATGAAGGACACCACAAACACGGTGCCCAAACCGAATTCAGGCAGGGCCAGCCATTGCAAGAGGTGATTGAGCCAAAGTTCCATGCGGGCCAGTGTAGCGGGCCTGTCCATGACGGCGCTCTGTCCAGATGGTTTGTGTGTGAAGGCGCGTCGACAATGCGGTTGAATTTGATGAATTGAATGTATTTGGTTTTCTTTAGAGGCCTAAAATCATAAAATGTAAAATCAAAGAATTGATTTTCGGGACCCAAGCCCCAAAGGGAGTTGTCGATGATGCGAAAAAGAAAAGGCGGCGCGCACTTGTGGCGATGGTCGCTTCTGGCGTGTGCCGTCCAGGCGACTTTGGCCAGTGCAGCAACGAACGAATTTCTGGACATGTCGCTCGAAGAGCTGGTGGATTACCGCTTGATGTCGATGTCCCGAAAAGAGCAGCGCGTGGCCGATATGGCCGCCGCCGCCTATGTGATCTCTGCTGAAGAAATCCGCCGCTCCGGTGCGCAGTCCATTCCCGAAGCCTTGCGTCTGGTGCCGGGGCTCAATGTGGCGCAGATCAGTCGCAACCGCTGGGCGGTCAGCTCCCGTGGTTTCAATGAGCGGTTTTCCAGCAAATTGCTGGTGCAGGTGGATGGCCGCAGTGTGTACTCGCCGTTGTTTTCGGGCGTTTTGTGGGAGACCCAAGACACCGTCATGGAAGACATCGAGCGCATCGAAGTCATCCGCGGGCCTGGTGCGGCCTTGTGGGGGACCAACGCCATGAATGGCGTGATCAACATCGTGACCCGATCTGCAGCTGCCAGCCAAGGCACCATGGTCAGCACCACGCTGGGCTCGGGTCAACTGACGTCGACGTCCTTGACCCATGCGGGGGCGCTGGCGCAGGGCGGTCATTTCAAGCTGTATGGCAAAGCCAGTTCCATGGGCGGGACCTTGGAGCGCGACTCTGGCTTGATGGGTGTCGATGGCTCGCACCAAAAGCGATTGGGCGTCAAGCTGGAGCCGAAGGTGGATGGCGGACAGTTGAGTCTGAAAGCCGAGATTTACCAGGACCGCTCCAAAGACTACTGGGGCACACCTTCGGTGCTGGCCTACAGCGATCCGACCACGCCTTTTGCGCGCAACAGTGCCTTGGCTGATCTGGGCGAAGGGGCCGCATTGCAGGCCCGCTATGCCTGGAAGAGCGCTGACGGTGCCGAGAATGTTTTGCAGGCGTCCGCGGACAAGGACCGTTCCATCCACACAGGCATTTGGGGGGCGGGCACAGGGGCCCGCAAACCACTGGCCGATGCCCCTTATCTGTTGCAGATGGGCGGAGAAAAGACCGATGTCGACGTCGATTTCCAGCAACGCAAGATTCGAGGAGATCATGACTTCATCTGGGGTCTGAACCTGCGCTACACCTCGGACAATTTGCTGCTGCCCACATCGCCCTATTTGTTGCTCGATGGCAAAAGCCAGCGCTTCAATTACAGCGCCTTTGTGCACGATGAAGTGACGCTGGTACCTGATCGCTTCAAGCTGATCTGGGGCTCCAAGTTCGAAAAAGACGGTTTGACGGGATTCAACATCCAGCCCAACGTGCGTGCGCTTTACACGCCGGGCTCAAACGAAGCGTATTGGGGTGCTTTGTCGCGTTCGGCACGTTCATCACGGCGCACAGAGAGTCTGGCCACGCTGGACATCAGTGCGCAAGATGCCGCCAATTTGAATCCGATGACCGGCTTGAATTTGCCCGCCAATATGCTGACGGCGGTCACCCAAGTGTCGCCGCGCGCCAATGCTTCCTTGCAAGCCGAACAAGCGCTCAGTCTGGAAGGCGGCTGGCGCAAGCAGTTCTCCAACTTCCTGAGTGTGGACACCTCGCTGTTCTTGACCGATTACAGCCATTTGCGGGGTGGGCGCATGCTCAGCAACCCGGTTTCAGGTTTGCCTGAAGCATTGGGCTGCGTGGCGGTGTATGGACCTGGCGTGTGTTATTTCACGATGGCGGGCTACAACACCAATTTGGACAAAGCCCGTTCCTGGGGCGGTGAGTTCTCGGTCGAGTGGCACCCCCTGACGTGGTGGAAAGTTCAGACCGCGTACAGCTACTTGCGCGTCAAGGGTGAGCATTCAGGTGATCCCCTGGGTGATGTCCAGGTGAATGTGTTTGAAAACAGTGCCCCACGCCACCAGTTCTCGCTGCAAAACAACTTCAGCTTGTCGAATCAGCTGAATTTGAATGTGCGCTTGCGCTACAACTCGGAGACGGCGCATTACACCTTGAACAGCCCGGCATCGACCCGGCTGGCGCCCTACACAGGCTTGGACATGCGCCTGGCCTGGCAAGCGAGCCGCAACGTCGAGCTGTCGGTGCAAGGGCGTAATTTGCTCAAAGATCGCCACACCGAATTCATCAACATCTTCCCCGTGACCCGCGCCTACGACATACAACGCAGCGCGCTGGTTCAGGCGGTGGTTCGTTTTTGAAGGACATGACCATGAACATGCACCTTCAATTCATCTCAGCAGTTGCGCCTTGGCTGGCGCGCAGCATGTGCGGTTTGATCGGCGCTTTGGCGCTGACGGTGAATGCGCAACCTGAGGCGCAAACAGCCGACCGCATCAAAGCGGCTTATGTGTACAACTTCGCCAAATTTGTTGAAATGTCAGGAGCCGATGACAAGTCCATTCGACTGTGTGTCTTGGGCAAGGATGACCTCAATGGGGCCATGCTCAGTTTGAACCGCCGCATGGCGCAAGGCCGGGAAATCCTGGTGCGCAAAGATGTGCCCATGGATCAGATCAAGGATTGCGCCATGGCGTTCATTGGCGAGAGCGACGCACGGCTTTTGTCTGCTGCTGCACGCCAACTGGGCAATTCACAGGTTTTATTGGTCAGCGATGCACGCCAGGCCATGGACTTGGGTGCACATTTGTCTCTGATTTTCAGCGACGACCGTGTGGAGTTCGATGTGAACTTGCTGAATCTGCAAAAATCCAACATCAAAGCCAGCAGTCAAATGCTGAAATTGGCCCGAGCCGTGATCCGATAAAACTGTGCATCCGTGTTACGCATGAATTTTTGGCGTCGAGAAAGACTGCTGCATCTGCCCATGCAGCAGAAGCTCAACCACATCTTGGCGCTGGGGATTTGGTGCGTTTTGCTGCTGTTCTTCGTGGTCACCTCGCTGTGGCAGGCCAGCCAGACCTTGCAAGCCACGCAGGCGGCCGCCAAAAGTCTGGCCGAGCTGGCTGCCGAGAGCAACGCGGCCGCTGTCCGCTTCGATGACCACGCGGGGGCGCAAAAGCAGCTGGAGATTTTCCGGCACATCCGTCACGTGGAGATGGTGGACATCTATGTCGATCCCTCCCGCACCACCCCCTTTGCGCATTACCCGGTAGTCAAGGAGGGCTCGCGCCAACTCGAAGCCGTGCCTGTAGACCTGATCAAAGGCGAGCGCACTTCACAGCTGACCTTCAGCCGTTACACGATCCGCTTGCCCATCGTGCAAGACGGTGAACAAATCGGCGTCGTGGTGGTGCGCACGCGGCTGGACAATTTCTGGTGGGACATTGCCATCACCTTGCTGGTGGCCGTGGTGGCCATGTGGCTGGCCTACACTTTGGTGCGCCATTTCCTGGGGCGCTGGATTGCGGTGATCATTCAGCCCGTTCTGGACCTGGCCGATGTGATGGGGCGCATCACCCGCGTGCACGATTACAGCCAGCGTGCCCAGGTTCAAAGCAAGGATGAGATCGGGGAGTTGGTTGCTGGCTTCAACTCCATGCTGGACCAGATTGAGCACAAGGACAAGGCCCTCGGCCAATACAGCCAGGAGCTCGAATCCGAGGTGCAAGCCCGCACGGCCGAGCTGCTGTTGGCCAAAGAACATGCCGATGCGGCCAACC
>ERZ650301.622-NODE-622-length-9978-cov-7.967752_pt1 | contig 9978 bp, 9 predicted proteins | sample MGYA00376237_ERZ650301 | MGnify/ENA primary metagenome ERZ650301 (study PRJEB26733, sample SAMN07839255) | wastewater metagenome | biome: small river; feature: stream; material: water | place: USA: North Carolina | collected 2016-04-05 ...
TTCTAAATGACCTTGATTGGTACAAGAGCAATGGTATCCATCTTCATCTTGGCAAGACCATAACTAAGATTGATCGCAAAGAGCGTACAGTTATTGCCGATGATGGTACTGTTGAAAGCTACGATCGCTTGTTGCTGGCTACCGGCTCACTACCATTTATTCTCCCTGTCCCAGGCAATGATTTCCCTGGTGTGATTGCTTATCGCGATATCAAAGATACCAACGAGATGATTGATGTGGCGACGCGCTACAAAAATGCTGTTGTGATTGGTGGCGGCCTACTTGGTCTAGAGGCTGCAAATGGTCTAGCCCTCAGGGGTATGAGCGTGACCGTAGTCCATCTTGCCGAATGGTTGATGGAAAGACAATTAGATAAAACGGCTGCTGACCTTCTACAAAAATCCTTGGAAGAAAAAGGTCTCAAGTTTTTACTCAAAACCTCTACTGAAGCAATTACCCCTAACGCAGCTGGTGATCGCGTAGGCTCTATTCGCTTTAAAGGCGGCCTTGAGATTCCTGCTGATTTAGTCGTCATGGCAGCAGGCATTAAACCGAATACAGCTTTAGCAGAATCTGCAGGCTTACATTGCAGCAGAGGTATTGTGGTTAACGATACTCTGCAAACTTTTGACCCAAGAGTTTATGCCGTTGGTGAGTGTGCAAGCCACCGCGGTACAGCCTATGGTTTAGTTGCCCCCTTATTTGAGCAAGCAAAAGTTTGCGCAAATCATCTAGCTGAATACGGAATCGGCCGTTATGAAGGCTCTGTAACCTCAACAAAGCTGAAGGTTACTGGGGTTGATCTTTTCTCTGCTGGAAACTTTATGGGCGGGGAAGGTACCGAAGAAATTACCCTAGCCGACCCTATTGGCGGCGTATATAAAAAATTAGTTCTAAAAGACGACCGTTTGATTGGCGCTTGCATGTTTGGCGATACCGCAGACAGCACTTGGTATTTCAAACTAATGCGTGACGCACAAAGTGTTGCTGAAATTCGTGACACGTTAATGTTTGGTGAATCCAATATTGGCGATGTTGGCCATCAAGGTCACAATAAAGCTGCTGGCATGACTGATGCAGATGAAATCTGCGGATGCAATGGGGTTACCAAAGGCACCATTGTTAAGGCTATTCGTGAACAGGGCCTCTTCACATTAGACGAAGTAAAGAAATGCACTAAAGCCAGTAGCTCCTGTGGTTCGTGTACAGGCCTTGTTGAGCAAGTGTTGATGAATGTTCTTGGCACAGACTACTCAGCCACCCCTAGAAAGAAATCCATTTGCGGATGCTCTGATCTTTCTCATGATGAAATCCGTCAAGCCATACGCTCAGGTCACTTAATTTCTCAAGAGCAAGTTCGTACTGAACTGAACTGGAGAACACCTAATGGTTGTGCGACTTGTCGCCCTGCCCTCAACTACTATCTGATTTCTACTTGGCCACATGAAGCAAAAGATGATCCACAATCCCGCTTCATTAATGAACGTGCTCATGCCAATATTCAGAAAGATGGTACCTACTCAGTTATTCCACGGATGTTTGGTGGTTTAACCACTCCTTCTGAGCTACGAAGAATTGCTGACGTTGCTGAGAAATACCAAGTACCAACAGTTAAAGTTACCGGTGGTCAACGTATTGACCTACTTGGCATCAAGAAGGATGATCTTCCAGCAGTTTGGAAAGAGTTGGATATGCCATCAGGCCATGCCTATGGAAAATCGATTCGTACAGTGAAAACTTGTGTTGGTGATGAGCACTGTCGTTTTGGCACTCAATCATCCATGAAGATGGGCGTTGAGCTTGAGCGCATGCTCTTTGGCATGTACGCCCCACATAAAGTGAAGCTAGCGGTGTCAGGATGTCCACGGAACTGTGCTGAAGCGGGCATTAAAGACGTTGGCATTATTGGCGTTGAATCTGGCTGGGAGCTCTATATTGGTGGTAACGGCGGCATTAAAACTGAAGTTGCTGAATTTCTCTGTAAAGTGAAAACGGATGAAGAAGTGCGCGAGTATTCAGGCGCATTCTTACAGCTCTATCGCGAGGAAGCTTGGTATCTCGATCGCACAGTTCACTACTTAGCCCGGGTTGGCATGGAATACATCAAGCAAAAGGTGGTTGATGATGCTGAAAGTCGTAAAGCTCTCTATGAAAGACTACTCTTTGACCTGAAAGATGCCCCAGACCCCTGGAAGGACTTCGAACGTGCCGGTGTAGATGTTCGTCAATTTAAAACCATTCCTATTGTCGAGGTTGGAAATGTCTAATACCGCCCAACTTGATCAATGGCAAAAAATTACCGCGGTTGAAGATATCCCCGTTTTAGGGGCTCGAGTGATTGCAGCACCTGTCGGTCAAATAGCGATATTCAGAAACTCAGAAGATGAAGTATTTGCCGTATTAGATAAGTGTCCGCATAAAGGAGGCCCCCTTTCACAGGGTATTGTTCATGGTAAATCTGTAACCTGTCCGTTGCATTCCTGGAATGTCGATCTTTCCACCGGCTGTGCTGTTGCCCCGGATGAGGGCTGCGCCAAATCCTTTGCAGTCAAAGTGGAGTCTGGTGTGGTTTGGTTGAGTCGCGAGGAATTGCAAGCTACTCATGGCTGAAGTTAAAAGCACCTGTTGCTATTGTGGTGTTGGCTGTGGCGTCATCATTGAAACTACACCCAATAGCAATGGAAAGCTAGAAGTAACTGGGGTTCGTGGTGACCCTGATCACCCCGCAAACTTCGGCCGACTTTGTAGCAAGGGCTCGACCCTTCATCTCACTGCAAATCCAAGTCTGCAGATACAAGCTCGACTGGGTTCACCGGCAACCCGAAATGCAAGAGGCGAAGAGCCGAGAGATGTTTCTTGGCCTGAAGCAATACAAACCGTTGCCCAGAAATTTGCCGACATTATTAAAGAACATGGCCCAGAATCCGTTGGTATTTATGTCTCTGGTCAGCTACTTACTGAAGACTATTACATCTTCAATAAGTTAATGAAGGGCTTAATTGGCTCAAATAATATTGATACCAATTCACGCCTGTGTATGTCTAGCGCAGTAGCTGGCTATAAGCAAACCTTAGGAATGGATGCTCCACCCTGCTGTTATGAAGACATTGATTTTGCATCCACGATCTTCATTACAGGATCGAATACCGCTTTTGCTCATCCAATTTTGTATAGACGTCTTGAAGATGCCCGTAAAAATAACCCCAACCTGAAGGTTATTGTTGTTGATCCCAGAAAAACAGATACTGCCAAAGAAGCTGATCTCTATTTACAGATACAGCCAGGCACTGATGTCGCTCTTTATCACGGGATGCTTTACATCATGCTTTGGGAGAAATGGATTGATGAGTCTTATATCAATTCCTATACGGTAGGTTTTGATGCCCTGCGTGACCTGGTAAGAGACTTCACCCCTAAGGCAGTGAGCCAGATTTGTGGCATTAACGAAAAAGACTTATTCCAAGCAGCAAAATGGTTTGCCACCTCTCCTGCTACGCTCTCCATGTACTGCCAAGGACTTAATCAGTCTGCGTCAGGTACCGCCAAGAATGCTGCTTTAGTAAATCTACATTTAGCCACTGGTCAAATTGGTAAAGCTGGTGCAGGTCCATTCTCTTTAACCGGACAACCGAATGCAATGGGCGGCCGAGAGGTTGGAGGCTTGGCCAATCTACTATCAGCACATCGTGATCTTGCGAACCCAGAGCATCGTGCAGAAGTCGCTAACCTATGGGGAGTGCATTCAGTTCCTGAAAAACCAGGGCTTAGCGCTATTCCTATGTTTGAGGCATTGCGCACTGAAAAGCTTAAGGCGATTTGGATCGTTTGCACAAACCCTGCGCAATCAATGCCCGATCTCAATGCGGTGCATGAAGGACTAAGCAAAGCGGAGTTTGTTGTCGTGCAGGAAGCCTATGCACACACAGCCACTACCTTATATGCAGATGTGTTATTGCCAGCCACCACCTGGGCAGAAAAGGTGGGGACCGTTACCAATTCAGAGCGAAGAATTTCTAAAGTCAATCCTGCAATTGACCCCTATGAATCTGCCAAACATGATTGGCAGATTGCTCTTGAAATTGGTCTAGCTCTTGAAGCGCTATTGCCAGGCAACAGAAAGGAAGAGACATCCACTCTATTTCCTTATGATGGTCCGGAAGATATTTGGAATGAACATCGCGAAAGCACCGCTGGTCGCGATCTTGATATTACTGGCCTAAGCTACAAAATTCTTGAGGAGCGTGGACCACAGCAATGGCCCATGCCCAAGGGGGATTTCTTTGGCAAAAAGCGGCTTTATGAAAATGGTGTCTTCCCAACCAAAGATAAAAAAGCCCACTTTATAGCGGCACCTTATAAAGCAACGGCAGAGTCCGTAGATGCTCGCTACCCTTTTGCCTTAAACACCGGACGCCTCAGAGATCAATGGCATGGCATGAGTAGGACAGGAACCATTGGAACGCTTTATGGTCACTCACCAGAACCTTGTGTGGAGATGTCGCCTAAAGATGCTGGTAGGATGAATCTAGAAAATGGCGATTTAGTTCATGTCACTAGCCGCAGAGGCAGCGAGATCTTTCCAATCAAAATCTCGGAGGATATCGCCTCCTCGCAAGCCTTTATTGCTATGCACTGGGGTTCTGAGTTTATTTCAGGCGCTGCTGGTAAAACACCGGGCCGTGGAGTCAATGGACTAACCTGCAACATGATTGACCCTATATCAGGTCAGCCAGAATTAAAACATTCAGCCGTCAAGATTTTGCCGGCAAATCTTCCTTGGCAACTCGTTGCATTCGGTCTATTCCCGAAAGAGGAAGTATTTTCTGTGCAAAATAGCTTGCGCAGTATCTTGCCTCACTTCGACTCGGCCCAATGCGTCTTATTTGGTAGAGAGCAGGATGGCGACCTTATTGGAGTTTCATTCAAAGCCGCCCACCATGAGGACCCGCTAGAAGAATCCGAATCTCTTGCCGCCCAAGCTTTAAAGCAAGTGATACAGAAATTTAAATTAGATGAGGCATCTGGCGAACCTGTGATGCGTTATAGCGATAAGCGCAGAGGCGTCGTACGACTTGTGCGTGCTCATGAAAAGGTTCTATCTGCAATGCTTACTGGTCCTATTGACAGCCTAGCAAGTACTGCCTGGCTAAGGGAGTACCTAGAAAGCGGCTCAGATGCAAAAACGCTTGGTCGATCTCTATTGATGCCCGTCAGTAAGCCTCCCGTAGAAATTAAGCCTAAAGGTAAGGCAATTTGCAACTGCTTTAATGTATCCGCTGACACAATGACCCTATGCCTAAGCAAAATGCCGGCAGGAATATCCCCCGTTGATGCCATGAACGCACTTCAAGCTGAAACACAATGCGGAACAAATTGTGGCTCTTGCAAGCCCGAGGTCAAGCAAATTATTGCTGGCTTCCTCACAAAAATGGAAGTAGCTGCATAATCCTGTAATGAGCATTACATCATTCTTAAAGGTCATTGGCCGAGGTAGCAAGGGAGCCGGTGATCTTGATCGCAATCAGGCAAAAGAAGTCTTCACTCAAATTCTAGATGGCAAGGTCAGCGATCTTGAGCTCGGTGCATTTTGTATTGCCATGCGTATTAAGGGTGAGTCCATATCTGAGTTAATGGGCTTTATGGATGCTGTAGAACCGCATCTGAATTTACTCAATCTAGGGTCGCGTCCAACCATAATCTTACCTAGCTATAACGGGGCCAGAAAACAAGCAAATGTCACACCGCTTCTTGCAGGCATGCTTGCTAGTTATGGCTTTACCGTTCTTGTTCAGGGGGTGGAGAAAGATTCGACCAGGGTAACGAGTCATGAAATCTTTAAATCACTTGACTGGCCAATTCTCAACTCTAAGAATGAATTTGGCTCTCTCCTAAGCTCTAATCAGCCTATTTTTTGCCCTCTCAATGTTATTTCTCCAGCGCTGCAGAGATTGCTAGATATCCGAGAGCAAATTGGCTTACGCAATACTGGTCATGTTCTGGCAAAACTCATCAATCCAACCCTTCAGAACCCTTGGCAGGTTTCTAACTACACGCATCCAGAGTATCCAGAAAAATTGCGAGAGTTTTTTCAACTACGTTCGGCAAATGCAATTTTAATGAGAGGGAGCGAAGGTGAGCCAACTGCCTCACTACAACGATTACCTGAAATGCATTTTTTATTTTCTAGCAAACAAGAAAGTTCTAGTCCAGAAGAGCGCTTTGAAGAATCTAATCCATTCTCTGAAATTGATGCCAGATCAACTGCATCTGTTACACAGCAGATTCTCTCTGGGCAAGTTAGGTGTCCAGGCTCTATCCTAAGACAAGCCAATCAAATATCTACAATAGCTGGCTTACACTAAGACATGCTTAGAACCGTTAAACGTTTGATATGGGTTTCATTGGGCGCAATAGTTGCATTGGGGTTAGCCCTTTTAGTAACTAAACCACCGACATCACCATTACTTCTTGCATCGCTAGGTGGTTCGACAATATTTTTATTTGGCTTAACTGGCGCCCCCGCAGCCCAGCCAAGAGCTTTATTTGGCGGGCACCTCATCAGCGCATTCATTGGCATTATTTGTTACCAGCTCTTTGATGATGCTTTGTGGGTTTACTTGCTCGCAGAAGTAATTACTTTGGCAGTCTTATTACTCACTCAAACTGTGCACCCACCAGCTGGCGCTAATCCACTCATCATGATCCAGGCACATGCTGGCTTTGGCCATCTCATAGCAGTTGTCCTAGTAGGCGTTACGATTCTGGCCGTTGTTGCAGCTATCTGGAGCCGTTTAACACCAGGAAAGGCCCTTCACTACCCTGTGAAATGGAATGAACTATCACCGCCATCGAGAGACTGGAGCGTTTGGGGGTAACTGTAATCAGCCAGCCGAACGCTTCATTAAAACTTGGTTTAGAAGGCTTGCTAAGGCTAAAACTATAGAGTCAGCTAAAACAGGATGCAGAGCAAAGTCATAGCTATTCGTTCCAGCCATCACAATAAAAATACTTAGGAAAACTGCTGGTGGATGAATGCATCCCAGCAAGTACATGCCAACCACAGTACCAATAATGGCAAAGGGAATGCCTATAGAAGCTGATGGAAAAAGATAAACACAAATAAAAGCAATGCATGAAGCCAATAGATTTGCCTCTATTACAACTAGTGGAGTAAAGAATTTACTTTCGGGAAATAAAAATATGCATAGTGCACTGACTCCAAATACAGCCGTAACCATATTCTCATCTTGCGTCATATCGCCCCATAGATGATTCATAAGTGCAATCACAAAAATAGTGAATCCAACCCCAAGCGATACTCTTAGCCTATCAAACCAAGAATATTGGCCTTGGGATGGCGCAATCTCATTAAATAAACCAATCAATTTACTAAAAAAATTTTTCATCTAATATCAATGGACTGGTCAATAGCTTTCACGAAGTCAGATTGGGTGATCATTCCTACCAATTGCTTTTTATCATTAATTACAGGGATGTGATGATGACCATCGCCGCAAAATATCTCGGCTAAGTCGAGCATATTTCGATCTTCACTAATCACCCTCACCGGCTTACTCATCACTTGCCCAACAGCATTAGGCAAACTATTTAAACCGGGAACAGCTGTCCGCATAAAGCCTCTGATGCGCTGTCCAAAGGTTTGATGGAAATCAACTGCCGCACTTTTAAGAAAATCCTCTAGGGTAATAATCCCAAGAACCCTTCTTGCACTATCTATGACTGGTAAAGCTTTAACGTGACGCTTACGCAGTAAGTTCCATGCCTGATCCAAGGGTGAATCCATGCTAACGTATAAAACCTCAATGGTCATAATACTTTTACACAGCATGCCTTGTAATTTCTTTTGATAGGCGCCACGCTCAACTTGAGAGATTAAATTGGCCAAGTCATCCTTGTTGATGTCTAAAACCTCGTTATATCTGGCTAAAACTACATCAATTTCTTCATCTTCAATTTTGCGATCGCGCTTTTGTAATGGAGATGAGTCCATTAGTGCTTTTGGGCGATGTGGATAGGGCTTTCCCGTTAGGGAGTTATAAATTACTGCGCACAAAACCAATAAGACAGCATTACCTAAAACTGGGAAGAGTACAAAATGAAAGTCTGTCATTCCACCCAGGGGGATTAGTAGCGCTAAAGCTGCAGCAGGTGCGTGCAAACAACGCAAAGCAAACATTGCCAAGATTGCAAGCCCAACCGATAAAGGAATTAAAAATATCGATTCATGCACATAATTTGTGCAGGTAACAGCTACAAAAGCAGAAATACAACTGCCTCCTATAACCGCCCAGGGTTGCGCCATTGGACTTGAAGGCAAAACAAATAATAAAAATGCACTGGCACCCATCGAGGCAACGATCCATGGTGATGCGCTGCCAAAACTAGCTAGCAATAAACCAAGGCCGATCATGGCCAGTAAACCCAACACAACCCCTAAAGCTGACCGGAACCGCTCCGACCAAGAAACTGCGCTAGCTTCCGGCAAAAAGATAGCGATTAATTTGCTGTATAAATGTTTCAAAGTGATCCAAAAAGGGGCTAGTTTATATGCACCAAAACTGGTGCTACTTGGCCTATTGTATGCAAATCTCCGTATATTCTTATGATTCAGAAAGATTAACTACAAAGCGCTATGGAACAAAAACTGCCTTTACCCCCATTTACTAAAGAAACCGCTATCCAGAAGATTCGGATGGCTGAAGATGCTTGGAATACTCGAGATCCAGAAAAAGTCTCTTTGGTTTACACGGAAGATACGATTTGGAGAAATCGTTCTGAATTTCCAAAAGGCAGAGAGCAAGTAAAAGAATTCCTTCAGCGCAAATGGGCTAAGGAACTTGACTACCGCTTAATTAAAGAATTATGGGCATTTACAGATAATCGTATTGCAGTTCGTTTTGCTTACGAATGTCGTGATGACTCTGGCAACTGGAGTCGCAGCTTTGGTAATGAGAATTGGGAGTTTAATGAAAATGGTTTCATGATGAGACGTTTCGCCAGCATTAATGATTTACCCATTAAAGAATCTGACCGAAAGTTTTTTTGGCCACTAGGTAGAAGACCTGATGACCACCCGGGACTAAGTGATTTTGGCTTCTGATAATTCCGATTCACTCGAAGGTTTTGCTCATGCACTAATCCATAGTCGCCAGCATGTTTCTCCTAAAAGACTGATAGCGCCAGGCCCCAACTCTACCCAAAAATTAGAAATTCTGAATGCGGCTGGGGCTGCTCCTGATCATGGAAAGGTAACGCCATGGCACTTTTACGAGGTTAGCCCCGAAAGCCGTAATTTATTGGGCGGCCTATTTGCAGATGCGCTCATTGCAAGAGACCCGGGGGCAACGCCTACTCAGGTTGATGAAGCGAGGCAGAAAGCTTTTCGAGGTCCATTACTCTTATTGGCGACTGCTAAGCTAAATAACGCGTTAGATAATATTCCCGAGCAAGAAAAACTTATCTCTGCCGGATGCGCAATTCAGAATGTCTTACTAATGGCTAATGCCTTGGGATTTGGCTCGGGTCTATCAAGCGGTAAGGCTCTTTATAGCCAAAAGATGAGAGATCTATTTTTAATCAAGGATAAAGAGGAGCCCCTATGCTTTATTACTATCGGCACTATCTCAATTCATAAACCCAACAAACAAAGACCAGATGCAAATTCTTATAGTTCTGTTTTCTAACTGAATCTATTGGATATTTTTAGATACTCAACAATTAATTAACCATGCCACCAAGGTGTGCTGAGTAATTTTTGACTTCAATTGCATTAGCCAGATCTGAAATCAAATATTGTTTGGGTGGTAAGCGTACTGGTAAGCAGGAGCGCTAAAGAAAAAGCCCCGGTTAGGGGGCTATGTCTTTGTTGTATAAAGCAAAAAGCAGAAAGTCTGCCAAAGTTATTGGCGGAGACGAGAGGATTCGAACCTCCGATCAGAGTTTTAGCCCCGATGCTCC
>ERZ650301.625-NODE-625-length-9974-cov-6.444702_pt1 | contig 9974 bp, 10 predicted proteins | sample MGYA00376237_ERZ650301 | MGnify/ENA primary metagenome ERZ650301 (study PRJEB26733, sample SAMN07839255) | wastewater metagenome | biome: small river; feature: stream; material: water | place: USA: North Carolina | collected 2016-04-05 ...
TGCCAACGTTGGGCAAACCCACGATGCCGCATTTCAAACTCATAAAAATATCCTTAGAAATTGCGCGCGATTGTACTAATGCGTCAATCTGGCTTCGTTTCCCTCTCCAACACAGGCCCATTCAGATGAAAGAACTTTCCACGGCAATTCCGCAGATAAACAACATGACTTGACAAATGTGCATTTTGCACATTTATAATGTCAGCAACATTCTGAGTTGCTGACATGAACAAGACCACCCCCGCCCCCTTACACACCGAGCAGCAGACTTTATTGGCTGCGATGGGCCATCTGTTGAAACCCTTTGCACAACTCTGCTTGGCCAAAGGCGTGCCCATTCAAGCCATTGAAGAACTGGTTCGTCATGCGTATGTAGACGCCGCCAAGCACGCCTGCGAGGGAGGCAACCCTGATCGTTTGACCAGCCGCATCAGCACCATGACCGGATTAACCCGGCGCGAAGTGGCCCGCATTCAGCAAACCGACACCCCTGAGTTGCCCGCCACACGCTCTGCTGCGAACGACTTGCTGACTTACTGGACCACACACGCCGACTATTTAGACAAAGCCCGCAAGCCCATCGCTGTGCCTCGGCAAGGCCCAGCCCCCAGCTTCGAGGCGTTGGCGGCCAATGTGACCAAAGATGTGCATGCACGCTCGCTACTGGCCGAGATGATCCGGCTCAATTTGGTAACGCACCGTGCCTCCATAGACACGGTGGAGTTGCTGGAAGACGTTTTTGTGCCCAACGACAACTGGCCACAAATGATTGGCTTCTTAGGCGCCAACGTGGGCGATCACTTGGAAGCCGCGGTGACCAACGTGCTCGGTGACGGCCACCAGCACTTTGAACAAGCCCTCTTGGCCGATGAGTTATCGACAGAGTCCATTGCACAAGCCAAGACGCTCATCAGCGCGCAATGGCGCAGCCTGATCACCACGCTCGGTCCGCAGTTGCAAGCCCTGATGGACGACGACAAGGCCGCCAACCGCGTGCAAGACCAAGCCGTACGCATTGGCCTGTATTCCTTCGCCAAGGCGATGCCATCGCCTGACATTTCTTCAGACTTTTCACAATGAACGGAGCGTTCCAAATGCGATCAATTCAAAACGACCCCACCTTCACACGCCGAACCATTCTTTTGGGCATGGTCGGCACGGCAGCCGTGCAACTGACCGGCTGCGGCGGCGGCTCTGACGTGGCTGGCTTGTCCAGTGGGGGCACGGGCTCTTTCACCAGCGGCACGATTTCAGGACTGGGCTCGATCATCGTCAACGGCATTCGTTACAACGACGACACGGCCACCTTGCTGTCACGCGACGATGACACCTCATTTGGCGACACCCTGAAAGTGGGCATGGTGGTGTCCATCCAAGGTTCGCCCGTCACGGCGGCAACGACAACCAATGGCACGGCAACGGCCACGGCTTACCGCATCAGCTGCGGCAGTGAGTGGCAAGGGCCCGTCTCCAACATCAGCACCACCAGCTTTGACATGCTGGGCTTGACGGTGGATGTGTTGGCGAGCACCGTGTTTGAAGGCGCGGCCACCCAACTGACTGACCTGACCACCGCACACTTCGTGGAGGTACATGGCTACGTCGACCAAACCACGGGCCACTTGCAAGCCACCCGCGTTGAAGTGTCCACAACGCAGCCAACGTATTACAAACTCAGCGGTGTGGTGAACAGCTTCAGTGCCGTCAATCACACGTTCAAACTGGGCACGACCAACCAGTCTTCGAGCGTGATCAGTTGGGACAACAACACAGTCGCCCCCAACCCTTGGAACGACGGTGTGTTTGTTCGCGTCAAGATGACGCCGTTGTTGCTTGCCACGCAAATTCGCTTGCTCAGGTCGCCCCTCGCGCAACTCAATGCCGAAGATGAGCATGAGGCCGAAATTCACGGCTTCATCTCAGCCTTTACTTCCAACGCCAACTTCACCGTGAATGGCATCCCCGTGGATGCCAGCACAGCACGTATCGCAGGCGGCACCTTGGCGCTCGGCGTGCGGGTCGAAATTCACGGCAGCGTCAGCAACGGCACATTGATCGCCACCAAAGTAGAGACACCCAACAACACAGACGTGGCATCGCACGAATTCGAATTCCACGGAACCGTCAGTGCTTTGGACGCTACCGCACACACGTTTGTGCTGCGTGGGCTCACATTCACATATGACAGCAACACCAGCATGCAAGGCGTCAGCTTGGCAAACGGCGTGCGCGTCGAGATCAAAGCCACACGCACCGCTGGCGTTTGGAAGGCGACAGAAATGAGCACAGACGATTAATTTTCATCCACGATAAAAGGCAAACACCATGACAAGAAAAACCAAACTCTCTGACATCATCGTTGTCACAGTCACCACGGCGATGCTGGTGCTGTCACCGGCAGCACGCGCAGACATCGTGCAAACGCAAGAGCTGGCGACCGTCAACCAAGCTGAACAAGACCGTGCCAAAGTGCAAAGTTTTGTCGAACGCGCCACCGTCAAAGAAAAGTTAGAAGCCATGGGCGTGGGCGGCTTGCTGGCCAAAGACCGTGTGGCCGCCTTGAGCGAGCAAGAGGTTCATGCCTTGGCCGAGCGCATTGATGCCATGCCTGCAGGCGGAAGCCTGAGCCAGATGGACATGGTGATTATTTTGTTGGTCGCCATTTTGGTGGCTATTGCCATTTAAATGCCAAAGTCGATGCATACGCACACCAGCAAGCACGCGTGGGCCATGGCCTTCTTGTGCGCGGCGCTCATTGCGCCAGCCGCTTGGGCCGATCGCCCCGACGGCGTCGGACCGAGCCAACACCGACGTCAACAAGAGCCCTCTGCGCCCGAATCTTTCTCGGAAAAAATGAGGGAGCCTCGGGAGGCAAGGGCATCTCATGAGAGACGGGAACCTAGAGAAGCACGTCTAGGTTCGTACTTTGAGCCTAGACACCACCAAGCGGTGCGCGAGGTTTACGGTGCAGACATGCGTCAAGGCCGATGCCCGCCAGGTTTGGCAAAAAAGGGCAACGGCTGCCTGCCGCCTGGCCAGGCCAAACGATGGGCCATGGGTCAGCCCTTGCCTGTTGACATAGCGCTCTACCCCATTCCCCGTGAATTGAGGACCCGCTTGGGAACGCCACCTGCAGGCTACAAGTTTGTGCGTGTCGCCAGTGACATTTTGCTGATTGCTGTTGGCACCAGCATCGTGGTCGATGCGATTGAGGATTTGGGTGGGCTCTGAACGCCAACTTTTGCTCGGGCTGTGGGCAGCGCTCGTGTTGGGAGTGTCAGGCTGCGCCTCTGTGCCCAGCGCAAACAGTTTCGACACCAGCAGCCACCTACCGGCTGAGGTTGAGCTCACCCAGATTGCGTTTTATCCACAAACGCAAGACCAGTGTGGCCCTGCCGCTTTGGCCACGGTGCTTGCCCATGCAGGGGTAGCGCGCTCGCTGGAACAGCTGGCAGACGATGTGTATGTGCCGCAACGGCAAGGAAGCTTGCCTCTAGAAATGCTAGGTGGGGCGCGTCGTGCCGGTGTTGTACCTTATGTCTTGAAAGGCCAGCCTCAGGCGCTGTGGCAAGAAGTGGCTGCCGGACACCCTGTCGTTGTTTTGCAAAATTTGCGCTGGGACTGGCTACCGCTGTGGCACTACGCCGTGTTGGTGGGCTACGACCAAGTGACGGGCACGGTCACTTTGCGGTCTGGCGATGAAAAACGTTTGACCATGTCGGTGACCGAGTTCACGCAAAGTTGGGCAAAAGCCAAACACTGGGCATTTGTGGCGTTGCCACCCGATCAGCTGCCAGCAACGGCCACTGCTGCTGAGTATGTGCAAGCGGCGATCACGCTTGAGCGCGTGGCCCCGACCCAAGCGATGCAGGCCTACCAAACGGCGCTCCAAGCTTGGCCTGACAACTTGGAAGCACGCATCGCGCTGGGCAATGGCTATTACCAACAGCGCAATTTACTCGCCGCACAAACTCAGTACGCGCTTGCGACGGTGCACCACCCCAACGCAGCCGATGCATGGAACAACTTGGCGCAAGTGCTCTACGAAACCCAGCAAACCGAGGCCGCCAATGCCGCCATCGCCCAAGCACTGGCCTTGGGCGGGCCACGCCTTGATCGGTACAAATTAACCGCGTCAGAACACCCAGTCCGCTGACACGTGCTGCCCCACGCGCAGCACTTGCCCCATGCCTTGAACCGTGATGGCGTTCATGCCGAATGTGATGCCACCTTGCACGCGGGCATCTTGGCGATATTGCTGCAAGGTGTCGCTCACCACAGGCGCCGTCAAAGCCGTGTCCGGATCGATATTGGGAATCGGACAACGTGGGCAAGGTTTAACAGGCTGAAGTTGCACGGGCACACCTTCCTCTGTGGCCATCGTCATCAGGCCCACACGGTCTTCGTCGTGCGGCAGCAGGGCATGTTCAGCCGTATCACCCAGCACCACATTCGGACGAAAGCGGCGCATGTCCACCGCCGCCACGCCTTGCTGCGCCAAGCGGCCATTGAGTTCAGCCAACGAAGCGGTACTCGCCACCAAAATTGGAAAGCCGTCGCTGAATTGGTTCAACGCCTCCACGCCTTGTGTCCATGTCAAGCTGGCCACGCGTTTGTGGCGCGCATCAAACTGCACCAAACGCAATGGCCCTCGAGCCATAGCCGAATTCGAACCCAAAAACTCGGTCAACCATTGCCCACACGCGGGCCCCATGTCAAAAGCCGACACGGTGTCTTGCCACACCCGCACCGTCACGGGCATGCTCGTCGTGTTTGGAACCAGTGGCAAATTGGCCATGCCCGGCGCTTGCAGCTGCCAAGCGGGCATGGCATCGTCACCTGTGGGCACTTGGATGGGTTGAATCAAGGCCATGCGCGGGAAATCACGCTGGGTCACCATGTCGCCCTGCGCGTCCACCACCATCCAAGTGCGGTCCGAGGCCAAGCCAAACGGCGTCAAAACAGCCTGCGACACCGACACCCCCGCACACGACTTGATGGGGTAGATCCACAGCTCGGTCAAACGTGCCTGAAACTGGGAGGACAGCGCCAGCGCGGGCTCTGAATAAGGAACAGGGGCGGATGGGGTTGCTGCAGAGAGGGTCATGCCTGATTGTGCCGCCCTCCTACAATCTTGCCCATGGCTCAAAATTTTGACGTGTGTATTCGGGGTGATGGCATGGTGGGGCGCACCTTGGCGCTGCTGCTGGCACGCCAGCGCTTGCGCGTGGCCTTGGTGCAGCACCGTGAGTCTGGCGATCACGACAAACCTCAAGATGTGAGGGCTTACTCCCTCAACAGCGCGTCGCGCGACTTGCTCTCTGAGCTGCGCTGTTGGCCCAAGCCACAACACGCCACGCCCGTGCAACACATGCGCGTGTGGGGCGATGATGGCGGCTTCACGCATTTTGAAAGCCCCACGCCCGATGGCCTCACATGGATTGTGGACGTCCCCGTGCTCGAAACCCAACTGGCCGAGGCTGTGCGTTACCAAGCCGAAATTACCTGCCTCACAGAAGCCGAAAGCCAAGCGACAAAAGCCGACTTGACCGTGATTTGCGAAGGCCGCCACAGCGCCACGCGCGCAGCATTGGGGGTGGACTTTGAGGTGATGCCTTACCAACAACACGCCGTGGCGGCACGCGTGCGTTGCAGCACACCACACCGCCAGCAGGCTTTGCAGTGGTTCTCTCAAGGGCCCGAGGGGCTCGAAATATTGGCGTTGCTGCCGATGGGCGGTGCGCAAGGCGACACCGCCAGCTTGGTGTGGTCGTTGCCGCCCACGCGGGCACAAACCATGTTGGCGCTCGACGCCCAGGCGTTTGCTCACGCCTTGGAAGATGCCAGCCAAGGCGTTCTGGGCCAACTCACCCTCACCAGCGAACGGGCCATGTGGCCCTTGCAACTGGCGCGCGCCCAACACTGGACAGGACAATTTGCCGACGGCAGCGCATGGGCATTAGCCGGCGATGCGGCACACAACATCCACCCATTGGCCGGTCTGGGGCTGAACCTTGGATTGGCTGACGTGGCCGAACTGGCGCAAGTTTTAAAAACCCGCGACGGCAAAGACTATTGGCGCAAGGCGGGCGACCGCTACTTTTTGCGCCGCTACGAACGCGCTCGCAAAGCTGGCCTGCTGACAACATGGGCGGCTTGCGATGGGTTGCAACGTCTGTTCGCACACCCCAATGCTGGCGTGCAAGCCCTGCGCAACTGGGGCATGAACAGCTTCAACAGTTTGCCCCCCGTCAAGGCATGGGCCATGCAACAGGCGATGGGTTGAAGCTTGTCAAAGCCATCCAGCCACACGCGTCTTTCTGACTTAACTCCCCTTTTCACGAAACCAAACACCATGTCTTCTTCAATTCGCCAATGGCTCACCACTGCCCTACTGGCCCTCAGCATGACGGGTACCGTTTGGGCACAAGGCCAAGAAGCCACCATTCGCAAAAACATCAGCGAACGCATCCCGCAAATCCCAAAAATCGAAGAAGTCACGCGTTCACCGATGCCAGGTTTGTATGAAATTCGTCTGAGCACCAACGAGATTTACTACACCGATGCCGAAGGCAACTTCCTCATCCAAGGCAGCTTGATCGACACCAAAAATCGCCGTAATTTGACCGAAGAGCGCGAAGCCAAATTAGGCGCCGTCGATTTCAACACGCTGCCCATCAAAGACGCCATCACCATGGTGCGTGGCAATGGCAAACGCAAGCTCGCCATCTTTGAAGACCCCAACTGCGGCTACTGCAAACGCTTTGAACGCGACTTGGCCAAAGTCGAGAACGTCACGATTTACCTCTTTCTCTACCCTGTGTTGGGTCCTAACTCGGTCGAGAAGTCCAAAGCTGTTTGGTGCGCCAAAGACCCCGCCGCCGCTTGGAGCGACATGATGACGCGCGACCAAGCGCCCGCTGCGGCCACCTGCAACACCGCCGCCATTGACCGCAACACCGAGTTTGGGCGCAAACACAAAATCACCGGCACGCCCACGCTGATCGCGCAAGACGGCACCCGCGTGCCAGGCGCCATCAGCACGCCTCAAATCGAAAAACTCTTGGCGGACGCCAGTAAATAAAAGAGACACGCAACATGGTCCACTCCCCCATCACCCCCGACTCCAACGCTGGCATCTTGATCCAACGCTTGGGTTACGCTGGCTTGATTCCCTTTGTGACGTTGGCCTTGCTGCTGCACATCGTCACGCCCGAAGCGCACCCGTTTGTGGCCATTGCGCTCAGCGCTTATGCGGCCACCATCGCTGCATTTTTAGGCGGCATCCATTGGGGCATTGGCCTGCGTCACAACGCCCCGCAACGCAAGTTGCACATGATGTGGGGCGTCACGCCCTCGCTGGTAGCTTGGGTGGCGGTCATCATGCCGGCGTTTGCGGGCTTGCCTGTGCTGGCTTTGCTGCTGATCGGTTGCTATTTGGTAGACCGCAAAACGTGGCCCGAAGCCGGTCTGCGTGAATGGATGACGTTGCGCTTTCGCCTGACCGTGGTGTCGGTGTTGTCTTGCCTGATTGGCGCAGCGGCAACCTGACATGACGGCCCTCATTCACTACCGCATCGAAGCGGCTGATCTACACGCCCACCTGTATGGCGTGACCCTGACCGTGGCGCAACCCGCCGCTCAGCAACGCGTATCGCTGCCGGTGTGGATTGCGGGCAGCTACATGGTGCGCGAGTTTTCCAAACAAATCGTGGGGATCACCGCCCGCCAAGGCACACGCGCCGTGGCTGTGCAACAGCTCGACAAATGCACCTGGGAACTGGACTGCCAAGCCGGCTCGCCCGTCACCTTGCACTACCAAGTGCACGCCCACGACGACTCGGTCCGCACCGCTTGGTTAGATGCGCAACGTGGCTTCTTCAACGGCACCAGCTTGTGTTTGCAAGTGGCTGGGCAAATGGCGCAACCACATCAACTCGAACTGGTCGCGCCTCAGCCCCGTTGGCAAGTCGCCACCGGCTTGACGCCCTTGAAAATCGACCGCCAAGGTTTTGGTACCTACATCGCTGCCGACTACGACGAGTTGGTGGACTGCCCCGTCGAGATGGGCAACTTTTGGTCGGGCACGTTCAACGCGGGCGGCATTGAACACCGCTTCGTCGTGGCGGGCGCCACACCGGCCTTCGATGGCGAGCGCTTGCTGCGCGACACCCAACGCATTTGCGAAAAAGCCATCGCGTTTTGGCATGGCAAAAAACGCGGCAAGACGCCGCACAAAAACTATGTGTTCATGCTCAACGCCGTGGCCGATGGCTACGGTGGCTTAGAGCACCGCAACTCCACCGCCTTGATTTGCCAACGCGCCGACTTGCCACGGTTGGACGAGGTACAGCCCGCCCAACCTGCGTCCAGCAAAACCAGCGCCCCCTTGAGCGAGGGTTACACCACCTTGCTGGGACTGATCAGCCACGAGTACTTTCACACTTGGAACGTCAAGCGCTTGCGTCCGTTTGAGTTCGCGCAGTATGACTACAGCCGCGAAAACACCACCGAGTTGCTGTGGTTCTTCGAGGGGTTCACCAGCTATTACGACGACCTCTTGCTGCGCCGTGCCGGTTTGATCGACGATGCGGCCTACCTGCGCTTGCTCAACAAAACTGTCAACCAAGTGCTGCAAACGCCGGGGCGCAAGGTGCACACCGTCGCGCAATCGAGCTTTGAAGCGTGGACCAAGTACTACCGCAACGATGCCAACACGCCCAATTTGACCGTGAGCTACTACACCAAGGGTGCCTTGGTGGCCTTGTGCCTCGACCTCACCTTGCGCCAGCACGGCGTGAAAAACCACAGCGTCTCGTTGGACGACGTGATGCGTGCCTTGTGGCAACGCTGTTGCACCGGTAAACGCACTGGCACGATGCAAGAAGCCGATGTGCTGGCCGTGTTGCAAGACCTCACCGGTCGCTCATGGGCCCCTGAGCTCAAAGCATGGGTGCATGGCACCCGTGAATTGCCCTTAGAAAAGTTACTGACCGCACATGGCGTGACCATCCACCACGACCCTGCCCCCCTCGCTCAACGCTTGGGCCTGCGCGTGAGCGAAGACCACAGCGTGCAGATCAAACAAGTGTTGGCCGAGAGTGCCGCTCAGCGTGCGGGTTTTGCTCCGGGCGATGAATGGTTGGGTTTGGAAGTGGGCTCGCCCACCAAGTCAGCGACCCACTCGGCATGGCGCCTCAAAAAACTGGACGATGTGCTGCTCTACGCGGGCCGTGCATCACAGCTGACCGCCTTGGTCAGCCGTGACCGCCAATTGCTGCGTTTACCGCTGAGCTTGCCCAAAGCCAAGGACCACGCCACTTGGCGATTGGCCATTCAAGACAGCCACAAAGTGGCGGCCTGGTTGGTGCCTTGAGACAACAGCAACGGCCGTGTCTCGAACGTCGTTGCTGCCCACACTCAAACGGCCTACTTCACGCCCCGCAAATCCACCACACGCTTGGCTTTGCCTTGGCTGCGCTCCACGCCGCCTTCGGCCTTGAGCGTCACGCCAATGCTGGTGCCCACAAACATCTTCACATCGTGCTGCAAGGCTTGCGCGGCGGCACGCGCTGCAGAGGCGTCGGGGTCTATGCCAGGTCGGGTTTCGACCACCACGGTCAAGTTGTCCATCGGGCCTTCGCGGGTCAGCACGCATTGGTAGTGCGGGGCCAACTCGGGACGCTTCAAGATGTATTCCTCGATTTGTGAGGGGAACACGTTGACGCCGCGCACGATCATCATGTCGTCGCTGCGACCCGTGATTTTTTCCATGCGACGCATGGTGCGCGCGGTGCCGGGCAACAAACGCGTCAGATCGCGGGTGCGGTAACGGATGATCGGTAGCGCTTCTTTGGTCAAGCTGGTGAACACCAACTCGCCCATTTCGCCGTCGGCCACCGGTTCACCCGTATCGGGATTGATGATTTCTGGGTAGAAGTGGTCTTCCCAAATGGTGGGGCCAGATCGGAAGA
>ERZ650301.626-NODE-626-length-9969-cov-4.942001_pt1 | contig 9969 bp, 5 predicted proteins | sample MGYA00376237_ERZ650301 | MGnify/ENA primary metagenome ERZ650301 (study PRJEB26733, sample SAMN07839255) | wastewater metagenome | biome: small river; feature: stream; material: water | place: USA: North Carolina | collected 2016-04-05 ...
TGGTTTTCAGATCGCCATGCAAATTGGCATTCACACGTTGGCTGAAGTCACCCTCAGCCATCGCGGTGACGGTGCGGTTAACTTCGCCGATGGCGGTTTGTTGGGCCTCCAACAAGGCATTGAAGGCTTGTGCGGTTTGTCCCACTTCGTCGTTGCTGCTCACCGCCACGCGTTTGGAGAAGTCAGAGCTCTTAGCCACTTCGCGCACCATTTGGCGCACTTTTTCAAGCGGGCCGCTGACCGAGCGAACAATCCACAACGCAAACACGGCGCCCAAACCCAAACCGATCAAGATCAAACTGATGCTGAAGACGCGGTTGAAGGCGTAGCTATCGTTGGAGGCGTCGTATTCTTGCTTGGCCACTTTGAGTTGAACTTCGATCAAGTCCGAAAATTTGCCACTGATGGGGTCAATGGCAGGGTAGAGCGGACCTGCGGTGAATTCGGCGATGGCCTGCTTGTCTTGACGTTTGAGGATGTCGCGCAGGTGGTCCAGTTCAATTTGAGTACTTTTGAACATGGGTTCGATTTCGGCCACCAAGCGCTCTTCTTCGGGCACCAAGACCGTGTTTTTGTAATGCTTCCACTTGTCGGCAATCTGGAGCTCGGCATCGTCCAAGTTTTTCAGGCCTTCTTCCCAAGAGATATTGCCGTTGCGCACTTTGTGCGACGTGTCCACGATGTTGACCGCATACATGTCAGCAATCACTTTGAGGTCGCGCAAGGGCACCACGCGGTCGTCATACACCGTCTGCAAGCCCGCCACACACATGGCCATGCCGCGCAGTCCGTTCACACCGATCGTGACCGACAACAGCCCGAGCAGGGCAACCAACAGCATCAATCGTGTGCCTACGTTTAAATTTTTTAACACGTGTGTCTTCCTTGTATCTTTTGTTTTATCGGTGTGAGTGACTGAATCTGAAGTGCTCAGTGAATGGCGAAGGGTTGGCGTTCGATCAATTCAAATGCTTGCATGGGGTTAACGGCACGCGAATAGCAAAAGCCTTGGATGGACAAATGACCGAGGCTTTTGGCAATCGACAGCTGTTGGGGCGATTCCACACCCTCAATCACCACCTCGAGACCTAGGTTTTTGGCCAAATTCACGATGCCGCGCAGCAGTTCAAGATCACGGCTGGAGCTGGTGACGTCGGAGATGAATGAGCGATCGACTTTGATTTCACGCAACGGGATGCTGCGTAATCGCGACAAGGACGAGGTGCCGACACCAAAGTCGTCTACGCTGAGGCGAAAGCCCGCTTGTTGCAATTCGTTGAAGATGTCTTCGCCCGTACTGCCCAAATTGGCCAGCACAGTTTCTGTGATTTCAAGGTAAATCTGGTCGGGCGACACGCCTGCTTCTTTGACCAAACGGCTCAAACTGGTGCGGAAATGTTCAGACAGCAATTCGCCATTGGAGACGTTGAATGACACGGGCAAATTCACACCCTTGGCTTGCCATTGCGCCATCGTGGCGACCACTTGTTCGAAAATTTGCAATCCGACATCGAGCATCAAACTGGAGCTTTCCAGCACCGGCAAAAACTCACCAAGCGGAATCAGGCCTCGTTCGGGGTGTTGCCAACGCAGCAATGCTTCAAATCCCAATATTTGGCCGGTGTCGGAACACACTTTGGGTTGAAAGAACGGTTGGAATTGCTTGCGCTCCATTCCCAAAATCACATTGTGTTCGGTGGCGCGGGGGCGTGGGGTTTGGCCCTCTTGGGCGTTGTAAATCAAGCAGTCGTTGCCGCCGCGCATTTTGACGGCACGCATGGACATTTCGGAGTCCGTCAACAAGGCTTCAAATTCAGAGTGAACCAATACGCCTGATGCCACACCTGCGCTGAGTGAGAAGACAAAGCGTTGGTTGTGGGTTTCGAGAGGTTCGCCCAAGCAATTTTGCAAACGCTTGCACCAGTCGGTCAAACCGATCAAGGGGTGTTCTGAAATCAGCACCAATGCAAACTCGTCGCCCGACAGGCGGCACATGCCCACATCCCAGCCGTTGGCATCGCTCTCGTGACGCAAAAACGCGTCAATGCGATGGCCAATGGCGGTGATGGCGTGGTCGCCTGCGTCGTAGCCCAGCAAGTCGTTGACCCGTTTGAAACGGTCAATGTTGATGCACGCCACGGCCACGCAGGCGGTGGGTGCGCTGGCCATGGCTAAAGTTTTGACTTCGTTGAAACGCTCTTTCAGGTAGTTGCGCGTGTGAAAGACGGTGGCTGTATCCGGTTTCTTCAGCCCCAAGCCTTGCAGGGCGTTGCGCAATTGCTCTTGCAAGGCCAGCTCGCGGCTGCGATCAGAGAACAGCGCCACAAACCGTTCACCGGGTGTGCTGTCTGTGTGAGGCAACAAGCGCAGCGTCATTTGCACAGGCACAGCCTGAGCGTTCGAGGTGTGAATGAAGGTGTCCAAGCTCAGCGTTTGGTGGTTGGCTGAGTGTTGGTGAATTTGGTCGATGAAATAGGGCAGGTCATCGCGCAACTCGGTGATGAGGTTGACCACGCGCGCACCTTTGAGTTCCGACTGGCCGAAACGAAACAGGTGTTCGGCCGCCGCATTGGCGTCGATCACACAACCTTGGACGTCAAAAGTCAGGATGGCCTCTTGCGAGGCATCCAACATGGCGCGTAGTTGTAGTTCGTGAACGGTGGGCGCGTGCATCAATGACAGGTTTTTTCTAGACCCATATTGTTCATTAAAAATTGTTTTTCTAGATTAATTGCTAATTTCGAAAAAATTGCTAATGGCATTATGGATGAATCAGCCCCAAAAAGAGGCATCAACGGAAAAACGGCAGGGTCACGATGAAGCTGGTCCCCACGCCCATTTCCGATTGACAGTCGATGCTGCCCCCCATGCGCGTGACGATGCTGCGCACCATCGCAAGGCCCAAACCGGTGCCTTTGCCCACTTCTTTGGTGGTGAAGAACGGTTCAAAAATGCGTGGCAAGGTCTCGGGCGGGATGCCGCTGCCGTTGTCGATCACGGCCACAGCCACGGTGTTTTCTGTCGGTCGGGACGCTGAAATGACGATGCGCCCATCGCGACGTTCGCCGATCGCGTGACTGGCGTTCACGCACAGGTTGACCAGCACCTGCTGCAAGCTACCGCTTTGACCTTTGAGTTGCACGTTGGCCGCATCGGGCGTGACGGGCTCGATGGCAATGTCAATGCCTTTCAGGCTGGCTTGCAAGAGCGACTTGGTTTCGTCAATCACGGGGGACAACTCAAACAGCGTGAGGTTTTCTTCCTCTTCCTCGGGCGGGCGCTCGCGACCTAAGCCGTTGAGCTTGATCACGATGTCGCGTGCACGGGTGGTGGCTTGCATGATGGCGCTGAGGTTTTTCGCGGCCTTGGAGTCTTCGCCAATCTTCATTTCCACCAATTCGGCATGGTTTTGGATCACGCCCAAGAGGTTGTTGAAGTCATGCGCCACACCGGCAGCGAGTTGGCCCAACGCGTCTAAGCGCTGCGATTGCTCCATTTTTTGGACCATGCGCAGGTTTTCGGCTTCTTTTTCCTTGAACTCACGCATGTCCTTCATCGTGATAACAGCGCCAGTGATCAGGCCTTGTGCATCACGCAACGGCGCGGCGGTCAACACCACAGGAATTTGTTCGCCTTCATGCTGGTTCACCACCCATTCCACGTTTTGTACGGCGTGCATCGTTTGGGCCTTGGCTTCTTCGACGCTGTTGCCCAAGCAGGCAATCACCCACAGTTCGGTGTCCGTGTTCACCGTGAAAAACTGTGTGCTCTCGGACACCACGTTTTGATCCGACTTGAGCCAATTCAGCACTTTGGCTTCTGTGGCGAGCGTGGTCAAGCTGTGCAGGCTGACGGGTTGTGGCAGTTCGTCCAAGCAAGCTTTGGTCAAAATCGACAACAAGTGATGACCATGCAGGCTGTGGTGGGCGTAGCCCAAAAAGGTTTGACTGGCCAAATTGGTGAACTTCACGCGCTCGGAAGCGTCAAAGCCCAGCACGGGGTAGGGCATGTCGGCGAGGCGTTGCCAAAAGCGCTCTGGGTCCATGTCGTACAAACGTTGCATCACGTCGCCGTGGTACTCGGGCACCCAATGTTCAATTAGCTGGTTGTTGTCGGCGGAGGGCAACAACGCCCCCAGCGTGTGACCCAGCACATGCACTTTGGCGTAGCCAAAAAGTTCCAAAGCCTTTGGGTTGGCACTGAGCAAGGCGCCGCTTCTGTCGATTCGCAAGACGCCGTCTTGCATGGCATCCATGGTTTTTTCGAGCAAGCTGTTTTGCAGTTTGATTTGCTCGTTTTTATGAATCAGCGACGACACGTCGTGCACGTTGATGACGGTTTGTTCGGGAATGCCTCGCACGCTGAACATGATGGACGACGAAATCCGTACAGGCGTGCTCGGCCCTTTTTTGTTCTTCAGCAACGTCACCACCGACTCGTCGTCATCATTCACCAAGCGGTTCAAGGTGGTGGTGATGGTCACCGACCAAGGCAGGTCGTGCTCGTTGCGTATGAACGCCAGCACGGTGCGTTGACCGTTGACGGTGTGGTTGACCATGCCCAACTCGATCGTGAGTTGTTCACCCTCTTTGGTTTGCAGATAGAGCAAGCCGCTGTAGCCGGTTTTCTGGTCGTTTTTGTCGTCCAAGAAACTCTGCAAGAGCTTCGTGTATTTGGCTCGCAAAGGCGCTGGGCTGAGGACTGACAAGGGTTGGCCTATCAATTCTTTCCCAAAGTAGCCCGTCATTTGATTGGCACGCGAGTTGGCAAACTGAATGCAGCCATCTGCGTCAATTTGGACACAGCCCAAAGGCGTTTGGTTGAGCAAATTCATGTAACTGCCGGGCTCAATGAACTCCAAACGCGTCAAACTTTTGCTCAGGCTGTTCAAGAACAGCGTCAGCGTGGCTTCGTCGTCGTCAAACAAAATGGTGCTGCGTTGACCGATCACTTCTTTGCGGCTCAAGCCCGAGAGACCCAATAACGCGGTGTTGCAATCGCGAATGTCGCCCAGTTCGTCCACCACGATCAAGCCGCTTTGCATGGACGAGAACAGGCCGTTCACGTACTGAATCTGTTGCTCAATCGAAATTTGGCTGTCCTGCAGTTTTTCTTGGTTTTCTTGCAGCTGGTTGGTCAAGCGGTGTGAGTCCATCAACGAAGCCAATAAGGTTTCGCGGTTTTGTGCTGACTCATAAGCCACGCCGATGGCCACGGAGCCGGGCAGCATCAGTTCGGACACGTGGGCGGGCAATTGGTAGCGTGACTTGACCACAAAAATGCCGCGCACTTGGTTTTCAAACTGAAATGGAATGATCAAAAAGTGGCGTGATTGTTCGTTATGCGCGGCGTCCAGCGCTTCGAGGCAAGCGGTGGGCAAATCTTTGTTACGCAGCAGCAGCCCGTCGATGGCCGCTTGTTTCAGCAGGTGGCTGGGCAGTGGCAACTCGTGCGGAAAGGCAGTGCTGTCGTGTGATTCGCTGCCCAATAGGGTGAGTTTTTGGCGCTGAATCATGGAGTCGTCCACCACGCCAAAGGCGTAGGCGTACAAAGCACAGGCTTGAACATCCAAATAATGGGCCATTTTTTGGCTGATTTCCATGGCCAACTGCGAGGGCGAATGCTCGTTGCGCACGGTTTCATTGATCAAGGCCAGTCCGTTGTCAATCCATAAGCGGTGATGGTTTTTGGCTTGGTTCGAGCGCAAACTCTCCACCATCACGCGAATATTGGCCAAGGCGCTGGACTTGTCGCCAGCGGCGATGTCGATGGTTTGCTCCAAATTGCCCAGAACAATCTCGTGGGTGACGTTGACCAAGCGGCGAGGTTCTCCGCCCACCAAACTGCGCACGATGTTCACCAGCCAGCCCAAGGACGCCAAAATCAAGGCCAAAGTCAGGCCGACCAAGGTGTAAAACTGAAACGTCATGCTCTTATAAGAAGCTTGCACGCGGTCATAGTCTTGCTTGGCTTGTACCAATTGCTGACTGGTCAGGATGTCGAGGGCTCCCAAAAGGGCTGTGCCATAACGGTTTTGTGAATTCAAAAGTTCGCTTTGCAAGGCGGGGCTGATCTGTCCTTTGTCGCGTCCCAAGTCCAGCAGCCGTGTCATTTCGTAGTGCCAGCGCGAAAAAGCCGACTCATAGCCAGCGCGGGCTGGCTGCAGTTCGGGCTCAATACCGCCGGTGACCAAGGTGTCTTGCACGATGCGGCTGGCTTGCTGCATGGCGTAGGCCTTGCGCGCTAGGCGGTCAATGCTTTGCATGGGGGCGATGCTGGATGACGACAGTTCTGCCGCAAAGTCCATCAGGGCATGCTCCATCTCTTGCAGCCGTTTCATCGACACCACACGGTTTTCGTACATCCGCGAGAGCGACGATTCGAGCGCATGCATCTCAGAGCCTGTGACCACTGCCAGCGTGGCCATCACCAAGATCAAAAGGGCGCCTATCCAGCGCACGGCGCCGCGTAATGTGAAAGACAGTGTTTTGATCAGGGTATTCATACGAAAAAAGAGGACGGTCTCAACTTTGAAAGTGTTGAGTCGAATACAAAAAGTGCTTTCAAGTTTCTCACGCATTTGCGAAAGACTTGTGATCTAATCAATAAATTCGCGAAATAAACACTCATTTTATTTAAATTTACAAGAAAAGAGAAGGTTGGTAATGGCGACGATTTTGTTGGTTGATGATGAAGACTTGTTGCGAGAAGGTGTTCGGGAAATTTTGGAAATGTCCGATTTTTCTGTGATCGAAGCTTCCGACGGGCAAGAGGCTTTGCGTCAATTTGCGCTGGCTGAAAAGGTCGATTTGGTGATCACCGACATCGTCATGCCCAACATGGACGGGGTCGATTTTGTGACTAAATTGCGCGAAATGTTCCCAGATGTGCCAATTTTGACGATTTCTGGCGGTAGCCGCGTGGTGAGTGCTCGCTTTGGTCTGGACTCGGCTTTGTTGTCCGGTGCCAATGCCAGCTTGACCAAACCGTTCACGGCTAAGCAATTGATTGAAAAAGTCAAAACCTTGTTAACGGCTTGAGGATTGGCGAGATCTACCGTCCATGAGTTCGTTAAATCTGAACCTCGCTTCTGAACCGGCAACCCCCGAGTTAGTCATTGAAGCCGTTGCCACAGGCCGCAAAGGCTTGGAGAGCGCGCGCATTTTGTTGGTCGACGACAGCGTCATGTTGCGCATGGGCTTGCGTCGTTCACTCGAAGAAGTGGGTCTTAAAAACATCCGCGAAGCCAACAACGGCAAAGAAGCCATCGAAATTTTGATGCGTGAGCCCTTCGATTTGATGCTGCTCGACATGGAAATGCCCGTGATGAGCGGCATGGAAGTGTTGGAGGTGATCCGTGAAACGCCTTACCAAGCATGGCCGCCTGTCATCGTGATTTCGGGGGGGGCTGGCAGCTCGGGCATTGACGATGCCGTGCGATGCATTGAGCTAGGCGCTGAAGATTACTTGCCCAAGCCGTTCAATCCGGTGTTGTTGCGTGCGCGCGTGACCACGTGTATCGACAAAAAACACCTGAAAGACCAGAACGCGTTGCGCATGCGTCAGCTGAAAAAACAGCACGAGCAGCTGAGTCAAGAGAAAGAAAAGACCGAGCAGTTGTTGCTCAACATTTTGCCGCGCACCATCGCCAAGCGTTTGAAGGCGGGCGAAGAGCGCATTGCAGATGCTTGCCCGTCCGTCAGCGTGTTGTTCGCCGACATGGTGGGCTTCACCAAAATGACCCGCACCATCACGGCGACGGCGTTGGTGGAAATGCTGGGTGATTTGTTTTCTCGGTTTGACTTGATCACCGAGCGACACGGCCTAGAAAAAATCAAAACCATTGGTGACTGCTACATGCTCGCTGGCGGTGTGCCCGAAGCGCGCGATGACCATGCCGAAGCCACCGTGATGGCCGCGATGGACATGTGTGAAGCCTTGAAAGAGCTGTACGAGCGCACCAACGGTGCGTTGAACATGCGCATTGGTATTCACAGTGGTGCGGTGGTGGCCGGTGTGATTGGTATTCGCAAGTTCACCTATGACCTCTGGGGCGACACCGTCAACGTGGCGAGTCGCATGGAGTCAACAGGCCAACCCGGAAAAATTCACGTGTCTTCAGCCACGGCTGATTTGTTGGCTGGCAAGTTTGAGCTTGAGGCACGCGGCATGATTGAAGTGAAGAGCTTGGGTCAAGTCGAAACGTTTTTTGTTGGACCACAAATTAAGGCATCGGCTTGATGCGATGGGAGCCGCTTTGAAATCATCTGTTTGGAGAAACCAGCCATGAGTCTGCGTGACATTGTCCCTACGGACAAAGAAATTGTGATGCGTGAGGACGACTTCATTGTCTCCAAGACCGACTTGAAAGGCCGTATCACGTATGGCAATAAAACGTTCATCGAGTTTTCAGGCTTCGATGAAAAAGACATTTTGGGCGTGCAGCACAACTTGATCCGTCATCCAGATATGCCACGCGCAGTGTTCAAGTTGTTGTGGGGCAGCATCCAAGAAGGCAAAGAGATTTTTGCGTACGTGAAAAACATCTGCAGAAATGGCAGTTTTTATTGGGTGATTGCCAACGTTACCCCGTCGCTTGACGAGGCTGGCAATGTGCTCGGTTATTACTCGGTGCGTCGCAAACCGCATCCACGTGCAATCCCCGTGATTTCGGATTTGTATCGAAAAATGTTGGATGAAGAGCGACGCGCAGGTACGCGTGACGCCATCGCCGCATCCAACAAAGTGATGGAAAAGTTTTTGAATGAAAAAGGTATGAGCTATGAGCACTTTGTCCTCTCTCTTCAGTCGGCTTGAGCTGAGCCCGGCCAAGGGCTTGTGGCTGCAGGCGCTTCTGAGTGCCGTTGCCGTGGCGTTTTTGTTGGTCTTGACCAGCATGTCACCCGTCGTCATCGTTTTGGCGGTGGTGATGGTGGTGGTGTTGGCGTTGTCCATTCGTGGTCAGAACAACGAGTCAGCATTGATCAACCGCATGAATGTGGTGCTGAGTGGTGCTGCGAGCGGGGTGTTGGAGCCGCGCGTGACCAATATCACCAGCAAAGGTGCTATTGCTGAATGCGCATGGAGCTTGAACGAAGTGCTTGACCAAGTCGAGGCTGTGTTCCGCGAGTCGCTGACGGTGGTGTCTCGCATGAGTGCCGGTAACTTTTCTCGTCAACCTCAGCCGGCAGGTTTGAAGGGGATTTACCCACAAGTGCTGCACAAAATGGCAGAGGCACAAAACAGCGTATCTCGCACGGTGAAAGCCTTGCGTTCCGCCATGGCATCTATGGCTTCGGGTGACTTCACGGTCCGATTGGATTCCAGCAAAGACCAAGGCGAGTACAAGTTAATTCTCGAGAATGCGCAATTGGCGATCAGTTCTTTGGAAGTCGTGCTCGGTCAAGTGGTGCATGTCATGGACGCCATGGTGCGTGGTGACTTGACCAGCCGTGTGCACGCGCAAGGCGAAGGTAGCTTGGGCAAACTCAAAGACGACATCAACCGCTCTTTGGATGCGTTGGCGCTGTCCATGCGCAGCATTGGCGAAAACGCGCAGCAGGTGGCTGGTGCCGCCAGCGACACCAGCACAGCCATTGGACAATTGGCCGATGGCGCGCAAAGCCAAACCCACTACATCAGCGAAGTGGTCACGGCGATCCGTCAAACCTCGAGCGCTGTGAGTGACATTTCGAACAGCACCGAGTCAGCGAGCCGCCAAGCGCAAGAGTCGGCCACCATCGTGCGCGATGGTCGTGTGAAGATGGAGCAAATGGTCGAAGTCGTCAACGGTATCGCTCGCAACTCCGAGAAGATCAACAAGATCACGGATGTGATCGAGAAGATCGCTAACAAGACCAATTTGTTGTCTCTCAACGCGGCCATCGAAGCCGCTCGCGCAGGCGAGCACGGCAAAGGTTTTGCCGTGGTGGCGGATGAGGTGGGCAAGCTCGCCGCCAGCAGTAGATC
>ERZ650301.627-NODE-627-length-9964-cov-6.198708_pt1 | contig 9964 bp, 10 predicted proteins | sample MGYA00376237_ERZ650301 | MGnify/ENA primary metagenome ERZ650301 (study PRJEB26733, sample SAMN07839255) | wastewater metagenome | biome: small river; feature: stream; material: water | place: USA: North Carolina | collected 2016-04-05 ...
GCAAGAAGAAGCAAAGCTTCTAAACCACAACTACATCGGCACCGAGCACATCCTTCTGGGTCTAATCCACGAAGGTGAAGGCGTCGCGGCCAAGGCTCTAGAGTCACTCGGCATCAACCTCGACTCGGTGCGCCAGCAGGTGCAAGAGATCATCGGTCAGGGCCAGCAGGCTCCAGCCGGTCACATCCCATTCACTCCTCGCGCCAAGAAGGTGCTCGAGCTATCGCTTCGCGAAGCCTTGCAGCTTGGCCACTCATACATCGGCACCGAGCACTTGCTGCTGGGCCTCATCCGTGAAGGTGAAGGCGTGGCCGCTCAGGTGCTCACCAAGCTCGGCGCAGACACCAACCGTGTTCGCCAGCAGGTCATCCAGTTGCTTTCTGGTTTCCAGGGCAAAGAGACCGTGGCCGTCGGTGGCGACAACACCGAGAAGCAAAAGGGCTCACAGATTCTTGACCAGTTCGGTCGCAACCTAACTCAGGCCGCAGCCGACGGAAAGCTTGACCCGGTTATCGGTCGAGAGCGCGAGATCGAGCGCGTGATGCAGATTCTTTCTCGCCGCGGCAAGAACAATCCGATTCTTATCGGTGAGCCGGGCGTTGGTAAGACCGCTGTGGTCGAGGGCCTCGCTCAGGCAATCGTCAACGGCAACGTGCCAGAGACCCTAAAGGGCAAGCAGCTTTACACCCTAGACATGGGCTCGCTAATCGCCGGTTCACGCTACCGCGGTGACTTCGAAGAGCGTCTCAAGAAGGTCACAAAGGAGATTCGCACCCGTGGCGACATCATCACCTTCATCGACGAAATTCACACCCTGGTTGGCGCCGGTGCTGCCGAGGGTGCAATCGACGCTGCCTCGATCTTGAAGCCGTTGCTAGCTCGCGGTGAGCTTCAGACCATCGGTGCTACCACCTTGGATGAATACCGCAAGCACTTCGAAAAGGACGCCGCGCTTACCCGCCGCTTCCAGCAGGTAATGGTCAACGAGCCAACCCTGCCGATGGCAATCAACATCCTCAAGGGTCTTCGCGACCGCTACGAGGTTCACCACAAGGTTTCAATCACGGATGGCGCACTAGTTGCCGCCGCCCAGCTTTCAGACCGCTACATCACCGACCGCTTCTTGCCAGACAAGGCCATCGACCTGATCGATGAGGCCGGTGCCCGCCTGCGCCTTTCGATTCTTTCCTCACCACCTGAGCTTCGCGAAATTGAAGAGCAGATCGTTGCCGTCAAGGTTGCCAAAGAGAAGGCAATCGAAGACCAAGACTTCGAGTTGGCTGCAACCAAGCGCGACGAAGAGAAGAAGCTGAACATCGAGCGCGTTAAGCGTGAGAAGCAGTTCCGTCAGGGCAACGTGGCCGCTCAGGGTCTAGTCGACGAGGGTTTGATCGCAGAGGTTCTTGCACAGGCAACCGGCATCCCAGTGTTCAAGTTGACCGAAGAAGAGAGCGCCAAGCTCATCTTCATGGAAGACGAACTACACAAGCGCGTCATCGGGCAGGAAGACGCCATCGCGGCGATCTCGAAGTCGATTCGCCGTCAGCGTGCCGGTCTAAAGGACCCAAACCGTCCTTCTGGCTCGTTCATCTTCGCCGGCCCAACCGGTGTCGGAAAGACCGAGCTTGCCAAGGCGCTTGCGGAGTTCCTATTCGACGACGAAGGCGCTTTGATTTCGCTCGACATGTCTGAATACGGCGAAAAGCACACCGTCAGCCGCCTATTCGGCGCCCCTCCGGGCTTCGTTGGCTTCGAAGAGGGTGGTCAGCTAACCGAGAAGGTTCGCCGCAAGCCATTCAGCGTGGTCTTGTTCGACGAGATCGAGAAGGCTCACCCAGACATCTTCAACTCGCTTCTTCAGATTCTTGAAGAGGGTCGTTTGACCGATGGCCAGGGTCGCGTTGTTGACTTCAAAAACACCATCATCATCATGACCACCAACCTCGGTACCCGTGACATCTCACGCGGCACCATGGGCTTCGCCCTCGAGGGCGACACCGCCAACGAGTACGAGCGCATGAAGGGCAAGGTCAACGAAGAGCTGAAGAAGAGCTTCCGCCCTGAGTTCCTAAACCGCGTCGATGAGACCATCGTGTTCCCTCAGCTAACCAAGACCGAGCTAGTTCAGATCGTCGATCTGTTCGTCAAGCGTCTTGCCGTTCGCCTAGAAGACCGCGACATGACCATCGAGGTTTCGCAGGCTGCCAAGGATCGCCTAATCGAGATCGGTTTCGACCCGGCCCTCGGTGCACGTCCGTTGCGTCGTGCGGTTCAGCGCGAAGTAGAAGACAAGCTCAGCGAGCAGATTCTGCACGGTCAGCTGTTGAACGCGAGCCACGTGAAGGTCGATTTCGTCAATGGCGAGTTCGTCTTCGAAAACGCGGCTCACGCCCAGGTCACCGTGCCACCGATCCAGGCAATCGAAGCGCCTGACTTTGGTGACACCAGCGAGTACTAAATAAAACGACAAGCGCCCCCGATCGTGAAGGTTGGGGGCGTTTTCGTTTACCTCTATCCTTAAACCATGACTCACAGCACAATTCGCGTTCGCCCGGCTACAACCGGAGACGTTAAGCAGATTCAGGCAATCCGCCAGTCGATCGAAGGATCACGGGTTTTGCTTGGCCGCGAATTGGTCGACCTCTACGAGCACGTTCCAGAGTTTTTGGTTGCCGTTGATGAGAACGACTTCGTGGTTGGCGCGGGCGCGCTGCACGTGATGTGGGAAGACCTGGCCGAAGTGCGTTCGGTGGTCGTTGCCGACCACATGCGAGGCCACGGCGTCGGAAAGGCGATTGTCGCTGCACTTCTCGAGCGAGCCGAAATCATCGGCACCAAGCGAGTCTTCTGTCTTACCTTCGAGGTCGATTTCTTCTCTAAGTTCGGCTTTCAAGAAATCTCGGATGTTCCGGTTGACTCGGAAACCTACGCCGAGATGGTTCGCTCAAACGATGATGGTGTTGCCGAGTTCCTAGATTTGGCTCGCGTCAAGCAGAACACTTTGGGCAACACGAGGATGCTTCGCACGCTCTAGGGCTGCACCTAGTTAACCTAGGTTTATGAGCACGCAACGAAACCGAACCTCAGCCACCACCTATCGCAACCGTCGCATCATCGCACTCGCGGTGCTAGCCATCCTGGTTGTAATCGTCTGGAATGTTGTCTCCGGAATCGTCGGCTTTGTCTCGGGCATTTTTAACCCGGGTCAGGCAAAGCCAGCGGCAACCGCCTCGGCCCCGGCCACCCCGGGTGTGCTTGCTGACTGCGCACCTGGCACCGTCGCGATTCAGGCAAATGTTGGAATCGACTCGGCCCCGCAGAACGTCTTTGCTGCCAAGGTCAAGCCTTCGTTCTGGTTCACCGTGACCAACACCGGTTCGGTAGCCTGCAACTTTAATGCCGGCAGCAAGGTGTCGTTCTTCACCGTGACCAGTGGCAAGGAAGTCATCTGGGATAACAAGGACTGCAAGACTCGTGCAACCTCAGACACCGACTACATCCTTGCCCTTCAGCCGGGTGCACCGATCGCGGCAACGCCATCGGTGTGGGATCGAGTTTCATCAAGCTCTAAGGGCTGCGATGCAACGACCGAGAAGACTGTTGCCGGCGGAGGCGCCTCGTATCACCTGGTCGCGACCGTCAACGGCGTGAAGTCGCCAGACGTTCAGTTCATTTTGAACTAAATAATTCCCATCTCTTTGCCAACGGCTACCGCTTTTTGGCGGGTATTAACGCCGAGCAATTTGAAGAGACGAACCGCCTCTTGCTTCACGGTTGATTCGCTAACGTTGATGGCCTTCGCGATCTGACTGTTGGTCTTGCCGATGGCCATTTCATCAAGCACCTGAAGCTGTCGCGCGGTGAGTGCGGTTGCCCACTCGAGGTCATCTGAAGAATAGAAATTATTGGCCAGCAAACCTGTCGCGCGCATTTTGGGTAGCGAATTCACGGCGATAAGTTCTGAGAGCAATTGCAGTAGTTCGACTTCGGCTTTAGGAAACTTCGGTCTCGTTGGGCTGTTTCTAAAGGTGACTCCAAGCGCACCGAGTGCCTCGCCGTTTGGGCTGAAAGGAATCGCGATAAAGCTTTGATCGCTCGAACCAGCGAGTTGATCGACTTCGACGAGCTGCTTTTGTTCGATGGCGGCCGATAGCAGTTCAAGTTGATGCTTATCTCGATCGCTTTCGCCCGCTTCAGGTTTTAGTTGGCCGTAGGCCCCCACGATGCGCAGCCGACTTTGATATTCTGCCTTCACCATGACCGAAGAAATGGCCTGACAATCTCTGAGAGCAACAACGGCGACAAAGCGACAAAAATCGCTCGCATTCTGGCTGATCGCAAATGCCAAAAGAAGAGCCCGTGCTCTATCGGTAAGCAGGATGTTTTGATCTCGCATTATCTGACTCCGATTCTGCGCCCCCAGCCCATGACCCCGATTCGGGTTCTCTTCTATGAAAAGGTAAGGCTGACCACAGACAATGCGAAAACCACAAAAAATGTCCGATTTTGTCCGAACTTTGCCCGATTTTGTCCGATAAAGAGCACACATCTTGGAATCTTGAAACCCTTGGCGCCATACTTGAATCAGGAACGGTGCAGGAGGAACCCAATGGCAAGAGGAGCAAGGTCCAAAGTTTCTTTTGTTGCGACTGCAATCCTTGTCGGCCTTTTAGTTAGCCAATCGAGTCTGGCATCGAGCTTCGCAGACGATTCCGGCGGCCTCTTACAAGGCTTTGTCGATAACAGCACGCCTCCGACGAATGAGTATCCGGTGGTTGGGCCGCCCGCTTTTGTGCCGCCGATTCTAGAAACTCCGTCGGCTAGCCCGAGTGCTGAACCGGTTTATACGATTCAGGAGCAGCCGATTCTGGCTGCGCCAACGCCATCGGTGTCACCAACCGCGTTACCAACGAGCAGTCCAAGCCCTTCGACAAGCGCTATCCCGCTGGTTGCAGCGCCTCGCGCGGCTGAAAGTGCAACGACCAAGACTCTGCAGTTGTCGATTAAGCCAGGCAGCGTTGAAATCTCCTCGAGCGCCAAAGCGGTCTTGGCTAAGGTTGCCAATCAGGTCAAGCAAAACAACTCTTCGCTTTCTATCGCCGTGAGCACCAAGGGAATTACTCTTGCCAAGGCAACTAGTCAGGCCAAGGCGCTAGTGGTTCAGTTGGTTAAGTTGGGCGTCAATGCCAGCACAAAGGTCACGACGGTAGCCGGCAAACCGGTGGTTTCGGTGATCATCTCGAAAACTAAGAAAACTACCAGTTCAGGCCGAGGCTGAGAGCTGCGCGCAGGTCGCCTACCTCTGAATCAACCGAGCGGATGAAGCCGAGTCGAGTTGCCTCGCTCGCACGAATCTTGCCGTTTGAAACCTTACGAATTTCACCGGCGAGGCTGATCTCACCGAAGGCAACTAGGTTGTGTGCGATGGGTTTGTCTTGAACGGCCGAGGCTATGGCCAGAGCGATGGCCAGGTCGGCCGCAGGTTCGGTGAGGCGCACCCCGCCAACGGTTGAGACGTAGACATCAGAATCACCAAGGCGCAGGCCCGCACGACGCTCGAGGACGGCCAAAAGCATGGCAACGCGAGCCGAGTCGACACCATTGGTAACGCGGCGCGGTTGAGGCGTTGATGACTTTACGACCAGCGCTTGAACCTCTGCGATTAGTGGACGCTTTCCCTCGACGGTTACTGTCACACAGGTGCCAGAAACCGGAGCGTCGCCGCGCGACAAGAACATTCCGCTAGGGTCGCTGACCTGGTTGATGCCTTCGCCGGTCATTTCGAAGCAGCCAACCTCATCGGTCGGGCCAAATCGGTTCTTTAGCGAGCGCACAAATCGCAGTGAAGTCTGACGATCACCTTCGAAGTGGCAAACGACGTCGACCAGGTGTTCGAGGGCGCGCGGGCCGGCGATAGACCCATCCTTGGTGACATGGCCAACCAGGATGACCGGCAGCGAGCGTTCTTTGGCCACGCGAATCAGGTTGGCGGCAACCTCGCGAATCTGCGAAGGCATGCCGGCAGCGCCATCGATTTCGTTGGCGGCGATGGTCTGAACGGAGTCGACCACCAAAAGTTCTGGGTTGACGGCATCAATCTGACCGAGAACCGTCGAAAGATCGGTTTCGGCGGCAAGGTAGAGATTGTCGGTGAGTGCTCGGGTGCGTTCGGCGCGTAGGCGAACCTGACCGACCGACTCTTCGCCGGTGACGTATAGAACCTTCTTGCCCGACTTGGCGGTGTTAGCGGCAACCTCGAGCAACAGGGTCGACTTGCCGACGCCCGGCTCGCCAGATAGCAGCACCACGGCTCCCGGCACTAGGCCGCCGCCTAGAACACGGTCGAACTCGCCAACCTGGGTAGACCAAGCAGCCACTCGGGCGGTAGACACATCCGTGATTGGTTTAGCGGCCGATGACTCGACCAACTTAACTGCGCGAACCTGCTTGCTAACCCCGAGACCGCGGCCACCGCCGGCGGCACCCTCTTGCATCGAATCCCACGCCTGGCACTCGCCGCAGCGACCGACCCATTTCGGGGTTGACCAGCCGCACTCGGTGCAGACAAAAGTTGATTTCGGGTTAGCCATAACTCAAAACTATCAACCGCCACCGACAAATGCCCTCGCCTAAACTGAGAAGGTGAATATCAACCGCATCGCAATCCTCGGCTCAGGTTCAATGGGCGGAGCCATCCTGGCCGGCCTGCTCAAGTCGGGTTTCGACCCTGAGCACATTTCGGTCAGTACCAAGAGTGCCGCCAGCGCCGAGAAGCACATCGACGAGCTGGGCGTTCACGCCTTTGCCATCGAAAATGGTGCGGATGCAAACGCCATGGCCGTGGCCGGCGCAGACGTGGTTTTGGTTGGTGTGAAGCCTGCCTATGTAACCGAGGTTCTCGCCGAGATTGCCGACACCATCAATGACAACGCCCTGGTGATTTCGGTTGCTGCCGGAGTCACTACCGCTTCGATGGAAGCTGTGCTTCCGGAGGATGTCGGTGTGGTTCGTGCGATGCCTAACACCCCGGCTATTGTCGGCCGCGCGGTTACCGGAATCGCAGCAGGCGAGCGCGCCACCGATTGGGCGGTAGAGACCACCGTTCAGCTTTTCGAAACCGTTGGCAAGACCATCGTCTTGGATGAGTCCAAGATCGACGCGCTCAGCACCATTTCTGGTTCGGGCCCTGCGTACGTGTTTTATCTAATCGAGCAGCTCACCAAGGCCGCCAAGCACCACGGATTCGACGATGCCGATGCAGCACTGTTGGTCAACGAGACCTTCTTGGGTGCCGCCGAACTATTGGTTGCCTCTGACAAGAGCCCTGAGGCGCTGCGCAAGCAGGTAACTAGCCCGAACGGAACTACCGAGCGTGCGATTGCGCGAATGTCCGAGACCGATCTCGAATCGATGTTTGTAGAGGCAACCGATGCAGCTTTGGCTCGAGCCCGAGAGCTCGCTGCCGGCAAGTAATTCTTAGACGTTCAGCTGATCGTCAAGGATAAACAAGCCGCCGAACGCACTTAGCATCGCCTGGTTCCACTCGTGGTCGCTCACTGGCGAGGTGTCGATTTCTGCAACGATTCGACCGTGCAGCATTCCCAAAATCATCACCGCTGCCGCACGAGGCGACAGGTGTGACTTGAGCATGTTTCGGTCTTGAAGCAGTTGCATTACCTCGGTCAGCTGTTCGGTCAGGCCATGTTGCACCTCGGCGAGTGCCGCTCGCAAAAGTGGGCGTCCAGTTGTGTTGCCAATGATGTTGGCACGCTTGTCGGCCGGAACGTGTTTGAAGTGGTCGACCAAGAAAGCAATCATCTCGTCATAGTGCTCGGCGATTTCTTTGGTGCTGTGCATCTTGTTCATGAATCGCTTGGCGCGCGCGATGTCTTCTTGGATGTTGGCGGCGAAGTTGTGAACGTAGGTGGCGCGGATTAGTCCATCGCGATCACCGAAGTGGTGGTAGATCGAACCGATCGAGACGCCAGTTTTGGCAGAGATTTCTTGGATACGAACCGAAGATTCGCCGCCGGTTTCGATTGCCCGGTTGGCTTCGGCAATCACGACGCTAACTGTGTCTTTGGCGCGTGCCTGTTTCGGCTGCGGCATGCTCTTGACTCTCGGCGACACTTGGCTACCCCCTTTATTTCTAGAAAGTATGGCAGGAATATTCCAATAAGAAAACCTAGAAAGATAACGGTTAGGGTATCAAAAATTAGGCTTTAGCGTCGATTTCTGCGATTAGTGCTTCGATGTGCTGGCGAATCTTGTCGCGAATTGGGCGAACTGCCTCGACTCCCTGACCGGCAGGGTCATCCAAGACCCAGTCGAGATACTGCTTGCCAGGGAAGAACGGGCAGACGTCGCCGCAACCCATCGTGATGACGTAGTCAGATGCTTCGACTGCTTCATCCGTGAGGATCTTCGGGGTGTTGGCGCTGATGTCGATGCCCTCTTCGAGCATGGCGGCAACGGCCGAAGGGTTTACCTCGTTTTTCGGTGCGCTACCGGCTGAGCGAACCTCGACTCGGTCTCCAGCCAAGGCCTGAAGGTAACCGGCGGCCATCTGTGAGCGGCCGGCATTGTGAACGCATACGAAGAGAACTGAAGCTTTTTTAGTCATTTGACTATTAAACCAAAAGGCCCCGATCTAAACCGGGGCCCTCTGGTTTGTTCATGAACTGTTTTACTTCTTGACAGCCTTCTTGGCCTTGATTGGCTTCGCGGTGAAAACCATTAGACCGATGATGCCGGTGAGCATACCGACGAGCTCGGCGACGATGATCCAGCCGGTGACCGCAATCGGCTGACCGGTTAGCAGTAGGCCGATGGTAACCGCAGGGTTAGCCTGCGCGCCGCTCTGGGTGAATGAAGCCGATGAGAAGATCCAAAGACCAACAGCAACCGGGATGATGTTGGCGCGCTTGGTAGCAACCAGGAATCCGATCAAGAAGACTAGGCCGCCGGTGGCAACCCATTCGCCCAGCAAGACGGCAAGGCTTGGGGTGCTGCCAACCGAGATTGGAGAGATGCTCTTACCCCAAAGCTGTAGGCCGATGAAGGCGCCGAGCAAACCGCCACCGATTTGGGCTAGAACGTATAGCAAGAAGTCGCCAAGCGAGATTTCCTTGCGTGAGTAAAAGAACAGTGAGACCGCTGGGTTTAGGTGACCGCCGCTGATGCCGCCGGTAATCAGAATCGCCAGGCCAAGGGTCACTGCGAGTGATAGCTGTGGAACGGCAAGCGAGTGTGAAACGCTGCCAACGATTGCGATGAGGAACAGGGTGACGCCAAGAAACTCGGCTACGAGCTTCTGCAGGGTTGCGTTGATTTTCATCTACTTGACTTTCTTTAGGTTGATTAGTGCTTCATTGCTCTTCAGGAAGCCAGGCTTCCAAGGTGGATCAAATCTTGCCCAGTATAGGTTTCCGACTGGCTCAAACCCGTGAAGCGCTACCGCTTTAAGCAGAAGTTCACCTTCGCGGTTAAATCGAGTTTCGTTCCAGCCGCCACTGAATTTGCGCACTCCGGTTAGTGTCTCGGGCATGGCCTTGATCGCGACCCTCGAGTTCGCCGGCACCGGCACATCCTTGGGGTCCGTGCCATTTGGCATTACAAAACTGACTAGATGGGTTTCGGCGCCGGTCGGTTCTTGAATCACCGGAGCCGTCATTGCCATCTTCTGGCGTTCGAGGTTATTGCCGCTGATGTAGCTAATCAGTGGGCCAAAGCCGATGTTGCCGGCGCGCATGAAGTCACCCTCGACTTCAACCTGCATCAGCACGTGAGCTGGGTAGCTTCTCAGCTCAAAATCTCCATAGTCACGAACGAGCGTAAACTGCTGTTTTTCGGTCATGGTCTGAGTGTAGACTGGAGTAATCGTTTTGCCTCTGGTCCTTCTGATCAGATGGCATCCAAAATCTGTGAGGTCCCTATGGGTTCAGTAATTAAGAAGCGCCGCAAG
>ERZ650301.629-NODE-629-length-9948-cov-3.709390_pt1 | contig 9948 bp, 8 predicted proteins | sample MGYA00376237_ERZ650301 | MGnify/ENA primary metagenome ERZ650301 (study PRJEB26733, sample SAMN07839255) | wastewater metagenome | biome: small river; feature: stream; material: water | place: USA: North Carolina | collected 2016-04-05 ...
TAGGTTCTAGCGTTGAGAGACGTGTGGGTTCAAGTCCCACCTTCCGCACCAGCAAAGAAAAAACCTCGAATTTATTCGAGGTTTTTTCTTTTAACTAAGCGAAGGCATTCGGCGCAGGAACAGCAGCGACAACGTTGCAACCATGCAGAGTGCGGCCGCGGTTATCCAGGCAATGAAATAAGAACCATCAACCTCGCGAACAACACCCGCAAACCAAGCTGCGATGGCTGCACCAACCATGTGAGCGGCAAAAATCCAACCCCAAACGATCGGCGATTTAGTCAGGCCAAAGTACCGTCGGCACAGTTCAATCGTTGGTGGCACCGTGGCGATCCAATCGAGACCATAGAAAACAACAAAGAACATCAGCGGCAGCTCGACGCTTGGGCCAAGCACAAACGGCACCGAAAGCAGGGCCAGGCCGCGAAGCCCGTAGTAGAACATCAATAGCCAAATCGGGTTCACCTTGTCGGTGAGCCAGCCAGAAAGAATCGTGCCAACGAAGTCGAAGATGCCCACCAGGGCAAGCAATCCCGCTGCTGTTCCCATCGGCATGCCGTGGTCATGTGCAGCAGGGATGAAGTGAGCGCCGATCAAGCCGTTGGTTGTCCAACCGCACACGAAGAAGGTGCCGGCTAGAACCCAGAAGGCAGGCTTCTTCGACGAATCAATCAGAACTTTGATTGTGGCTAGAGCGCCCTTTGGAAGTGGCTTTTCGGTTGACTTGGGAACTGCGCCACCGTATGGCTCGAGCCCAACATCTTCGGGTGAGTTTTTGAAGGTGAACAGAAATATTGGCAAAATCGCTGCTGCAAAGGCGGCAACAACCAGCGATGACATGCGCCAGCCCTGGTGCATGACGACCTGAGAAAGCAACGGCAGGAAGATCAACTGACCGGTTGCGTAGGCGGCCGAGAATATACCGGTGACCAGCCCGCGGCGCTTGGTAAACCAACGATTCGCGACCATAGAACCAAACACGAGTGCGAGACAACCGGTTCCAAGCCCAACCAGCACGCCCCAGTAAAACCAGAGCTGCCAAACTGCCGTCATCGAGACCGTTAGGCCGGTGCCCAGCGCCACAAACACGAGCGCTGTCATTGCCACTCGCCTCATGCTAAATCGCTCCATGAGAGTCGCAGCAAACGGTGCGGTGAGTCCGTAGACAACTAGGTTTATCGCTACCGCGGTTGAGGTTTCAGATCTAGACCAGCCGAATTCGTGTTCGAGCGGGTCGAACAGAATTGAGGTGGTCGACCTAAATGCTGCAGCGGCAATCAGGGTTAGAAACGTGATGCCTGCAACTAGCCAAGCGCGGTGAAACCTAGGCGTTGCAGCGTATGAAGATTCCATTGCTTTAGCCTATGGCCAAGCCCAGAAACCAAAGGTCAGGGCAGCGCCTTTGCTGCCGCGACTGAGGCCGCAGCATTCACAATTCCAGCGCCACACTTGCCCGTTGTTTGGCAAATGGTTCCCGCCGCGAATGGCGTCACATTGGCTTTGAGCACATCCCAAATTTGATCGGCAGTGATGTCTGGGCGCACCGAATAAATCAGTGCCACCACTCCCGAAACCACCGGCGCCGCCATCGATGTTCCTTCGTAGCTGGCATAACCGCCGACGGTTGGAACGGTGTTGCCCTCGTTTACGGTTGAGTAGATTCCACCGGGAACACCCTCGGGCAGCGAATCTGCCTTACCTGGCTCGCCACCTGGTGCGGCGATGTCTACACCGTTTGTGAAGTCCCAGCCAAAGTTCGAGTAGCTTGCCTTATCGCCGGTTGGTCCGGTTGCTCCAACGTTGATGGTTGGGTAGCAGTTGCCTGGGTAGATGTTGTAGGCATATTCATTGTCGTTGCCGGCTGCGGTTACGACGGTGATGTTTTTGGCCTTAGCGGCTGCCAAAGCTGCAGAGGTGCTGGCGTAGTTGTCGCACTGACTGTAGTCGGGGGCCTCGATAGAAAGGTTGATTACTTTGGCCGGCGTTATGTTGTCTGGAACGCCATCGACGTGGATTCCAGAGGCCCAGTTGATGGCTGCAACAAGGTCGGCAGATCTTCCGCCGGCGCTGCCAAGAACGCGAACCGATTGCAAAAGTACGTTTGGTGCCACTCCGGTGATACCGATGCTGTTAGCCTGCGCACCAACAATTCCGGCTACGTGGGTGCCGTGCCAAGAGCTCAGCTGATTTCCTACGTAGTCGCCCGGGTCTGATGCATCGGCATCGCGCCCATCACCATCGTTTGAATCGGCGGCCGAGCTAACAAAGTCGTAGCCAGGTATGACATTTGAATCTAGGTCTGGATGCTTGCTGATGCCGCTATCCAAGATTGCAACAACGACCTTTTTAGAACCCAGAGTTTGAGCCCAGGCGTTGGAAGCGTTGATGCCGTGAGCACCGGTTAGGTACCACTGCTTTGAGAAGAATGCGTCAAGCGGGCGAACGCCTGGAAGAGACGAGGTTGCACCGCGAGTATTCGCTGCAGTTACAACCACCGAGTAGGTGATGTTTGGCGCTAGCCCTGCAAATGAGCAAGAGGTTGACTTGGTAGAACACGAAACCTGAGGTTGGCCATCGGCGGTGGCGGTTGCGGTGTAGGTGACTGGAAGACCGCCGGTCTGAGCAAGACTCTGCCTCAACCAACTTGGCGCGGTGCCACCAAAGGCAACGTTCGAACCGTTGAATACTGGCGGCTGCGGCGCCGAGGTTGGTGCGATCGAACTCGAAATGGATGGAAGCCCAACCTTCACAGCTGCACCAAGTGCCGTAACGGCGCTCACTCTAAAGAAGTAGCGGTTTCCGGCAACCAGACCAGAGTCTACGAAGGCCGTGGTTGCTAGCGAACCGGTGTTTGCTTTGAAGGTCTTCCAGGCTTTGCCATCGGTGCTTTTTTCGATGCGATAGCCAACGATTTTTCCGCCGCCGGTTGCAGTCGGCGCCTTCCAGCGCAAAAGAACTCTGGTTACGCCAGCTGTTTCGGCGCTCCAGCCATCGGTGGCGGTAAGCGAACGAACCGCTGCGGCCGCCTTAATGGCCGAGTAGGCAGACTGGCTAGCCTTGACCGAAGCCGGAACGACACGCATGTCGAAATCTACCTGCGCGACGCGCGGGTCTGATTCAAGTTTTTGTGCCACGAGTGAAGCAGTTTTAGAAGAAACTTCATTCGCGAAATCGACGGTGTACCAACCCAGACCAACCGCCTGCCCTAGCTTTAGGTCTTCGCCGGTCGCATTCTCGGCAGTGGGTTGACCATTGGCGGCAATTCTTGACACACCAGATTCGTATTTCACAATTAGGCCGGCGATTGACCCCTCAGGCAGAAAATGCTGTTGCTGGGTGCTGGCTGCCTGCGTTGGCGCAGCGCTTACCAGGGCAAACGAGAGAGCGATTGCCGCCGTTGCAACTTTGCGAAAAGTATTCATTAGTTCCAGCCTAGGTAAGAAGTCTTAGAAATGCCTGAGCAAAACTAGAGACTCTTCTGCATCAGAACAGTGCCAAGCCAGCGACCAAATTTATAGCCAACCTTGCCGAGGTGCCCCTGATGTTTGAAGCCAAAACTTTCGTGCAGCGAAATCGATGATTCGGCACCTTTGTCTGAGATAACCGCAACGATTTCTTTTACGCCGGCGGCCTTGCTCTCATCGATGATGGCAGCCAGAAGTTTGGTTCCGATTCGCTTGCCGGTGGCGGCTGGTCGAAGGTAAATGCTGTTTTCGACGGTTCGGCGGTAGGCCGCCTTCTGGCGCCAAGGGGCAACGTAGGCAAAGCCCAGAATTTGACCACTCGCGCTGGTGGCCACGATGAACGGCAACTTTAAGCCTTGAATCCATTCGAACTTTTCGCGCCAATCAACCAGGGTCATCGGCTCGAGGTCGAAGGTGACCACGCTGTTCTTGATGTAGTAGTTGTAAATGTCGAGAATCTGCGAAAGATCACCGATGGTGGCTGCACGCAGCAAGACTTCGGTCGACTCGGGTTCGTAACCCTTAGCCTTCAGGCGTCTTACTAATCGCCAACGTGATTCTGAATCCAGTGACATGAAACTCCTAACAAGACCAATCTATCGGCTGTTCGCCAACCTGTTGCAGCAGCGTATTTGCACCACTAAATGGGCGGCTGCCAAAGAACCCTTTGCGGGCCGAGAGTGGGCTCGGATGCGCCGAAGCAATGACCTGAGAATCGCAAAGCGCAGCGCTAAGTTGCTGGGCCTGAGCGCCCCACAAAACAGACACCAAGCGCCTGCCCAATTTTCGGTTCAGCACAGCAACCACTTGATCGGTGAATCTTGCCCAACCAAGATCGAGGTGGCCAGCGGTTTCGGAGAGGTTGGTGGTGAGGTGTCGGTTAAGTAAAAGCACGCCCTGATCGGCCCACTTGCTCAAATCACCCTTGCGCGCTGAGCCATCGGTGTTGAACTTACCGAGATCATCGGATAGCTCGCGAACGATATTGGCGAGGCTTCGAGGAAGCGGAGAAACATCGGGAGCCACGGCGAATGAAAGACCCACTGCATGACCGGGCGTTGGGTATGGATCTTGGCCGACGATTAGCACGCGAACGTTTTCGAGCGGCGACGAAAAAGCACGCATCACCAGGTTCATCGGCGGCGCAATGGCGTCACCAGAGGCCTGCAGCTTGGCTTCGAGCTCATCTAAAAGCGGCTTCGAACTTCGCAGCGCTTCCTGCCAACTCGCGTGCATCTGCTCAAAAAACATATTCCAAGCCTAAAGGTGGCAATATGGCGTTATGAGCCAAGCAACGAAGCCAGCCGCCCTTGCCCAAGAAGCAAGCAAGTACCTCGATACCCTGCAAAAAATTCGTCGCGAACTGCATCAGATTCCCGAATTTGCGCTTCAACTGCCAAAGACTTTGGCTCGAATAGTCGAGTCGATTGAAGGCCTAGGCGAAATCACCTACGGCAAAGACCTAACCTCAGCGGTGCTTCACATCAAGGGCGCACACCCGGGGCCAACCGTGTTGCTTCGAGCAGACATGGATGCGCTTGCCGTCATCGAAGACACCGGACTGGACTACGCATCAACCAACGGCTACATGCACGCCTGCGGTCACGATCTACACATGGCCATGGGCATCGGTGCCGCGCATTTGGTTGCCACCCACAAGGACGAACTTCACGGCGATGTCATCATTTGGTTCCAACCGGGCGAAGAGGGCCACGGCGGAGCCGATGTGATGATCGACGAAGGCGCGCTGATGGTTAGCGGCCAGAAGCCGATTGCCGCCTACGGTATTCACGTTTTCAGCTCTTACCCGATGGGCGTATTTGGTTCACGAAGAGGCCCACTGATGGCAGCCGCTGGTGGCATGACCGTAACCTTCAGGGGCGCCGGTGGCCACGGTTCAATGCCTTGGTTGTCAAAAGACCCAATCACCCCAATGGTCGAGGCGCTCGCCGCGTTGCAGACCATGGTCACCAAAAAATTCAGCGCCTTTGAGCCGGTAGTAATCAACACCGGCTGGATCAAAGCCGGTGATGACCACACCGACAACGTAATTCCAGAAACCGCGTCGTTCGGCGCCACCATCCGCACCTTCTCTAAAGAGAACTCAGACAAGGTTGCCCGCCTGGTGCCAGCGCTCATCCAAGGCATCGCAGCAGCACACGGCGTGACTGCCGAAGTCGAGTTCCACTCGGCCACCAAGGTTTTGATGAATGCACCGCAGGCAATCGATCGGGTCGAGGCCGTGATTGATGAAGCGTTCGGACCAGAGCGCTACTGGAACATGGAGCACCCGATTGCCGGCGGCGAAGACTTTGCCTCGGTGCTCGACGAAGTGCCTGGGGCTTTCGTGTTCATGGGCGCTTGCCCGCCAGATGCAGACCCGGCTGTGGCAGCAACCAACCACTCGAACAAGGCCATTTTTGATGACCGCGTTTTGGCTGACGGCGCCGCACTTCTGGCCGCTTTGGCATTCGATGCGCTATCTGAGGTATCTGCCTAAGCCGCCAACAAGGCCAGTCTGAAGCCGATAGGCTTAAAACCTATGGAATTTCAGACTTCAGAGGACACAGTCCCGTCCGCATTTGTGACGGAGGAACAGCGTCGATCTTTGATCGGACGCCCTCCTGCCACTGGCGCTTGGCGCGACGGCGACCCTGCTGGAGACCGCCAATTTGCGACGATTTCTAACTTCAAACTCGAGAGCGGCCGAGTGCTTGCTAGCGCCCGAATCGCATTCGAAACCTGGGGCGAGCTCAACCACGAGCACAGCAACGCCATCCTCGTACTGCACGCTCTAACCGGCGATTCACACGCTACCGGCAAAGCCAGTAAGCAGCACCCAACCGAGGGTTGGTGGGCCGGCATCATTGGCCCGGGTCTTGCCATCGACACCGATAAATACTTCGTGGTGGCGCCGAATATTCTCGGTGGCTGCCAGGGTTCAACCGGCCCTTCATCGCTCGACAGCGCTGGCCGCGAGTACGGCGCAATGTTCCCTTACCTAACCATTCGCGACCAGGTGAATGCTCAACGAGACTTTGCCCACCTGATTGGCATCAAAACCTGGTTCGCCATCATCGGTGGTTCAATGGGTGGAATGCACGCCCTTGAGTGGGCAGTTAGCTACCCAGATGAACTGCACCGAGTTGCGGTAATTGCTGCGCCGGCAATTTCTAGTGCCGACCAAATTGCATCGAATTCTGTTCAGGTCGAGGCAATCATGACCGACCCGCAATTTAGAGACGGCAACTACTACGACGAAAAAGCCGGCTTTGGGCCGCACCGCGGTTTGGCTCTGGCCCGCCGCATGGCTCTGCTCAACTACCGGTCATCTAATGAACTCAACGCCAGATTCGAAAGAACCTGGCAGTCGGGCGTAAGCCCACTTGGCGGCGGCGGGCGATTCGCTGTTGAGAGTTACTTAGATTTTCACGGCAATAAATTCACTCGCCGGTTCGATGCCAACACCTACATCACCTTGGTAGAGGCCATGAACTCTCACGACGTTGGTCGAGGCAGAGAATCATTGGCCGCCGCGCTTGGGCGTGTAACTGCAAAGAGTTTGGTTGCTGGAATCGACACTGATCGACTGTTCCCAATCGAAGATCAGCAGGTAATTGCCGACCTCATCGGTGGCCAAGTGATTGGTGGCGGCTTGCAGGTAATTGAATCTGCTTACGGCCACGATGGATTCCTAATTGAGAATCAAATTGTTGGACCGCTGATCACTCAACTTTTGCAGAGCTAAATTAGCCCACACCAGCAACGCGATTAGCAGCGCATTTCGCAGCGTCAATGCCACGATGCTTGGCCAACCAAGACCCATCAAATCCATGTAAAGAATTGGGTAAACCAGATTGGTTAGGCCGGCAATAAGCAAGGCGCCAATAACTGGAACCCGCCACCTAGGTAAACCAAAAATCAAACCCGCCATCACCGGCACCGCCAGCCAGCCTTCAAACTGGGGCGAGCCAACCTTGTTGAAAACGATCAGGTCGAGCGTTGCGGTCAGGGCAACCAGCGTAAAAATCTGGTGATAATCGGCACCGGCTCTAAAGGCCCGAATTCCAAGCAGCGCGGTGATTGCCACTGCAACGATCATTGCCAGAGACATCAGAGTGGAAGTTAGTTCAACGCCGTCGCCGGCAATCTGGTTGGTAAGCAGACCCTGGTCGAAGTAGATAGAGGCGTTGAAAAGACCCAATTTTGCAAACCAGATCCAGAAGGTTGCTATTGGCGATTCAATTTGAATGCCTCGATTACCCTGGGTGAACACGAATCCCAAAATTTCAGAGCCACCGCCACCGATTAGAACCAACCCGATGAGCAAGCCAACGCCGATGGTGATTGAAACGGTAAAAGCCGCCGCCGAGAAGACGAGATTCTTTCGTTTTTCGGCGATTAGCAAGGCCAGCCCCATCGCGATTGGCCAGATCTTGACCCAGGCACCAACTGTAAAAAGAACCATCGCAGCCTGAAACCTGCCCCAAAAGAGCGCAACCAAACCGAACACGGCAAGGGCTGAAGCTATCGAATCGATTCGCCCGAGCGAAATTGGGCCGAGCAAGGCCAAGAATGCGATCCAAAACCAAGCCGCCGTAAAAGTGGACTTTGCGCCTTTACCCCAATCGGTGAGTACACCGATTGCCGCGAGGTTTAGCACCGTAATCATCGGCAACCAACCCGAGAGCGTATTTTGCCAGACATCTGCCCCACCAAGCACAAAGGCGATCAACATGGGCACAATGGCCACAAACGGGTAAACAAACGGGCGACTGATTCCCGGAATTTGGGTGATGACGTTTCCGCTCTGCAGCATCTCCTGCATCCAGCTGCCGTAAAGCGAGACATCGTTGAATGGGGCCACCGGACTTGGCGCCGTGCCATAGAGCGACAGCATTAGGTGGACCAGACCGGCAACCAAAAGCAACGGGATTAGCCGCGCGAACCTACTTTGACTCAAGGATCTCCCCAACCACAGATTGAACCGCATTCGCTAAATCTAGCGCCGCAATTGGCCCGACCGCGCTCAATTTAAGCGCTGCCAGGCGGTGTATTTCTATTGCGCCAAGCGCAACCTCGGCGAGAGTAACTTCTCCAGATTTGATTGCGTCAGCATTAGCTGCGATGAGCGCACCCAACACGCCGGCAAGAACATCTCCGGTGCCGGCGGTTGCCAATTCGGCAGGTGCAGCAGGCGCCTGAACAACAAAACCGTCGCTGGCAACCACCGATCGGTTGCCCTTGAGCAAAATTGTTTGACCGGTAAGTTTCGCGGCAAGTTCGGCAGCTGCAACCGGGTTCGCTTCGATTTCTTCACGCGTTTGGGGCTGCCCAAGCCGGCTAAAGAGCCTGCTCAGCTCACCCGCGTGCGGCGTGAGCACTGCACGCAATTGCAAGCCTTCAAAATCGATGATTTCGATGGCGCCGGCATCGATGACGGCTAGCTCAGGAGTTTGAGCAAGGCTCTTGATTAGTTCTACCTGCTCGTTTGAATCGCGCGAATCTACCCCCGACCCCAAAACCCAGGCGTCTACTCGACCGGGTTGAATCACGACTTCCGGGCGCACCTCGAGCACCAAGTTTGAAACCGAACTTGGACCAAGGTAGCGAATCATGCCGATGCCGGTTCGAATCGCGGCGGTGACACCCAAGATGGCGGCACCAGGATAGGCCTCCGAGCCGGTCACGAAGCCGACTACCCCGCGACTGTATTTATCGTCGCTCGCCAGGGGCTTGCGCAGAAGTTTCGAGGCATCCATGTTTTCAAGGCTATCGAATCGTAGAGTGGAGCCATGCCGAATCTTTTTGACCCTATTCGCATTCGCGATCTTGAAGTACGTAACCGAATTTGGGTTGCACCGATGTGCCAGTATTCGGCCGAAGACCAAGATGGAATGCCAACCGAATGGCACCTGGTTCACTACGGCGCACGCGCAACCGGTGGGGCCGGAATGGTGATTGTCGAAGCGGCAGCGGTGAACCCAGTCGGCCGAATTAGCGCCTGGGATGTTGGCATCTGGAACGATCAGCACACCGATGCCTGGTCTTACATCGTCGACTTCATGCACGCTCAAGGTGCCGCCGCGGGTATTCAAATTGCCCACGCCGGACGCAAGGCATCGGTTTATCGCGAGTGGTCTGGCGCGGGCTCGATTCCGCTAGACGAGGGCGGCTGGCAGAGCGTTTCGGCAACCGACGAAGCCTTCACCGGTTACGCGGCCCCGAGAAAACTAAAAACCGAAGAGCTAGCCTCGGTTGTTGATGACTTTGTAACGGCTGCTCGCCGAGCTGTTGATGCCGGTTTTGACGCCGTCGAAATTCACGCCGCCCACGGCTATCTGATTCACCAATTTCTGTCGCCGGCCACCAACAAGCGCAACGATAACTACGGTGGCTCGCTCGAAAATCGAGCAAGGCTTTTGCTAGAGATCAGATCGGAAGAGCACACGTCTGAACTCCAGTCACTTAGGCATATCTCGTA
>ERZ650301.630-NODE-630-length-9947-cov-4.674383_pt1 | contig 9947 bp, 6 predicted proteins | sample MGYA00376237_ERZ650301 | MGnify/ENA primary metagenome ERZ650301 (study PRJEB26733, sample SAMN07839255) | wastewater metagenome | biome: small river; feature: stream; material: water | place: USA: North Carolina | collected 2016-04-05 ...
TACACGACGCTCTTCCGATCTCCAATAAACCATTTCATGTCGAGATCGAAAAAATCTCTAGGACTGTTTATTGTCCTGACGGTGTTAGCCAATGGTTTTATGAACGTGCTGCAGGTAGTTACAACACTTTGTTGGCAAGAGAGGGAACCACTCCTGCGAAACTGAAGAAAATCAAAGATGCTATTCCCAGCAGCAGACGTATGACCAAGACAGATTTGGCCAAATATTTGAATGCGTGGGATCAAAAACCAGATATTGTTAGCCTTGGATCACAGAAGAATTTTGATAGATTTATGGCTTCACTGGTTGCCCCTGAAGGACAAGAACTCAAACTTCCTTCAACATCGGATTTCAAAGCCATGATCGCTAAGGCAAGAATTTATAGGGATGCGCAAAAACTTATTCGTCCTATGTTCCAAGCGTTTCAAGCAAATATCACCGCGTACACAGTTTCTGTAACTTCAATGCTCCTTGGGGACAAAATAGATCTAGACAAAATTTGGAACAACCAATCGATCTCTCCCGAACTACTTGCTCAAATCGAAGTTTGGGCTCGTCAGGTCAGTGAAGTTTTGCACGATAGCGCTGGCGGTCGAATGATTTCTGAATGGGCGAAAAAAGCTGAATGTAAGGATGCAGTATTTTCAATTTCCTATTCACCAGTTGCTTGTGGCATACCCGAAGTTCGATATGAGAACTAGCCAAGTGGAATAGGAATATTGAAAAAGCGGCCATCCTATTGAGCAAGATTAAGAACCTTCAACATGGGATAGCCTTCAAAAGCTTGAGCACAATTTCACCGATTTTTCTTGCCAACATTGGAGGAACCGCATTACCTACTTGGTGATATTGCTCAGTTCTGTTACCTTCAAAAAAATAGTTGTCTGGGAAAGTTTGCAAACGAGCAGCTTCCCTTACTGTCAAGCTTCGACACTGAGAAGGCTCTGGGTGGATGTAATAGTGGCCGTCTTTGGCAATGTGAGACACGATTGTTGTAGCGGGTTGGTTTCTCAGCTGAACTCTAAATCTATCGTTAAATGGTGCAGATTCATCCCATACATTTAGATGACTTGGAAGCAATGACTTCGGGAAGTCACGAAGTCTTGGAGACCTTCTTTCTTCACGAGCAAACGAAGAAGCGAACAGGTAGCGATGAAGATCGGACTCCATGTGACTTCTCGTCTCGTGAAGAGTTACACCACCGATTCTTTGGTCTAAATACCAAGAAGCTAGCTGACCTTTCATTGAAATATTGGACTTGATGAATTTTCCGCCGGTTGATTCAAGGGTCGCAGATTTTGCAACCGCCCACCGAGCTCGCTCAAGCACCTCCGACGGAACAGCACTTCTTTTTTTCTCCATAATTTTCAATCCATTAGCAAGCGCACGCTGCCAATTTTGGATCGAATCTGGCAAACCTCCGGATCGATTCGAAAGCCTGCTGCGGAGAACAGGAAGTCCAGCAAGTACCTCTCGCGTATTAACTCTTGGTGCCTGCGAAACAATAAATCGTTCAGGATGCTGATTAAAGTCCGGCACTGAATCTGCTACATCTGCGCGAATGCCAAACAAGATCACTCTATGGCGACTTTGCGGTATTCCTAGCTCTTCAGATTTGATGACGAAGTCAGAGGGTTCTTCGATTTCGCCAGGAACAACAAAAGACCTAATCAAGTACTTATGCCCGTTGCCGGGATCACGAAGGTCACTAAGAATTCGATCAAAAATTTTCGCCCCTGAATGCTGAGAGGTCAGCATTCCCTTGACGTTCTCCATTACGAAAACAGCTGGAGAAAACTCTTTGATGATCCTTAGGTACTCCCGGTAAAGCAAATGTCGCTTATCAGCCTCAAACTCTTCCGGATTGTTACTGCGCATCCTTGATCGACCTGCGAGCGAATACGCTTGGCAAGGCGGGCCCCCTATCAAGACCCAATTTTTGGCGCCATCAAGCCCTTTCAGAATCCATTGATCGATCACGCGATGATCATCTTTACCTAGCTCCGCACATCTAGCCTCACTGCTAACTTTTTCTAGATATGGAATCACAGCAGGATCGATTTCCATCTGCTGTCTAGATATCTCACCCCTAACGTATTGATAGTAAGACTCAGGGATCTTGCCATCAGGAAACGATCGAAACAACGCTCTTAAGGAAAGTGTCCTGTGTGCCACTGGGTCTTTTTCTATCGAGACACGAATATCGAATTCTCGCGAACCGTCACGTACCAATGACGCGAAGCCCTCACAAAGTCCGCCGGGACCAGCAAAAAGATCGATTACAGGAATACCGTTACTTTTTTTCATTGAATTTTTTAAGGTAATTTTGAAAATCAAGAGGCAGGTAACTTTTGCTTACTCAAATTTTCGCGATACGAAATTTTAATTTACCAATTCAATTATTTGCTACGGGAGCGGCGATTCTGCCCTAATAAATATACACATCCTGCACGACAGAAACACTGAGCAGGTTTTACACAAAACGTTATCAGTGCAGCTAACCTGTTGATCTTGAACAGGAAATTTAGGGGTAGGAATTTACTTCTTATGAAAACAAACTTACAGCACTGTTTTCATATGTGTAAGGAGAAAGAGATTGGCTAAGCAAGCTAAAACTTTGAACGAACGGGATCTTCAGCGCATGCTGGATTTCGTTTCAAAAACCAAAAATCCCAAGCGAAATCGCGCGATCGTTCTGCTCACACACCTAGCGGGTATGCGTATTGGCGAAGTTGCTGCTGTACGTGTTTTAGACGTTCTTGCAAGCGACGGATCTATTCGCAAAGAAATAGGCCTTAGCGCAGCCCAAACGAAGGGCGACAAAGGGCGCACAGTGCTGCTAAATCAACGAATGCAAGCTGAGCTTGCAGCGTACATACAAACTGTACGTGTGCGCGATGCAAAGCAACCATTATTTTCAACCCAACGAAGTGCAGGATTTTCAGCTAACTCCCTTACCCAAGTTGTTAACAGCGCTTACAAAAAAGCTGGATTAGATGGAGCAACTACACACAGTGGTCGTCGTGGCTTCTTGACTAACCTTTCTGAGAAAGGTGTTAGCGTGCGTGTGATGATGGCACTCGCAGGTCATAAGAACATGAGTACTACACAACGCTACATTGACCTGCGACCCGGCGTCTTACGTAACGCAGTTGAATTGATCTAATTGAGAAACTTTAGATTGACCTGAGATAGACTGCCATGAAACCCTTAATGGAGGCTTCATGGCTACTCGAATTGGTACCAACTGGGAAGGTATTCCTCACACTCGCGCTACTGCAAATATTGTTGAATTACGCAAAGTGAATGGTGTTCGCGTCGTACGAATTGACAACGGTTCGTTTCGTAATGCAAGTGTCAGCGGTTACTTCGAGTTGGCATCGCCAGATGCTCAAGTAAAAGTTGATAAAAATGGAACGAGAACCATTGAGGTCAAGTTGGGATGGTTTGGTGTGAAACCTCAAAAAACTGGATGGGCAAACGTAACAATCTTGAATGGTCATAAGTTCCTAGATGACTTTACTGGCAGCGTATTTCACAACATTTCAGGCACGCGCCGTGGTGACTAATCTAGCAACTTGCTAGATTGACACGCTCACTGAATGGAAATATGACCACATTTGCAAGCTATTGCCGCCGTTGCAAATTGGGTAAGGAAGAAGCCTTGCAATAGTTAGCAAGTAACTTCTTACCGTAGAGATGATTCGAACTGAAAACTAACAGAGACCATCAGCAGCTTTAGCTTTTTTGGAATCGTAAATATCTGGGATCTGAGCTTCGCCAAAGAATGCATTGTGAGTGTTTGATGCTTTGACGTTCTTTGTGATTGCCTCTCCAGTTGCCCTGTCATAGTGCTTCTGAATCATCACAACGCTATTGCCAAGCTGCTTAGACAAGTCACGGATTGGCACAGCATCTAAGTTCAACGCAGCTGTAGTGAATGCGCTACGTATGCTGTAAAACACACGCTTGCGTCCAGTTTTTGGGTCTATCAATAAGTTGTGGTCAGCCAAAAATCCATCAAACATGTGATTGAAGCATTCACATGCATCCCTGTAGTCATCATGCATGTTCCAGTGCGACCTAAACACGAAGTCTTCGCTTTTGTTTTGAGTTAATGCTGCAAGTGTTGTTGCGTTATCACCTGTGTAGTTACGTTTCACAATTTCATTCAGCACTTTGTAGGTGATTGCAAAACCATTGACCGTTCGATCTTTAGTTTTTCCGTAAACATCCAAATAGACAGTCACATCCCAAACAGGTTCACTTTGACAATTGCCATCAGCATCGTACTTACTATCACTTGGCTCTAGATCTATAAATTCAGGATCCGTACTTTGACTCGCCTGCATAGCTTCTAAGTCGGGCACAGTAACTATGCCTCCCGTTTGAACTTTCTTGATGCGAATGTTTTTCCACTTCAAGTTCAACAACTCTTTGCCAGGTCTTGCACCTGTCTCAATCAATACACGCACATAGTCATGCACCACATGGCGTCGCCAAAAGCTCTTCTTGTGCTTTGTATTAACGATCCATGCAGGCATGTGCGCCAAGATGGCATTGATTTCCACAACTTCAAACGTTGGGTAGTTTTGGGATTTGACACCCTTTGTTTCAAGGTGCGGAATTTGGGTTTTATGAACATACCCACGCTCAAGTGCTTCTTGAAAGATGCGATTCAAAGTGACGTTGTGCTTTCGAACACTGCTGTAGGCAAGCGGTTTACCCAACTTCTTAGTTCGCCACTTATCAAACTCGCCCATCATCTTGGGCGTTACCGAATCAATATGCTTCTTGCCAAAGAATGGCACGATGAAATCGTTGATGATTCGCTTGTACTGAGGGAATGAATCTGAACCAGCTTCGTAGCCAACGTTGTCATCCATTTTTTGGATTGCCAGCTTCGCGATGTCACTAATTTTTTTACTGACTACGGGCAGATTGCGCTCTTTAAGCAATCGAGCCCCAATGTGAATTTCGTGCGCTTTTGGTACTGCATCCTCCAGCTCACGTTCACCTGTGCTTTTGCTGTACCATTTCTTTCCGTCAACTGTGTAACGGCATTGCCATACTTCACTATCAGGCCGTCTGTAGACAACGAGTTTTTTCTTTATTAGTTGGTGTGTACTTTCTATTTTTGCAGGCATGAATTTATGTAATTTATGTGCACTGCAAGGGGAAATTTAGTAGCTGATTTTTTCAGCTTCTGCTTGCAGGCATAACTACATATTAAATTCTGCGCACATTAAGAGCAAAGATTTTGGCTAATTTTAAATAAACCTCTCTATTACAATCATTTGTTTAATCGACAAAGAATTAATTGACTCTTTAAACGAAATTTTTCGCTCATCGACATGCTCAACATGCTCCAAAATCCAACTTATATCTTCTGGATCAAATCCATATCTCAGTAACCAAATTTCCGTTGGATCATTTGTTCCGAATCTAATTAAATTTTTAATAAGTGAAGCACGACCATCATTAGTCTTTTCAAAGTAAACATCGAATGCCGCACATAGCGGATCAGCAAGTGACAACGAAATTACACGATCAAGAAAATCATAGGTATCATAAATAATTGTGTCATAGTCGATTTTAAGGACCGAAGTTCCCTGCTTGTATAACGGCGCATTTTTGTGACGCCTATCTGGCAAACTGAAGGCTATCGGTGAAAACTTTATAGTCAACTCTGAGATAATATTGTTGCCTAATTCCGATGATAATTCTTCATTTCTAATACGGCGTTGAATAGACCGGCGTTCATCACTCCGACTCAAATATGAATACCTGAGCGATACAATTTCACTGAATGATTTCCCTTGAATTCGCCATAACAATAAGGGAATAGCGGCGCTCAATACACTAGATTCTGCAACAGTCAACTCCTGCCGCCTCAAGTGACACATATATATTTTCTTAAATGCAGCCTTTATTTTTCTCCTCTGAGAATTTGGCATTTCGTAATACTTTCCACCTGTCAAAACTTGTCCATCAACTATAAAAGAATCAAGAATTATTCGAATATCGTTTCGAACTTCTGCGCTGACCATCCTATCTATTTGAACCTGCGGCAAGTTCAAATTGTCATTAAATGTATTATTTTTAATTGAATCAACAATGTCAGCTAAGTCCTCATCTTCCAATGTATTGGTGGAATCAAGCTTAGAAACAGATGTCAACATTACATCTGCCGCCATAACTCTTTTAAATGTTTTCACATTTCTAGAATTAACAATCGTAATCCCATAATCAAAATATGATTGAGTTTGGCTTGATCGCCCAGAACGCCCAATCAAATTTTTCAGAGCAAGTGGATTCATATTTGTGAAGTTATAAATCCACACAATATCAAATGGCATGTTTATACCTTGACTCAAGGTAGACGTTGCAAAACAAATACGAGCGTACCCACTCCTAATAAATTTTTCAATTAATAACCTAGCCTTTAAAGGCATTGATCCATGATGAACCACTATGCCGTAATCCATCATGTCAAGAAAGTTTGATTGCTTTTCTAAACTCTCTCTTGAAACCCCTACATAACGCCTCAATTCATCAATTATTGCCAACGCATCTGTGTTCTCTATTGGCTTACATAATTCAATGTATTTCTTGAAATGGATAGCAAATATGCCTGAATAAATACTACTCTTAGAGACGTAAATAAGTGCAGTTCCTCCCTTAATAAGTACGGCTTCAACAACATCTTCATTTGCTGGCACTGACTCAGTGCCATATTGATAAGGACTAAAATACGAAAAGTCACCCGATTTCTGCGAAAGAAATATCTTACCCACGGAATTGAATTCGAAACTTCGTGAGGATGATGAATTTTGAAACCCATGCTTCTCAAGCTGAGCCTCTGGATTTTTAACAAATGGATGTGCAAAGACCTTTTTTGAACCTGAAAATACAGTATCACTGCGCCGTACAAACGCATCAAATTTAACACCTCGAATACTCTCTTCTGATATTTGAGCCTCATCCATAAGTATGAGATCTATCTTAAAATCTTCTATATATTTAAATAACTCCGTAGCCCTTTCGGGCGTTAATATGTAAACCCTTCTTTTCGCAATGTCCTTAGAGATATTTTCAGCAAACTGCATGACCAATACCGACTTATCAAGACTCGCAATTAAGTCATAATAATACTCAGCAATTAATGCTCTTGATGGGACAATAATCACTACATCATTCTCACATTCCTTAATTACTTCTCTCAGCAAGAATGATTTGCCTGCGCTTGTTGGAGCAGAAAATGTAAAGTACTTACTTTTGCCTATTGCGTTATTAATACTTGCCTGCAGAGGGGTGTAACTCTTACCAAATTTCTCTTTTATTGCGTTTTGATATGAGGCGTATACGGACTCAATTGTTGACTTTGGATTGCTTGTTTTATAAAAAAGTCCCATCAAATAAATTAACTTTGACTCATACTTAATTAAGATATCACCGTGGAACTTTTTTATATATGCTAATGTCTCGAACACAGATGGAGAGATAGGACCATTTTGATGGATATCTTGCATTGCTTTAGCAATAATGCCATCTAGGTCAACTCCGTCAATTAACTCATTAAGCATTAACGACCACCCCAATTAAAAACAAGTTTTCGCAAGCAAGTAGATTCATTACATAATCGGATGCTGCCACATTGTTCATTATTAACTCAGGGTCTTTTGCGTTTATTGAAAACGCGGCCGAGTAAGCCTTCTTCCCAGCAATGTGATTATTAACAGCATCTTTTGAGACGAAGCTATTTAGAAGACGGAGGTCAATATCATCTTTTTTATCTTGAATGAATTCTGATATTTGTTTTAATGCATCAGAGTATCTAGTACTACTGCCACTATATTTTGATTCACCGTACGCAATCACATTAAATTGTGTTTCTGTATGAAAGTCAAAACCTGCATTGCCACTTATCTTTTCCTTTAGCAACTCCGCTAGCGGAACTTTCTTATGTTGATACTGTGAATGCAATGCCTCGAGAGCCACATCTGAAATAAGGTATTCACCAAAATCTTCTGACAAAGGGTCTGACCGCCTGCTAGAGATGCACTCAACTAATTTTTCTATGGTCTTCGCAGAAGTCGCAGTAAAAGTTGTTCGATCGATTACATCAAGATCGTTCAACCAGCTTGTCTCTGTAATTCGATCATGCATATCCGTAGCAATTTTTGCTATGTCAGCAACTTCTACCAATACTGCAAACAGTTTGCCGTCACCTTTCGCTTTATCTTTGGGAACGGAGATCTCTTTACCCCATAAGACTTTCATTAGATGCGCTTTCTGTCAGTCTGCATTTTTCTCATTTTTGAATACTAACCGCAAACAAAAAGACCTTCGTTATTTCTAACGAAGGTCTTTTGTAACTGGTGGGCCCACCTGGACTTGAACCAGGGACCAAAGGATTATGCTTACCACTACAGTTTTCACTGCCTGTTTCCAGTTTGTGGTCTGGACTGTCTCTTGTCTTTACGACCTACCCGTACAGTCTCTACACCTTCCAAATATTTCTATCTGGCTTGGCTCGGGATTACCACGCTGCTAACAGCACAGGCTTCCCCGAATTTGAGTAGTTCTACATGCAAGCAGAGTTAACTTACTCACATGCAACCCAATTGCAAGTAGCCATGACACTCACGTGTTTTAGGCTTCCTGCTCTTTAAGTCCTCTGCTCTAACCAACTGAGCTATAGGCCCTATGTAACTATTGTAATTGCGTGATTTCTTGAGCAATTTTTCGATCAAAAACTGTGAGACCGTAGAAGCGCCGTAGAAGCAGTTTCTCGCCACCCATGACTCTATAACCTGTTGATTTATATGGGTTTTTCTTTATAAATTACCTTGAGCAGGTCTTTTATGAGTCCTCTGCTCTAACCAACTGAGCTAACGTCCCAACCTAAGAAGAGGATTGTAGGGGCTAGCAAACGATCATCACATGCGCTTATTTATGACTCAGGGCATTGCTCACCAACTTGGAGGTGATGTCCACAATTTGAATCATCCGGTCATAGGCCATACGTGTAGGGCCTATCACGCCAAGTGTGCCGACCACATGGCCATCCACCTCGTAAGGCGCACTGACCACCGACAGCTCCTCCATCGGAACGATCTGGCTCTCACCGCCAATGTAAATACGCACACCTTCTGCTTGCGCGGAAATATCCAGCAAACGCACCAGCTGCGCCTTTTGTTCAAATAAATCAAAGGCTCGCCGCAGATTGCCCATATCGCTGGAGAAATCGCTAACAGAGAGTAAATTTCGCTCACCGCTAATCACCACGTCGTCTTGTGCTTGGGTCAAAGCCTCGGTACTCACCTGCACCGCCGCTTGCATCAAAGTCGCAATTTCGCCGCGCAGAGACTCGACCTCCGCAAGCAGCTTCTCGCGCACCTGCTCAATGGCCATGCCTGCGAAATGATGGTTCAAGTAATTAGAAGCTTCGACCAATTGGGACGCCGTGTATTCGGTCTCTGTAAAAAGCACGCGGTTTTGTACATCACCCTCGGGCGACACGATGATGACCAACAAACGCCGATCAGACAGGCGCAAAAACTCAATGTGGCGAAAGACTGAGCTGCGCTTAGGGGCAATCACCACGCCCACAAAGTGCGAGAGGTCTGACAGCAAATGCGCGGCATTGGCAATCACCTTTTGCGGCTGGTCTGGGGCTAAGGTCGGCGTTTGCATGTTGCCGCGATCAGCGGTCAACATGGTGTCCACAAACAAACGGTATCCACGGGCCGTGGGAATGCGACCTGCAGAGGTATGCGGACTAGCAATAAGCCCTAAACCTTCCAAGTCGGACATCACATTGCGGATCGTTGCAGGCGACAGTTCAATGCCTGTGGCACGCGACAGCGTGCGTGAACCGACGGGTTGTCCGTCGGCAATGTAGCGCTCTACCAGCGCTTTGAGTAACAACTTGGCGCGATCGT
>ERZ650301.632-NODE-632-length-9929-cov-5.566943_pt1 | contig 9929 bp, 13 predicted proteins | sample MGYA00376237_ERZ650301 | MGnify/ENA primary metagenome ERZ650301 (study PRJEB26733, sample SAMN07839255) | wastewater metagenome | biome: small river; feature: stream; material: water | place: USA: North Carolina | collected 2016-04-05 ...
AGATCAGCATGAGCGCAGACAAAGACCTAAACGCCGACGTAGCCAAGATGAGCTACGAGCAGGCTCGCGATGAGCTCATTAAAGTCGTTGCCGAACTAGAGCAGGGCGCAGTCTCACTCGAAGCATCACTGACCCTCTGGGAGCGCGGCGAAGCCCTCGCTAACCAATGCGAAACCTGGCTTTCGGGCGCACGCAAGCGCCTCGACGACGCCATCGAAGCGAAGAAGTCAAAGGCATGAGCGAAGACGCCGCAGCAAAGCGACGCGCACGCCAGACAGTAAACAATCTGGTTCTCGCCCTAATTGCCTCGCTCGGCATCATGCTGGCCATCATTTTGATTGTGCCGCGTGACGACAGCAACCGCATTCAGAAGGTTGATTACAAGTCAATCGCCCTCGAGGCACATGGCTCTAGCGGCAAACAGATCGTTGCACCCGAACTTCCTGCCGGCTGGTGGGCAAACTCCGCCCGTTGGTCACCAAAGCCGGTTGATGGGGTTCAGAACTGGTACGTCGGCTTTGTCGGACCAAAGAATCAGTACATCGGCCTAACCCAAGCCTTTGGAATCAACCCGACCTGGTTGGCGCTTCAGCTGAAGAACAACTCGAAAACCGGAACTCAAGCTATCGGCCCCTACACCTGGGACATCTACGAGGCGACCGAGCCGAATGACCCGGTGAAGACCAAAGACTTCATGATGGTTCTGAACTACAACCCACAAGACGTAGCAATCATTTATGGCGTCGCAAAGCCACAAGATTTCGTCGACATCGCAACCGCCATTCAGACCAAGTTAATGGAACGAGGTAACTAATGAGCCCTAAGACTCCTCGCGAAGCCTGGCAAGCAATGCTTGACGGTAACCACCGCTTTGTTACCGGTGAGCTCGCCCACCCTCGTCAAGACATTGACCGTCGTGAAGCCTTGGCCCAAAAGCAGACCCCATTCGCGGCACTATTCGGTTGCGCCGACTCTCGCCTGTCGGCAGAGATCATCTTCGATGTCGGCCTGGGCGACTTTTTTGTAGTTCGAAATGCCGGTCAGGTTATTGGCGAAACCATCTTGGGCTCGCTCGAATACGCCGTAGAGGTGCTCGGTGTGCCAATCATCCTTGTCCTGGGTCACGATGAGTGTGGTGCGATTCGCGCCACCATCGATGATGTTCAGGGCAACATGAACGCAAATGGTGCGTTCATCCACAAACTTGTCGACCAGATCAGACCAACTGTTCTGGCGGCAAACGCTCAGGGCAAGCACGAGATTGATGAGGTCACCGAACTGCACGTTCAAGACACCATCAACGAAATGCTGACCAGCAGCAAGCTGATTGCAGATGCCGTCAAGGCTGGCAAGCTCGCTGTTGTTGGCGCCAACTACAAGTTGACCCTAGGCGAGATACATCCAATCGTCACTGTTGGCGAGATCTAAGACGATCTAGCCAAGAGTTTTATCAATAAAGAAAATCGAAAGGTCACAGACCGTGGAATACCGCATCGAACACGACACCATGGGTGAAGTCAAGGTTCCTGTAAACGCTCTATACCGTGCGCAGACCCAGCGCGCAGTAGAGAACTTCCCAATCTCAGGAACAACCCTTGAGCGCGCTCACATCGCCGCTTTGGCACAGATCAAGAAGGCTGCGGCAAACGCTAACGCCAAACTTGGTGTCTTGAAGCCAGAAGTTGCCAAGTCAATCGCCGACGCTGCCGACGCAGTCATCGCCGGCAAGCACGACGGCGAATTTCCGGTAGACATCTTCCAGACTGGCTCTGGAACCTCGTCAAACATGAACATGAACGAGGTGCTGGCCACCCTGGCCACCGCCCTACTCGGCGCAGATGTTCACCCGAACGACCACGTCAACGCTTCACAGTCATCAAACGACGTCTTCCCTACCTCGGTTCACGTTGCTGTCACTGCGGCGCTGATCAACGACCTACTTCCTGCCCTCGACTACCTAGCAGTGTCGCTAGAAGAGAAGCGCGAACTTTGGAAGACCGCTGTGAAGGCAGGCCGAACCCACCTCATGGATGCAACCCCAGTTACCCTGGGCCAGGAGTTCGGTGGCTATGCAGCACAGATTCGCTACGCGATTGAGCGCGTACAGTCGACCATCGGCCGCACCGCCGAGGTTCCGCTAGGCGGCACCGCGGTTGGCACCGGCATCAACACCCCTAAAGGTTTCCCTCAGGAAGTTATTCGTCTACTAGCAGCTGAGACCGGCCTGCCAATCACCGAAGCTCGCGACCACTTCGAGGCACAGGGTGCCCGCGACGCACTGGTTGAGGCATCGGGTGCACTTCGTGTTCTAGCCGTCTCGCTAACCAAGATCAACAACGACCTTCGCTGGATGGGTTCAGGACCAAACGCTGGTCTAGGCGAGCTACACATCCCAGATCTTCAGCCTGGCTCTTCAATCATGCCTGGCAAGGTGAACCCTGTGGTTCCTGAGGCCGTCATGATGGTTTGCGCTCGTGTCATCGGAAACGATGCAACCGTCGCCTGGGCCGGCGCAACCGGAAACTTCGAACTAAACGTTGCGATTCCGGTTATGGGTAATGGCCTACTCGAGTCAATTCGTCTGCTTTCGAACTCGATGCGTTTGCTGGCTGACAAGACCATCCGCGGTCTAGAGGCAAACCTCGAGCGCTCACGTGCACTTGCAGAGTCGAGCCCATCGATCGTTACCCCACTAAACAAGTACATCGGCTACGAGGCCGCTGCGAAGATTGCGAAGCACTCGGTTGCGAAGAACATCACCGTGCGCGAGGCAACCATCGAGCTAGGTTACGTAGACGGCGAGAAGTTGACCATGGAGCAGTTAGACAAGGCGCTAGACGTGCTGTCTATGACCAGCCCAGGGCTATAAAGCTCAAAGCAAAACCGACCAACAAATATGGGCCGAGCGCAATGCTCGAGCCCATATTTGCTTTTCGGCGAATAATCATCGCGAGGGCAACCAACCCAGCCAGCGCAAGTGCAATCGCGACGGCAATCGCCGGCAACAGCGGGCTAAACCAACCGAGGGCGAATGTAATGGCGGCAATCAGTTTCACATCACCCATGCCGAGCCCCGCGTAACGGTTGAGTGCTAGGCAGGCCGAGAAGGCCAGAACTCCGGCGAGCAAGGCTAGAAGTAGTCGAGTTGCATCGGCACCGCCACAAACCGCGATTAGCTGACCGAAAAGGGTTATCGGAAATGCCGGAAGGGTGAATTTATTGGGAAGCCGACGCTCTCGAATATCGACTACCGATAGCGGCCAGGCTACAGCTAGAAGATAGATCGGGCCAAGCCAAGCGAAATAGTCGGTGAGAGTCATCCGGTCAGGTTAAGAGAAAAACCCCGACCGAGGTCGAGGTTTTCCACAAGTCGAAGGGTTAGGCGACGTCGCCGACCTTTTCCCAAGTCTTTGAAATAATCCACCATTGACCATCCAGGAACACGATGTTGAGGTAGTCCTGCATCACACCACCGAACATTTCAAGCTGAGGCTTTACAACAGCCAAGTTCGGTGAAATCTGGTCGAACATCAAGACCTTGTCATTTCGAGCGTTGCCGGCATCATGTGGCGACTGGCGATTCGCGACGGCTTCGCGGTAGATGTCGTAGGGGCGAATGTTCAAGACGCCTCCGGCTGCACCATACAAGACGCATTCCTTATGAAATACCTTGTCGAACAATTCCATGTCTTGGAAGTGCATCACGTCAAAGTAATCGGACATCAACTTCTTGATTGCCGGGTCGGCCTGTTCAAAATTCATGCCCTAAGACTAGCCCCTTCAATATTTAGTTGTCGAGCAAATCTGTTACCAACGCCGCAATCGCCGAACGTTCTGAACGGGTAAGGGTAACGTGCGCGAAAAGCGAGTGCCCCTTGAGCGATTCGATCACTGCCGCGATTCCGTCGTGACGGCCAACGCGCAGGTTGTCGCGCTGAGCTACGTCGTGGGTAAGCACGACCTTGGCGTTCTGGCCGATGCGCGAAAGCACGGTGAGCAGGGTGTTGCGCTCAAGTGACTGAGCCTCGTCAACAATCACAAAGGCGTCGTGTAGCGAACGACCACGGATGTGCGTCAGCGGCAAAATCTCGAGCAAGCCACGGTCAACGATGTGCTCGATGACTTCCTTGGACACAAGGGCACCAAGGGTGTCGAAAATTGCCTGACCCCAAGGGTTCATCTTTTCGTTTTCACTGCCCGGTAGGTAACCGAGTTCTTGGCCGCCGACCGCGAGGATCGGGCGGAACACGATGATCTTCTTGTGCTGGCGACGCTCGAGAACCGTCTCGAGGCCAGCGAGCAGAGCCATAGCCGACTTACCGGTTCCGGCGCGACCACCGAGTGAAACGATTCCGACATCCGAGTCGAGAAGTAGGTCGATAGCTAGGCGCTGTTCGGCCGAGCGACCGTGAACGCCAAAGACATCGCGGTCGCCACGAACAAGGCGAATCTTGCCACCCTTTTCGACGCGACCTAAGGCGCTACCGCGTTCAGAAGAGATGACCAGGCCGGTGTTCACCGGCAGGTCAGCGACATCCTTGTGCTTGATGACCTCGGTGTCGTAGAGGTCGTTCATCTCGTCACCCGAGAGGTTTAGCTCTGAGATGCCGGTCCAGCCAGAATCTTTGGCGTTGTCGTTGCGGTATTCGTCTGCCGACATGCCCAGCGCAGAGGCCTTGACTCGCATCGGCAGGTCTTTCGAGACCACGGTGACGTCGTAGCCCTCGCTCGCCAAGTTGAAGGCAACAGCAAGGATGCGGCTGTCGTTATCTCCCAACTGGAAACCGGCAGGCAAAACGGACTGATCGATGTGGTTTAACTCGACGCGAAGCAGACCGCCCTCGCCCACTTCCATCGGGAAGTCGAGGCGTTCGTGCTGAATGCGCAGGTCATCAAGGTGACGAAGTGCCTGGCGAGAGTAGTAGCCGATCTCAGGGTCGTGACGCTTCTTCTCGAGCTCATTGATCACGACGATTGGAATGACAACTTCTTGCTCTTTGAACTTGAACAGCGCCTTTGGGTCTGAAAGCAAAACCGAGGTATCAAGCACATAGGTCTTGGTCGCAGTCTTGGCCTGAGCAGGTTTTGAACCCGCGGCCTTGGTAGAGGTTGCCTTTGCTGCGGTTTCTTTAGCCACGAACACTCCCTTGGTTGCCTTGAGGCGAGATTACGCCTGGCAAACATCCAAGGGTTATTTAGACACGCCCGAATTCGTGTTCGTTACGAAGCGTTAATCTTTTGAAGCGTTTGGCTGGTCTAAGCGCCGAAACGACGGTGGCGCGATTCGAAGGCACGGATGGCACGCAAGAAGTCAACGCGACGAAAATCTGGCCACAGCGCTTCTTCGAAATAGAACTCCGACTGCGCGCTTTGCCATAGCAAAAAGCCCGAAAGGCGCTGCTCGCCGGAGGTGCGAATGATTAGATCTGGGTCTGGCTGACCGCTCGTGTAGAGGTGCTTAGTGATCAGGTCTGGGTCGAGTAGCTCCGAAAGTTCATCGATCGTGGTGCCCTGGGTTGAGTGCTCTTTGAGAATCGAACGCATTGCGTCGGCAATCTCTTTGCGACCTCCGTAGCCCACCGCTAGATTTACGTGCATTCCGCCAATACCTTTGGTGCGCTCTTCGGCGCTGCCAATCGCCTCGGCCAGAGACACCGGAAGGCTTGCGCGGTCGCCTACAAGCTGGAGTTTCCAATTGCCGTGCACGGCCAAATCGTCGGCAAGCTGGGCAATGATGTCTTGAAGTTCTTGCAGCTCATCCCCCGCGCGACCCTTGAGGTTGTCGGTAGACAGCAAATAGAGCGTCACGACCTTGATGCCGAGCTCGTCGCACCAACCAAGAAATTCCAGGGTCTTCTTTGCGCCTACCGCGTGACCGTGGCTGGCCTTAGCCCCACCCTGTCGCTCAGCCCAGCGGCGGTTGCCATCAAGGATGACCGCCACATGGCGCGGCATGTCTTCGGCGACCAGTTGACGCTCTAGTGAGCGTTCATAAAGGCGATAGACGAGGTTGCGCACGAGTTAAGGCTACTACTCCACGGATGCCAGCTGAGCAGGCGTAGAGTTTTCAGTATGAGCATGCCTATCTCAGAGGGTTTTAGAGAACCTGAAGTAAAGCCAACCTGGCGCGGATGGATCCACGCAGGCGTATTGCCATTTGTGATTGCCGGCGGAGTCGTTTTGATCGTGCTTGCCGAGGGAGTGCCGGCAAAGATTGCCAGCGCAGTCTTCTTTTTGAGTTCATTCTTGTTATTCGGAAACTCGGCGCTTTATCACCGCTTCAACTGGAGCCCGAAGGTCAAGAAGGCTCTCAAGCGTGTTGACCATGCCAACATCTTCTTACTCATCGCCGGAAGCTATACGCCGATTACGTGGCTCGCACTGCCGCAAAGCAAAGCGATCGTTCTGATGAGCGTCATCTGGGGCACCGCACTACTGGGAATCGGGTTCCGAGTGTTTTGGATCGGCGCTCCGCGCTGGCTCTATGTGCCGATTTACGTGCTGATGGGCTGGGGCGCGATGGCCTACATAGTCGACTTTTTCAATGCCAACGCGCCAATGATGATTTTGATTCTCGCCGGCGGTCTTTGCTACACAATCGGCGCAGTAGTTTACGGGTTCAAGCGACCAAACCCAGTCCCGGGCAAGTTTGGTTTTCACGAGATTTTTCACTCGCTAACGGTCATTGCGTTTCTATGCCACTGGACCGCGGCGTTATTGATTGCGCTGCACCCGGCAGTAGGTTCGTTCGGAGTCTAGAACTAGCGCTGTGGCTTTGCCGGTGGCGCTGGACGCTCAGGCTTCGCCTTGGCAACAGGCTTAGCCTTCGCGGCGGCCGGCTTGGCGACAGGCTTCGCGGCGGCTGGCTTGGCAGCCTTCGCAACCTGCGCCTCAGCCTCTAGCTTCTCAGTGATTTCGGCGCGATAGCGAACGCGGCGGATGCGACGAACCATGTCGAAGATCAGTGCAACGGCGCCGGCGGTGACGAAGAAGGTCATGATGAAGCCGATCGTGCCTGGGCTGTAGAAAGTCTCCGATGGATCGGCGGTGGCCGAAGGTGACGGAGTGGCTGCTAGTAGCGCTGAAAGCAAAATGTGCATGTATTAAGTATCGCGCTTTAACTTCGATAGCCTTAAACCAATGACCAACGAATATCTCGCAAACCGTTATGGCAAGGGCAAAGCCTCAGCCCGAACTCAGCGCATATTTTGGATTTCAGTTGGCTCACTCTTGGTCGTGGCATTCTTCGCCTGGTCGATCATGATCAACTTTGCAGCGCCGGCTCAGGTATCTGCAGATATTCGAAACTTCGACATCACGAGCGCGCAACAAGCCTCGGTCACCGTGGCTGTCGACAACCCAAGCGAACGAGCTGGATTTTGTGCCGTGCGAGTGTTGAGCTCGAATTTTGGCGTTGTGGGCTATCGCGAAATCTCTTTCTCGGGCTCGGAGGGCAAATCCTTCGACATCGACACCAAGGTAAACACGACCGTTCTAGGCGTATCAGCAAACATGGAACGCTGCTGGTTCAAATAAACTATAGGGATTATGGCTGAAACCCCTGAAGCAACCTGGCTGACTCAAGAGGCATACGATCGTCTCGCGAGCGAGCTCGAATACTTGTTGACCGTCGCTCGTCAAGACATCGCCAAAAAGATTCAAGAGGCGCGTGAAGAGGGCGACCTCAAAGAAAACGGTGGTTATCACGCGGCCAAAGAAGAGCAGGGCAAGATCGAGGCTCGCGCTGCGCGACTCGAGAACATCCTGGCCAATGCGGTTGTCGGCGAAGCTAAAGAATCACACGGAATCGTCGAGCAGGGCACTGTCGTGCGTTTGACCATGAACGGCAGCGAGCTCGAGTTCTTGCTCGGCAGCGCCGAAATCGCTGAAGGCAGTGACATCGAGGTCTACAGCCCAGACAGCCCAATCGGCACAGCGATAATGGGAGCCAAGGTTGGCGACACTGTTTCTTTCTTTGCACCGAACGGCAAAGAGCGCTCGATCGAGATTCTCGAGGTAAAGAACTTCCTTGGCTAATCAGCCAAATGGGAAACCCCAGACTTAGGTCTGGGGTTTCTGCTTTAAGCCTGCGAAATGCGTGGTTGAAGACCGGCTTCGCGAAGTGCGGTTAGCACTCGCTCGCGATGCTCGTGCCCCATGGTCTCGACCGAGACGCGAAGTTCAACTTCACCAATCTCGAGGCCTTCACCATGGCGGGTGTGCAGCACCTCGACCACGTTGCCCTGAGCAGCAGCGATTGCCTCGGCAGTCTTTACTAGCTGACCTGGGCGGTCAGGAAGCATCACCGAGATGGTCGTGTAACGCTCAGAAGCGGTTAAACCAAAACCAATGATCTTCTGCATAAGAAGTGGGTCGATGTTTCCGCCAGACAAGACCGCAACGGTCTTACCCTTTGGCTTTACGGCTCCCGACATCAGCGCCGCAACGGCGGCAGCACCTGCAGGCTCAACGACCTGCTTTGCGCGCTCCAGCAGGACGACGATGGCCTTTGCGATCTCGTCATCCGTGACGGTGACAACCTTGTCTATGTGCTTTGCGATTAGCTCAAACGGAATGTGACCAGGCTTAGCCACCGCAATACCGTCTGCGATGGTTCGCTCGGTCTTGATCTCGACCTCTTTGCCAGCCTTCAGCGATGGCGGGTATGAAGCCGCGTTCTTCGACTGAACTCCAATGATCTTGATCTTGCGACCCTGCTGTGCCGCCTTGAGCTTCGCGGCAACCGCAACACCGGCAGCCAAACCGCCACCACCGATGGCGACCAAGATGGTCTGCACATCGGGAACCTGATCGATGATCTCTAGCCCAACGGTTCCTTGCCCGGTGACCACATCGATGTTGTCAAAAGGCGGGATGAAGATTGCTCCCTGCTTGGCAGAGTAAGCCTGAGCAGCCTTTAGAGTCTCGGCAAAGACCGCACCTTCGAGCACAACGTCGGCTCCGTAGTTCTTGGTCGCCTGGAACTTAGGCAGTGAGGCGCCAACTGGCATGAAGATAGTGGCCTTGATGCCCAGCTTCTTAGCGGCAAGGGCAACGCCCTGAGCATGGTTTCCGGCGCTTGCCGCAACCACACCCTTCTTTCGCTCGGCCGGGGTTAGTTTCGACATGCGGTTGAAAGCGCCGCGTAGCTTGTAGGCACCGGTGCGCTGGAGGTTCTCACACTTGAGAAACACCTCTTGGCCCACGAGCTCTGAGAGGTAGTGGCTGTGCAAAACTGGGGTCTGAATGGCAACCTGGGCAACGTTCTCGTGTGCAGTCTCAAACTCTTCTAGAGTCGGCGCAACCACCGGTGTTGACATTTCAGGACCTCATTCGTTTCTATGCTGGTAACGAGTCTAGTTTGAGAAGTGGAATCGATGCCCGAACAACTGAGTTTGAATGACGCCCGTTTGCTGGTTTTGCACGCGCAGGGGCTGGCCAATAAGCCTGCCAAGTCGGGTAAAAAGCCCTCTCCGGTAGGCACTCTCGAACGTTTGACCCTGCTTCAACTCGACTCGGTAAACGTCTTCGAGCGTGCACACTACATGCCGGTCTTCTCAAGAATTGGCGCTTATGACAAAGCCAACCTGGATGATGCAGCCCGCCCACTAACCGAAACCGGCAAGCAAGCCGAACTTATCGAATATTGGGCCCACGAAGCCGCCTGGATTCGTACCGAAGACCTTCCTTTGCATCGTTTCAGAATGGACTGGTATCGCTATGGCACGGATGACCGTCGCTATGGCAAGCGTGGCTGGGCTGCGCTGGTTGCCGAGCACGGCCCACTTCTCGATTGGATTCGTGACGAACTTCGCGGCCGAGGCCCACTCACAATTTCAGAAATCGAACACGACCAGAACAAGCGCAAGGGAACCTGGTGGGGCTGGAGTGACGTAAAGACCTGTTTGGAGCGCATGTTCCTGGCCGGC